>Ga0208821_1000959_pt1 | contig 18666 bp, 14 predicted proteins | sample June2015DPH_20_5_FD_184720 | JGI IMG/M metagenome (GOLD analysis project Ga0208821, IMG submission 184720) | Peatland microbial communities from SPRUCE experiment site at the Marcell Experimental Forest, Minnesota, USA - June2015DPH_20_40... | ecosystem: Environmental > Terrestrial > Soil >... | reverse complement strand
AGCAAAGCGGTAACGCCGCCGCCGAGCAGAGCGGTCACGCCACCGCCGAGCAGAGCGGTCACGCCACCGCCGAGCAGAGCGGTCACGCCACCGCCGAGCAAAGCGGTAACGCCGCCGCCGAGCAGAGCGGTCACGCCACCGCCGAGCAGAGCGGTCACGCCACCGCCGAGCAAAGCGGTGACGCCGCCACCCAGCAAGCCGGCCAAGGAGCCGCCGAAAAAAACGCAGGAGCCCGGGCACACTTCTGGATAAGCGAGTTTGCTCCACGCCTTTCGTGTTGGCGCCGCCGCCGGGTCACAACAAGGGGTGTTGTGTCTCTTTTTGCGCCGCCCAATGGCCAAGTGGAGGCTTGACTCGTATTGAGGTCCAGTATGCCCAAGAGCGACCGGACGCGTCTCCGTCACGTGCTGGACGCGGCCAGAGGGGCGACGGGATCCGCCGCAGGACACACCCGCAGTAACTACAAAACTGCGAGCATGCACCGCGCCGCCAGGCTGATGCCCACTGCCAGCACAAGCAACGCTGCGGCGGCGGCAGCGGTGAGGCGCCAGCCCAGTTCGCGGAACATGGCAGCGAGCGTCGCCATGCACGGAAGGTAGAATGTAACGAAGAGGGTGAAGATCAGGATTTGTGCAACACTCATCACGGAAGCCACCTGTGTGGTTCCCAGGGCCTGCATGAGCATCAGCAGAGAGAGTTCTTTTCTCAGCACGCCGAAAATCAGGGTCAGGCCCACGGCGCGCGGCAGGCCGAGCAGAGCCGTCAGCGGCGAGAGCGCGGCATTGATGAATTGTTGCCATCCATAGAATTCGATCAAACTTAGAATGGCGCTGCCCGCCACGAGCAGGGGGAACGCCACCATCACGAACTCGCGCAGCCGCCACCAGGTTTTCATCATGACCACCTTGGGCGCGGGCACGCGGAAGGCCGGCACTTCCATCAGCATCCCCGGCGAAATCTCCGGCCAGATCAGGGCCAGGGTGTGGCCGGCCAGGACCACCACCAGCAGATTCAAAACATAGATGCCCAGCGCGTAATAGGCGCCCAAGTAGACACCCACCAGCGCCATAATCACCGTCATGCGCGCCGAGCAAGGGACCAGGACTGCGAGGAACGCCGCAATGAAGCGGTCACGCCGGGAACTGAGGATACGCGTTGCCATCACCGCCGGGACGCTGCACCCGTAACCGAGAAGCACGGGCAGCGTTGCTGTGCCATGCAGGCCGAGCCGGTGCATGAGCGCGTCCATCAGATAACCTACCCGCGGCAGGTACCCCAGGTCTTCAAGCACCGCAAGGCATACCAGGAAGGGCAACAAGTAGGGCAGAACAATGGCCACGGCGCCTGCCGTCCCCAGCAGGGCGCCTTTGGCGGCTGCGAACGGCACGCTCTGCGGGTCCATGTACCGGGACATCCAGGCGACGAGGCCGCTGAACACACCCAGAATGCGGTCCTCACCCAATTTGCCCAGCGTGAAGATCAACTGGAAGATGCCCAGGAAAACCAGGACCAGCACCACATATCCCCACACCGGATGCATCACCAGCCGGTCAACCCTTTCCCGCCAATCCCTTCGGGGATGAGTAACCCGGGCGACACGCTCGAAAAGGTTCAGACAGGCGGCGTGCCTCGCCGAGGAAATCGCCGCATCCGCAGGCTGGCCCAGAAGACGCGTGATTTCGCCCTGGGCCTCGGAAACGGCCGCAGCCACCTGCAAAGTGGGGAGCTGGGCAATCGTGCGGGGATCACTCTGTGCGAGCTGCAAGGCCTCGAAACGAGCCGGCGGGAATGCCGCTGCGGATTCAACAACGGCTGTCGCAGTGGCAATGGAGTTGGAAGCTGCGGGACGAAAGTCCTGGCGGGCAGCGCCGGAAGCTGTCCCACCCGGCGCTTGCTGTTCCGGTTCGATCCCGGCGCTTCCTCGACCGCGGTCATCACCCAGCGTCGCAAAACTGGTGAGTCTTTGCCCGAGCCGTGCCACCGTGTCTTCAACCTCCGGCGCATAGATGAACGGTTCGGGAGGAATCCGCCGCGCCCGGCGGGAAAGAGCCAGCGCGGCGCGGAATGAGTCGAGGATGCCTTGCCCGCGGGCGGCAATCGTCTCCACCACCGGAACCCCGAGCGCGAGGGAAAGGGCCTTGGAATCGATGACGATGCCTTTTCGCGCCGCCTCGTCCATCATGTTCAGGCAGACGACAAGCGGCGCTTGCAGATCCTTGAGCTCCAAAGTCAGTTCCAGGCTTCGCGCCAGTTGCGAAGCGTCGATGACGTTTATAATCACATCCCATTCGCCGCTGAGAAGACATTCGCGGCCGATGGCTTCAAGGGGATTTGTGGGGGTCAGTGAATAGAGGCCGGGCAAATCAACCAGGTCAACTACCACGCCATCCACCCGCGCCTGGCCACGGGTGTACTCAACGGTGGTCCCGGCAAAGTTGGAGGTGAGGGATCGGTATCCCGCGACAGCATTAAACAGCGTGCTCTTGCCGCAATTGGGTTGGCCGGCGAGAGCGACCTTCACGGCAAAACTTCGACCTCAATCTTCTCAGCCAGTTGCTTACCGACTGCAACATGCGTTCCCCGGTTGTCAATAACCAGCGGGCCACCGAAGGGCGCGCGGCGCAAAACCCGGATCCGGTCGCCGGCATGGATGCCAATCTGATTGAATGAACGCCGGGTTTCCCAACCCCCAAGAATTGTAAGAACCTTGAGGGGGGCTTGACCTTCAGCTTCGTAAAGGTTTAAGGGTGAGTCAAACTTCGCCTTGTTTAACATCGCATCCCATTATAGGGCAAAAGGCGTTCCAGACCCCCACTAAAAAATGTCCAGAGGCTCAAAATTAGAAAGTAGCTTATCGCAAGGGAGTTGCATGTAACTTAAGTCACGGTCAGCAATGGAGGGGGGACAAGTTGCCCCTCGCCAAATTGCGGGATTTCACGCTGGAAAGGGCAGGTGTCAGGTGCCGGGTGCCAGGTGTCAGGTGCCAGGTGTCAGGTCCCAGGTGTCGGGTGTCAGATGCCGGGTATCAGGGGGGGAGTACAGGGAATACGGGATAGGGAATAGGGCGCAGGGTGCAGGGAGTAGGGGCCGGAAGCTGTTCCCCTGTTCCCTATTCCCTGTTCCCTATTCCCTGTTCCCTGTTCCCTATTCCCTGTTCCCTGGTCCCTGACACCTGGCACCTGGAACCTGACACCTGTCAGGCTTCGTGGGTTTGGGCGGCGCGTTTCCGCGCTTCCTGGCGGGTGTAGACGATGCGGTGAATCACCGTCACATTGGAGAGCACCGCGATCAGCCAGAGCACCGGCGCCATGCGGTCAAACAAGGCGCCGATGATGATCAGCACCACACGCTCAGGACGCTCCAGGAAGCCCACCTTGCAGGATGGGATGACGGTTTCGGCTCGCGCCCGGCTGTAACTCACCATGACGGAGCCGATCATGGCTACGGCGACGAGGGATACATAGAAGAACCGGTTGATGCGCCCGTAATAAATCAGCAATCCGATCAGCAAGCAGAGGTCGGAGTAACGATCCATGACTGAGTCGTAGAAGCCGCCGAAGGGCGTCACGCGGCCCTCGAGGCGTGCCACGCGGCCGTCCGCCATGTCGAAGATCCCGGCGAGGATGATGGTGGCGCCCGCCCAGCGAAAATAGCCGTAGGCGAACAGGTACGCGGCCAGCAGGTTGATGCCGAACCCTATGAAGGTAAGGAAATTAGGGTTGACGCCGCTCGCCGCAAAGCCGCGAACAATCGCGTCCAGCACCTGCCCGAGCGTGTCGCCGATTTTCCGCGTGATCACGTGGGTATGCCAACCTTCTAGACTTCCGACTGCTCGTGGATGGTTTGCACGGCCCGGATTTCAAACTCCCGAACCCCGTTCGGCGTCGCAATCCTGACCGAATCCCCTGGCTTCTTCCCCATCAGGCCACGGCCAATGGGCGAGGTCGTGGAGATTAGGCCCTTGCTGACATTCGCCTCTTCGCTTGTGACCAGTTTGTACTCGATCTCGGAATCCCGGTCAACATCGTACAAGACTACTTTCGACCCAAATGCGATCTTGTCCTTAGGGATATTGCTGAAATTGACGAGCGAGAGCTCTGCCAACCTCTTCTTAAGCTGGCTAAGCCGCGCACCTACGTAGTCCTGGCGTTGCTTGGCCATGATGAACTCGGCGTTTTCACTCAAGTCGCCCAGCGCGCGGGCGCGCTTCAACTCCCGAGGGAGTTCGTGATTAAGTTCATGTTCCAATGCCTGGATTTCTTCCTGAAGTTTCTGAACGACGGATGTGGGCATATCAAAAACCCTGCCTTCAGAGGTGAGACTTGATTATAGGCGAAAGGCCTTAAACGCGCAATCGACCTGTACGTCGATTCCCACCTGGCAATGGCGAGAACATTCGGTGCAAGCGATGCACTTATCGTTGGCGACGATGGCAAAGCGCCTTATTCCCAGCTTCGCGTACCCTTTGCTCATCAGGTGCATCAGCTTTGCCAGGGGACACCAGTAGCGGCACCAGACCTTGCCGCCCAAAAACGGATAGAGCGTGAGGGGGAGGATGCCCACCAGCCACACGTCCGCAAAGAGGTGAGAGGTTCGATCTTATTTCCGTATCCAACACAAGACGTTGCAGAAGGATGGCTTTCTTTCCGCAATGCTGTGCGGCTGCATTGCGCCTGCCGCAGGCGCAGGGTCGCGCCCTTCTAATCCGTCTGCCAAACTCTTAGCGTGCCATCTTCGCTCCCGCTGGCCAGCAGCTTGCCATCGGGTGAAAAAGCAATGGAGGTCACTGGCCGCGATGGCCGCACGTCCTCGTCGAGGACTCCCGGAAGGATCCGCTTCACAACAGTAGTCTGAACGTCCCACAGCACCGTCATGCAATCCTCGGTCCCGCCTATAGCCAACGTCTTGCCGTCAGGGGAAAAAGCGATGGCTTTGGCCTTGCGGTACGCGAAAGGGAAGAACTTGTTGTAGGCGGAAGAGTATTCGTGGCGCAGATTGACGTTATGTTTCAGCTCACCCGTCTGGGTATCCCAGACCTTGAGCATCTCATCCTCGCTGACGCTCGCCAGCAGACTGCCGTCGCTGGAAATCGCGGCAGAATTCACCACTAGAGTGTGACCTTTCAGTGCGCGCTTCAATTCGCCGCTCTCCACGTTCCACAAGACCAAGTCGCCGTCCCCTGAGTGGTCTGATCCGCCACCACTGAGCAGGGTCTTCCCATCCGGCAGAAAGATCAGGCATTTCACCCTTCGGCCGACGGTGATTTCCTTTTTCAGTTCCCGCGTGTGCAAGTCCCAGACACTCACAACTCCATCCAGCCCTGCGCTGGCAACGGTTGCGCCATCCGGTGCGAAGGCCACGGAGAGTTCGACTTTGTCCTCCCCAGCAAATGTCCCAGTCTGCTTGCCTGTCAGAACATCCCATACCTGCACTCCGCCCCCGGCGCTCACGGTCGTTAGCAAAAAGCCCGTGCCGCTAATCAGCGTTTTCCCGTCAGGAGAAAAGGCGAGCGCATTAACCTGGCTCGGCGCCTTCACCGTCAGTCTTAATTCTCCTTTCGGCATGCCATAGAACCGGATCTCGCCTGACATTTGAGCGCCATTTCCCGTAGCTATAGTTTTTCCGTCTGGGGCGAACGCCACGCACCGTACGGGTGTGCCCTTGGGCGCGGCCACAATGGTCAGCAAAGGAGCTTGCTTTGACGAGCTCTGGCTTGGCGCGGCGGTCGCGAAACCTACCAGCAGAAACATGGCCAAAAGGCAGAGGGTGGTAGGCCGACTACACCTCTGAATGTGATTTTCCACCATTTCCTGCGCAGCGTTCCCCTTGCAAGCCCAATCGACCGGCGTCCAAAAAGCAAATGGCGGCAGATAAAAGCCCCTCTGCCAATTGAAATCGTAAGCGTCACCCATTATGGAATTGGTTTCTGAGCGTTTCACGCTCCACCTCCCGGCCCAGATTCAATCCTGTATTCTTCTCCGATGTCGGATTGTATCTCTAATCAGGATTTCTCAGCCATAGTTGTACGCACGCATCATTGCAAATCGAGGTTGTCAGGTGTACAGTTCGCTACTGGAAGTCCTAAAATGGAAACTTCCAACGAGGTACTCGTCGGCACGACATTGCGTCGTACGGACGACCTACGGTGACGTCAACTGGCTTCGTCCTTGGAGGCAGCATGAAACTCTTACGCTCGCTTCCCATGCGAACGCTTCTAGTATCCGCCTTTATCTTCTTCTCCTCTCTGGCAACCTGGGCGCAAACGGCCAACGTGCCTGGGCGCATTACGCAAGCTGTGGACATGGAGAACCTGGTCACGCTGCAAGGGAATACCCATCCGCTGGCGCGCCCCGAATACGACCAGGGCGCCGCGCCCGATAGCCTGCCCATGGAACGCATGCTGCTCGTATTGCAGCGCTCGGCGGAACAGGAAGCTGCATTACGGAAGCTGCTGGATGAACAGCAGATCAAATCCTCACTCAACTATCACATGTGGCTCACCCCGGAGCAGTTTGGACAGCAATTCGGCCCAGTCGATGCGGATGTTCAGGCCGTAACGGACTGGCTCGCCTCGCAGGGCTTTCAGGTGAGTCGTGTGGCAGCGGGCCGCACCGTCATCGAGTTTTCCGGCACGGCGGGAGCGGTGCGCCAGGCCTTTCACACGGAGATACACAAGTTCGTAGTCAACGGCGAGGAGCACTGGGCCAACGCGGACGATCCGCAGATTCCTGCCGCTCTGACGCCGGTGGTGGCCGGCTTTGCCTCGCTCAACAACTTCCCCAGGCAGCCGATGATGCAGCGCGTGGGCGCCTTTTCGCGCTCGAAGGCCACGGGCGAGGTGAGGCCCCTCTTCACCTTTACTTCCAACGGTTCTTACTACTATGCCCTTGGCCCCGCGGATTTTGCCACCATTTACAATGTTCTGCCGCTCTGGCAAGCGAGCCCAGCGACTGACGGCACCGGGCAGAGCATCGCCATCGTCGCCGAGTCAAACATCAATATCCAGGACGTGAGTGACTTTCGCAACCTGTTCGGCTTGCCGGCAAACGACCCTCAGATCATCCTGAACGGGCCGGACCCGGGGGTCGCGGAATCAGAGAGCGAAGCAGACCTCGACGTCGAGTGGGCCGGCGCGGTCGCGAAGGGTGCGACCATTGACCTTGTTGTCTCAGAATCGACCGAGTCTACCGCAGGCATCGATCTCTCCGCCCTGTACATCATTGACAACAACCTGGCGCCGGTCATGAGTGAGAGCTTCGGTTACTGCGAGGCTTTTCTGGGCGTCGGCGGCAATGCCTTCTACCAAACTACTCATGAGCAAGGCGCCGCCCAGGGCATCACCATAATTAATTCTGCGGGTGACTCCGGCTCCGCGCGATGTGACCAGTCGAGTGGTGAGGCTGCGGCGCAGTATGGCTTGGCAGTCAGTGGCTTGGCTTCAACACCTTTTAATGTCGCCGTGGGCGGGACGGACTTTAACGACGTCAACAACTGGTCGCAGTATTGGTCCACCACAAACAATTCCACCACGCTAGCCTCCGCCCTATCGTACATTCCCGAAATGACGTGGAATGACTCCTGCGCGCGATCCGGACAAGCGAGTAGTTGCACGTCGGTGGGCACCGACACCCCTGCTGGCATAGACCTCGTCGCTGGCGGCGGTGGCCAGAGCAATTGCATTACGTCCACAGGCACAACCCCGAACATAACTTGCACTGGAGGGTATGCCAAACCTGCCTGGCAGAGCGGGAAAGGGGTGCCCCAGGACGGTGTGCGCGACATCCCGGACGTTTCCCTGTTCGCCAGCAACGGCTTCAATGGCAGTTTCTATGTGCTCTGCGAGGCCGACGCACTGCCGGCCGGATACCCCTCCTGCAATCAGGCTTATACCAATTGGTATTTCCTGGGCGCCGGGGGGACGTCCGCGTCGGCGCCCGCCTTCGCCGCCATCATGGCGCTGGTCAATCAGAAGACGGGCGAGCGCCAAGGCAATGCAAATTACGTTCTATACCCGCTGGCCGCGAAGGCTGGCTCGAGCTGTACGTCGAACGCGGCTATGGCTCCCACTGCCAGCAGTTCTTCGTGCATTTTTTACGATGTGGTCACGGGCAACAACTCGGTGGCGTGCGTGGGCAGCTCGCCGAACTGCAGCAGTACGACGAGCGGTGGCTACGGCATCCTGGAAGTTAATCCTCCCACCAATCCTTCACCGGCATGGACCACTAGCGCCGGCTACGACTTAGCCACCGGGCTCGGCTCCGTCAACGCAGCGAACCTGGTGAAGAACTGGACCTCGGTCACCTTCGCGCCGACGACCACCACACTTTCGCTTTCAACCACCCCCGCCACCAACCCCGTCACCCTCACGCATGGCCAGCCGGTCACCGTGAGCATCCAAGTTGCCCCCCAATCCGGCGCCGGCACACCCACGGGCGATCTCTCACTGGTCGCGCAAACGAGCAACAGCCAGGGTAATAGCCCAACTACCGGCATTGGCAGCTTTGCGCTGAGTAAGGGCAGCTTGTCCGGCACAACCAACATGCTCCCCGGCGGGTCGTATGGTGTGACGGCGCATTATGCGGGTGACGGAACCTATGGGGCGAGCGACTCGACTCCACCGGTCCAAGTCACGGTGAACGCTGAAAACAGCCAGACCCGTGTGGCCCTGTTGACCTTCGATCCTGTTACGGGGCAAGAGACAAGCTCCAACGCAACATCGGTCGTGTACGGCTCTTCATTCAACATCTTGCGCGCGGACGTCACAAACAGCTCGGGGCAGCAATGCATCTCCGGCCCATATGCATGCCCCACCGGACCGGTGACGCTCACCGATAATGGGCAGCCGCTCGATCTCGGCACATACAGATTGAACAGCCAGGGCTACACGGAAGATCAGCTCATTCAGCTTGCTAGCGGCTCGAACAACGTGGTAGCCAGCTATTCCGGTGACAATAGCTACACCGCCAGCACATCCCCCAAGGTTCCGGTTACGGTCACCCCAGCACAGACCACAACCACATTCACGGGTTTGCCCGCGTCGAGCGTGGGGGGGAACGTATCTATTTCCGTAACAATCAACACGCAGAGCTACGGCGTCGGCCCAACAGGGACGTTGCAGGTCTTGAACAACGGTGCTCCGCTCGGTTCCCCGTACTCTCTCTATGGAATACCGTACTCGCCCTCCACTCACGCCTACGCCACCGGAAATGCATACATCTACGCATCTCTGCCACCGGGCACAGATAACATAACGGTGCAGTACAGCGGCGATACCAATTACGTGAACTCAACCTCGGCCCCGGCCACGATCAGCGTCACCGACTTCAGCGTGTCGGCAAATCCCACGACAATCAACATCTCGGCCCCAGGGCAGTCCGCCACCTCGACGATCACCGTAACTCCTCTAAACGGATTCATCGGAACAGTGGCCATGGGATGCAGTTTTCCCGGGGCGGGACCTGGGATGTCCTGCACACTCACGCCCGTCAATGTGACCGGATCTTCTCCCGTGACAACCACGCTGACCATCACCACCACGGCCCAAGCCAGTGCGACGCCGCCCGCCCAGCAACGAAGAGTGCCCCCTAATCTTCGCCTGCCTGTCGGTTGGCCGTGGCTCTTTGCGGGCTTGCTGGCTCTAGCGACGCTGACGAGCTTGGCCAGAGCGCGGCGGCGTTCGGCGGACTTGCTTCTTGCAACGGCGTTGTTGGTGGTGGGAATCTGGGTGGCTTGCGGAGGCGGGGGTGGAGGTGGCAGTTCTCCTCCGCCGTCGGCGCCCGTCGTCAGTCTGCAGCCGGCGAGTCTAACATTCGGCCAGCAGAGCGCGAGTTCGACTAGCGCGGCGCAGATTGTGACGCTCTCTAACATCGGCAACGCCTCGCTGAGCATCTCAAGCATCGCTATGGGCGGTGCGAATCCTGGGGATTTCGCGCAGACGAATAATTGCGGCAGCAGTGTCGGGGCAGGCGCCAACTGCACGATCAATGCCACATTCACGCCGACAGCGGCGGGATCGCGCAGCGCGTCGCTGACCATCACCGACAACGCGAGCGGCAGCCCGCAGACGGTGAGCTTGACCGGCACGGGGGTCGCTCCGGCAACCACCATAAGTCTCTCCCCGACTAGTCTCACGTTCGGCCAGGAGAACATGAACTTGACCACCCCGCCGCAGACCGTGACGCTCTCGAACACTGGCAACGCCTTGCTGAGCATATCGGGCATCGGCATCATTGGCAATAATGGCTATGACTACGCGCAGACGAACACTTGCGGCACTAGTGTCGCAGCAGGGGCCAACTGCTTGATCAGTGTGACGTTTACCCCCATCGATACCGGACCTCTCAACGCGTCCCTTGCCATCACCGACAACGCGAGCAATAGCCCGCAAACGGTCAGCTTAACCGGGACGGGCCTTCCGGTGGCCACGCCGCCCGGCACCTACCCAGCTTTGGTTTTCGCCACAAATACCGTCACGCATTCAATACCGATTACGGTGACCGTGAAATAACCGCGGGCCGCGAAAGAACAGTGACAAGTGCTGGTGATAAGTGGAAGTCAGAAGTCAGAATTCACGAGCCAGAAGACGGCACGGAAAATGCTGGAAGGTTCGCATCAACCGACCACTTGTTGATGCCAGCCGGGAAGCAGGAGTTGCACAACAAAGACCCCCGAGCCTGTCATCCTGAGGAGCCCCGCTCTTTGGGACGACGAAGGATCTCCGCAGTTCGCAGGGCACATTCACCTGTCATCTGACGGACTGGCCGTTCAAAGAAACTGCAGGGATTCTTCGGCCCCCAAAGAACGGGGGCCTCAGAATGACAATGTCGGCGACGTACGCGACGCCCGCCGATGTTGAATGGCCGCGGGTGGCGCATACATTGCCTTGTATGTATGCGCCCCATGGTAAAGGTTGTCGGCCCGCGCGGGTGGCGCATACACCGCTTTTTGTGTATGCGCCACCACACGATCCCGGTTAAACTACGCCCATGCCACGACCGCAGCATTATTATGGCCTGAATCATCTGCATTACCTGACCGCGAACATCTATCGCCGCGCCCGCATTTTCGACTCAGATCGATTCAAGCTCAAGTTCATCCGGACCCTCGATGACCTGCGGGCGGAGTTGAGCTTCAGGATCATCGGCTACGTCCTGATCCCGCAGGGCGGGACTGTCATCTGCTGATTTGGCCCTCGGAGCTGGCAGATCCCTCTCAGATCATGCAGAAGCTGGCAGAGCGCACGGCCAATTTCATCCTGAGGAACCTGCGCCGCAACCTGGAATTTCCTTGGTGCCGGAAGATGCTGGCGCGGTTTGAATTGCCTCCCAGCGTGCACCACCACGCTCATTACCGTGTTTGGCAAAGGGGCGGATACGACCTGAATATTTGGAGCGAGAAGAAGCGGCTCGAAAAACTCAATTACATGCACAATAATCCGATGAAGCGAGGTTTGGTTGCCCAGCCCGGTGACTGGCCGTGGTCCAGTTGGAGGTTTTACTACCTGGAGGACAGGTCCGTTCTGGCCATGGATAGTGTTCCGTGAGCGCAGGCAGAGAGGCCAGGAGTGGGGCGCATACATGGAGGCCAATGTATGGGCCACCCGCGGGGCGCCGACATAAAAAGCAAGGTCGGCGCCACCCGCGCCCGATTCGTCTTGAATTGCACGCCTGCTGTGAGCATAATTCCAAGTCCATTGGGAGTGGTACATGTCCACCTTAGATGTTGACTGGGTTCGGGCGCAGTTTCCCGCGCTGGCACTTCAAGTGAACGGCAGGCCGGCGGTCTATTTCGACGGCCCGGGCGGCACGCAAGTCCCGCAGCGCGTGATTGACGCGATGCGCGATTACCTGACCACTTCCAACGCCAACACGCACGGCGCATTCCCCACCAGCAGGAGAAGCGATGAGGTGATCGCACAGGCCCATGCCGCGATGGCTGACTTGCTGGGATGTGACGCCGATGAAGTGGTTTTCGGCCCAAACATGACCAGCCTGACTTTCAGCATCAGCCGGGCATTAGGACGAGAACTCGGACCCGGAGACGAAGTTGTGGTCACACGCCTGGATCATGACGGCAACGTGGCGCCCTGGTGCGCCCTCGAAGAGCGTGGCTGCCGGGTCCGCTTCGTGGATATCAATCCATCGGACTGCACATTGGATATGACTGATCTAAAGCGGCAAATCAGCGCACGCACACGGCTTGTGGCGGTTGGCTACGCTTCCAATGCTGTGGGGACCATCAACGACGTCGAGGAGATTGTTCGCCTGGCTCACGCCGTAGGCGCGCTGACTTACCTTGACGCGGTCCATTTTGCTCCGCACGGCCCGATTGACGTGCGCCGCCTCGACTGCGATTTTCTGGCCTGCTCGCCCTATAAGTTCTTTGGGCCGCATGCCGGCGCGCTTTATGGCAAGCGCCAGCATCTCACTCGTTGGCGGCCTTACAAAGTCCGCCCGGCTTCAGAGGAGAATCCCTACCGCTGGGAGACCGGCACACAGAACCACGAAGGCCAGGCAGGGATCGTTGCGGCGGTCGATTACCTCGCCGAGCTTGGCCGGCGAGCCACGCCTTCTGCCGCCTCGCGCCGAGCCGCCCTGCTGGCCGCTTACGATGTGATTCGCCCCTACGAACGCGCCTTGGCGGAGCGGCTCATCGGCGGCCTCCTGGGCATTCCCGGCCTCACGTTCTATGGAATCAAAGAGCCGGGGCGCTTCGCCCAGCGCGTGCCCACCGTCGCCATTCGAATCGCAGGACATAGCCCGCGTGATCTGGCAAGCTACCTGGGTGAGCGTGGGATATTCACCTGGGACGGGAACTATTACGCGCTTCACCTGAGCGAGCGGCTCGGCGTCGAGCCCAGTGGCGGCATGTTGCGCATCGGCCTTGTGCACTACAACACGGCTGAAGAAGTTGACCGGCTCCTTGCCTCGCTGCATGAACTCGCTGGACAGCCCCGTTCGTAGAGGAAAAGGCCAGCGCCTGTCATTCTGAGCGAAGCGAAGAATCCCCGCATTTGAAAGCTCAATCAGTGCGAAAAAAATACCGAGATTCTTCGCTTCGCTCAGAATGACAGATAATGGGGTTATCCTCTACGAATGACGGACATTGCGTATGAGAAGGTGATTATGAATTGCCACAGAATTCTTCTGTCTCTGATTAGCGGGTTGACCTTGATGTTCGCAACGCTAAGTCTGGCGAGCGAGCACTATGACGTCCTCATTGAACGAGGGGTAGAAGCCAAGATGCGGGACGGCGTCGTGCTCCGCGCAGACATCTACCGGCCCAAGGCCGACGGGAAGTTCCCAGTTCTGCTCCAACGGACGCCATACGACAAGCGTGGCGGCGTGGATTTTGGCCTTCGCGCTGCCTCGCAAGGATACGTCGTGATTTTTCAGGACGTGCGTGGTCGTTACGCTTCTGAAGGCGAATGGTCTCCCTTCAGGTATGAGTCACAGGACGGTTACGATACGGTCGAATGGGCTGCCGCGCTTCCTAGCTCAAACGGCAAGGTGGGGATGTTCGGCGGATCATACGTGGGGGCCACGCAGATGCTTGCCGCGATGGCGACCCCGCCCCATCTTGCGGGGATCCATCCTTTTGTAACCGCCTCCAACTACCACGAAAATTGGACGTACCAGGGTGGCGCCTTCGAGCAATGGTTTAACGAGTCATGGACCTCGATCCTGGCGCTGGACACTCTCAGCCGCCGCGCGCAGGCGCGTGCCAATGCCCTGCACCGCGTCTTGAAGCTGCCACTCGCCTCTTACCCCTTATTTGACGCGGACGTGGACGGCGACTCCACAGAAACATCCCAGGGACTAGCTCCTTATTTCGTCGATTGGCTGGCGCACCCAGGCTACGACGATTATTGGAAGCAAGTGTCCATTGAAGACCATTTCTCTCAAATCACTGTTCCTATTTTCCACGTCGGCGCCTGGTACGATATCTTCTTGGGCGGATCGCTCAGGAATTACCTCGGAATCAAAGCGCGCGGTGGCAGTGAAGAGGCGCGGCGAGGTCAGCGCCTGATGGTTATTACCGGCGGGCACGCGGGGGCGGGCCCTCGGATTGGCGAGGTTGAATTCGGCCGCGACTCTGTGGTCAACGAGGACGATCTGGCGCTGCGCTGGTATGACTACCTGCTGAAGGGCGTGAAGAATGGTCTGGAGAGCGAAAAGCCTGTGAAGCTCTTCGTTCTGGGTAAGAACCTTTGGCGGGAGGAAGATGATTGGCCCCTGACGCGTGCCAGAAACACGCGCTTCTATCTTCACTCGCAAGGTAAGGCGAACTCTCTCTCCGGCGAGGGTGCGCTGAGCACCTCGGAGCCTTCAAGCGAGCACGCCGATCAGTACGTCTATGACCCTGCTGATCCCGTGCCGACGCGCGGTGGCCCGCTGTGCTGTGACGCCGAGCACCTGGCCCCCGGAGCGGTTGACCAACGTCCTGTCGAGGCCCGAAGTGACGTACTGGTTTATTCCACGCCGCCGTTCAAAGAGGACTTCGAGGTCACCGGCCCCGTCAGCGTTGAACTTTACGCCAGCTCGTCAGCCGTGGATACGGACTTCACCGCGAAGGTGGTGGACGTTTGGCCGAATGGCTTTGCGCAGAATCTCACGGAGGGAATCTTGCGGGCCCGTTACCGCAAATCCCCTGAAAGAGTCGAGTTCATGAATCCGGGTGAGACCTACAAACTCAGCCTCGATCTGTGGGCCACGTCGAACGTTTTCCTGAAGGGGCACATGCTGCGCTTGGAAATCTCGAGTAGCAATTTTCCACGCTTTGACCGCAATCTGAACACGGGCGAAGACGCGGGCCGTGGGACTCACTGGGTGAAGGCGACCAATACGATTGCCCACGACAGAGAGCATCCCTCGGCGGTCGTCCTTCCCGTGGTGCCGTAAGGGCGTTGCGTAGAGGCCAAGGGTACTGGTGTCATTAGCGAGACATGGGCGCTCGAAGTCGCGGTCATTCCCGCGAAAGCGGGAATCCACCCCGCAAGTTTTCGGATATAGGCTGTCTACAGACTGGATTCCCGCTTTCGCGGGAATGACCGGTGCTTTCGCGGGAATGACCGGTGCTTTCGCGCGAATGACAGGCATTTCGAACTGGATGCCTTTCCAAATGACACCACCAACAGGCCAAGCTTCAGGTTGACTACAATTCAAACGGTCGTCCATAATTGCAGTTCCCTTCATTCACGTCTTTTCTCTCTTCAGGGAGGCATTTCATGGCAGATGTTTATCGGAATTACGTAGCAGGTCAGTGGGTTGAGTGCAAGACGAAGAAGACATTCCCCAACGTCAATCCTGCCAATACAAATGAGATTGTCGGCCTGTTTCAAGCTTCGGGCCCGGACGACATTCAAGAAGCGTGTGAGGCCGCAGCGAAAGCGCAAGCGGCCTGGGCTGCGCTTCCCGCACCTTTACGGGGTGAATTCCTCTATAAGGCAGCCGAAATCATGGAAAGCCGGCTCCAGAAACTCTCCGAGGAGATGACGCGGGAGGAAGGCAAGACGCTTCCCGAAGCCAAGGGAGAAGTGAAGCGGGCAATCAACATCCTGCGCTACTTCGGAGGCGAGGGGCCGCGCCAGTTCAGCTACCAGATTCCCTCCGAGCGGGAGAACGTTTTCTGTTACACCTTGCGCAAACCGCTGGGAGTCGTGGCCCTCGTTACTCCCTGGAATTTCCCCAGCGCCATTCCGGCGTGGAAAATGGCGCCCGCACTGGTGGCGGGAAACACCGTGGTCGTCAAGCCTGCCTCACTCGCGCCGCTCAGCGCCTATCGGATCGTTGAAGCGCTTCACGAAGCGGGCATTCCTGCCGGGGTTCTCAATTATGTGACGGGAAGCGGCGGCTCGACCGGCAACGCGCTGGTCGAACACCCCGCCATCCGCGCCGTCTCCTTTACGGGTTCTTGCGAGGTGGGCAACGCGCTCTACGAGAAGGCGACGAAACGGAGGGTTCGCCTTCAACTCGAAATGGGTGGCAAAAACCCCACGATCGTGCTCGAGGACGCAGACCTGGATTACGCCGCCGCCGTCCTGGTGAACGGTGCGTTCTTTTCCACCGGCCAGAAATGCACCGCCTGTAGCCGAGCCATCATTGAGAAATCCATTTACGAGCCTTTAGTCGAGAAGCTTACCGCCAAGACCAAGAAGTTGAAGGTTGGAAACGGCCTCGAGCCCGGCGTCGAGGTGGGACCTGCAGTGGATGCGAACCAGCTCGAGACGGACTTGAGATACATCGAAATCGCCAAGCAAGAAGGGGCACAGTTGCTCTGCGGAGGGAACCGCCTTGCGGGCGGAATTTACGATTTGGGCTATTTTGTGGAGCCCACCATCTTCGCCGGCGTCACGGCTGAAATGCGCATCGCGCAAGAGGAGGTCTTTGGCCCGGTCCTGGCACTGATGGTCGCGAATGGTTTTGAGGACGCCCTGCGGCTCGCCAACAGCGCCCGCTTTGGCCTCTCAGCTTCCATCGTCTCGCGCGACCTCACGCATGTGCACGAGTTTATCAACAGGATCGAAGCCGGGCTCATTACCGTCAACCTGCCCACGGCGGGCGTCGAATACCAACTTCCCTTCGGCGGCACAAAAGAGTCGAGCTTCGGCATGCGCGAGCAGGGACCCGCCGCACTCGATTTCTATACGGAAACGCGAACGGTGTACATGAAGTATACGCAGTAGTCAGTTGTCAGTCGTCAGTCGTCAGTTGTCAGTGGTCAGTTGTCGGTGGCTCTTGACGCCCGCGAGCTTTTTGCAACTGACAACGGACAACGGACCACTGACGACAGACAAACCTTTTCCAATGTCAGCATTTCTGAAGTTGGAGTCTCTCATGAAGCAAACCCGCCAATTCCTCGCCAAGCTCAAGCTGCCCACGGAAGACAATCATGCCTTGAAGCCCAGTTCCAAGTGCTTCAAAGACGGCGGCCAGTATCGCCTGGAGATTCCGAGCGTCGAAGGCCCGCGCGTTTTTCGCGAAGTGCTGGAGGCCGCGAAGGAACTCAAGGTGCCGATCCATCGCGTCAGCCAGGGAAGCGGCATCATGCTGCTGACTAAAGATGAAATTCGCGAGATGGCGCGCATGGGCGCCGGCGAGCGGATTGAAGTCTGCTTGTTTGTCGGCCCCCGGGCGCCTTTCGAGACCGGCGCCCAAACCGTATCCGCGGCAGGCAAGGTGATTGGTCTGCAACACCGTGGCGCGGACCAACTGGTTTACGCCCTCGAGGACGTCCGCAAGGCGTGCGACCTCGGCATTCGCAGCGTGTTGCCGGCGGATTTGGGCCTGATCTGGGTGCTCAAGGAAATGAAGGAGGGGGGTGAACTCCCCAAGAATTTGATCATCAAGAGTTCCGTCACGCTTCCCGCCGCCAATCCCGCCACGGCCAAGCTATTTGAGAATGCCGGCGTCTCGACCCTGAATATCCCCACCGACTTGACACCCGCCCAGATCGGCTCCATCCGGCAAACCGTGGATATTCCTATCGACCTCTACATCGAAGTGCCGGATAACTTCGGAGGTTTCGTCCGTTATTATGAAATGCCCCAAATCCTGCGGGTGGCCGCGCCCGTATATCTCAAGTTCGGTCTGCGCAACGCGCCGGATATCTACCCCTCTGGAAAGCATCTCGAGGATCTGGCCGCGCGAATGGGGCGTGAGCGCGTACACCGGGCACGCATCGCGTTGGAATTGATCGAGGAATACGCGCCGCAGGCGAAGATGTCGCCGCTGGGCAGCAACGACTTGGGCATCCCGGAAGTGTAATACCAATTCTTTGTCACGCGTAGTGTATTACAGCGGGGCCGGCCGCAGCCAAAACGAGACTCTCTGTTTCCTCCATGCCTCTCAAGCTTTAACACGGAGGACACGGAGCATCTCAGTGATCTCTGTGTTGTAGCTCTTCTCGTGAGGAGGACACAGAGGCAGAACCGACGCCTGGATCAGCAACCACAGCAAGTCCAGTGAGGGACCTGTTTGACTGGACAAGAACACTATGTGTGACGTTCAATTGGTATAAGGCCACGGGGTGTGCCAAACCTCACGATTTTCGGGGCAGGTAGATATAGACGTACACGCCGCCCACGATGGTGAGCAGGGCTCCCCACCAGATTGCGGGGTGCAAATTCGCAAGCACGGTGGCCGGCGGGTGAGAGAATTCGTAGAGGCCCGTGGCCAGGATGAGCACTCCGTAAATCAGCAGAATCACCCCAACGAAGAACCAGACGGGAACCATGTGATGACCTTCGCTCATGGGAACATACCTCAAAAAGCTGTCAGCTTTCAGCTATCAGCTCTCAGCAAACCATTCTGAAATCCAAAATCACCAGAAAACATCTAGTCTAAAACCTATTGTGCAACGAGCCCGTACCATTGTGGAATCCAAAATCTAAAATCCAAAATCACCAGAAGATCCATTGTAACAGCAGGAAGATGACCAGCGAGACTGCGGCCCAGAAGATGGGGCGCTTCCAGATGGGCAGATCTCCCTCGCTGGGCAGTTTCGTACATCCGTAGACCAAGCCGGTCAACTCCTCGACCGGTTTCGGGCGCGTCAGCAAGCTGACGACAACGGTGACGGTCACACACACAATCCACGACCAAAGCGCCCGATACATGTTCTCGGCCATGGCTTTGGCATGGCTCGAGAGGGCGACGTAAGCCAGCA
>Ga0208821_1000957_pt1 | contig 18742 bp, 8 predicted proteins | sample June2015DPH_20_5_FD_184720 | JGI IMG/M metagenome (GOLD analysis project Ga0208821, IMG submission 184720) | Peatland microbial communities from SPRUCE experiment site at the Marcell Experimental Forest, Minnesota, USA - June2015DPH_20_40... | ecosystem: Environmental > Terrestrial > Soil >... | reverse complement strand
AGCGAACCAGATAAAGACGATATGCAGGTTGTTCTCTCTGGCCTTGGCGATTACTCCATCCACCTGGGTGTAATTGAACTTCCCTTCTTCGGGCTCAAACTGCGCCCAGGAGATACCTACGAGCACGCTGTTCAGGTTGCCGGCGACAAGCTTTGGCCAGATAGGCTCCATCATAGGGAGGCTGGTCGCTGCGTTGTTGGTGAGTTCTCCCGCCAGAGCCAGAAACGGCTTGCCATCCACGACCAGTTGGGTGGCAGTACCCTGTTTCTGCAAGTGTGGCGTACCGGCAGCGGTCTGTGCCTCGCTCGGAATCGACAGGGCAGCGGTACACACCATCAAACCTAACGCGGACATCGCATTCATTTTCATTTGCATACATTCCTCCAGTTTGATCCTTCGACACAGAAAGCCGCAGAGTAAGGCAAACTACGCCTAACTCTGCGCTACCCGCTGTTCGACGCGCAGGAACTGCCGGTGCTGCCATTTACCGTCAATCAGGGCCGAGGGAGTCTGTCCGGTTCCCTCTACGATATGCTGGGACTTCCGTTGCTGCTCGGTGCCGGCCGGAAAGAAGTCGACGCGGCAAAAGTATCCGGCTACCAGAAACTGGTTGTCCCCCAATTGGGCCACCAGAGCGCGCCCCTCCGCCGTCGGATTCCCTGTGTCCGGACCTCGGCGGGAGGCTCCGTACGACACCACTGCGTTCCAGGATCCGAACGGCAGCGTCTGCGTGGATTTGCCATGGTCTCCACCCTTGAAGTACACCGGCTCGGCCACGGCCTTGAGCTTCCCTTCGAAATTGAGACGCGCGATCTCCCGCTGCATGGGGCCGACCAACACGAAATTCCTTGCCAATTCAGGCACGGGAGCATTCCCGGACTCCGAGTCTCCTATAGCCTGAAGACCGAGCATGGTGAAGAAATAACGGGTAAAGTCTCCACTAGCGGGGTCACACCGGAAACAACCGCTCTCCGGCAGGAATAGGGCATTGTCGTCGCGGTGATAGAGTTCCAGATCCTTCACATACGCGGCGGGGTCGCCCCGGTAATCGTCGGGCGCCAGAATATCGATGGCGGGCGCCGCGGCTTTCCAGATGGGAATCACATTGTCGCTGGGGCCGCCGCTCTCATAGGAGCCGGGAGCGCCTGGCTCGCCGGGAGGGCCCGGATCGAACGGGTCGCGCAAAGCGTCGTTGACGTCCATGGGCAAGGGATAAACGGCCTTTCCCGCGGCCGCGACCTGCCCAATGTATCTCGCTACCGACCAGGCGTTGAAGTACTCGTCCGAATCGGGACCAAAGGCTTCCTGCCAGTTGGGGGATGAAGAAGCGGTCTTCACATGCATGGCCCTGAGGATCTCGGGCGGCACCGGAGCCTCGAAGACCTTCTGCGCAGTCGGAGAGAAATCGCGGACGCTCTCCCAACTACCGGGTTCATTCTCCACCTGAACCATGATGACGGTGCGCTGCGGGTCGGCTTCCTTAAGGTGTCCCATGACAGCGGCGAACGCACTCTTGTCCGCCTCGAGCGACGCGGTGGCGAACGGTGAAGGCGAGTCCACTGCCTGCCCGTTCCTGTCGACCGCGTGTGAATAGCGGTCGGGGGCCAGCTTCATCCAGTCGGGCATGTAGTGCGGGTGGCCGTTCTTATACGTTCCGAACCAAAGCGGCACCAGACGAACGTGATGCTGGCGAGCCTCTGCCAGGAGCCTGTCGATCACCGCATAGTCGTACTGTCCGGGCCGCGGCTCGAAATCCTCCCAATAGACCGGTATTTCGACCGTGTTGACATTCATGTATTCCAAGGCGGGCCACACGCCTGGAAGCGTGGGCCACTCACCCATCGTCAGGTCCTCTATGCCCATTACCAGATACGGAGCATTGTCGACAAACAGAGCGAAGCGTCCGTCCTTTTTCACCAGGTGGGGCAGCGGACGCTCCTCGACCTGCGCGCGGAGCGTCGCGACGACGAGTGTGACCGCAAGAGCGGCTAGAACAGCGGAAGTTACTTTCATGATTGGCACTCCTTCCTTACGGCGGGCGAAAAAGTCCTGAATGTTGATGTGGCCTTCGGGCCAGCGGGTCGGCCAGCACGGGCCAGCCTAGACTAGCTTTCGTGCGGTGTCAAGGGCAGCGTAAATGTATGGTCCGCCGCCTTTCCGCAAGCGAAAAGTGGGGGTGGCAGGTTGGTCTGCGCAAATGTATTCGGCCTTTGTTGGAGAGGGTTCCTCCGGGCCATGAGGGAATGCGCTGCGCTCAGTTCCTCATAAAGGGGGCAGTCTTGTAATGACTTTTTTACGCCACGGGTTTCGAGAGCGCCGGGCAGTCAATCTTGACAATAACATGGTAAGCGAAGAAAAGGCGAATATCAAGCGGAAAACCTTCCTTTCCTCGGATTCGAGTTGACACTATATAATCTATCATCCCCATTGGAATTCACATCCTGGGGAAAAGCATGCTGAAGTATCCCATTCCGGCGAGCTACACGGTGCAGGCGTTTAGCCTCGTTTTCGCCGTGCTTGTTGGGGCTTTCGCGGGACTCGCTTGGGCGCAGCCGTCCGACACCCAACGCCTCTACCAGCAAGCCGAGCAATCGTTGGCACAGGGAAAGTTCCAGGAAGCAGTGGAGAACTTTAGGGCCATTCTTGGCCAATTCCCAAGTGATCTGCGTGCGTTGAACGGCTTGGGGGTGGCCTTGGCGCAGCAACGCGAGTACAAGCAGGCCATCGAAGTATACCGCAAGGCGCTCGCGATTGATCCTCGGGCGGCCGGGACTCACCTTAACCTTGGTTTGGCTTACTTCAAAATGGGGGATTTCCGCTCCGCCGTGCCGCCCTTGAAGCGCGCCTCGGAGCTGGAGCCCGCCAATCTTCAAGCTGAGACGCTCCTGGGCATGGCCTACTACGCGACGGGCAGGTTTGCGGACGCCGCCAGAAATCTGGAGAGAGTAGCCCAGAGGCAGCCCGAGAACACACAACTCCTTTACGTTCTCGCCGAGAGCTATCTGTGGAGTGGGCAATATCAGAAGGTGCTACAGATTTTCTCGGGGCTTCAACGCGAGCATCCCCAGTCAGCCGCCGCTCACATGCTGATGGCCGAGGCTCTCGACGGGCTCGACCGAACCACGCAGGCTATCGAGGAGTTCCAGGCAGCGGCGGCGGTCGCGCCTGACGAGCCCAACGTTCACTTCGGGTTGGGATATCTTTACTGGAAACAGAAGAAGTTCGACCAAGCTGAGCAAGAATTCCGAAAAGAACTCAAGAACGATCCCGGGCAAGCGCAGGCGATGGCTTATTTAGGCGATATCTACTTTCGCCGTGGCGAACTCGAGGAGGCCTCGCGTCTCCTCCACGATGCCCTGAAGCTGAAAAAAAACCTGCATATCGCACACCTCGATCTCGGCAGGATTTATGAGAAAAGGAAAGAGTATCCCCAGGCTGTTGCGGCTTTGAAAGAGGCCATACGTATTGAGCCGTCTCGGGCTGACGCCCACTATCGGCTCGCGTTGACCTATCAGGCCATGGGGAAGACCAAGGAGGCTGAGGCCGAAAGTAAGCTGGCGCAACAACTTCAAGCTAAGACGCGAGAGGTTTTGCTGCACAAGGTGAGCGGGGAGGCGCCCAAGCTTCCTGTCGAGTGAGGAGGATTTTGTGTTTCAGCCTCAGAAGGATTCGGCGTCGCGAGCGCGGGCACCACGTCTGCACGATGTCAGCCTTCTGAGTTCTGCCGAAAGCGCCGTGGAGAAACACCAGCCGCGCCACGAAAGACGCGGTTGAAGGTTTTGATGCTTCCGAAGCCGGATCCTGTGGCTACGCGATACGAGGGCATGTCGGTCTCCAGGAGTAGCCGTTTGGCCCGCTCCAAGCGGCACTGCGTGATCTCCGAACCGATCGAGCGGCCAAGGGCACGAGAGAACCGCTTCTCGAGCGTTCGCCGGGACACGCGTGCTTGCTCGACGACATCCGGAACACTGATGGCTTGCCCAGCGTAATTCTTGATGAATCGCAAGGCGGTTGCCACGCTAGGGTCATCCTGCGCGCTGAGATCACTTGACTGCCGGGTGACGACATAGACCGGCTCGACCGGCACCACATGCCCTCCGGCCAGGGAGCCAGACATGAGGCCGTCGAGGAGCCCGGCAGCTTCGTACCCCGCCTTCTCCAGGCCCAGAGCCACGCTGGAGAGAGGAGGGCTGGACAGCTCGCACATCATTTCGTCATTGTCCACGCCCACTACCACGACGTCATCGGGCACACGCAGTTTGCCGGCCGCGCACGCCTGAAGTACCTCGCGTCCACAAATATCGTTGCAGGCCATCAGCCCGACGGGCTTGGGCAGCGATTTGAGCCAGTCAACGAGAACGGGCTGCTCATCTTCCCAGTTCTCAATCCAGTGTGGCCGCCGCATCCAGTTGGCTAACTTGATCCGGCGGGCCTGGCACGGAAATCCCTGCTCCCTCAGGTATTGAGCGAAAGCTTCTTCCCGTCGCACTGACCACGCGCAGCCGAGAAATCCGCAGAAAGCAAAATGACGCAGGTTTTTCTCCACCAAGTGCGCTGCCGCCATGCGCCCAATAGCCGCGGAATTCGTGCAGATTTCGCCGAACTTGTCTGCTCGTCCCGACAAGTGCGACTCGTCCAAAAAAGAGGCGACAACGGGAAGCCCCGTACCACGGATTAGCTTTGCCATTTCAGGCGAGCGAACGCGGGCGATGATGCCCGTTCCGCCCCACGATTTGGCCTTAGGCAAAGCTTGTTCGAGATGGCCGGGAGCGACGTACAGTGCCCATGGCCCATGCAAACGAGAGTAACGCACGATACCACGAAGCAGCCCCCGTCCATATTCAGTCGAAGTTTCCAGCAACATGGCTACTTGGGGTATTCCGGTAATGCGGCGGGTTCTCGTCATGCCTTTGCTCCGGCTGGTCTTTCGTATGGCCCCAAGTGGCACAAATCAGGGCGCGTCAACTTGTAGCTCCGACCTTCAGGTCGGCACGTGCCAGGCTAAAGCCCGGCGCTACAGCACTTCTGAAGTGGCGCAAATCAAGCCACACGGTTGCTTTATAGCTGAATGCCTGTCGGTTTTCAAGCTGAATCGGAAGAGCCTTGGGTCACTTTGGGCCGTTACGCAAAATGTCCAACACATTTCGCAAATTGGGTCTAGACAACCCGCGATCCGCTATTAGGATAGGAAGCCACGACTGGGCTCAGTCGCCCACGGTTTCTGGCACCGCAGCGGACTGTGTAGCGGCTCAAAAGGGACGTGTAAGCGGCTGGATGCTTCCCTCAGTGGGCCGAATTATCGGGTCGATTCTTCATCAGCAACCGCGACATCGCATTCGACCTGCCAGAAAGCTTTGCGTAGTCTTGCAAGCCCAAAATCTTCCTATGGGGTGAGTCTGATGAACATCTCGAAAAACAAATCTCCGATTCCATTGATTGTTCATTTCCTCTTTGCCGTCATTTTTGCTTGCTGGTTGATCCCGATAGGTTTTGCCCAAGAGGCGGAGAAGCCGCTACCCCAATATCGGAATACTTCTCTGCCGATTGAGCAGCGCGTTGACGATCTTATTTCGCGGATGACGCTGGAGGAGAAGGTCCAACAAATGCAGCATACCGCACCGGCGATTCCCAGGCTCGGCGTTCCCTCCTATGACTGGTGGAGTGAAGCGCTGCACGGTGTGGCGTATTCCGGGTACGCAACCGTGTTCCCACAGGCCATCGGCATGGCCGCCACCTGGGATCACAACCTGGTCCACCGCGAGGGCGAGACGATCGCCACCGAGGGTCGCGCCAAGTACAACCAAGCGCAGCGGGAAGGCAACCACAGCATCTTCTTTGGCCTTGACTTTTGGTCGCCCAATATCAATATCTTCCGCGATCCCCGTTGGGGGCGCGGGCAGGAAACCTATGGAGAAGATCCCTTCCTCACCGCGAAGCTGGGTGTTGCCTTCGTGACCGGCTTGCAGGGAGACGACCCGAAGTACCTGAAAGCGATCGCCACTCCCAAGCACTACGCCGTGCACAGCGGGCTGGAGCCCGAGCGTCACCGGTTCAACGTCAGCCCTTCGCGGCACGACCTTGAAGACACCTATCTACCCGCCTTTCGCGCCACGATTGTGGAGGGCCACGCTGATTCCATCATGTGCGCCTATAACGCCGTGTACGGCCTGCCGGCGTGCGCAAGCAAGTTCCTCCTTCAAGACACCTTGCGTGAGGCGTGGAAGTTCCAGGGTTATGTAACTTCCGATTGCGGCGCGGTGGAAGATATCACTTCGGGGCACAAATTCACGCCCGACAACGAGCACGGCTCGGCCGTGGCCGTCCAGGCCGGGACAGACACCACTTGCGGGGACGAGTATGTCGCGCTCGTCAAGGCTGTGCAGGACGGCTTGATCAAGGAGAGCGAAATCGATACCTCCTTAAAGCGTCTCTTCACGGCGCGAATCCGAATGGGAATGTTCGACCCGCCCGACGCCGTTTCCTTCAATCGGATTCCCTTCTCTGAGAATGATTCAGCCCAGCACCGGCAACTGGCCTTGCGGGCGGCGCGGGAGTCGATGGTGCTGTTGAAGAACCAGGATGGCATCCTGCCTCTCAAATCGAACGTCAAAACGATCGCGGTGATTGGACCCAACGCGGAGTCCTTGGTGGCCCTGGAGGGCAACTACAACGGTCAACCGTCTCATCCCGTTTATCCCCTGGATGGGATCCGGAAACTGTTCGATGCCAAGGCGAAGGTTCTTTACTCACAAGGCGCTCCCTACCTGGAGGAGCTGCCGGTCCCTGTGCCACGGACGGCGTTCCATACTGCCGGTGGTGCGAGCACGCAGGGCCTGAAGGCGGAGTACTTCTCCAACCCGGACCTCTCCGGCAAGCCAGTGCTCACACGCATCGACCCGCAGATTCAGTTCGATTGGAACTCTGCCGCGCCCGCTAAGGGCGTGCCCATCAAAGCCTTCGCCATGCGCTGGACCGGCACGCTCACTCCACCTGGACCGGGCGATTATACGTTTTCCGTTCCGAAGCCAGTGTGGCAACCCGGCGGTGGCAAGGATGCTTACCGCATCTATCTTGATGCCAAGCTTGTTCTCGGCACAACGCTGCACTACCCCACGACGGAGGACGAGCAGGGGAACGAGCAAAGCACATTTCAGGCGCACTTCGAGGACACGAAGGCACATGCATTCCGGCTTGAATATGTGCACGAGTCCCCACTCTTCGGAGCCGGAGCCATGCTCCGTTGGCAGCCGCCGAGGGAGGTTCTGCGCGAGGAAGCTGTAAAGGCGGCACAGCAGGCGGATGCGGTGGTGGCCTTCGTGGGACTCTCGCCGGATCTCGAGGGCGAGGAGATGTCGATCCACGTCCGGGGCTTCAGCGGCGGTGACCGCACGGACATCGGACTGCCGGAAGCGCAGCAACAACTGCTCGAAGCGCTGGCGGCCACCGGCAAGCCGCTGGTGGTAGTCCTGATGAATGGCAGCGCGCTGGCTGTGAATTGGGCGCAGGAACATGCGGTGGCTGTCCTGGAGGCGTGGTACCCCGGCGAGGAAGGCGGCACGGCGATCGCCGAGACCTTAACGGGTGTAAACAATCCCGGTGGCCGTCTGCCGGTTACTTTTTACGCTTCCCTTGACCAACTGCCCCCCTTTGATGATTACTCGATGCAGAACCGCACCTACCGCTACTTCCAAGGAAAGCCCCTCTACGGTTTCGGGTATGGATTGAGCTACTCCGCGTTCGAGTACGCTAACCTGAAGCTTTCGCCGCCGCAGCTCAAGGCCGGAGATGACCTCACTGTCGACGTCGACGTGCGCAACACTTCCGGAATTGCCGGAGATGAAGTGGCGGAGCTTTACCTGGAGTTCCCACCCACACCTGGCGCTCCGGCGCGCGCCCTGCGGGGCTTCGAGCGGCTGCGCCTTGCGCCGGGAGAAACCCGCCGCGTGACCTACACGCTCAAGGCTCGAGACCTGAGCATGGTCAATGACAACGGGGAACACGTGGTGGCGCCCGGTGAGTACAGCATCTTCGTCGGCGGCGCTCAGCCGGGGGACACTGCGGGAGGCGTCCGCACAAGACTGGAGATAAACGAAGAGTTCAAACTGCCGCGTTAGTCCACGCTGGCTCATTTTGCCCCAGCACAGGGGCAAGCCGGCGGTAGTGGGTCAATTTGATGTAGAGGCGGCTTTACGCCGCCATTTGGCGATCCCGCTCGGAGCGGGATCGCCGCTACAGCATCAAATTGACCCACTATCCATCATTCATTTCTCAGCCTTGATCTTCAAGGCGAGGGCGTGACGCAAAATGGCCATTAGGTGACGCAAGGTGGCTATTGACAGCTAGTATGCGCCGTGCCTAAATTGGCGTCTTAGCGTCGGGGAAGGGTAAAAGGAGGAAATAACCTAATGAAAGATGACCTAGTGAAAAAAGAAGGAAGATTTGGACTCAAGTCTCGCAGGTCGTGGAGATTTGAGCGCTTCCTATTCTGCTTGGCCGTTCTGCTGCTGTTCAGCGCCGCCGGTCTTCAGGCCCAGGAATTGGGCTCGATCGTGGGGACAGTCATGGACCCCAGCGGCGCGGCAGTACCGGCCGTGGCCATCACCGTCACCAACCAAAACACCGGAGTGGTCGCGAGGAGCACTACCACCAACGCCGAGGGCAATTACGAAATTCCCGGCTTGCCCCCTTCAACTTACTCCGTTCGAGCTGAGAAAACCGGGTTCCAGTCAGCCGTGCACTCCGGGATCATCGTCGAGGTGAAAGGAATCGTGCGAACGGACCTGCAGATGGTGCTCGGTTCGGTGTCGCAAGAGGTCACCGTGACTGCGCCGGTGGTGCACCTGCAGACCGAAACCGGCACCGTCAGCCAGTCGATTTCCGGAACCAACGTCGCCGAGATCGATACCAACGGCCGCAGCATCATCCAGCTCGCGATGCTCGTTGCGGGCGCCGCGTCCACCCTGCCTTCGTTCAACACGCCTGTCGGGGTCACCGCCAATACGGCCATCTATTTCAATGGCGAACAGGCTGACCACAACGTCTGGTCGGTTGACGGGGCGGAAAACTACGATCGCGGCTGCGGCGGGTGCATTGACATCAGTCCCGACCAGGACGCCATCCAGGAATTCACGGTGCTCACCAGTAACGCCGGCCAGGACGTGGGACACGGCTCGGCCGGCCACATTCAGATGGAAATCAAGAGCGGCACCAGTCAATTCCACGGCGAGGCTTTTGAGTTTAATCGCAACACCGACATGGATGCATCCACGTTCTATGCCAACCAGTCCGGCACGCCCAAGCCGACGATCTTGTTCAACAATTTCGGCTTCAACATTGGCGGGCCCATTGCCTTGCCGGGTCACGCCAAGAAGACCTTCTTCTTTTTTGAGGGAGATTGGCGCCATCTCTCCCAAGGCGCAACCATTTACGCGCCTGCGGTTCCGGTGAACTGGACGACGGGCCTGTTTGACTCCGGCCCGGTCGTCCTGGATCATACCCAACCTGTGACCCTGCCCAACGGAACCATCGGCTATCAGCCGTTCTCGAACAATCAGATTCCAACCGGCAGGCTCGATCCCAACGCGCTGTTGCTCGGCAAGCCCAACTTCGTCTTTCCTTCGCCGAATAGCCCGAATAACTTCTTCACGGGGTCGCCATCCCCGCCCACCAACGTCAATGAACAGATCGTCCGCATCGACCACCAGTTTTCCGATAAGACAACGCTGATGGCACACTACATCCGCGACGGCGTCAACCAGACGTTTCCGACGTCGCTGTGGAGCAGCGATACCTACCCGACGGTCGGCACCGACTTTCTCAATGTGCCGCAGTCATACGTGGTCAAGCTGACGCGCAGCATTAGCTCATCGCTGCTGAACGAGGCCCAGATCAGTTACACCCGGGAGCCGCTCACCCTGCTGCCCACGGGCACGTACCAGAACCCTCCAGGCCTCACCATCCAGCCTCTCTACCCAGGTATTAACACGGATAATCGCATTCCGAATTTGAACATGTCCGGGTCGGCTCTGTCCACGATTTACGACGTGTCCTCCTGGCCTTGGTTCAACGTGTCCAATACCTGGGACGCCCGGGACTCCGTCCACAAGATTGCCGGGAACCATTCCCTCAACTTCGGCGCCGAATTCCAGTGGTTTCAAAAGCAGCAAGAGTTGTTTGGCGAGACCGAAGGCAGCTACACTTTTACCGGCACCGCCACGGGCGGAAGCTACCTCGGGCCGGGCGGACAAGTCCTCACTACGACCGGAAACGAGTTTGCAGATTTCATGTTGGGCAAGGCCTACAGTTACACTCAACTTGAAAACCAAACCGTCCCCACCTACATCACCACATACTTTTCTCCCTGGATTGGGGACTCCTGGAAGGTGCGCCCCGGCTTGACACTGAACTTCGGCCTGCGGTGGGAATTAACGCCGCACGCGCACGAACAGCGTAATCAGGTTTCGGTCTTCCGGCCGTCGCTCTTCAGTACGTCCCAGATCCCTCAATTTAATCCGGACGGCAGCATCGTGCCCGGCACAGGCAGTCTGTTGAACGGGATGGGTATCGCAGGACACAACGGAGTGCCTTCCGACTTGGTGGATAATCACTGGAAGAACCTCGAGCCCCGCGTTGGGTTCGCCTGGCAGCCGGCAGGGCTCAAGGACACGGTGATTCGCGGAGGATACGCCATCTTCTACGAGAATATCCAGGGCAACGACATCTACAACGTTGCCCCCAACCCCCCGTTCTCGAACTCGCCCTTGATCTACAATACTTCGCTCAGCAACCCCGGTATAGTTCCGGGCACCATTTTCCCGGGCAGTCTGCAGGCCTATGACCCTAACTACCTACAGCCGTACTCTCAAGAATGGAGCCTTGGCATCCAGCGTCAACTCGGGCCCAAGGTGGTAGCCACGCTGTCTTACGTGGGCTCCAAGGGCACGCACCAGCAAACCAGCCTGGACATCAATCAGCCTCCGGGCCCCGTCCCAAGCGGCCTAATCAACCTGGCGCGTCCGTATCTCGGCTGGGCCGGCATCGGCTGGTACGAGAATGCGGTCAGCGCCAATTACAACAGCTTGCAAGCCACCCTACGCATTGCGCAATGGCACGGGCTGACGTCGGGGGTTAACTACACCTACTCGCACTGCCTCGATTACAGCGACGGCGACGTGCCAGGTGCCATCGCAAACTCTTACAACGTCGGGGCGGAGTACGGCAATTGCGGATATGATATTCGCCAGGATTTGATCATCAACTACACTTACCTTTTGCCGATTTACCGGTCCAGTTCCGGATTGGCGGGCAAGCTGCTCGGCGGATGGCAGCTCTCGGGGATCAGCACCTTCTCTTCCGGATTGCCTCTGACCATCAGCGCGCCAGGAGATCCGGCTGAGGTCGGATCCTTCTCCCGTGCCAATCAAGTAGGCAACCCCAATAGCGGCCTTAAGAACGCAACCGAGTGGTTCAACCCCGCTGCTTTTGCGGCAGTGCCGGCGGGCCAGTTCGGCGACAGCGCTCGCGGCGTCGCTTACGGCCAGGGCATCAACAACTGGGATACCGCGCTCGAAAAGATCTTCAGGGGTATCCCCTTCCCCGGAAGCAAGGAAGGCGCCTCCTTCCAGTTCCGGGCGGAGTTCTTTAACTTCTTCAACCACACTCAGTTCAATGGTTACGGAACAACTTTCGGGGCGCCCGGCTTCGCCGCCCCGAACTCCACCCGCGATCCGCGCGAGATCCAGTTAGGAATCAAGTTCCTCTTCTGACAAGCAAACCTTCCGGAACCAAACCTCCCTGCCAGCCTTCCTTTAGGGGCTGGCAGGGATTTTTCTCCCGGTTCGAGTGCCACACCGAAAGGATGATCATGTCTGCAAACTCCCGACGCGTCCTGCATCGCCATGCCGGCGGAGGAACGATGCCAAGCCTCGTCCGCTGGTGCAGAAAGCCTCAGTTCCAACTGCTTCTCCTGCTCCTGCTCGCTGTGAGCCATCTGGCCGCCGCAGCACTCCCGCGCCGGCAGTCCCTCAACGGCGCCTGGAACCTGTGGTTCGACGAGAAAGCGGACTGGCAGCACGAGGAACTGGCCAGGGATCCTCACAATCTCGCGCACATTTCCACCTACTCGCCCACCATCGGCTGGGACGAGATGTTGAAGCAGGGTCAACCCTACCGCGTCCCCGCCACATGGGATGAAGCTTATCCGCGACACCACGGCGTGGGCTGGTACTGGCGAGCCATCCAAATTCCCTCCACCGCCAGGGGGAAAGTCATCCGGCTCCGGTTTGCAGCCGTGCGGCTGCGAGCCGAGGTGTACCTGAACCGCCAGCTTGTTGGTTACAGCCTGGATGGCTCCACGCCCTTTGAAATCGATATCACGCACGCCGTCCGCTACGGCGCCGAAAACCTCCTGGCCGTTCGCGTGACGAACCCTGGAGGCGGAACCTCCTGGATAGACTTCCTCCCCATCCAGTGGGGCAAGGTTCAACTACCCGACAGCCACGACTTCGGCGGCATCTGGCAGGATGCGGACCTGCTGATCACGCCGCGGACCTTTGTGCAGGATGTGTATGTCGAACCGCTGGAAGACCTGAAAACCATACGCGTGGTCGCGACGGTGGCCAATCAGGGCCCGGCGCAAAAGGTTCGTCTCATTTTCGCAGTCCACGGTCCTTCCGCCAGGACAATCGAGGCCCAGGCAACCGCGGAAAGCTCGGTCGAAGCAAATAGCAAAGCGGAGATCTCAACTGAAATCACTGTCCCTAACGCCAAGACATGGTCACCCGACACGCCTTTTCTCTACACCCTCGAAGCTCGCTTGGCCAGCCGAGGAAGTTCCGACGAAGCCGAAACACCCTTCGGAATTCGCTTCTTCACCGAAAAGAACGGAAAGCTGTTTCTGAACGGACAGCGGGTGTTTGTCCGCAGCAGCATCAACTTCGGCTTCTATCCATTCACCGTTTCCTACCCCAGCCCGGAGCTGGCTGAAAAGGAAGTGAAGTCTGCGAAGTTGCTGGGCCTTAATACCCTCTCTTGTCACCGCACCTGCTGTACACCGGCCCTGCTCAATGCGGCCGACCGGTTGGGGCTGATGATCTACGAGGAGCCGGGAGGTGCTCCCCGAGAACGCAAACCCGAACCACAGTCGCCCGCTGAGGCGTTCGAACGGCAGGTGTTTCTCGAGAAGTTAAATCGCCTGGTCGTCCGCGACCGCAATCACCCCTGCCTGATTTGGTGGAACCTTGCCAACGAGGCCTTCCAGGACGTGGTGAATGATCCGGAACATCTGGCCCCTTACATCGACCAAATGGTGCGGACCGTACACCGTCTGGATCCATCGCGATTCGTCACCTACACTTCGGGGCGGCAATCCACGGTGATGTTTCGACCTTTCGAAAAGAGTTACGGATTGATCTACGACTATCATACCGTGGAAAACGTGCCTGCGGTTTGGCGAGATGCGCTCACCCTCGAGCACTCCACATTTCAGGCCCCTCTTCCCAATGAGGCTTTTTACAACGGCGAAAGCCGTTGCCTGACGTCTCTCGGCGATTTGCCCGCGCTGGCTGGGGCGTTTGCGAGGGCCCCCGACGGCTCCTACGAAGCCGTATGGCGACAGTGGGCGGAGATGTTGGAGAAGAGTTTCAAGCAGTACAACCTGGGCCGCTACTTCAAAAGCCCCGAAGAGCTTTGCCGATTCATCGGGATCGTTCAAGGCACAGGTTTCAGCCGCGAAGTTGAAGGGGCAAGGCTTTCCGACGCGGCCAGCGGGCTGGCGATCAATGGATGGCAGAGCCATCCGGAACTTTGGGCGCCCATCAGCACGGGAAACGACAAGGTCGAGAAGTTTCCCGCGTTCTGGACCTCGGGCCTGGTAGATTCCCTGCGGAATCCAAACTTCCCTCCAGACATGCTGGCTCGTGTGAACGAACCTGTGCATCTCGCCATCGTTCCCATACCCAGCACCGCCTTTGCGGGACAACGGATTCAGCTAAGGACCGCTCTCATCAACGAACGACAAGTGAAAGGTCCCGGCCAACTCACGCTCGAGTTGAGCAACCCCGGAGGCAATACCCAGGTGTTGAGCAAGGCGGAGGTGCCAATCGAAGCAGACCCGCTGAGGTTCGTGCAGGAGCTCGCAACCAACGAGGTGGTGCTCGAAGGAGCAAGTGGCTACTATAAGCTCAAGGCGGAGCTGCGCCTGCCTGGTGGACAGACTCTGGAATCGGAGCGCTCGGTTCTGGTTGGCAATCGCGGCGAGTGGAAGTTGCCGAGCAGCGGAATCGTCCTGGAGGATCCCACCCGCACCCTGGCAAAGTATTTCGAGGCCAAGTCGCTCTTCTATCCCGACCACGCGAGCCCACAATCCGCGTGGCAGCCCGTCGAGATGATTTACAATCCCCAATCCGGCGGATTTGAGGAGGGAGCCTGGGCGCCAGAAACGCTCACCACAGTGGCGGAGCAGGGCAAAACGATTCTGCTCTGGGCTACGGATTCTGGCCATGGGCAAACAATTGTCGGCGTTCTGCAAAAGCTCAAGCTGCTTCCTGACGAGGCGACAGCCGTACCCCTCGGCTTACATTGGTTTGGCGGTTGGAATTTCAATACCCCGCATCCAGTCTTTGCCGGACTCCCTGCGCCCGTTGTTTTCAACCAGGAATTCTCCGCAGCCTTCGCCTATTGGGGAATCAGCGAGTTTCCGGGCACGCTGGTAGCCGGCCTCATCAATGCGCCGCCGCAGGTCGCTGTGACTTTGGGCGAATTGCCGTTCCGAAAAGGCAAGATAATCGTCTGCGCGCTGAACCTGGTGCCGTATCTCGACAAGGACCCCGTGGCGGACCGGATCTTAGCTCAACTGCTGACTTACGCCGTGACCCGCGCCAACGTTTCAGCCGATGATCTCCGCCACGCGGTCGCGGGCAAGATCGTTGGCCAGTAGTGTTTTCCAACGATATCGAAGGAGGAGTTATGGATCGAGATCGCAGCACCACTCCTGGTCAGCAGGAGCCGAAACTTACGCGCCTCTCCCGGCGAGATTTTTTGCGGACCGCAGCCGCGGCCGGGGTCGCCTTCCCGGCAATCGCTGCGTCGGACCAGAGCTCAAACGGAAGGCGCGCCCTTTCTCTGAACGGTACCTGGAAGATTCACTTCGACGAGGCAGGCCGCTGGAAGAAATCGGACTGGATCAATGACTTTCTCAGCGGCCAGGCGCGCCCGGCCAGCATCGACTGGGGCGCGATGCGGGCCGCCATGGAATCTCAAGCCACGGAGATTCCTGTCCCAGCCACCTGGGAAGAGTACCGGCCAAACACCGTGGGGGAGGCTTGGTATTGGCGAGAGATTTCTGTTCCCGAGTCGGAAGGCAACCGCGTAACACGCCTGATCTTCAATGCGGTTCGCTACGGGGCGGAGGTCTTTCTCGATGGTCACCGCGTCGCAATCTATTTGGGTGGGTTCACGCCCTTTACCGCCGACCTTACGCCCCTGGTCAAACCGGGAGGCCGCCACCAACTCATTGTGCACGTCGTCAACCCCGGCGGCGGGGAAGCGGGCAACTGGGAGACGCTGTTCCTGGAAAACATTCAGATTCCCACGTCGCACAATTTTGGCGGCATCTGGCAGGACGTGAGTCTGATTTCCACCAGCCCTGTCTTCATCGAAGATATTTTTGTTGAACCGCGGATCGCTGAAAAGATCGCCGTGGCGCACATCACGGTTCGCAACCAAACCGCCCTGACGCAGAACGTGAAACTCAGCGCCCAGGCCGCCTCGCGCGATGCGGCTCGCCAAGTCGCGGGAAAGGCCGAACAAACGGTCGCGCTTCCTCCCCATCAGGCCATCGCCGCCTCGCTCCAGCTTCTCCTCGACCCGCTCGAGCTTTGGGAGCCTGCGAACCCCTTTCGCTACCACCTGGAGGTCGATGCCCGCGGAACTTCGCCGCTCATCGCGGACCAGTCAGGCGTGGACTTTGGCATGCGCGAATTCACCGCGCGGGGCCGTTTTTTCTACTTGAACGGCCGGAAGTTCATGGTGAAGTCCACTATCAATCACCAGTATTACCCGGGCACGGTAGGCTACCCGCCCACCCCGGAGTTTGCCCGCAAGGAAATCGAAGTCGCGCTCCATGCGGGCCTGAACATGATGCACATCCACCGCCAAATCGGCCACCCACAAGTGCTGGAATGGGCCGATGCGTTGGGTTTACTGCTTTACCAAGAGTCCGGAGGAGTCATCTTCGATCGAAGCCACCACCCAGATTACCCGGGAATCAACCTTCTGCTGCGCCAGTTGGCCGATCTTGTGGTCCGCGACCGCAATCACCCAGCCTTGGTGGCTTGGGGGATGGCAAATGAAAACGTCTTGGATGACGGGGTGGTCGACCGCATGATGCAGACCACCCGCCAACTTGACGCTACCCGAGTGGTTTGCGACAACTCGGGCGAGGGCAGAAAGATGCTGCCTCCGTACGAACGCCAACCCAGACCCTGGCGCGACTTTCACTGCTACCCGCCGGCGCCTATCGACGACGCCGTGTACAACAGCCTGACCTTGGTTGGAGGTCCGCCCCACCATACATTCCAGATCGGCGATTCAGTCGTGGCTCCTCCGATGCCCGAGGAGGGACCTCAGATCATCGGGGAGTTCGGATACGGGGGCCTGCCCGACATTTCAGGGACGGTGCGAAAGTTCAATGCCATCGGCAGACCCAGCGTCGAGGGAACGAATTGGGAAGAGTCCCTCAAGTCTTTGGAGGACGGCTTCCGAAGCTACGGCCTGGACAAGGTTCTTGGTAGCGTGACTGAGTTCTGTCGCCTGACGGAAGAGGTTCATGCTACCGCTCAAGCTGAGATGCTTCAGGCTCTGCGCTCGAATCTGTTTAATAGCGGCTACGCAGTCTCCTGTTTCCATGATCTGGCGATTTGGTATTGCGGCATCACCGACGTCTTTCGGGATCCAAAACCCATATGCCAGCGGCTGGCTCAAGTGAACACGCCGCTTTTCCTGGCCCTGTACGCAGACCCCGCACCCGCTTGGACAGACGTTGGGATTCGCGTGCAGTGCGCTGTCGTGAATGAAGGCGTGATCAAAGATTCTGCGAGCTTGCATATCACGGTGGTTGGCCCGGCAGGCGAAAAGATCTTCGATGAAACGTCCCAACTCGACCTCCAACCGGAGAAATCGTTTGTCCTCCCTATCTTCGAAAAGACGCTCGAGCTTAAGGGAAGCAGCGGACACTATAAGATCCATGCTGAGTTGGAGCATGCAGGTGCGGTGAAGGCGCGCAGTGAGCGCGCGATTTTTGCGTTGAACCGGAGCGATTTCAACTGGCCCTCGGCGGGCGTGCTGATTTATGACCCGAACCACCGCATCCTGCCGTTTCTAGCTCGCCAAGGGGTGCCTTACCACCTCTGGTCGCCGCAGACAGCTAGTCAGGGCCGTTCCATCTTGGTCGCCGACATCGACCGCTGGTATTACTACGAGCATCGCAAAAGCATTTTGGAGGATGCGAGAAAAATCCTTGACCAGTGCCGGGAAGGTTCGGTGGCAAGTTTTCTTATTGGTTCCGGTGATGACGGCTTGATTGACCTGCTGAACGAATCCGGCGTCCACCCCAAGCCCCTGCGGTTGGTGGATACCGGCGGAGATTTCCGGGGCTGTTTCCACTTTGTAAAGCCGCACGCCCTGTTTCGATCACTTCCCGCCAGAGCCTGCATGAATAGCGAATATCGGAATGCGATCGCCCGAATTTCCCTGGATGGTTTTGAGGGAGAGTCGGTTGTGGTGTGCAACGAGAACGCCTACTGGTGGGGAACGGACGTGGGCACCCTGCGCTGGGGCAAGGGAGCCCTGGTTCTGACCACCCTGCGTATTGCCCCCAGCCTCAACCTGGACCCGGTGGCCGCAGTTCTTCTGGCCAATCTCGCCATGTGGGAAGGGACGTGATCTTTCGCGATCGACTCAAGGTCATCAACCCTGAAACCGAGCGAGACCGGTCCCATGGTGTGTTTGATTCGGGTCCCCTCGATGCGAACGTTGAACCGGTTGCCCAAAAGGACACCACGCGGGGACGCGGACATAGCACAGTCCCAGCTCTTCAGCGATGAAGTAAAAGTAGTAATGCAAGCGCTTGCCGTCACCGGGGCGCAAGTAGTTCTCGCCCGTGGTCTTGTCATGCCAGGGGGAATAAGTGGAGCACGGCTCCAGGGCCGAGAAAATCCACACCAGGCTGGGATGGGTCGCGGTTCTTCAACACTTGATGAATCTTGTCATCCTTGCGGAAGCTTTTGGGGCGGTGAATAAACTCCATCTCCGGATCATTCTCGGCTGCCAGACGTTCGGCGTTCTCGCGCCGCGTTGCGCGCCACGGCTGCGCCCACGGGGCGTAATCAAAGATGCGAACGTGGTGGGCGCAAAGATAGCCCCTCATGCCGTCGGCATAACACAAGCCGGGCAGGGTGCCTTGAATCAACAGGCGGTCGTAACAGGACAGCACGCCCGCGATCTGGCTGCTCCGGCGTTCGGTCAACATTTGTAATCCCATCCGAGATTCGACCTCCTCGGAGGGATCATAGCACCCGGTACTCCGGACTGTTTGGTTCCGGCTACGCCGGGTTAGGTGCTTACGTGACTATACATTTCTGGTTGGGCCTTTTTTTGACCTTCCTTAGTGGAATACTAGCTGCCACCTTTGGAGTACCGATGAAATACAGCCGGACGTGGAGGTGGGAAAATACGTGGCTCTTGT
>Ga0208821_1000948_pt1 | contig 18905 bp, 12 predicted proteins | sample June2015DPH_20_5_FD_184720 | JGI IMG/M metagenome (GOLD analysis project Ga0208821, IMG submission 184720) | Peatland microbial communities from SPRUCE experiment site at the Marcell Experimental Forest, Minnesota, USA - June2015DPH_20_40... | ecosystem: Environmental > Terrestrial > Soil >... | reverse complement strand
CTCCATCGTCCGCTCCATCGCGGCCTGCGTGTAAGAGATCATGCCTTCCATGGTCTCCTACCCCCGCCGCCTGCAAAGCGGACATATCACTTGCTATCTCAACCGGACATATCATGTGCTAACGACAGTCGGCTCCATTCTCGCAATCACTTACAACCATTCCTCACTGTACCCTGAGTTCGTTGTGACGTGGATTGTGACGTAGATTCCGCTGATCGGTGGCTTCACGAACCGAATCCAACACCGGATGCTGGTAGCGGATTGAGGCGGCACATCCGTGTGGCCCATGACATTCATCACCATCGCGCAACTCGAGGACCAGCAGGATCAGGAGGATTTGATCGAGAAGGTTCACGACTTGTCCGCCCAATGCGCGGTTCCACAAGGCCAGCACCACACTCTTGAGCGCGATGATCAGCAGGGTGAGTGCGGCAATTGTTAAGAGTGTAAACAGGCCGTTTCGCGTTCCGCGGGCGCGACCACGGCGAGGTTGTGAGTGGCCTTGTAGTCGCCGCCAAATCGAAAACTGAGTTTGGCTCGCAGCGGACTGTCTCTTCCATCAACGAAGTCTCTGCCTCCCGGGATGAGCACTCTTGCTCAGACGAATGCCCCGTCGAGTGCTAACGTCGAGGTGTGCTCCCAGCCGAATCGCCGGGGAGCCCAATAGTCGCTTGCCGCTTTGCAGGGCCGAGCCATGGGGAAGCGAAGTGCACCAATCCGGGTCGTTTCTTTTTGTCTATTGGCTGCTTGCGGGGCCTTGTGCCAGAAACGTCCTTCAGCTGACTTGCTTCAGGGATTACAGTTTGACGGCTCAAACTCACCCGAAATGCAGCGCCAGGAGATGCGTACGTGGAGTTCACTTCCGGATGCTCCGTCGTCGGTACAGCCTCCAACACGAGCAGAGAGATTTCACACCTTCGTCAATGAAGCAGGCTCGCCTTTGACACTTGGCGCGGTTGGCGTCAGCGCGGGCGCAATGCGCGAAACAGAACTGGGACACGTCACTCCCGGACCGAAGCCCAGCTTAACCGCTCTTCATCAAGTGCTGTTTATTCAAGAAGAGTCCAGCGCCCTTTCTGGTAAGGACCTGTATCCGTCGTTGCTCAGGCAGGACCCACGTTATTACCCTTCGACCAGCGACAGCTTTATGGGCCGGGCCTCCTACGCAGCTTCGCGCATTTTTGTCACGCGTGACGACTCCGGAAAGGGGAGGCTGAACACTCGGTATTTCCTCGGGGTGCTGACTTCGGTCGCTATCCACTCTGCTCATCGTCCATATGGGACGCGATCCACTTCGGAGACATTCAATAATTTTGGTTCGACGATTGGCAGCGACGCGGGGATGAACGTCTACCACGAGTTTGGGCCTGGCATCCGGCAACTGGTGAAGGGCTACACACCGAAGTTCGTGTCTAGGATCGAAGAGCGCATCGCCCACGACCAGACCCCGAGCGACGTCGTCTCCGTCCCGGCAAGATAATGTCCTGTCGCTCAGTCCATTTCACTACTGACCGGGGGATAGCGTCTGCGCGGAACGCCTTTTTCGGTGTACAGCGCATCCCAGGTTGATCACACGTGCCTGGGCGGCCTCGGGAGACTTTCCCTCGTACATCGGAGTGAGCATGCGCACCATCGCTCCGTCGCTGCGATTCGTACGAATAGAGTCCGCCAACAGGTAATGCTTTGCCCAGTACTCACTGGCAACGGCGCGGTCATGGGCCAGATACCAGTACAGAACTAGTGCGCGTTCCCCCCACTTCGAGATCACATACCGGTTTGCGGGAAAGGAAGATCTGTCGGGCCGAGCGATCTGGATCACCTTCCGCTGGATGGGGACCCATCTCGCCCCGGGGACGCGCGCTAGCCAATTAACCGCTCCGCTGGTCTCAGACTAATAGGGAAGATTCTGATCGATGTCTTGTTCGCCTCTCTGTTAAATGTGAGCGGTTTGGAACAGACGGTCAGATTCTTACTGAATAAGATGGTGTGGTTTTCACCTGGATGCTCCAAGTTCTCAGGCCGGAGCCCGAAAGCCGCGAGGGTTCGACATGAGAATCGGAAGCAGAATCAAATCCCAAGCGAAATTTTAGACCGCCGCAAGGCGAGAATCTTCGGAGGATTCCATGAAGAGAGCATTGCTGTTGATCGTTGTACCGGCCCTGCTGGTCGCGCTGGGGTTTGCACAGACTCCCGCGGCGAGCATCAACACAGACCAGACCAACATTAAGGGTTGCCTGGGTGGCTCTGATGGTAACTACACAGTTGTGCAAGACAACACGGGCCATATTTTCAAGATCACGACCAGCAGTGTCGATCTCAAGCCACATCTGGGCCATGACGTAACCCTCATCGGGCACAGAGCAAGTGGCACAGGTTCCACCGCTGCTGATAACAGCTTTGCCGTCACCGAACTGAACATGATCTCCGAACACTGCGCTGCGGCCGCCGCTGCACCCACTGCGACTGTCAGCACGCCTTCGGAAACTGCCAGCACACCTGCTGTGGCCGCTGCTGCGCCCACTGCCACTATCAGCACACTTGCGGAGACTGCCGTTACACCCAATGTGGCCCCCGCTTCCCCCGCTGCGACTGTCACCGCACCTGCGGAGACTGTCGTCACATCCCCTGCAGCCGCTACTCCACCTGCGGAGACTGTCAGTACGCCCTCGGAAACTGTCAGCATGCCTGCGGAGACTGCCCGCACACCGGCTGCACGTCCTCGGAGACCGTCAGCAACACCTGCTGCTGCAGCCACCACTACACCTGCTGCGACTGCCAGCCCGTCCTCGCAGACTGTCAGCACACCTGCTGCCGCCGCCACTACACCCGCTGCGACTGCCAGCACACCTGCTGCCGCCGCCACTACACCCGCTGCGACTGCCAAGGGCGGGTTCTGGTCCTCATGGCTCTTGATTTCGTTTGCCGTGCTGGTAATCGTCATTGGCACAATGGCCCCTCTCCTCAGCAAGTGGAGAAAACGGAAACTTTTGGAGCGGACGGGCGCCCAAAATCTTTCTTTTACCCGTGAAGCGAGCTCCGACCAAGGCAAGAGTGACCCGAAAGGACCACGCAAAGCTGCCTAGGCTGAATGCAGAGTAATGATTCCGAACTGTGTCGCCGGTGGCAACCGCTGCCGGCGATCTTAATGGGCGTAAGGGGCGGTAATGGCGCAGTTTGAAAAGGAAACGCCGCGCTGAGCGACGCCGAAACGCCTTTTCCCAAGAAGTCCAGGATTCGCTTACCGGGCGCCGCCTTCCCAGGATTGTTGGTGAAATCGCGATGTTACACCAGTGAAGGGTAATCTGACCTTTTAAGATGAATGTCCACAGCCCCGTTTCAACGATGATTTCAACCGAAATCCTGAAAGCGGACTGCCCAAGCTCGGCTAGGGCAGAATTCTTCCCTACGCGAGCGATGCGGGGGGCTACTGTTGCGGAGTCAACGACTTTAAATAGGCAACGACAGCTTCGGCATCACTGCGGTCCATGCGAAACTGGGGCATCGGAAGCCGAAGACGATTACCGGTGTTCCAGATGCCGGTCGTCAGTAGTTTGATCATGTCAGCGTCGCTGGCGGGTGGAGTGCCGCCAATCCGCGGCGCGTCGAGAGGCCAGTTCGAGTCGGGCTTCGCCGGTAGCCAAGGGACGGGCGCGCCCTGCAGCCATCGAGTCCGGTCAAAATTTCCATTGCTGTCGCGGGGTGTGTGGCACTCTCCGCACATGGCCACGCCCTCCACGACATACTTGCCGCGAGCGACGTCAGGTGCCGCGCTGGCTGTCTTGCTCTGACGCTGCGGGTTATGGTTCTGTGCAAAAGCGCGCGTGACCCCATCCGAGAGCAGGCCGAGGGCGATTGCTGCGGAGACCGAAAAAAAAGCCAAATGAAAGACTAGACTGCTTCGATGGCCCCTGTTGAATTGAGATCCTGAGAACATTGATTGTCACCTGCTCAATGATACATTTCGCGACGCTACTCTGGTATCGGGACCGTGGGGGAAACAGCCCCCTGTTAAAGGGGTTCGGTAGTACAAAAAAAGGACAAAACTATTTGGATTTGACTCAAGCCGCTGAAATCAGAGGGGAAAGAAATGGCTCCTCAGGTGGGACTCGAACCTACAACCCTCCGGTTAACAGGGGAAATTCGCGCCCAACTCCGAACAAGTCCAGCCAACTAAGTCCAACCAAACATTGAAAAGTGCCGCCGCGTCTTTGCCTCACTTTGGCTGCTGTTGGCGGCAGTTCACGGACAGAAAGCGGACAGCCTGCCAGTGCTTGAGAGTCATCGTCGACAGCGCCAAAATGGGGAATGTTCCTGCGGCTATCGGAGAAATTCTTGCATTCGGGCTGTGTCGCGGAACGCTTCCGTACCGCCACAGTCGGTGGCGGAGAATGCTCCGCACAGGTTGCCGTAGGCCAGGCACGTCGCGAGATCCGCCCCTCGGAGAAATTGGTGGAGGAACCCGGCGTCGAAGCTGTCACCTGCGCCAATCGGATCGATGACCGTTACCGGCACGGCGGGTGCGCTGAATCGGTGCCCATCCCGAATAGCAACGGCTCCGCTGGCGCCCATTTTGACCACGACGGTTTCCACCTTTTGGGCGAGCCGCGAGAGCGCGGTTTCCACGTCGTCAGCCCTGGACAACTTCATCGCTTCGCGCTCGTTCGGCAGCAGGATGTCCACGTGAGGCAGGATCTCTTCGAGGACGCTGTCCCAGCGATCGTTGGGATCGTCGTTGGTGTCGAGCGAGGTGGTCAGGCCGGCAGATTTCATACGCCGAAAAAGTTCGGGCACATGCGGCAACAACTCACGCTGCAAAAACAGCGACGACATATGGAAGTGGCGCGCGGATGCCAGATAATCGAGGTCGAGATCCTCATAGCGCAACTCGGAGATTGTGCCCGGATACGTGAGGATGTGGCGCTGGGGTCCGTGGGGCAGAATGAGCGTTACGCCGGACTTGGCGCCATGCGCGACGCGGGTAAGGTCCACTCCGCGCTCACGCAGGCGCTCCAGCGCCAGGTCTCCGAAAGAATCGTCGCCGACCTTGGTGACGAACCCTACGCGGCTGCCAAGAGCGGCGAGATTATGCGCCAGGATGGCCGAGGAACTGCCTAACGTGATGGCGAAGCCGCTGGCCAGCAGTTCGCGTTCTGTGGGCATTTCCTCGGGCAGACCGTAGAGGATTAGGTCAAGATTGATCTCCCCGGCGATCGCGATATCAAGCTTGGACATGGAGCAGGCCTTTTGGCGTTTCTTGCTAATTACTAACTGCTGGTTCTAGCGGCCGTCCGCGAGTTCGACCACGCGCGTCAGGTTTTTCGGCGAGTCGGGATTGAGGCCCTTCTTGAGCCCATAGTAAACGCCGTACAGTTGACCCCAAACCGCGAAAGCCGCGGGGCGCACGTACTCGGGCGACTGGAGCCCGAGTTCGATGGCGAAGTCAGAGGCACGCTGAGCCCGGTTATCGACGCGATTCGCAATCACCATGGTGGCCGCACCGAGAGCTTTCATTTCTTCGAGCAACTCGACTTCCGCGTCGTAAGAAGTTTCCGTCATAAGAAACGTGATCAGCGTTTCTGGACCTGCGATGGATCTCGGACCGTGACGGAACTCGAGAGAATGAAATACCTGGGCATAGGTGCAGGAAGATTCGGTCACCTTCAACATGCACTCCGAGGCAATGCCGAACAGTGGGCCCTGTGCCAAAAAAACGAAATCGGAAAAACTACGAGACTCGACAAACAACCGCAGACGTTGCGGGATGTTTTTCAGAAGCGGCTCGACCTGTTGCGGGAGTTCGCTCAATGCGCGACGGAACGCATCATTGCCAGAGACGGTTGCCGCGAGGTATTGCAGCCCCAGCAGCATGGACGTGAACGATCGCGTCATGACCGTGCTCTGCTCGTCGGCGTCGAGAAGCTTCATCGTCACGCTGCATGCCGGCTCCAGCGGCTGGCCGTCGGCACAGGTGATGGCGATGGTGCGCAGATTGTGATCCTTCTCCAACATCTGCGCGGCGCGAACTGCCTCCGACGTGCGGCCGGAGCGCGAAATCACAACCGGAACATAATCCCGTCCGGCGTGCAGAGTTAGTGCGGGATACATCAGCAAGTCAGAAGCGGGGACGGCCCGTGCCGGTAGCTTGAGATAGTTGAAGCTCGATGCGGCCGCCTGCGCGAGATAGTAACTTGTTCCACAGCCCACAAAGATCCATTCCGCTCCGGGCCGCGCGAGTTGAACGACCGCACCAAGTTCCACGCTGGCTGCCAGCTGGGCTAGACACGTGCTCCAGCACTGGGGCTGGGAAAGAATCTCGCTCAGCGTGTGCTGGCCCTGTTCCGTGATTTCCGCCGATTTCATTGCGTCTGTTCAGCTCCGATTACACCAACGTGACCTTCACTCCCGCCTCCTTCAGCGCGTGCAAATCTGACTTCGGAATCTGCTTGTCGGTAATCACTTCATGGACCGTCGTGACCGGCATGATGTTGCACAGGCTGCGGCGGCCAAACTTGCTCGAGTCGCAAACCGCGATCGTCCTGCGGGAAATTTCGACCATCGCCCGGTTCACTTCGGACTCCAATAAATTCGGAGTGAAAAGGCCAGCCTTGGTGTCGAAGCCATCGACGCCGAGGAACAGGATGTCGGCGCTGAGTTGGCGCAGAGTCCGCTCGGCCAGGGGACCGACCAGAGAAAACGAGTTCTTGCGCAGCATGCCTCCGGTCAGGATCACTTCAATGTGCGTGCCCGCCAGCTCTGCCGCGATGTTGATCGCGTTCGTGATCACGGTGAGCTGCGCCCTGTCTTTCAGGGCCCGCGCAATGGCCGTCGTCGTGGTTCCGGAATCGAGCAACACGGACTGGCCTTCTTCGACTAAGCGGGCGGCGGCGAGGGCAATCTGCGTCTTCTGCTTGCGGTGGAGCTTCTCTTTCTCGCGCAGCGTCGGATCGAGCAGCGCGCCGGCTTGCACGGGCAGAGCGCCGCCGTGAGTACGCTGGATGACCCCCTGGCCGCCGAGAAACTCCAGATCTTTGCGGATCGTGATCTGCGAAATACGGAAATGCCGGGCCAGATCCTTGACCAGCACGCGTCCATCCCGGTGCAAGATCCCAAGGATTTCACGGCGGCGTTCTTCGTTGAGCAGACCGTTCGGGGGCATGATGTTTCGATTTGTTTCGAATAGCAACTTTCGTGCTGGCCGTCGGGATTGTCAAGGGCTATTTGGTCGCTTGCATCCCGGCGGGTGTTCCGCCAGAAATACCTTGTCCAGCGCCCCGTTCGGCACGCCGTTCTGAACTATTGAACCGCGCAAACAGCGCCTCCGCGTTGCCGTGGTACACCTTTTCCAGCACGGTATCGGGCAGGCCCATGCCGTAAATCATCCAGCGCCCCTGCTGCGGATATTGCGCGTAAGGGAAGTATTCGTCTTCGGTCTCGAGCCAGCGGAAATAGTTCTGGTACATAGCCTCTCCCGCGCCTTCATCGGTGCCGAACATGATGCGGTCGGAATACTTCAGAAAGATTTCGCGGGTCCGTCGCGGCTGGCGTCCGAGTTCTCCTTCGCGCGCCCCGGTTTCAATCATGACGTTAGGAAATTTCTGAAACGTTTGTTCGACGAAATCCAGGTTCTCCGGCCAACTGCCAAAATGCAGGGCGACGAACGTCGTATGCGGATGCTTGGCGAACATTCGATCGCGCTCGGCGAACAACTCTTGCAGGGATGGGAACTGTGGGCCGTAGAAGCTCCAATCCGGATGCTCGATGAGTTCCTCGTAGCGCTCGTTGCGGGCATCGATAGGATGAAAAAATGCTTCTGGATCGGCCACATGAATAAACACGGGGATGCCAAGCCGCCCGCATTCTTCCCATGCCGGGTCGAGGCGCGGATCGTCGATCGTTATCAGCTTGCCGGTCGCATCGCGCACGCCGAGGCCGAGTTCTTTCAAAACCTTCAGCCCGCGCGCCCCGCGGGCAACCGAGTCGTCGATCTGGCGCATCATGAGCTGGCTGAAATTCGGATCGTTGATCTTGGACCAGTCAAACTGCGTGAACACTATAAACCGCCCTGGATAGGGCTTGACCATGTCGTCGATGATGGTCTGCAGTTTGTCGCCCCACATGCCGGTGAGGATGACGATGGTCCTGATGTTGAGGCGGTCCATGCGCGCGATCATTTCTTTGGGATCGACGCGGTCTCCGATGCCGACCGCATCGTTGGTGTGGGTGTGCACATCGATCACGGGAAACTTCGCGCGCCGGATTTCGTGCACCGCGGAATGAAGCGTGGGCTCGGGTTGAAAGTCCTTGAGCAGGATGGTCTTCTTGCTGTCGGCGTCGGTGGCGGGTTTGTAGCCGATGCCGGTTTGTTGGGCGGCACCATGGGTCGCGGCCAGCAGCGCCAAACAGAGAAACGCGGCCGGGATCGGTTCAGCCATTCGAGGCGAGCGCATACTGTATCTCGAAAGAAAACGAAATTAGTCGAAACAACCGTCGTGAGTTCTTGGTAAGCTGCTGAGATCTAAAAGCTGATCTTCATAGCCAGTTGAATCTGGCGTGGATCGCGTGACGCGGTCAGAAGGCCAAAATGGGGATCGCCGAACACGGTTGCCGGATTTCCATTCTGCGGCCCTGGCTTGGCGAAAAGGAAGTTCGTGTGATTGAGCACGTTGAAGAACTCAGCTCTGAACTCCAAGTTTGAACGTTCCGTCATCTTGAAAAACTTGAATAACGAGAAGTCCCAAACGCGGTTTCCGGGGCCTTGAATGGTGTTGCGGCCCACGTTGCCGAAAGAACCCGGGCTCGGATCGGCATAGGCGCAAGTGTTGAAGAACGTACCCGGAAGGCAAGGGTGAGCGCGAGGGTCTCCCACCTGATCGGGCCGTTGTGAGACGCCGCCAGCGCCGCCGTCGGCATTAGCAAAGTTCCCGTTGCCATCCAGAACCGTATACCAGTTCCCCGTGGAGATGGTGACGATACTGGCTGTCTGCCATCCGCCTACGATCTGGTTCCAAACCCCTTGGGCATCTCCGAAAAGTGACTTGCCGTGTCCCATAGGCAGTTCGTAGAGAAGACCCGCGACAAAGCGCTGCCGGACATCAAAGTCCGAATTGCCTTTCTCGGCCTCAGGATGGCGGAAATCCCGGAAGTCGCTGTTGTTCTGGGTGGGACCGAGATTGGCGTTCGAAGCGATATCGATCGAGTGTGCCCACGTATACGAGGCCTGGAATTGCAGACCGCGCGTGACGCGTTTCTCGTAGTGCGCCTGCAGCGAGTGATACATGGATTTGCCAGTCGATCGGAACCAGTCGATGCTGGTGTCGAAGACCGGGTTACAGTTGCTGGACGTCGCCAGCGTGCAGGGGCCGGCTCCAGGGAGAGAAGCAAACACCGGCCGCCGGGGAGCGGTCGCGTCCGCCGAATTGGCGCTCGGCGCAGCCTGATTTCCGTTGAAGAATGTATACAGCTTTGTTCCTTTCGAGCCGGCGTAGGTAATCTCCAGGGCGCCTTGTCCCGGCAACTCCCGCTGTACCGACATATGCCACTGTTGCATATAGGGCGTGGGCAGATTCCGATCGACCGAGAAAAAGATCGGCGTATTCGGATCCGTAAGAGAGCTGGCGGGAAATCCACCGGCCAGAAACCGCAATCCAGGGATGGTGCAGTCTAGCGGCGGGTTGAGGTTGGGGTTCGCTGAGGGGGCGCTGCACGGCGTAACGTAAGACTCGTTGGTGAAGAAGGGAGGATTAAAGCCCGGGCTGGGATTCGAGTACGGTCCGTTCTCCTGCCCGCCATAGAAGATCCCGTAGCCCGCGCGCCACACCGTCTTGGGATTGATTTGAAACGCCATCCCGATGCGCGGCGCAAAATTGTTCCAATCCGTGTTGATCAGCCCCTTGCTGCCGGTTGCGCTCACTGTTACGGCCTGAGCAACAGTGGGCGTAAGTTGGACGCTCAGTCCCTTGGGAACTATCAAAGTGGGATTGGAAGGATTTGTCAGATCGAAAGATGCAACCTGATTGTGGCGTTCGGTGACTGGCAGAAACAGTTCGTAACGCAGTCCAATATTCAATGTGAGACGGCTAGACACCTTCCAATCGTCCTGGGTATAAAACGAATAGGTTTGCCGGAAGTAGTCGACATTGTGCAGGTTGTTGATGCTGCCGCCATCTGCCAGCCCGGCCATAAAGGAAGCGAATCCGAGACCGCCAGTACCAGGATTGGGGGAACCGGGATTGTCGGTGAGGGTGGAGCTGAAGTCGAGCGTGCCGCGCGCAGCATCGGGCTGGAAGATGGTGAATTCTTCGTGCCGGATCTCCGTGCCGAACTTGAGGCTATGAGCACCTTTTACCCAGGTCAGGTTATCGGAGAGAGTGTATGAATTCTGCAGTTCCTTGGAGGGAAGGAATGTCGGGCTGCCGAGCGTGGGCGCGCTGCCATCTTCGTTGAAGGTCAGCTGAGGCAGACCGCCAAGGCCCGGAGCAAAAAAAACACCGGGGAAGCCGATTTGCCCGGAAACATCCGTGTTGGCATTCAGTTCCAAGCGCTGCGAGTTGATGCGGTTGTAGCCGAGCCGGAACTCGTTGGTCAACTGCGGGCGGAAAATGTGAGTCCAGCTGGTCGCAAAGCTGCGGTAGGAGTTTTCTTCGTCTCCACTGAAGAAACCACCGCCATCGGCAACTCCAGGAAACGTTCCCGGGATGCTGCGCGGTTGGTCCTCATAGCTGAAGCGGAAAAAGGCAAAGTCGTAATCGTTGAACTTCTGGTCGACTCGAACATCGAAGTTGTTCCTGGTCTCTTTAAGAACCGGATTGGAGAGGAAGTTGTTCCCCGAATTCGGCTGAACCGGGCCCGGTGGCGGATAAAGCGCGGCCAGCTTCGCCGCCAGGGGATCCAGGAACCCGCCTCCCGTCTGGTTTGGAGTCGTAGGGATCATGTTCAGGACCCCGTTCACCGTGAAAGGCACGCCACAGAGACCGGTGTCGTTGGAGGGGTAAGGCCCAGTGAGCCTCGTATCGAAAATCTCTCCGGCAAAAGTGGGGTTGCCGCTGCAGTCCAAAACCGGGGTGGTGCCGTCGCCATTGAATACCGGCTGGTTGGTGAGGATTTCAGTAAAGTTCCCCAAGCGCTCGTCTTGACTCGGCACTAGGGCGGTCTGCGTCTGTGCCTGGCGGATGCGAAGTCCTTCATAGTCCACAAAAAAGAAAGTGCGGTTTCGGCCATCGTAAAAATTGGGAATGACGATCGGGCCACCGAACGTGCCGCCAAACTGGTTCTGCTTGTAGGGCGGCGTGGCCTTGGTCGGGTCGTCGAAGTAATTTCGTCCGTCGAGCTTGTCGTTGCGCAAGAATTCCCACAGCGATCCGTGGAGACCGTTGGTGCCGGACTTGATCACTGCGTTAATGATCGCGCCGTTGCCGCGGCCGAACTCTGCGCTGTAAGCGTTGCTTTCAACCTTGAACTCCTGCAGGGCATCGACCGGGGGCTGAATCACAAAGTTGGTTTCATTGAGCAGGTCCGGCAAGTTCGAGTTGTTGTCGATGCCGTCGAGCAGGAAATTGTTTTGCAGGGAACGCGCGCCATTGGAGCTGAAACCAAAACCGCCTTCATCGCGGGCGCCGGGTTCGCTCGGAGCGGTGCCCGCCGAGAGCAGCGCCAGTTGCGCGAAATTACGTCCATTGAGCGGCATACTTGCGACCCGCTTGCTGTCGACGACCTGGCCCAGTTCGGAGGTTTCCGTTTGCAACAGGGGCGCTGCTCCTGTGACCACGACTTGCTCGTTGACCTGCCCGACCTGCAGCGTGATGTTCACCGGGACGCGATCCTGCACGTTGATCTCGACCGGCGAGGAAACCGTCTTCTTGAAGCCGGCATGCTCAACCGTCACGACCCAGCGCCCCACACGAAGGGGGCTGGCAACGTATTCTCCGGATTCGTTCGTGGTTGCGATGAAGTTCTGTCCGTGATCGACGTCGGTGACGGTGACCTTGGCGTCCGTGATCACCGCACCGCTGGGGTCGCGCACCAGGCCTACAATGGCTCCGGCATCTTTTTGCGCCCATAGCGGCGTGGCAACGGTAACGGTCATAAGAAGAATGAGGGCTGAGAGAATTTGCAGGCGAGGGAAACGGATGGGCATGGCGAGGCTCCTGGACGCTAAACCCGAATGTTCGCAAGCAGCTTGGTTGGGCCCGGCGAACGTTCGGGAGTCGGGACGACAAGCTTTCGGTGTAATATTACGAACAATTACTTTTACTTTCGTTTTATAGCTTTTGTCAACTGCCATATTTTACCGGAGCTCGGAACAACAGCTCGGAACAACAAAGAGAGAGGCTACCCATGATCGCCCGAAGAAACAGGACTGCGCTGCTTTGTATCACGCTCGATCTTGCACTCCTGCTGATGGCTTGCTCGAAGTTGCCGAAGTCGCCTCTGAAGACCGGGACCGCCAAGCCCGAACCCACCCAGCCTTCTGCGATCAACGTGGACGTGAAGGCAGGTGGACCGGTGACGCTGACGACGAGCGCCGCCGAGTTTCAGGTGACGCCGGATGGTTATGTGCAAGCCTTTCTGCTGCTAGACGCGCAGAAGAAGGACGGCAAGAAACTTTCGTTGGACGAACCGAACGTTGGCGCTCCGTCGGACAGCGATTTTGTGCGGGTGGGGGGCAAGGATGTGCACTTCACGCTCGACTTCGAGCAAGCGCAAGTGCACGAAGCGATCGGGAAAATGGGAGTCGGCAAGCGAGTGGAGATTCCGGCGCGTCCGCTCGGGCCATCGGGGACGGATTTGCAGCGCGTGCTGGCGCTCGAAGTCTATGACAAGTTCCCGAACATTCTGCTGAGCACGGTGGAATACAAGAACAGCGGCGCGAGCGAAGTGGTCATCGAAAAAAGCGTGAATCAGCGGCGCCGGTTGAACGCGCGGCTGGGCGATGCGAAGGCGAAACCTTGGGAAATGTGGTCGTTTCATGGCTCGAGCTACGACTGGGGAAAAGATGATGTCGTGAAGCTGACGCCGGCTTTTTTCCAGCCAAACGTCATGGGAGAAATGGTCAAAGGCGGCTATGGTGGCGGGATCCCGGTGGTGGCTTTCTGGACGCGCCAGGTGGGCGAAGCGGTCGGGCACGTGGAAACGATTCCGATTTCCGCGGCGATCCCGGCAAAAGTGGGAGCCGATGGACGCGTGAATACCGAGGTGGACTTCACTGCCAACATCACGCTGAAGCCGGGCGAGACGTACTCCACTCCGCGCAGTTTCGTCTCCGTCTATGCGGGCGACTTCTATCAGCCGCTGAGAATATGGTCAAGCGTGTTACAGAAAGAAGGATGGGAGCTATCGAAGCCATCGAGCGAAGCCTACAACGTGAGCTGGTGCGGCTGGGGATACCAAGCCGACGTAACACCGGCGCAGATGCTGGGCACGGTTCCGAAGCTGAAAGAGATGGGCATTAAGTGGGTAACGCTCGACGATCGCTGGTTCGACGTCTATGGCGACTGGAATCCGCGCGCGGATACTTTTCCCGGAGACTCCATCAAGAAGATGACGGACGCCTTCCACAAGGAAGGCATGCGGGCGCAGTTGTGGTGGCTGCCGCTCGGGGTCGAGGATGGCGAGGGAAGGTACGAGTCGCACAAGTACGCCGTTTCGAAAGTCGTGCAGGAGCATCCGGAGTGGCTGATCCTGGACAAGAACGGCCAGCATGCGCACATGACTCGCGGTCTGGCGACGCTGTGTCCGGCGGTGCCGGAAGTGCGGGCGTATCACAAGCAGCTTACGGAAAAATTCATTCGCGACTGGGGATTCGACGGCAGCAAGCTGGACAACATCTACAGCGTTCCGGCCTGCTACAACCCAGCGCACCATCACAAGTCGCCGCAGGATTCGGTGAATGCGATGGGGGATGTCTACAAGGAAATCTTCCAGACGACACGCGCCCTCAAGCCGCAGAGCGTGACTCAGAGCTGTCCGTGCGGCACGCCGCCATCACTCGCCTGGTTACCGTTCATGGACCAAGCAGTGACGGCCGACCCGGTGGGGGCTGTGCAAGTGCGGCGACGGATCAAAATGTATAAGGCATTGCTCGGACCCGAATCGGCGGTCTACGGCGATCACGTCGAACTTTCCGCGATGACAAAAGTGGGCAACGACTGGAGAGAACACGGCGACGATTTTGCTTCCACGATTGGGGCTGGAGGCGTGGTGGGGACGAAATTCGTCTGGCCCGATCCCGGCCCGAAATTCAAGGACGTCAATCTGACCGCGGCGAAAGAAGAGCGCTGGAAAAAATGGATCGGCTTGTACAACCAGAAGATGCTATCCAAGGGAGAGTTCAGGGACCTTTACGTGACCGGTTACGACGTGCCCGAGGGATATGCCATCGCGAAAGACAACAAAATGTATTACGCGTTCTTCGCCTCGTCTCAATGGAAAGGCGAAGTCGAACTGCGCGGACTGCGGCCCGGGAAGTATCGGGTGAGTGACTACGGCGAGGGAAAAGACCTTGGCGCGGTAGACGCGGCGGCCAATGGCGTGGCGAAACTGGCAGCGGAATTCAAGGATCATCTGCTGCTCGAGGTCAGTTCGCAGCCGTGAGCACTTGGGTCACGGATATGCGATCAGTCTTGTGAGGGGTAGAACTTGTGTTGAAAGTTCGAAGCCAATCTTGCTCCGCCGCGAAGTCTGGGTCTCCACATCCGCATTTATGGCATAGTAATCTTCTGAGGTGCTCTATTGCGTCCCCGCGAGCCACGAGTACCGGTCCCCCAAACCCCGTTATCTCCGCAGGATAATGGGGTTTATTTTGAGATCGAGAAATGAGTTCTATTGCCAACCCGCCTGCTGGCGCGCTGCGCCTGAGGCGCTCGCTCACGCTCTGGGACCTGATTCTGTACGGCGTCATCGTGATTCAGCCAGTCGCCCCCATGTCGGTGTTCGGGGTGCTCAGCGACCGCGGACATGGGCACGTGGTCACGACGATCCTGATCGCGATGGTGGCGATGCTGTTCACCGCCATCAGCTATGGCCGCATGGCGCGCGCCTATCCCAGCGCTGGCTCGGCCTTTACCTATGTCGGACAGGAAATCAATCCCGCGCTTGGTTACGTCACCGGCTGGAGCATGGTGATGGACTACATGCTCAATCCGATTATCTGCACCATCTGGTGCAGCCAGCAGGCGCACGTGTTTGCTCCCGGCGTGCCGTACTGGGCGTGGGCTGTCTTCTTTGCGCTGGTGTTTACGCTGCTGAACATTCAGGGAGTAAAAACTTCGGCGCGCGTGAACTCGGCGCTGGCGGCGGCAATGGGAGTGGTGATCGCAATTTTCTTTGTGGTCGCGGCGCGCTACGTTTTCGGGCATCCGCGCGACGGCGCAGGCTTCTACACCCGCCCTTTCTACGACCCGAGCCTGTGGAACACGAAGGCCGTGCTCGGAGGAACCTCGATCGCCGTGCTCACTTACATCGGCTTCGACGGCATCTCCACGCTCTCGGAAGAAGCGGAGAACCCGCGCCGCAATATTCTGCTGGCAACGGTGCTGACCTGCCTCGTGATCGGCCTTCTGTCAGCGGTTGAGGTCTACGCCGCGCAGTTGATCTGGCCCGCATCGCAGCCTTTTCCAGACGTCGACACCGCCTTCGTTCACGTTGCGGGCCGCGCCTGGAAGCCGATGTTCGGCATTATCGGATTCACCCTGCTGGTCGCCAACTTCGGTTCAGGCATGGGCGCGCAGATCGGCGCTGCCCGACTGCTTTTCGGGATGGGGCGAAGCAACGCGCTTCCGAAGTCTTTTTTCGGAGTAGTGGACGCGAAGCATCGCGTACCACGGAATAACGTGCTGTTTGTGGGCGCAATCGCGCTGATTGGCGCGTTCGTGATGAGTTACGGTCTCGGCGCTGAGATGCTCAATTTCGGCGCGCTCATCGCTTTCATGGGCGTGAACGCTGCCGCGCTCATGCGCTATGTGGTGCGCGACCAGAAAAGGACACTGTCGTTTATCCTGCCACCCGTCTTCGGCTTTCTGATCTGCCTTTTGCTCTGGCTGAGCCTCAGTACTCCCGCCAAGATCGCCGGCACCATGTGGATGGCAGCGGGCATCGCCTTCGGCGCCTGGAAGACGCGCGGCTTCCGCGGAGACCTAGTCAACTTCGATCTGCCCCCGGAAGAAGCTTAGAGCCTCTAACAAAATCTCCGCCTCCACGAAACTCGGCCCCTATGAAATCCAGTCTCAGCTCTCTCTACGCGGGTGAGTGTAACCGCCGAAAAGAGAGCCCACGCAAGAGGAGTTGGGCGGGGTACGGTCGCTGTCCCCGGAACGCAAAACTTGCAGATGACCTGCGCCGCGATCTGCTGCGAGGGTCGGCGGAAATGCCTATGGGTTTCGCGGAACCAATGATTCGAAGGGAGGAATCGAGAAGGACGTGGTCAAGGAATGTTCAGGCGGTTGGGTTCCGTCCTGAATGGCTTTTGCGAGGATCTCCATCGCCTGTCCCGTAAGCGGTGGAATGTGAATCGTCGCCGTGAGACATTTTTCGCGTACCCAGGCTTGGCCCGTCGCCGGCTGACCATCACATCCGGTAAATGGTAAGCTCAGCCATCGCGACCGCTCCTCTTCGTTGGTAATCTCCTGAAAAGCTTTGCGAGCGCCCATGGCCATCGAGTCATCCTGCGCGCCGACCAGGCTAATTGACGCGCTTTGTGAAGTAGCCATTTTCAGCCAGGACCGCACCGCCCGCCAGGCACTTTCCTCTGTCCACCGTGCCTTCAGCATCCTCACTTGAATGTTCGGCGATTTCGTCTCCAGCATCCCGGACTTACGTTCTTGGGCCGAGGAACTCTGCGAAGGCCCTTCAATGTACAGAACAGAACCGCCTCCGGGCAGCAACGCTGCGAATTGTCTTCCTTGAATGCGTCCAATCTCGAAGTGATCGGAACTGACAGCAAAGATGGGTGCGGTTGGCGCCGTGCGGAGATCCGACAAGTAATCCGGCGTCCGGTTCAGGACCGCCCAGCCGATTCCGGCGGCGCTGGCGGCCCGGGCCACCTGAGGCAGGGCCGTGGCCCCAACCGGTTCCACCACAATCGCATTGGGTCGGGACTCAACCCGGCTTTGGATCGCCTTTAGAAGTTGCGTGCTCTGATTCACCGCGTCGTTATCGGCAAACACGATCTCCGCATCGCTCCCCAGTTTGTGCGCGGTATCTTCCGCGGTTTGGGCTTGTGCCATTTGGAAATCGTTTTCGCGGGTGTGAAGAGATACCAGGAATCGGAGCTTCTTCATCATTTCGCAAGTGTACCTGCACCCAGGCAGCTCCATGAAATGCTTGCCAACGATTCTGGGCGAGTGACGGGCTAACCGGTAGTAATCCGCCCTGGACGACAACTGGCAAGCCCGCACCTTGGATGTTGAACCCAATGTGCCGCCGTAACTCTGCGTTGCACAGAGGCTTGCCCATTGCTGTCCGCCGACTGTCCGCGTGTCCAGAGGTTTGTGCGGCGTGCGGAATAGATTCAATCCATCGGACTTGAACCGATTACCTGCCGATTACGAATTCTTTGCGGGAACGGCATCCAGCGTAACCCCTTGTTTTCTCAATAGCGTTGTGTAACGCCAGAGCACGCCAAGTTATGTGATTGGTCACTTTCGGGACACCATACGGGACAGCGAATCAGATTCTTTCCGTGGCTGCACACAAAAGGCGGAGCGTCTTCAGGAACTAAGGCGACTTTACCAACCGTACCTTATGTGCGATAACAGCACGTCTCCCGGAGCACCAGCACTCGCCTTTACGAGAATCTCTCCTGCGTCCCCGATCTGGCTAGACATTAGGCTGAAATTCCCTTCGCTCGCGTTTGCCTTACCCCCGAACCCCCTACATTTACCAGAGCCGAAGCTGTGAAGTCAACTCGTGCGCCACATCGGACGGCTTCGCGAAAGAGGTCGAAGAATTGAGCAGCGTACTCGTCGCTGGTCTTATAGCGAACTTCCTTTGAGAGATCGAAGTCCCAGTAGCGACGTTTCTCGATGCCGCCGGGTCTTACCCACATGAAGTGGGCGGCAGGTTCCCGCCAAGAGTTCGAGCAGGCGGTCGCCGAGCACCGGGCCGAGCGCCACGCTCGCGGGTTCAGTTTCTGGGGACAGTTCGTGGCCATGTTGTTCTGTCACCTGGGGCGGGCGCAGTCCTTGCGCGAGATTTGCGGCGGACTGGCCGCCAGCGAAGGCAAGTTGCGGCACCTGGGGTTGCCCGATGCGCCCAAGCGCTCCACCCTGGCCTATGCCAACGTCAGCGCTGGCAGATCGAACTGTTCTTCAAAGCGCTCAAACAGAATCTCCGCATCAAGACCTTCGTCGGCACCAGCGCCAATGCCTTGCAGATTCAGGTCTGGACCGCCCTGATCGCACTGCTCCTGCTCAAGTACCTGCAACTGCGTGCCCGCTTCGGCTGGAGCCTATCCAATCTCGCCGCTCTGCTGCGCCAGCAGTTGTTTGTCTACCGCGATCTGTTCTCCTGGATCGATCAGCCTTTTCAACCCCCGCCCCAACTCGCCCACCTCGCCGAACAAATCCCGCTTTCTTGGTGACCCAACTTGGACAGCAGAATGGCAACCTCAACCTGGAACCGAGCTGCGAAGACCAGAAATGCCCCATTTTTCTTCAGTCCCACACTTCCATCCCGGCTAGTTTGGACAGCAGTTTGAGGAACTGTGTGCGCTGCTACCAAAGCCGACAGTATCTGCATCCAAGATCGAGAAGAATATTGTTTTGAAAGCCCTTGATACCTTTCCTATTGAGCATTGCATAATATAGTTACAATGGAAACAGATCGGCCTGCTGCCAGAAGGCGATCACCAGGGTAGGCCGCTTGCGCATACGACGAAGCGCCTGGCGCGCGTGATGGCTCAGCTGCCCGAA
>Ga0208821_1000946_pt1 | contig 18965 bp, 11 predicted proteins | sample June2015DPH_20_5_FD_184720 | JGI IMG/M metagenome (GOLD analysis project Ga0208821, IMG submission 184720) | Peatland microbial communities from SPRUCE experiment site at the Marcell Experimental Forest, Minnesota, USA - June2015DPH_20_40... | ecosystem: Environmental > Terrestrial > Soil >... | reverse complement strand
AGCGTTGAAGTTGAACTCCGCCCGGACTGGGGTTCCCCCACTCGCCCGAATCACCTTCCCTGCATGCCGTGCCCATTACCCCGGTGGACCCAACCGGTGTGCGTGTCGGTCACTTCCCGGTCGGTGCAGCCTTCCCTGATGTTATGGCAGGTCGGCGTCCACGACTTCACTTTCGAGGCCTGCTCAGGCTTCACACGTGTTACGGCCTGCAGGGTTGCTCAGCCACCCTAGGTGGCCTTTGTCACAAGGCTTCGGCCCGGTCCGGCCCGTCGCCGGCCTAAGCCGCTTGTCAGCTACCAGACTTACCGACAACTATCTGGGTGGGACTTCCACCCACTGGCGATCCGCGCCGTTGGGGCGCACATAACATTCCCGCGTCGTTGCTTCAATTTTTAAAGTTACTACGCTTCCTCAGTGGCCAGAGGCCCGGACGGAATGTCAATCAAGAGCAAGGCAGAGTAGTGGTGTCATTTGGAATATCATCCCTTACGAAACGCCGGTCATTCCCGCGAAAGCGGGAATCCAGTCCGTGGACAGCGCATTTCTGAAGGTTTGCGGAGTGGATTCCCGCTTTCGCGGGAATGACTGCGGCCTGGAGCGCCCGTGTCTCGCAAATGACACCACTACCCAAGGCAGGTGTCCCGTTCCATGGACGTTTTCTCCTCATTCGCCCTTTCGGCATACTGGAATTCCTCCTGCACGCTGGCGATTTCTTGGTCGAGCAGACGGAGAAGCTCCTTTCAACGAGGAAAGGACTTCCTCGGGGGTTGGAGTTTTCACATTCGTAGGCTACCACAGCAGTGGGATGTTGTCAAGAGACATTGTGTCAACATGGCGATCCCCGGCAGATTTGCCAACCCTAGCCCCGCTATGGAGACAGTGTTATTCTTGACTTGGCAAGCTAGGAGAGGGCCTTTCATGACGGGATCGAATCTCACAGAGCGGTTGCCAGGCGGCCTGGAAGCGACGCTTCGTGACGACAACCCCTGGTGGCGAGGCGAGCGGATGGCGACTTTGCCTCCTCTTCATCGCTGGGCCTTTCAGCCCGTCCTTGACGGAATCAAGACCGGGATTGCGCCGGTTACTGTCTTACGAGGTCCTCGCCAGGTCGGCAAGACAACGGTTTTGAACCAGGTGATTCAAGCCTTGCTCGATGAAGGAGTGGTGCCGCAGCGGATCCTGCGACTCCAGTTCGACGCGCTCCCCAGGCTCGAAGAGCTTGTTGAGCCCATCCTCGAACTGCCGCGCTGGTATGCGAACAAGATTCTTCATAAGTCCCTCAACCGGGCCGCGTCCGAAGGGCAGAAAGCGTTCGTCTTCCTTGATGAGGTGCAGAACTTGCCGGAATGGGCGCCTCAACTGAAGCATCTCGTAGATATGAACCCTGTTCGTGTCCTGGTGACGGGCAGTTCCTCACTTCGCATCGAGGCAGGCAGGGACAGCCTGGCGGCCCGGCTCAGCACTTTGGAAATGGGGCCGTTGTTCTTGCGAGAGATTGCGCAGTTTCGCGGCTGGGGTGAAATCAAGCCCCCCCTGCCGGCTAACGGCCTTGCTCCCTTAAAGCAGAAAGCCTTTTGGCAGGGGCTGCGAGCACTCGGTGGGGCGCGCCGTCCCACACGCGACGCGGCCTTTCAGGCTTTTTCGGAGCGAGGTGCTTATCCGGTCGCGCATGTGAGGGCAGACCAGCCTTGGGAGAAGATCGCGGACTTCCTGAATGAGACCGTGATTCGGCGGGCAATCCAGCACGATCTGCGGCTGGGCGCGAAAGGCCAGAAGCGGGATGAGCATTTGCTGGAAGAGGTTTTTCGTCTCGCCTGCCGCTATGCCGGGCAATCACCCACGGCGGCCTTCTATCTGGAAGAGATCAAGCGTGCCATGAACGCCAATATTGGACCCCAAAGGGTCATGGCCTATTTGAAGTTCCTGGATGGAACTCTCCTCGTGCGCCTGATTGAGCCCCTTGAGCTACGCCTCAAGAGGCGGCGCGGCGCGGCCAAGATTTGCCTTTGCGATCATGCCTTGCGAGCCGCGTGGCTTCAGGAAATCGTACCTCTCACTCCAGAGGGCTTGACAACCTCTCCCCATCTCACAGAGCTAGCGGGGCATTTGGCGGAAAGTGCAGTGGGCTACTTCCTTGGCTCGCTTGTGAATCTGGACGTGGCCCATTTCCCGGAACGGGGTGGCGAGCCCGAGGTAGATTTTGTGGTTACCGTGGGCGAGCAACGAATCCCCATCGAAGTGAAATACCGCCGCCGCATCGACCACGAAGATACTGTGAGCCTGAGGGCTTTCATGGAAAAGCCGTACTACAACGCTCCTTTCGCCGTCCTGGTGACGTTGACGGACGACGTGGGTTCGGACGACCCACGGATTGTCTCAATGCCTTTGTCCAGCTTGCTGTTGATGCGGTAGGACCTCGATGGCGAATGAAGCAAACCCTGACGCACCTTCACCCGAACGGAATGGGGATGTGGGCCAACCCGCAGGGATTGCTGACACCGCTCCCCATCTTCCTGCGTGGTGGGGGATTGTCGTTGTGCTCGCCCTGACCTTTGCGGTTTATGTTCCCACGCTTCGCTACCAGTTCGTACACGACGATCGCGGGCAGATCGTGGAGAATCCCGCGGTTCATTCCTGGCACGCCGTCCCCACCTATTTTACCTCGCACGTGTGGGCAGCAGTTATGCCGGAGGAGCTTGGGAACTATTACCGCCCACTTTTCCTGTTGTGGCTGCGAATTAATGACGCGGTATTTGGGAATCATGCCTGGGGTTGGCATCTCACCACAATCCTGGCCCATGTCCTCACCACATTTCTCGTGTACCTCTTGGCCTGGCGATTGGGCATCGGCAGTGATGGGGCGCTTTTGGCGGCACTGATTTTCGGCCTTCATCCCGCCCACATTGAAGCCGTCGCCTGGATTTCCGGTGTCACTGAACCGCTGTTGGGAATCTTTTTGATTGCCTCGTTCCTTAGTTACGTGCAGTCGCGTGTCGAGGGAGCGCGCGCTCTAAAATGGAAAGTCATTTCCCTGGTCTTGTTTGCTCTCGCCATGCTGGAGAAAGAGACCGCACTGATACTTCCCGGCCTTCTGCTTGTTTACGAGTGGATCTTTGGGATGGAGTGGGGAAGCCCGCTCGAGGTGAGGAGGATTCTCACCTGGTGCGGAGGAGCTCTGGGCAAAATCTGGCCTTACTTTTTCCTCGTGGCTCTTTATGTTCCGGCGCGCATTTACGCGCTGCAAGGGTTCAATCACCCGGTGACGCCGCTCAGCACGGGGCAGTTGGTCTTTACTTGGCCGTCGTTGATGGGGTTGTGGGTTCGCCACCTGATCTGGCCTGCCGGCCTCAGTACCTTTTATGATTTTCCTGCGGTGGTTCATCCCACGCTGAGGAATTTCATTCTCCCCGCCATTTTCGATGTCTGTGTGGGGCTCGCGCTGTTCGCCTGCGTGCGGAGTTCCCGCCCGGCCGCCTTCTTCGCGGTTTGGCTGGTGCTGCCCTTAATCCCTCTCCTCAATCTCCGCGTTTTTGTTGCCAACGACTTTGCCCACGACCGGTACCTGTACCTACCCTCGGTGGGGCTGGCCGTCCTCATGGCTATGCTTCTGAAAAAGGTGTGCTGGCGAACGCCGCGATGGCTGGGCATACCCGCATCACTTCTAGCTGCTGGTTTGTGCCTGACCGCCGCGCTGAGCTATGGAACCATCACCGAGAGTTTCTACTTTAAAGACAATCTAACGTTTTACGCATATAACCTCACCAAAGCCCCTCACAATCCCGACGCCGAGGCCAATTATGCAACCGTCCTGGCGGAGGGTGGCCAGTACGGTCCCGCTCTCGAAAAATTCCTCGAGGTAGTGAATCGCCATCCGAACCACTGGGCTGCGACCTACGACCTGGCCTTCACCTACTACAAAATGGGAAATATGCCGGAAGCGGAAAAGTATTTTCTCCAGGCGATGCGCATCAATCCCAACAAACCGGACGAATATCTGCACCTGGGCATGACGCGTTTCAAATCCGGCCGGACAGCCGAGGCCATTGCTTCCGTGCGGCAGGCCATCGCGATTCGCCCCATGGGGTTTGCTTATCATTTTGCGCTGGGAGTGATGCTGAAAACCCAGGGCGACCTGACTGGCGCTCTCCGGGAATTCAAGCTGGAACTGGCAAACAATCCGGGGGAACAAGCAGCGACTGCGCAGGTGAGGGAGGTTGAGAGCCAATTGCAGGCGCATTCCGGGAGCGGGCGCCCGTGATTGCCCCATCATCCGGGCCGCGCCTCCGGGAGCGCCGGGAACGCGTATTCGTGGAGGCTCGACCACTTCCAATCTTCCGACCGCTTTGCCAGTCCCCGCCGTAGCGGATTCCAAGGAATGAATTCGACCGTCCCCTGATATTCCTTCACCGTTCGCAAGGCACGATCGAAGAGGCGAGTGGGACGGAGCAAATAGCAGATCGCAGATTCCAGATTTCAAAAGTGTGAAATAGTCCGCTAGTTCCTGTTTCTGATTTTTCGTCTCCCGTTTCTGCTCCGAATGATATGCCAATGTTACGCAGAGTGGCAAAGGGTCATTTGGCGGCTCTGACTCTTAACTGTCAACTGTCGACTGTAAACTGCTTTTTTCAGCCACCTCCCAGAACGTACCTACGGATAGCAGCGGCGACGCCATCTTCGTCGTTGGGGAGAGTCAGCGTCCAGTCAGGCCGGTGCAGCTCGGGGCAGTGATTTCCCATCAGGACGGGAAGCCCCGCATACTGAAGCATCTCCAGGTCGTTGAAGTTGTCCCCAACAGCCATCACGTCGCCGGGTTGGATTCCGCACCGGTCTGCCCAAATCTTCAGCGCGCGCCCTTTCGAGCAGCCCCGGTTCATGACGTCGAGGATGGAAATATTGGTGGTCAGGTACTTGGTCCAGGTGAGATGAATGCTGGAACGGATGGGGGATTCTGCCAGTAGCATCTCCGCTGGTTCGATTTGTGCAGGAGGCCCTCCGATCATCACCTGGATAGGATCTGTGTCAAGCGCCGCCTCCAGGTCTGGGACGAGTCGCAGGCAATCAGCGCTGGTTTGGACATACCAACCGAGAGGCCCTTCATCTACCGCGTTGTCCTGCATGGTGACCTGGCCATAGCCCGGGGTGTGGAAGATGGCCACGGAGTAAGGACGATATTCGCGCGCAAACTCCAGAACCTGCTGAGCCACTTGCCGGGGAAGGAAATCCCGATGGAGAACCTCTCCCGAGGCGTTTGCGATCAGGGCGCCATTGGAGGTAATCAGAGTGACGGGGCAGGGGATTTGGCTGACCAGCAGGAGGGCAGAATAAAACCTGCGCCCGGTGACGATGACCACCTGGACTTCGCGTTCAACCGCCTCGAGCAGCGCCCGGCGGTTACCTTCCGATATTTCCCGACGGCTGTTAAGGAGAGTGCCGTCCAGGTCAACGGCTACGAGACGAATCGACATGGCAGTAGGATAGTAGCATGAAGAGGTTTCCCCTTGCTCATGGGCAGAGGCAGGGTCGCGTCAAAGTCGCGTCGGCGGGCCGGCCCCGAAGGGGCCGGATGTCATTAGTCCCGCAGTCGCGGGATGAAACCCACGGGAACCGTCGCCCGTGGATATTCGACCCCTGCGGGGTCGGATATCTTTTTGCACCCTGTCCGTAGGTTTCATCCCGCGACTGCGGGACTAATGATCTTGTTCCCCTTCGGGGAACTTCGCGGACTTTGACGCGACCCTGGGCGCAGAGGTGCGCAGCAAGAAAGGTGACGGGCGCCGCACTTTCTTGCCCGATGAGACAATCAACTTTTTCAGTCAAGAGTCGGCAATCGCCAATCACCAATCACCAATCGCTAATCACCAATCACCAATCGTTGACCTGGCGCACGCTGCTTGCTAGACTTCAAATCCCATGTCCCTTGTTACTCACCTCGAGTGTGCCCGCTGCGGAGAACTCCGCGAGCCCGGCCGGGTCTACAACCTCTGTAGTTGTGGAGCGCCTCTTCTGGTACGGTACGACCTTCGCCGAGCGGCGGAGACATTGGTACTCGGCCGAATGGCCTGGCGTGAACCCACCCTGTGGCGGTATCGGGAAGTTCTTCCGATAACACAGGATTCATCAATCCTGTGTTTGGGTGAGGGATTCACGCCGTTGATACATGCCCGGCGTCTCGGCAAGAAGCTCGGACTGCCCAATTTGTACTTGAAAGATGAATCCCAGAATCCCACCGGCTCCTTCAAGGCGCGTGGGCTCGCTGTGGCAACCAGCATGGCCAACGAATTGGGCATTCGAAAGCTGGCGATGCCGTCGGCGGGAAATGCCGGCGGCGCATTGGCCGCGTATGCCGCCCAAGCGGGCATGGAAGCAGCGATTTATATGCCCAAGGAAACGCCCGCAGCGAATCGGCAGGAGTGTGCCTTGCTGGGGGCGAAGGTCGTGCTCGTCTCGGGCAGCATCAAAGACTGCGGTCGAGAAATGAGGGGGTACCTGAAGGACGGCGAGTGGTTCGACGTCTCAACTCTTCGCGAACCCTACAGGCTGGAAGGGAAGAAGACCATGGCTTACGAGGTTGTGGAGCAGCTAGGCGGGCGAGTTCCCAATGCCATGATCTACCCAACCGGGGGTGGGACGGGGCTCATCGGTATGTGGAAAGCCTTTGCGGAGATGGAGGAACTTGGCTGGACCGGCGGGCCCAGGCCACGTATGTTCTCAGTGCAGGCGCAGGGCTGCGCTCCCATCGTTCGAGCTTTCGCCCAGGGTAGCGACCGGGCCGAGGAGTGGGAGAGCCCGCAGACGATCGCCTCCGGTCTGAGAGTGCCGTCGGCAATCGGCGACTTCATGATGTTGCGGGCCCTCCGCGAAAGCCGCGGGGCCGCTCTGGCCGTATCCGATTCTGAAATGCTTGTTGCCATGCGGGAACTTGCGGAAAACGAGGGTGTGCTCACCTCGCCGGAAGGAGGAGCAACCCTCGCGGCACTCAAGAAGCTGTTAGGGGACGGGCTTCTGGCAGGTCACGAGAGCATCGTTTTGTTCCTCACTGCCAGTGCGTACAAATATCAAGAAGTGCTTGAGACAATGACGGCAAGCCACGGTAATTGAATCCTATGGCAAAGACCGAGAGGCTCTATTACACCGACTGCTATTTGCGTGAATTTGAGGCACGTGTCCTTCGTTCGGAACCCGCGCCCAACGGTTTCAAAGTTTACCTTGACCGGACGGCCTTTTACCCCACCTCGGGTGGGCAGCCGACGGATTCCGGCACCATCGCGGGCATCCAAGTCCTCGAAGCTGTTGACGAAGGAGACGAAATCGCGCACATCCTCCGCCAAGCGCCGGAGGCAGAAGGCGTGAGTGGGAAAATCGATTGGGCGAGGCGGTTTGACCACATGCAGCAACATACCGGGCAGCATATCTTATCGGCGGCCTTCGAGAGAATCGGTGATTATAAGACCGTCTCGTTCCACTTGGGGGAGGACAGTTCAAGCATTGATCTGGATTCTGACCGCCTCGGTGTCAGGCAACTGGAGGAAGCCGAGGAGGCCGCAAACCAGGTGGTCTTTGAGAATCGCGCGGTGCGGGTTTCTTTTCAGCCGGCAGGGGAGGCAAGCCGATTGGAATTGCGCAAGCCGACGTCTCGCGAGGGTGAGGTTCGGCTGGTGGAGGTTGAGGGATTTGATCTATCAGCTTGCGGAGGAACTCACGTCAGCCGCACGGGAGCCGTCGGCTTGATTCTGGTGCGCAAGGTGGAGCGCATGAAGGGCTTGACCCGCGTGGAGTTCATGTGCGGGGGCCGCGCCCACCGCCAGGCGCGGCGTGATTTCAGGGTATTAAGCGAAGCAGCGCGTCTGTTTTCCGCCGCTCTGGACACGGTGCCGGAACTGATTGCAAAACAAAGCCAGGAACTGCGCGAAGGGATTCGGGGAAGGGAAAAGCTGCTCGAGCGGCTGGCCGAATATCAAGCCAGAGAATTGTGGCAGGCTGCGCCTGTAATCGACGGTCGCCGCGTCGTTCGCCAGGTCTTCCTGGCAGAAGAATCGGCGCAGGCAAAAATGCTGGCGCATGCCTTGGCGAAGTTGCCCTTAGCAGTGGCCCTGCTCGGAGTAAAGGGAAAGCCGGCGGCTCTGTTCTTCGCGCAGACCTCGGGCGGACCTTCAGAGATGGGCAGCACGCTCAAACAAACGGTGACGAAGTTCGGTGGTAAGGGGGGCGGGGCACGTGACTTTGCCCAGGGCGGGGGCCTGGAAGAAAGTCGCTTGGAGGAGGCGCTGGCTTACGCCGAAGCCCTTGTCTCACAGGCAGACTGCCCTGACTTGTCGGGCTCACGCCCGTGAAACCCCGGGCCGCAGCGCAGGGTACTGGTGTCATTTGGGGGACACGGGCGTTGCAAGTCGCAGTCATTCCCGCGAAAGCGGGAATCCACTCCGCAAGTCTTCGGAGATAGGCTGTCTACAGACTGGATTCCCGCTTTCGCGGGAATGACTGCGCTCCAAATGACACCGGTACCCTACCAGCCGGGCAATTGTACACGGTGCTGCCCACGTGCTATATTTGGAGGTTGCAGCGAGAGGCGTGGGCGCGTAGCTCAGTTGGGAGAGCGCGGCGTTCGCAACGCTGAGGTCGAGGGTTCGAATCCCTTCGCGTCCACCATCTGCTTCGCACCGAAGGGCGCAGGTCGCGGCCCCCTCACCCGGCCCGCCCCGGCTGAAGAAAACGCCGGTGGCGGTCCACCCTCTCCCCCAAGGGGGAGAGGGCCATCAAATAGCCGAATATGCTTTGCTATGCAATGCCCCAAATGCGCTCATGAAAATCCCGAAAGGGCGCTATTCTGCACGCGCTGCCACACGCCTCTCCGCTTTACCTGTCCCGCTTGCCGGCACGTTCAAGACCACGGCGGGAAATGCGACCAATGTGGCGTGGACTTTGCGAAATACGCAACGCTGTTAGTTTTCCAGGCAAGAGATGGAGCGCAGGAGAAGCGCAGGCACACCAGGGAGAAGGCCTCGCTTGCCAGGCAGATCCTTCTGTTTCCTTTGACGGGCGGCCTTTCGCTTCTGAAGTACGTCTTATCGCGACTTCGCGGAGGCTGAGAAAACGTCTTACCTCTGAGTCTTGCTGGCGATGTAGCGCTTGGCTTTGGCAAGCAGTTCGCTGGCCTGGGGCATGCTGTCGAGAGCTTTCTGCACTAACGGATCCTTTTCAATGTCGATCCGGCTGGCTTCTGTTTCGCCGAAAATGAAGTCAACCAACTGCAAGCGGATACGCGCCCGGATGAAATCCGAACTGTCTTTCAGGGCTTGGTCGGATATGGGGATTTTCTGCTCGGCTAGAAACTGGCGGAATTCCTGAAGAACAGCGTCTGTTACTTGGAAGTCAATCGGAATGGTCTTGTGAATTCCAAGGTAATACTTGCCGAACTCAAAGAAAGCGTTGTGTTGCGAGAGCGCTTCCTGAGTGGGAGTGAGCTTGGGGTCCTCGTACTTGATATCAGGTGCGATGCCACCACCGCCATAAACCTCACGACCGCCGTCGGTGAGGCGCACATCCGTGTGCGGCGTGGGGGAATCCTCCGGATGATAGTAATAATCGTAAAGAGAAACGTTGTCATAGTCGCGCTGAATCAGCCTGCCGCTCGGGGTGTAGTAGCGGGCGGTGGTCAGCGCCAAGCCCGTGTGCTCGCTGAGCGGGAAGACAGTTTGAACAAGGCCCTTGCCGAAGCTGGGCTGGCCCATCACCAGGGCGCGATCGTGATCCTGTAAAGCCCCCGTGACGATCTCTGCCGCACTCGCTGTGAAGCGGTTGATGAGCACCACGATGGGATACTCTTTGCCGTTGTCTCCCTTCGTCGTGTAGTAGCGTTTTTCCTGCGAGTGGCGACCGTGGTGATAGACGATCAACTGGCTCTTTTCGAGGAAATGGTCGGACACCTCGACCGCTTCCTGAAGCAGGCCGCCGGGGTTTGAACGAAGGTCGAGAACCAGTCCCTGAAGGTTCTTCTCAACCAGATCTTTCAGCGCCTGGGAGAGTTCATCGTTCGTGGTCTCGTTGAACCTGTTGATGTGGATGTAAGCAATCCCAGGCTTGAGCATAAATACGTCATCCACGCTGCGCTGCGAAATCTCATCGCGCGTGATGTCAAATTCGAGAGGTTGATCGTAACCTTCGCGCGTGACGGTGATGTGTACCTGGGTTCCTTTGGGCCCTTTTAATATGTCGGCAACTTGGTGCGTATTCATCCCCTCGGTTGATTTCTCATTGACCTTGGCGATGACATCACCGGGCCGCAGACCGGCCCGAAACGCAGGCGAGCCGGGGATCGGAGCATTTACCACAATGACGAGCTTGCCCAACTTCCCAGGGCGCTGCTGGATTGACATTCCGACGCCGTAGTACTTGCCCTCCTGGTCTTCGCGGAGCAGTGAAAAGGCGAGCGGATCATAAAAATTAGAGTGAGGGTCCAGGCTTCGGAGAGCGCCGGGGATGGCGCCGACATTGGTTTCGCTGGGGCCGTAGATGGCCCTGTCCGGGTCCACCACATCTGCGTAGTTCTGCTCAACCAAGTTGTAGACACGGGTAAGCTCGGTGAGACTGTTCTTTACATCCGAGTCGTCCACGCCCGTCGTGGCTTCAACTTGCCGGCCGTACAGCCCTCCCAGCACTGAGCAAAGCAGAACTGTGGAAAGAATGAACCACAACCACCGTGGCGCCTGTTTCATGTTCAATGCAGCTCCTCACCCTGCATACTTCAGTATAACATAGGGATTTCCCGGCTTAAAGCGCAGCTTGGTAGTGTCCCAATTCGACTATAGGACCGCCTCTCTCCCGCCATGGCGGGGCGGGACGGCCCGGCTGGGGCAAACCCCCGCCCAACGTCCCATATTAGGACACTACGGGCAACCTTGGTTCCTGCCCTTTTCCCACGTATCATTGGATGCTTGGAGTTGCCCACAGGTTCTCCATAATATTAGGGTTCATTCCCTGGCCCGAGGGGACCCAGGGGGCTTCGATTTTGACTGTCTTCTGACTTCCGGCTCTGAATCCTGACTCCTGTGTTTTGGCCCTGCGACCCGTCCTGATGCTTCTTGACTGGAATGCTTTCGATCAGGATGCTTTTGACCGGGATAGCTTTGATCGGGAGCAGCACCCCAATGCGGGCTTCCCGGCATCCTGCTAAGGCTGCTACTTTTCGTCCCGCTCGGCAGCAGGGAAAAGACCAATCTGGCCTTCGGCAATTGCGGTGTTACCCTGAAGTCCGCTCCCCTTTTGCGAAAGTTTTCTCAGTCGCCCATTGGATATCACGCCCAGGGCAGTCATCTCGCTCAGCGCAGTTCGGGGGACGAAGATGCGCAAGTTGTTGGAGTAGAGGTCCGCCGGCGTAACCAGAAATCCCTCCGGGCTGAGTTCCACGAGGTTGCTGGGCAAAAGTCCTTCCAGCACCTCCTTATCCTTGAAAGTCATCCGAACCCAAAGGCCTGCCAAACGAGGGCGGCTCTGGAAGAGTTTACGTTCTGATCGCTGGGGGTTGCCGTCGAAATCCCTCACGAAGAAGACGCCCTTAATCTCATGCAAGGGAATAGTCAGAGTCCGGCCTTCACGGTCGAGCATCCGGATGCCGTTTGGCCCCAAATAGGAAGTAGAGTCAACAAATCCCTTCATGAGGCCATGATCCAGCCTATGTACCACCACCTTCTTGTAAGTCGATTTGTGGTTGTCTTTCACGAGAGGCGCCCTCCGCGTGAAATATGCTGCTGTGAAATGCAGCTTGGCCACGGAAAACCGCTTGTGCTAGTATAGGTGGTGAGCTAGGCCTGTCAAGTCTTTCGGTGCAGAGTTGGAGTGCGGATTCTTGAAGAAGGCTCATAATCTCTTGAAAAATAGTCGCTTAGGTTTCAGAACGCAATTAGTGTCGTATCTCTGCGGCAGGGCAAGCGCGTTCGTCTGTTCCTGCCGCGTCCCTTGATTTCGCCGGCTACACTCCTGAGGCAAAGTGACGAGAATGCCTGGCCGAAGCAAAGCTGAGCAGGAAAACGGAACGGCTACGGACCACGTTGATCCGAAGCCGGCAAGCAGAGTGGCTGGCAGGAAAGCATTTCGCGGCCGGCAATATGGTTTGGATTCTTCACCGGGGCTACTGGAAGTCCATGACTACCTTGATTATGCACGTGTGGAAAGGGGCCTTGCCGCCAACAGTATCTCGAATTACCAACGGGACCTTATGCATTTCTACAGATTCCTGCATGGCCGCGGGAAGAGTTTTGCGGACGCAGACCGAGATGATGTTCGCGGCTTCCTGGCCGCCCTTTATGGCCGGGGGCTGAGCGCTCGAAGCGTGGCTCGTCATCTGATTTCCCTACGAAATTTCTTTCGATTCCTAGCGAAGGAGGATAGGATCCACAGCGATCCGACGGCGGAAGTCGATGCGCCCAAATTGGAACAAACGCTGCCGAGGTATCTCACCATCGACGAGGTTGACACTCTCCTAAGACAACCTGACATCTCCACGCCCCTGGGCCTTCGAGACAAGGCTATGCTCGAGCTCTTGTACGCCACCGGCATGAGGGTTTCTGAGCTGGTTCATCTTCGTTGCTCGGATATTGATTCCGGTCTGGGCATCGTTCGTTGTTTGGGAAAAGGAAACAAGGAGAGGCTAATCCCCGTTGGCAAGTCTGCTCTGCGCGCTGTGGAAGCTTACTTGCTCGGCCGCTCGGCATTCTGCAAGAACGGTCAGGAGCCCTTCCTCTTTCTCAACCGCCGGGGAGGGCCACTATCCCGGGTGGGATTTTGGAAAATTCTGGCTGGGTATGGCCGGCGGGCGGGGATTTCAGTTCCCCTGGCACCGCACCTGGTGCGTCACTCTTTCGCCACGCATCTGCTCGAACGTGGAGCCGACCTGCGCTCGATTCAACTTATGCTAGGTCACAGTGATATCTCGACAACTCAGATATATACGCACGTTTTGACGCAAAGGTTAAAGCAGGTCTATCAGACTCACCATCCTCGAGCCTGAACTTCAGGCCCCTGGGTTTTCAAGGAAATGGACGCCCAACTTCCATGAGCGACTTCAACTTTCTGATCGAAAGCAAGCTCTCGCAAGAGCAATACAGTGTACTAAGCCTGATCAGCCGCTCGGCCTACGAACAGGGGTTGAACCTGTACCTCGTAGGAGGCGCGGTCCGCGATCTGACGTATGGGCAACAAGTGGTGCGTGACTTGGATTTCGCCCTCGAAGGCGATCCCCTGAAGATTCTTCGCCGCTTGGGATCAGAAGACTCATCACCCATGACGGGGTTCACATCTCGCCCTGCCCTGGGCAGCGGGGAGCCTCTGGCGCTCGAATATCAGGAGTTTGACCCACATATTGCCGCGGCGGAACTTTGGTTTACGAATGGAGTGCGAGTGGAACTGGGCCAGTGCCGGGAGGATATCTTTTCGAAACCCGGCCAGCGTCCGGAGATGCGACCCGCCACCGTATTTGAAGATCTGAAGCGGCGTGATTTTTCCATAAATGCCATGGCGATTTCGCTTCATCCAAACTCGCGCGGCTTGCTTCTTGACCCTACTAACGGCGCGGCGGACATCGAAAGGCGGGAACTCAGGGTTCTGCATCCCCGAAGCTTTTCTGAAGACCCACTTCGCATTTACCGCTTTCTGCGGCTTGCACTGCGCCTGGATTTCACGCCTGAGGAACGGACCAAGAACTACTTCGAGACGGCCCTCCAGAATCACGTCTGGGAACGACTGGGTGCGGACCAACAGGGCCGTGAACTCCGGGCGATCCTGCAGGAGGAGAACCCAGCGCGTATTCTCAAAGTGCTTGTCGAGCGGAAACTCCTGGGGGGGCTGGACAAGAAACTGGCGTCCGCACGGATAGCCTACGACCACTTTTCCAGGAGCCGCGCGGCGGCCCAGACCGTTCCGGGGGCCGATTGCTACCTGGTCAATTTTCTTTGCCTGGTGGAAAAGCTGAGTAGCAGTGAAAAACTAAGGATGGCGAAGAAGGTACTGACAATCGGCAAAGTGATCAAGGAAGTCCTGAGCATGGAGCGGGACGCCAAGAAGCTCGCCCGGCTACTCGTCAGCTCGAGAGCCGCACTGCCTCACCAGGTCTACACTCTGCTCGAAAAAGAGTCCCACCACCTCTTGCTCTTCCTGCTGGTTTATTACCCGCAGGCCAAGGTTCAATCTCGCGTCAAAAATTACCTGACCAAGTACTTGCCGCTTCGGGCAAAGCTGCCGCGAGCGGAATTACAGGCCCTGGGATTCAAACCCGGAGCCAAGTTCGATCAGATCATCGAGAGCGTTTTCCTCGATCAGGTGGATGGCAAGATTAAGAGCCCTCAGCAATTGACAAAAGCCTTGCGCGAAAGGGCCGGCATCAAAGAGCCGCCGGTTGCGCCTGACACTCGCCTACACCGCCCACGGAAACCCAAAGAAGTGGCGAAGTCCAAACATGTCGGGCAGGAGGCGGGGGTGCCTTCGGTCAATCCTCCCGAGAGCCCATCTCCGGCCCAGAGTTCGCCGGGGGCGAAGGATAAGGGAAAACTATCCGGCAAAAACCCCCTGGCAGGGCGATCGAAGTATTAGACCGTCACATCCGTGCGCCACGACCAGACCGTTTCTGTTAGAATGTTTACGGGATGCCATCCGAAAACTTTGTCCATCTTCATCTCCATACTGACTACAGCCTGCTCGACGGGGCGTGTGAAATCGGTCGCTTGATGGATCGCGCGGCTGAGCTCAAGATGCCTGCCGTCGCCATCACGGACCACGGAAACCTTTTCGGCGCCGTAAAGTTCTACGAAGCTGCGCTGAAGCGGGGGCTGAAGCCGATTCTGGGCTGCGAAGTCTATGTGGCGAGCACGAATCGCTTCGACCGCTTGCCGGACGCTGACCGACCATACCACCTGATTCTCTTGTGCGAAAACGAAAGAGGTTACCGGAATCTTCTCAAGCTGGCCTCTTCCGCCTTTCTGGAAGGTTTCTACTACAAGCCCCGAATCGATAAAGACCTGCTGGCGCGCCATGCCGATGGATTGATCGGCCTGTCGGGTTGTTTGCGCGGGGAAGTCGCTGTGGCCCTCAGCGCCGACAAATTCGAAGTGGCTTGCCAGGCTGCCTATAATCTTCGGGACATCTTCGGTAAGGGCAATTTCTATATTGAAATCCAGGACCAGGGACTTCTTGAAGAGAAGCGCATTAACCCGCACTTGGTTCGCTTAGCACGCGACACCGGCATACCCCTTGTAGCCACGAATGATTGTCATTACCTCACGAAAGCGGATGCGCGCGCCCAAGACGTTCTAGTCTGCATTCAAACCGGGAAAACCCTCAGCGATCCGAACCGGATGAAGTTCGCCACAGACCAGTTCTATTTCAAGTCTTTTGAGGAGATGCAAGCGCTCTTCGGTGAGGCGCCGGAAGCGCTTTCTCGCACCTTGGAAATTGCCGAGCGCTGTAACGTACACCTGGAAGAAAACCAGCACGTCTTTCCACATTTCGAGGTTCCGGCCGGCGAGACGCTCGACAGCTTCTTTGAGAAGGTAACACGGCAAGGATTTGCGCATCGGCGCGAAAGGCTGGAGCGGTCGGCGGCAGCGGGAAGGCTGCGTTATCCGCTGCAAGCCTATGAAGAACGGCTGGAGCGTGAGATCGAACTGGTCAAGCAAATGCGCTTCGCCGGCTACTTCCTGATCGTCTGGGATTTCATGCGACATGCGCGCGAGCAATGTATTCCCGTGGGTCCGGGGCGCGGTTCGGCAGCCGGAAGCCTGGCGGCTTACTCATTGCGTATCACGGACATCGATCCGCTTCAGCACGACCTGCTTTTTGAGCGCTTTCTGAACCCCGAACGGATCTCCTTCCCGGACATCGACATCGACTTCTGCATGCGACGCCGCAGTGAAGTCATTAACTACGTTACGGAAAAGTACGGCCGTGAAAACGTCAGCCAGATCATCACCTTCGGAACCATGGGTGCCAAAGCAGTGATACGCGACACCGGCCGGGCTCTGGACATTCCCTTTGCCGAAGTCGACAAGATCGCCAAGCTGGTTCCCAATACGCTGGATATTACCCTCGAGCAGGCGATCAAGCAGAGCCCTGAACTACGCCAACTGAAGGAAAACGACCAGCGTGTGGCGGACTTGCTCCAGGTGGCGGGCCAACTGGAAGGTCTGGTGCGCCACGCTTCCACTCACGCCGCTGGGGTGGTTATTTCACCCCAACCTTTGCAAGAGATCGTTCCGCTTTATAAGAGCAACAAGGATGAAATCACCACGCAGTACGCCATGGATGACCTGGAAAAGATCGGCCTGCTGAAAATGGACTTTCTGGGTCTTACCACGCTCACCGTCATCGATGACTGTGTGAAGCTGATTGAAGCGACGCGGGGAGAGAAACTGGATCTCGAAAACCTGCCTCTCAACGATGAAGAGAGTTATGCCTTGCTCGGAAAGGGGCTTACAGCAGGAATCTTCCAGTTTGAGAGTCGGGGAATGACGGACATCCTCCAGCGTGTCAAGCCCAGCCGCCTGGCCGACCTTACAGCGTTGAACGCGCTGTACAGGCCCGGTCCCCTTCAGGGTGGCATGATCGATGACTACATTGCCCGCAAGACCGGCAAGAAGCGCGTGACTTACGACCTTCCCCAACTTAAAGAGATTCTTGAAGAAACGTACGGGGTGATTGTCTACCAGGAACAGGTCATCCAGATCTTTAACAGAGTCGCCGGATTCACTCTCGGCGAAGCAGATGTGGTTCGTCGCGCCATGGGGAAGAAGAAGCACGAGGAAATGGTAGCGAACCGGGAGAAGTTCCTGGCGGGCGCGAAGAAAAACAATGTTCCCGCAGCGAAGGCAGAAAGACTGTGGGAACTGGTGGAACAGTTTGCGGCTTACGGCTTCAATAAATCCCACTCGGCAGCCTATGCTCTGGTAGCCTATCAGACCGCCTATCTCAAGACGCATTACCCGGTGGAGTTCGTGTCGGCGCTCCTTTCCTCAGAAATCGGGAACCAGGACAAGATGACGAAATACCTGAATGAATGCCGGGACATAAACATCCCGATCCTCCCTCCGGACGTCAATTCGAGCGATCTGGTCTTCACGCCGGCAGGGAACAGCATCCGGTTTGGGCTTACGGCGATCAAGAACGTTGGGGCCGCAGCTATCGAATCCGTACTTGCCGCAAGACGCAAACTCGGGCGCTTTGATACGCTCCTGCAATTCTGCGAGAATGTGGACTTGCGCCTGTTGAATAAGCGTGTCATCGAGAGCCTCATCAAGGCGGGGGCCTTCGATTCGCTGGGCGCTCGTCGCTCCCCGCACGTGGCAGTATTGGACCGAGTCATGGACCTTGGCCAAAAACGGCAGCGCGAAAGTTCGAGCGGCCAGCATGGTCTGTTTATGGGAGATGCGAACGTAGAGCCACCTCCGCCTCTTGATTTGCCCGACGTGCCGGATTGGACAGAGTCGGAGCGACTGGCAGGCGAAAAAGAGGTTTTGGGTTTCTATGTCACCGGCCACCCTCTGGAAAAATACATGGGACGGCTGGCCACGATCACGCGTCACGATAGTTCATCACTGGAGGAACTGGCGCACGAGTCACCGGTGACTTTGGCCGGAATCTTGACCAACTTGCGTGTCCGGCCCAGCAAGAAGGGTGATCTTTGGGCCAGCGGCATGCTGGAGGACAACCGGGGATCGGTGGAGCTGCTTGTCTTCCCGCAAGCCTATCAGCAGCTTCAAAGCGTCCTGAAGCGCGACGTAGCTCTCCTGATTAAAGGGCGAGTACGCCACGAAGAGAACCAGCGGACCAAGGTGGTGGTGAATGAAGCACGGCCACTCGATGCCGCGGTGAACGGCGCGCAGCCCCGGCTCCGAATTCGAGTGAATCTTGCTGACGCCCGAGAAGGCTTGGCGAGAGAACTGGCAGATTTGCTGGCTGCCCACCCGGGCAACTGTCCGGTGATTTTGGAAGTCACGCGCCCTGGAGATTTCGTAGCCAATCTTCGTCTGAACCGCCCGCGTGCAGTGGACGCGGATGAGGAAGTAATCGGCCGGTTGCGGGCGCTGTGTGGTGAGTCCGCCATTCTCGTCGAGAAGCAGGAGTGAGAAAAAGTCGAGAGTCGAAAGTCGAGAGTCGAAAGTTAAGAGTCGAAAGTCAAGAGTCGAAAGTCAAGAGTCGAAAGTCAAGAGTCGAGAGTTGAGAATGAACAGTCGCGAGTCACCCCGTCCGTATTCCAGCCCTCTCCCCCTTGGGGGAGAGGGTGGACCGCACCGGCGTTTTCTTCAGCCGGGGCGGGCCCGGTGAGGGGGTCTTCTCGACTCTCGACTGTTAAGGATGACTGATGGCAAACCCCGATACACAACTTGTGGTGGTCCGCGAAATCGAAAAACAGATTGCAGAGCTGGAACAGGCCTCCGACTCAGAAGTCACGCGCGAAGAAATCGAACGCCTCCGCCAGCAGTTGGCCGCCCTTCGGGACAGGGTCGCCGGCACAGCAAACGATCCCTGGGATCGGGTGTTGCTGGCTCGTCACCCTCAGCGTCCCTACACCTTGGACTACATCCAGATGCTCTTCACGGAATTCACCGAGCTGCACGGTGACAGGCGGTTTGGAGATGACCAGGCGTTAGTGGGCGGGCTGGCCAAATTCGAGGAAAGGTCAGTGGTGGTCATGGGCCATCAGAAAGGCCGTGACACCAAGCAGAAACTGCTCCGCAACTTCGGCATGACCAACCCGGAAGGCTACCGCAAGGCGCTGCGCCTGATGCGAACTGCGGCTAAGTTCGGCTTGCCCATCATAACCTTCGTAGACACTCCCGGCGCCTATCCCGGAATTGGGGCCGAAGAACGCGGGCAGGCCGAGGCCATTGCCTATAACTTGAAGGAGATACCCAAGCAGCGCGTTCCCATCGTTGTCGTCATTCACGGCGAGGGCGGCAGCGGAGGGGCACTCGCCATAGCGG
>Ga0208821_1000944_pt1 | contig 18995 bp, 15 predicted proteins | sample June2015DPH_20_5_FD_184720 | JGI IMG/M metagenome (GOLD analysis project Ga0208821, IMG submission 184720) | Peatland microbial communities from SPRUCE experiment site at the Marcell Experimental Forest, Minnesota, USA - June2015DPH_20_40... | ecosystem: Environmental > Terrestrial > Soil >... | reverse complement strand
GGGCCATCCGCCCGGAGATGTTTCGCGAGTCTTATGCGAACGTCTGGGACGGCAACCCCACCTGGAACGCCATCCCGGTGGCGGGCGGCGCGCTCTACGAGTGGCGGCCGGATTCCACCTACATTCAGGAGCCACCGTTCTTCACGGACCTCAGCCCTGAGCCGCAGCCTGTTGCCGAGATTCGCAGGGCGCGCGTGCTCGCAGTGCTCGGCGACTCCATCACTACGGACCACATTTCGCCGGCCGGCAGCATTCCGGAGGAGAGTCCGGCGGGACGATATCTGATCGAGCACAGTGTGGCGAAGAAGGACTTCAACTCCTATGGCTCGCGCCGGGGCAACGACCGCGTGATGGTGCGCGGGACCTTCGCGAACATCCGCTTGAAGAACCAGCTTGTGGCAGGTATGGAGGGCGGCGTCACAGTTCACTTCCCGGATGGAGAACGCATGTGGATTTACGATGCGGCGATGCGCTACAAGCAGGAAGGCGTGCCGCTGCTGGTCATCGCCGGAAAGGAATACGGTTCCGGCTCTTCCCGCGACTGGGCGGCGAAGGGGACTCTGCTGCTGGGAATCAGGGCCGCGCTGGCGGAGAGCTACGAGCGCATTCACCGCAGTAACCTGGTGGGCATGGGCGTACTGCCGCTCCAGTTCAAGGAAGGCGAGAATGCGGCTTCGCTGGGTCTGACCGGCCAGGAAGTGTTTGATATCGCCGGCCTCGACGACGGCATCAGCCCGCGCTCGCAGGTCACGCTTACGGCCACAAGTCCGGAGGGGTCGCGGCGAAGCTTCGTGGCTGTCGCGCGGCTCGATTCCATCGTCGAGGTTAACTACTATCGTAACGGCGGTATTCTGCCCACCGTGTTGCGAAGCCTTTTAAAGACAGGGGCTGGCGAAATTCTAAATAGTAAATAGTGAATAGTAAATGATGAATTCTGAAAGGCGGATCTAAATCGAGAAAGTGGCAATGGGGGAGGCCGGGCTTGCCCGATGCATTCAGCGGCGAGTTGCGAACTGCGAACGGAGGGGCGCAGGCTCGGGACCCCCTCACCCGGCCCGCCCCGGCTGAAGAAAACGCCGGGGCGGTCCACCCTCTCCCCCAAGGGGGAGAGGGCAGGAGGGGCAGAATGGGGCGTCTGCGGAAGTCACAATTTACTATTTACAATTTACTATTCACCATTCACTATTTACTATTCATAATTTTGACGGAGGATCGCATACCTAATGAGTTCATTTAACGGCGTTCCGGTGCCAAGGGACGGGGCGCGGATTGACTTTGTCAACGACAAGTTTGTAGTTCCCGACAACCCCATCATTCCTTACATTGAGGGTGATGGCACGGGCCGCGACATTTGGAAGGCCTCGCGGTGCGTATTCGACGCGGCCGTCGAGAAAGCCTTCGGCGGCAAGCGCCGGGTTGTGTGGTACGAGGTGTTTGCGGGTGAAAAGGCCTTCAAGCAGTTCGGTGAATGGCTGCCACAAGGAACGCTCGATGCCATCAAGGAGTTCCACATTGCCATCAAAGGTCCGTTGACGACGCCGGTGGGTGGCGGCATCCGCAGCTTGAACGTGGCCCTGCGGCAACTCCTGAACCTCTACGCCTGCTGGCGGCCGGTGAAATACATTCCGGGTGTGCCGTCGCCGGTCAGACATCCGGAGCGCATGAACATCGTCATCTTCCGCGAGAACACGGAAGACGTTTACGCGGGCATCGAGTGGCGCGAGGGATCGGAGCAGGCGAAACGTGTCATCGAGTTTGTGAACACGCTGCTTCGCGAGGATGGGGTGAAGAAGCAGATCCGCCTCGACTCCGGCGTGGGCATCAAACCCATTTCGATTACCGGCACCAAACGGTTAATGCGTCGCGGCCTCCGTTACGCCATCGACCATGGCTTGAAGACCGTGACCCTGGTCCATAAGGGCAATATCATGAAGTTCACCGAAGGGTCGTTCCGCGACTGGGGCTACGAACTGGCCAAGCAGGAGTTCCGCCAGCACATCGTTACGGAGCGCGAGCGCTGGGCGCTCGAGGGCAAGGACAAGAACCCCCAGGCCTCGGTCGAAGCGCTGGCGGCCCTGGTTGAGCCTGGACTCGAAATGGCGACCGAGAGTTTCAAGCAGCAACTTTGCAAGGAAGTGAAGGACTGCCTGGATTCCATCTATTCCAGTCATGGCAAGGGTCAGTGGAAAAACAAGCTGCTGGTGAACGACCGCATCGCCGATTCGATGCTTCAGCAGATTCTGACGCGCGCCGATGAATACCAGATGCTCTGCACGCCCAACCTGAACGGCGATTACCTTTCGGACGCCTGCGCGGCGCAGGTCGGCGGGCTGGGCTTGGCTCCCGGCGCGAACATTGGCGACGGGTTCGGGGTGTTTGAGGCCACCCACGGCACGGCGCCCAAATACGCGGATAAGGACGTGATCAATCCCGGCGCCGTCATCCGCTCCGGCGCGTTAATGTTTGAATTCATCGGCTGGCCCGAAGTTGGCAAGTCGATCGAGGACGCCTTGGCCGCGACTATCGCGCAGCACCGCGTCACATACGACCTGGAGCGGCTTATGATTATGGACGGCATGACCGGCGTTCAGCGGCTAAGCACGAACGCTTTTGCAAGCGCGATGATCGAGAATATGGAGCGTCCCCCGAGGGCGGCGTGAGACCTGCACATGGGGGGTTGATCCCGATGGCTGGTGACTAATGCCGGAGCAGCCGAGAGTATTCGTGAGCTCTACGATTCGTGATTTCAAGGATCTCCGCCTAGCTCTAAAGTTTTGGTTGCAGGAGGCCGGGTTCCAGGTCTTCCTTAGCGAGTGCAACGATTTTCCCGTAGACCCTGGATCGAGCGCGTTCGAGAACTGCCTGGATGTTCTTCGGTCATGCCAGTACGCGATCCTGCTCGTAGGGTATCGTAGGGGAGGTTTTTACGATGAGGCCAAGCGAATCACAGTAACGAGAGCTGAGTACAGGGAGGCGTACGAGAGGCTAAAAGCGGGCAAGCTAAAGCTCGTCGCGTGTGTGCGCGCGGAAGTTGAGGACGACCTTCGTTCGGGGAACACGAGCGAGTTTGACGACTTCGGTTTCACCGAGGAGTTCCTCAGCGAGATAAGAAGGGATGAGGAGGTAAGGGCCGGGGCTAAGGCGGGAGGCCCCTTCCCGAAGGGAAACTGGGTTTTCGGATTTCGGGAATTTCGAGACCTGGCACAGGCGATAAGGGGTTCCTTCCGTATTGGCTCGAGGCTTCAGAGGAGAGCGATTGAAGCCAATCTTCTTTGGGAGTTGGTCTCAAACCTGAAGGAATTGCTAACGAGGGGGCTTGACGGAACCCTTCTGCAGGCGCCGAGCTGCCAAAAGCTACAGCGGGAGCTGGCGCTGACCGGGGATAACGTGTTTACGTCGATCCAAGTCTCGCGGGAACAGGCGGGAAGTCTAAGCATGTCAGCCGTGCTCCTCGGGGGTCTTGGCTTCGACCGAATCTCAACGACCGCACTGGATGAAGCTATCAATTCGGGTGAATTCCTCGAGTACGAACTCCAAGAGGACCAGTTCGTTGTTGGAGAACTTCAGACCATGTTCCTCGAATTACGAAGGGAGATCCTCGCGCTAAAAAGGGAGCGCACCGAATTCGATCGTGAGGATGCCCAACTTAAGATTCTGGAGCTGTCGAGGAGTGTTACCCGCACGGTGGCCGGCAGATACATCTGTCAACTTTTCTCTCTGGCGAACCGCCTGCACAACGTCCTCGCACGCACAGCAGCTTTGGCAGCGTACTTTAGCGGCATTACAGATGGCGTGGCTCCCGTGCGGCTCGCGCCAGAGACTCCGCTAGTGGACCAAGTGGATGGGTTGGCAGCGGAGAGGGTCACAGACCAAGATGTCGAAACGTGGCTTCGGCGTACGTTTGGTGAGGAGGAATCGTGATTCGCAAAAAAGTGACTGTGGTTGGTTCAGGTAATGTTGGTGCAGAGGTGGCTCAGCGCCTCGTGGACAAGCAAATGGCGGATGTGGTTCTGATTGACATCCTCGAGGGCATCCCGCAGGGCAAGGCTTTGGACATGCTCGAATCGGGGCCTATCGAGGGTTACGACGTTAAGATCAGGGGGACGAACGATTACGCGGACACGGCGAACTCGGACTTGGTGGTGATAACGGCGGGCTTTGCGCGCAAGCCCGGCATGAGCCGCGACGACCTGCTGAGAAAGAACTATGAGATCGTCAAGGGAGTCACCGAGAAGGTGGCCAAGTACTCACCGGAGGCCATCCTGATCGTGGTGACCAACCCGCTGGACGCTATGGTGCAGACGGCGTTCAAGGTGAGCGGATTTCCAAAGAACCGCGTGCTCGGCATGGCAGGCGTTCTGGATACGGCCCGCTACCGGACCTTCATCGCGGAAGCCTTGAACGTCTCGGTCCGGGACGTGCAGGGGTTCGTTCTGGGCGGCCACGGTAACACCATGGTGCCCGTGCCGCGTTATACGAGCGTGGCGGGAATCCCGGTGGAGGATTTAATGCCCCGGGAACAGCTCGAAGCCATCATTAAGCGCACCCGTGACGGCGGAGCCGAAGTTGTGAATCTCCTCAAAACCGGAAGCGCCTTTTACGCGCCTTCCTCCGCCGTGGTGGAGATGATTGACGCCATCTTCGCGGATCGCAAAAGAATTCTGCCTTGCACCGCTTACCTCGAAGGCGAGTACGGTATCCACGGCGTGTTCGTGGGAGTGCTGGTGAAGCTGGGCGTGCGCGGCATCGAGCAGATTGTGGAAATCAAACTGATGCCGGAAGAACATGCGGCGCTTCAAAAATCCGCCGCCGCGGTGAAGGAGTTGGTGGAGATTATCGGGGTGTGACGCGGGCGAAGCCAGAAGTCAGAAGTCAGAAGTCAGGAGTCAGAAGTCAGAAGGCGAGGCAGATAAGGTGGACCTCGGGACCTCCTGCAATGCCAATTCGTTGGGCGGCTATCCGATGTCAGGGTGCGGCTTCCGGCCCTCTCCCCCTTGGGGGAGAGGGTGGACCGCCGCCGGCGTTTTCTTCAGCCGGGGCGGGCCGGGTGAGGGGGTCGCTCGTTGCCTCGAGGTCGTGCCCTGCTTTGGAGAGCCATGCGGCGCAATTAGAATGATGGCCGTTCATAGAGCACTTTCCCCTCGGCCTCAATCACCGAGACTAAGGTTCCATTAATCTTTCGCAGTCTTTGGACTTCCTCAGGTGTGAAGACAACGACGTCGAGGGACCAGGGACGCAATCCGAAAATAGAACTCACCTCAACGGCACGCTCGGGCGGGCGCGCCTGGGTTTCCATCTCAATGAACAGGTCCAGGTCGCTTTCGGAAGTGGCTTCACCTCGCGCTTGGCTTCCGAAGAGAATAATGCGCCGCGGATGGAATCGCTCCACGATTTTCCGAGTGACTTGTTCCAGCAGCTCTGGATCGTTCATGTGCAGGATCTATAATACAGCAATCCCGGCGAACCCGCTGCGGCTTGCTGCACTGGTGACTGCGGTCTTGACTTTCGCAAACGGACTTGATACTTCTGAATTGAATGTTTCTCGGGTGTCGGGATTAAGAGGTGGAATCGAATGTCGAAGCTTAAGGAGCGCTACGTAGTGGACGAGCAAGGACAGCGGATCAGCGTTGTCCTGGACATCGCTGATTACCAAGAACTACTCGACGAGTTGGAAGAACTTGAATCCATCCGCGCCTATGACGCCGCAAAGGCATCCAAGGACCAAGCCGTTCCGTTCGAGCAGGCCATCGCTGAGATCGAGTCGGACCGCAAGTGAACTACACAGTGCTCATCCTGCGCCGAGCACAAAAAGAGCTGGCGCAGTTTTCCCCTCAATCCTACGCGCGCGTCCGTGACGCAATTCGTGCTCTGGCCCGGGATCCCCGGCCACAGCGGACCATCAAGCTGACCGGTCGCGAAGGATGGCGCGTGCGTGTTGGAGACTACCGGGTGGTGTACGAAATCGACGACCGACAACGCACCGTTACGGTTCTTCATGTCGGCCATCGGCGCGAGGTCTACCGTTGAACTCGGTCGCGGCGAGGTGTTCTGAATGGCACAGTCAGTAGCTCTCCTACGGCACATCTACGATCTTCACTGCATTGATCACCACGGGCGTTTTGGGCCGGTCGTTCCGCTCGCGTGCGACAGCGGCGATTTTCTCGATGATGTCCTGGCCTTTCACGACTTGACCGAAGATGGTGTGGTGGTTATTCAGCCAAGCTGTGGGCGCAAGCGTTATGAAGAATTGGCTGCCGTTCGTGCCCGGACCGGCATTGGCCATGGCCAGCTTGCCCGGCTTATCAAACCCCACACCCTTGGCAAATTCATCTTTGAACTGATAACCGGGGCCACCCGTGCCCGTCCCGAGCGGGCAGCCGCCTTGGATCATGAATTCGGGTATGACGCGATGGAAGGTCAGTCCATCGTAGAAGAGGCGCTTGGCGGGCTTGCGCGTCTTCGGGTCAATGAACTCTTTCGTTCCCGTCGCGAGACCCACAAAATTCTCCACCGTTTGCGGGGCGTGTTGCGGGAACAGTTCGCAGGTAATCTCGCCCAGGCTGGTCGCGAAGATTGCGTATTTGCCCGGTCTTAGATCGGTCATTGGGGGTTCCTTGTAGAGGCAAGAGTCGAGAGTCAAAAGTCGAGCTAGAAGTTCGAAAATCGAAAATAGAAAATCGAAAACAGAAAGAGCGCTGCCGGGCGTGGGTTTCCAACTGCTCCCGCCCGAGAAAACTGGCCCTCCCCTGACTGACCACTGACTACTGACAACTGACTACTGAACTACGACGGCCGTCTTGATGCTATCCAGCCGCGGGAAGCTTTTGTCGAGATAGGCTTTCCCTTCGTTTGTAAGTCGACTCTGGTCGGGACCTTTGCCTCCAGGCGCGCCCTCCCCGTAACCGCTGTAGAACTTTCGGACCACGTTCATGCCTTCGACGACTTTGCCAAAGGGTGCAAAGCCCTGGCTGTCGAGGCTCTGGTTGCTGCCGTAATTGATGAATACTTGGGTGGTGCGGGTGTTAGGGCCGGCGGTGGCGAAAGTCAGGTAGCCTTCCAGGTTACTCTGGGTGACGGGATCGTCCTTGATGTTGGCGGAGGCCCATACCCGAGAAATCTCGGGGTTGGCGCTGAGGCCGAATTGCGCCATGAAGCCCGGCAGCACGCGGAAGAAGGCGGCGCCGTCGTAGAAATGGTTCTTCACGAGGTTGTAGAAACGATCCGCGCCCAGCGGTGACCAGGAGCGCCTGACCTCCACCACGAAGTCTCCCTTGGTGGTTGTAAACTTCGCCTTGAAAGTGGCAGGAGCTTGCTCGTTAAGAGAGGAGGGTTCCAGCAGCGAGGGTCTTGCCGCGGCGCGCTGCGATGTTGGCTTTGCGGCACTCTCAGATGTCGAGGTCTGGCCGCAAAGAATTCCAGTGATAAGCATCATCGCGAAAAATGTGGTCAGCAGGTTTTTCATCATCATCTCCATGTCTCCGAAGTTCTAGTTTGGGGATCGCATCTCACGACCCACGCGTTCCACTTGTCGCATGACGCGCAGGAGGTTGCCGCCCAGAATCTTTTTCAAATCCTCTTCGCTGTATCCCCGCCGCGCCAGTTCGCGCACCAAGTCAGGAAGTTTTGAGACATCCTCCATGCCCTTGGGGGCCGAATCAATACCGTCGAAATCCGATCCCAGGCCGACGTGGTCGATGCCGGCGACCTGCACGGCGTGGTCAATGTGGTCGGCGATGGTAGTGTAACTGGGCGCGGGGAATTGGGATGCGTAGCGCGCCCAAATGTTCCGAGATTCCTCGGCCAGCCGTTTACGGTCGTTCGCGTACTGCTTTTCTGCGGCGGACTCATCGGCGTGGATTTGCGGGGCAACTTTCTTGTACGCCGCGGCGAAATCGGGGCTTAGAAAGCCGGGGTAAAAGTTGATGTCCATGACGCCGCCGTTCTTGGCCAGAGCGCGGATCATATCGTCCGTCATATTGCGCGGAACATCGCAAAGGGCGCGGCAGGAAGAATGGGAGGCGATGACAGGCGCTTTGGTGGCGGCCAGCGTGTCGTAAAAGGTCTTGTCGGACACGTGGGAGATATCCACCATCATTCCCAGGCGGTTCATGCGCTCCACCACTTGCTTCCCAAAATTCGTCAGGCCGTTCCATTTGGGCTTGTCGCCGGAGGAATCCGCCCACTCTGTATTAGCGGTGTGGGTCAGGGTCATATAACGAACGCCCAGGCGGTAGTAGATGTCCAGCGCGCGGAGGTCGTCCTGGATGATGTGGCCCCCCTCGACTCCCATCAAGATGGCGAACTTTCCCTGGAGATGAAGGCGCACGATTTCGTCTGCCGTCGTGGCCATGCCGAGGACGTCGGAGTGGCGTCCGGCCTGCTCGTACACGACGTCAATCAAATCGAGCGCGCGGTGAATGAGCTCTTGCTTCGGCCACCCCACGTCCACCCAAATGGAGAAGAACTCCGCGCCGAGATGCCCCTGCCGCATCTTCGGGACACTGATCATGAAAGGGCTGTCCGGCTGGGCGAGGTCGTAGCCCTCATCCAGCATCATCTGCGGGGTGTCCGCATGGGTATCGATGATGATGGCTTGCAGGAGAACCTTCTCAGCAGTCTTCTCGGCCTCGGCCGGCGGGCGCTGGGATGAAAATAAGGGGCCCGCCGCCAAGCCACAAACAAACAAGATTTCAAGCAGGCGTCGTGACTTTTGCATAGTGGATGCCTTTGCCACTCCCGAGTCTGTGATTATCAGAAGTCGTGATGGGGTTTGTCAAACGTATTCTGGTAGGCGGTAGGTAGTAGGTGGTAGAATGATTGCCATTCTGTTCGGGCAGGCGGCACCTATGGCGAATACTCTTCCACGTCTCATCGTTCGTGACACGTTTGGGAACCAGCGCGAAGTCGAAATCGTTCGCACACCTTTTACCATGGGCAGGCAGAGCGACAGCGACTTGGTGTTGCTGGACAGCAGAATCTCGCGTCGTCACGCTCAAATTGTTAAGACAGATAGCGGCTACCTTATTGAAGATATGGGGAGCCGGCACGGGACTGCCGTGAACAATGAACGGATCAGTTCCTGCCAACTGAAGTCAGGTGATCTCATCAATTTAGGTGTGGCGGATTCCTACACGCTTTCGTTCGTGTTGGACCAAGCGGTGCTGCCGGAACTGCTGGAAAAGCTGGAGAAGGCTGCGGCGGGTCCGGCGCCGCAGCTTCAGCATCTCGGGTTGCTCCTCCGAATGGCCCAGATGATGCACCGGGCCCCGGCCCTCGAGGAAGTCCTGGTGGCTCTGGTGGATTCGGCGTTACAACTGACCAACGCGGAGCGCGGGCTGCTGTTCCTCCTCGAGGCGGATGGAAACCTCCACCTGAAGCTTGCTCGGGGAGCAGGCGGCGTTTACCTGGGACGCGACGTCACAGACTACTCCCGTGCCGTGGTGGAGCGGGTGGCGGCCTCGGGCCAGGAAGAAGTGATCCTGGAAGACCAGATGACCGGCCGCACGGCTCAGGAGACCAGGATCATCCGTGCCGAAGTGCGCGGCATTGTTGCAGTCCCTTTACAGAAGCTGCCGGTTTCTGAAACACAGGGTGAGACTATCCAATTCTCGGCGCCCGAACTGCTCGGCGTCATTTATCTTGATACGCGCTCGCACCCCACCGCGGTGACGGGGCTCGACCGCGAGGTGCTGCAAACGCTCGCCGTGGAAGGCGCCACGGTCATCGAGAACGCCCGCCTGTTGCGCATTGCCCAAGAGCAGGAGCGCATCCAGCACGAGATGTTCCTTGCCCGCAACATCCAGCAGGGGCTTTTGCCACGCCGCTTCCCGACGTGCGACTACTTCCAGGTTTGCGCCACCACCATGCCGACCGAACAAGTGGGCGGAGACTACTACGACGTGGTGCACCTGCCCGCCGAGCGGTATGGATTCATCGTGGCGGACGTCTCGGGTAAGGGCCTTCCCGCCGCCATGCTGGCGGCCAACCTGCAGGGAGCCTTCGCCGCGGTGGCAGCCGGCGATCCGGACCTTGCTCTCTTGTTTGGACGCGTGAACGATTTCCTTTGCGAGCGCACACCTCCGGAGATGTTCGCCACCATACTCTACGGTGTCCTGGACCGTCTCGGCAGGTTTCAGTTCGTCAACGCCGGGCACGTTCCGCCTCTGATTATCCGCGCCAGCGGCGGGGTTGACCGTTTGAGTTCCTCGAACTTCCCCGTGGGATTGTTTGCTGGCACGACGTTTGAAGTCGCCGGCGCACAAATGCTAAGCGGCGACGTTTTGTTGATTTGCTCGGATGGTGTCACCGAGGCGCGCGCCGCCGATGAAGAGCTGTTCGGAGAAGCCACGTTGCAGACTTTTCTGGAGGGTTGTTCAGGCCTGACTGCGGATGAAATCTGCCGCCGTGTGGTGGGCGAGGTGCACGAATTTGTTGGTAATTCTCCGCAAGCGGATGACCTCACGCTCATCGTAGTGCGGTTTGGTCCCTAACTGGAAACCAGAAATTGGAAACTGGAAATTGGAAACTGGGAATAACCGGGGTTCCGATGAAGGGCATGGGGATGTCATTCTGATTCCGCCTTGCGGGAGAACCCGCCGCGGCGGGAGGGCATTTTTGAAATCGCTAACTTAGGAGAAGAGCTTCTGCAGCTTCTGAAGGTTGAGCGCTTCCAGCGTTTGGACTACGAGGTCGGCTTGCGTACGGGCGCGCAATTCTTGCGCAGGAAAAGTGGAAGCAACGGCCACGCATTTCATGCCGGCACGCTTGGCTGCTTCAATCCCCACGAACGAGTCCTCGATGACCACGCAGTCGGAAGGTACGAGCCCCAGCTTATGGGCGGTTTTCTCGAAGATTTCGGGATGCGGCTTGGCTTGCGTGACTCCGTCCCCGCTCAGGATAACGTGGAAATAGGCGCGCAGCTTCAGCGCGTCAATAATGAAATTCACGTTCTTACTCATAGCCGAGGACGCCACGGCCATGAGGACGCCATTGTCTCGACATTCAGCAATCAGCCGTTCGACTCCCGGAAAGGGCTTGGCGTGTGGAGCGAAAGCCCCTCGGAATCTCGCCTCGAGTTCTTCGCTGAGCCGTCGTCGGTCCTCTGCTGTGATGCGCGCTCCGAAGAAATGGCCGAGGGTGGGATCATTGGGTGGTCCGAGCACCTGTTTGGGTAGCGCCATCCGGTCAAACGGGATGCCATGTTCGGCCAAAAGCGCTTCCCACTTCTGAACGTGAAAGGGGTTGCTGTCCACGAGCACGCCGTCCATGTCGAAAATCACCGCGGCGGGAAGGAATGAGTTGGGGTTCATGTTTCTCCAAAGGCAAAGGGTAGAAGTCAGTGGTCAGTTGCCACTTGACGCCACTCAGCGCATACCCTCGCCTGCCACGTGAAACCTGACTCCTGGCACGTGCTCTTCTGCTTTCCTGCTTGTCACTGCTTTTCCGGCCCCTGACACCTGACACCCGACACCTGGCACCTGCTCTTCGCTCGTCACTGCCCTTCCGGCAGTGGCCGCAGGCTTTCGAGAAGCTTTTCCGGTGGCAGGGTGTTCAGGATGTCCTCCTTACGCATCCAGCCGCGCCGCGCCGTCACCACCCCATAGTGCATCAGTTGGAATTGGTCGGGGCTGTGCGCGTCGGTGGAAATGATGACTTTCATTCCCCGATCTCGCGCCAGCTTCAGGTGCCGGTCGCAGAGATCGAGGCGTTCCGGGTGGCCGTTCGATTCCAGGATAACGCCGTATTCCTTAGCTGCCGCAAAGACCTTTTCAAGGTCGAAAACGAACGGGTCGCGCTTCAGAATCTGGCGACCTGTGGGGTGTCCGAGGATTCTGACGTAGGGATTGGCGAGAGCTTTCAGTAGGCGGCCTGTCATTTCCTGGCCGGGCATGTTCATGCGGGAATGGACGCTCACCAATATGATGTCGAATTGCTTCAGGATTTCATCCGCATAATCGAGACTGCCATCGCCCAGGATGTCAACCTCTGCGCCTGCCCAGATTTCGATGCCCTTGACTTTCTTGCGCGCCGCTTTGATGCGGCGGATGTTCTCCCCGGCGCGTTTTTCGTCCAGGCCATTCGCGATGGTTACGGCCTTCGAATGGTCCGTGATGAGGATATATTCATAGCCGAGCTTTTTGGCGGCTTCCGCCATCTCCTCCACGCTGGCCTTGCCATCCGAGGCGGTGGTATGCATATGCAAGTCACCCTTGATGTCCTCCAGTTCCACCAGCTTGGGGAGCTCACCTTTTTCCGCCGCTTCGATCTCGCCCAGGTTTTCGCGCAACTCCGGGGGAATCCACGGCAGGTCCAGCTTGGCGTAGATTTCTTCCTCGGTTCGGCTGGCCAGCACTTCTTCCCCTTTGAACAGGCCATATTCGCTTAGCTTCCATCCTCGTTTTTTCGCGCGCTCGCGCAGCGCCACGTTGTGTCCCTTTGAACCGGTGAAGTATTGCAGGGCGGCGCCGTAAGATTCGCGGTCGAGCAGGCGGACGTCAACCTGCAGGTCGTTCTGGAGCTTCACGCTCACTTTGTCTTCGCCTTTTGCCAGCAACTGGGCGACCCCCGGGAATTTGGCAAAGTGGTCCGCGATGCCGGGGTGGTCATGGCCTATGACGAGCAGGTCAAGATCCCCCACGGTTTCACACCCGCGCCGGAGTGAGCCGGCGGGTGTCACTTCCTCCACTCCCTCAAACTCCTCAAGGTAGCGGGTGAGCTGTTGCGCGGTTTCATAGGCCGTGTCCAGCCGGAAGCGTCCGGCGGCTCGCCGGTAAACTTCGAGGGCTTTCAGGATGTTCTCCTCGGACTTAACGCTCATGCCCGGAAGGTTCCGCAAGCGGCCCGCTTGGGCGGCGGCCTCCAAGTCGTCAATGCTCTTGATGCCAGCTTGCTTGTAAAATAAACGCACTTTTTGGGGACCGACGGTTTGCAATTGTAAGAGTTCGAGCAGGCTTGCCGGCACTTTTGCCAGTTGCTCCTGATGGTACTTGCTTTTCCCGGTCTCGACCAACTCGATGATTTTCTTTGCCAGGTCTTCGCCAATCCCTGGGATGTCGGTCAGTTTCCGGTTGGGGTCGCGAGCGATGTCTTCCAGCCGCTCAGGGAGACCTTCGATCGCGCGTTTGGCACGATCATAGGCAGCGGCCTTGAAAGTCCATTTGGGGTCGTCCTGGATGATCTTCATCAAGTTCGAGATTTCTTCAAAGACGGCGGCGATTTCGCGGTTTTCCATGTTTGCCTCCGGTACGAGCCAGCGCTACCGATAGTTTACTGCGAAAGTGCGAAAAGGAGCGGTGGCTGTTTGAATTGTCGCCGGGTTGCAATGAAGCCGGCGTATTACCTACGCGACCGTCTAGCGCGAGCGTTCCCGAGCCTCTTCAAGATTATCAGCAAATTCTTTCACAGGATGGTAATGAGCTCTGAGATAGGCGCGGAGAGGGGCTAATGAACTACCGTCCGCGCCCCGGGTACGAGGAACGTCCAGCCATGCGGACCACATCACGAATCGCACTTGGTACTTTTCCAGCATTGCAATGACGTTCTGCACCTGCTCAGGCCGGGTGTAACTGCTCTCCGTAACAAAGGACACTTCGGTTGGATTTCGCAAATCCAGCAGAAAATACTGATCACAATCGTCAGCTTGGAAGTAGAAGTCCCCCGGGTGTGTTCGATTGAGTATCCAACGGTATTTTTCGAAGCGGTCCGGATCGAGGAGAGCCGCGCGCCCCGTTGGCGACTGGAGATATCCCCTCCGACCCGTTTGCACAATAACCGACTGGGCCACCAAAACCACCAGTGCGTAAGCCGCGATAAAATAGGTGACCGCCCGGGGAAGCTTTGGGGAGGATTTGATCAACCACACAAACACAATCAGCCCAGTCGGGGCGACGGAAATCAATCTGAACCACACCGGGGAGAACGCGATGCCGAGGAATAAGAAAATCCCAAGGGTATTGACGAGCATTAGGCGATCCCACGGCTCGTCGGGATGCGCTCTCGCCAGCCGGTGGTACCGCACCAAAAACAAGACATACACGAGCGGCAGCAGAGCGTGGATGAAAAGCCAGACCAGCAAAGCCGGTGCCTCCAGCAAGAGAGGGAAGGACGGCGGATCCGCCATGTAGACGTCAGGCGTTCCCCAGTACCATTTGGACCAGTACTTCATCAAGAAGACAACCGTGCAGGCGATGAAGCGTCCGAGGCCAACCTTCCAAACAAGGTAAGCGACGGGCGGCAAGGTTGTGGCGAAGAACGGTACGAACAAATACATTTCAGCCTTGACCAGCCAACCCCAGCCCTGCTTTTTGGCGCGACATTCCCAGAGCAAAAACGTGGCGAAGCCCAAAATTGCTATCACACCCCGGGACTGAGTGAACAAGGTGGCAAGGCCACAGAGCGCCCCGGCTGCCCCCAATCGAGCCGGGCTTCTTTTCGCAATCAATACGGCGATGGCCCCCATGCATGCGATGGTGCTGAACCAATGGTGGGTGGGGTCGGGCTCCGTGACAAACCCAAAAGCTAGAAAAAGCAGGCTAGGTAGATAGACATACGCCCCGCTCAATAGGTGTCTGGAGACAATGACGGACAACCATGCCAAACTTATTCCCAGCAGGATCCACGTGGCACTGGGAATCCAAGCCCGGACCCCGAACAATTTGAAAAGTAGCAGATAAAACACCTGGGTGCCTGGAAGCGTAAATTGGAAAAAGTCTCGATACATCACCTGCCCCTCGAGCATCTTCACGGCTTCCAACAGGTAGATGGGTGCGGTATCTCCCTGGTAGATAGGAGTAGACGGCGGGATGAAGGAGTCGAGGTAAAGACAGCCAATCCCCCCGAAGAATAGAAGGGGGCCAAGCCGGCTCAGCAGAGTTTGGAAAGGGGCTTTCGTGATTGCGAAATTCTCCTTACGGAATGTTCCGGCCCTAGTTACAATGCCGCTAGAGCCATAGCCGACCCGCTGCTTGCAGTTCAACTGGGATGGTCGCCCCCGGCACGAAGTCAAATTGCGCATATTAGGCGAGACGCAGAAACTATTCAATCAGAATGTGTTTTTGCGCCCAGTTACGCCGCTTCCGAAATCCTTAAGAATGTAGCCCCATTAGAATTAAGCAGTTACTCGAATTGAGCAAGTGTTCCTTTTTGCCACATGCGATGTTAGAATCACAGCTTGGCAAACCTACCATGACTCAATCGCGTTTTGGCCTCCAAACCAAGATTATCATTATATTCACCGTTGCGGTTGTCTCCGTTGTCGGGGTCTCAACTTACATTGCGATGCTCCTAACCCAGGAACTAGTTGAGGATGAGGTCTTCAGCAAGACATTGGCCCAGGCAAGAGCTACAGCCCACCAGTTGGTCAACGAAGACGCGCTTCAGGACGCCGGGAAACTTCAACGAGTCTTGAAGCAAATGCAGCGCGACCTGCCGGGCGTACGCCAAGCGGATGTTTACGTGCACGGCTCACCGCACCGTCTCGAGGCAACGACATCACCTCAGGGAGAACACCTGGAGTTGGACAATATCCCCGGTATCGAGCATTACCCCGAGTTCGTGCGACCGGACGATGAGTCCCTCGCGATTGAAACCAACAATGGCAAGTTCTGGGTTATGGGGGTGACGATCCTTTCCGAGGGTAAGCCGGTGGGTTGTCTGAATCTGAAGGTCTCTAAGTCGCAAACCAGTATAGTGACCCGCCAGTTGGTGATCCGCAACCTGCTGGTGATGTTGGCGAGCTTGGTGGTGGTCATTCTGGCCGTTCACATCTTCTTCTTGCGGGCGGTAAGGGCTCCAGTGAAGGACATGATTCGGGTCATGGAAGGAGCGGAAAAGGGACAGCTCAACGTCCGGGCTAGCCTGCGAAGCTTGGATGAGATTGGTATGCTCGCGGCGCACCTGAACCGGATGCTGCGCCGGATTGAGAATTTCAATACCGAATTAGAATGCAAAGTTCAGGAAGCCACAGCGGGGCTGGCACAGGCCAATGAAGAGTTGCGGCGTATCAACGAGGAGCTTTTCGAGACCCAGAAGAAGCTGGCGCGCTCGGAGCGATTGGCCATCGCCGGCCAGCTTGCCGCCAGCCTGGCCCACGAAATCGGGACGCCCCTTAATTCCATATCCGGGCACGTGCAGTTGCTCGCGCGCCGAAAAGATGCTGACCCATCCACAAGCCGGCGGCTGCAGATCATCGAAAAGCAAATTGACAATATTGTGCGGACCGTCCAGCAACTGCTTTCCTGGAGCCGCAAGTTTGAATTGAAAATCGAGCTGGTGGACCTGCGGCGTGTAGTGGAGGAGGCGGTGCTTCTTTCCTCCCCCGCTTTGCAACTTAGGAAGATCAACGTCAAGCTGGGCCTTGCGAAGGATTGTCCGAAGATTTACGGTGACGGCGGGTATTTGCGGCAAGTTCTCTTAAACCTCATCAATAACAGTATGGATGCGATGCCGCGGGGAGGCGAACTGCGGATTGAAACGCGGCTGGCGAATGGAGAGGCGCGGGGAGTTGCCGTGCGTGTAACGGACAATGGGGCGGGCATGTCGCCGGATACCATGGCCCATGTATTCGACCCCATGTTCACAACCAAACGGATGGGGACAGGAACCGGCCTGGGCCTTGCAATTTGCGACCAGATCATTCGCCAGCATGGCGGAACCATTGACGTGGAAAGCGAGCCTGGGCAAGGAACTACCTTTACGTTGGTTTTGCCCGTCGATTGCCGCGAGAAGGTAGAGGCAGTCGGCGTGGTAGTAGGATCGGCAATAGTAAAGGGTGAAGGGTAAAGGGTAAAGGATGCAGTGGGGGTAGGTGGTGGGGAAGAACGGTATGTGGTAGGTGGTAGATCGTAGGTGGGGAGGAACGGCGTGTTGTAGGTAGCAGGCACGTGGGGATGGATGTTCCTCCCCACCTACCATCTACCACCTACCGTTTCTGTTTTGGCTTTGCCGTGTGAGGCACAGGGTAGGCAGAAGGCAGGCACGTGGGGATGGATGTTCCTCCACACCTACCACGCACCACACGCCGTTCTTCCCCACCTACCGCCTACCATCTACCACCTACCTTTCCGGAGGTGTGGGGAATTTGGAGACCACAAAGATTGAAAGAGCGGACGAGGCTTCGAAGCAGGCGGGCGCCAATATCCTGGTGGTGGATGATGACGCCGAGACACTGGAACTGCTGCGGGAGATCCTGGGCGAGGAGGGCTACCGCGTGGTCACCTCTTCCAGCGGCGAGGAGGCCCTCGAGGTTGGCAAGCAGGAACTGTTCGACGTCATTATCAGCGACATGAGGCTGGGGACGAGTCTGAACGGACTTGACGTGTTGCGCACCTACAAGACGATCCAACCGGAGTCCGAAGTCATCCTGATCACCGCCTTCGGAAGCATGGAAACCGCCATCGAAGCGGTCAAGGCAGGAGCCTTTGACTATATTTCGAAACCCTTCAAGATTGATGAAGTCTTATTGCAGGTCAGCCGCGCCCTGGGCAACCGGAAGCTGATCCGTGAAAACCGCAACCTAAAGCGCCAACTTGGGAGCCAGGGACAACTATCGAGCCTCATAGGCCGAAGCCCCAAGATGCTCGAAGTCTACAAGAGGATTGCCGTGGTGGCCGACTCGCGTTCTACGGTTCTGATTTGCGGAGAGAGCGGGACGGGCAAGGAACTTGTAGCGCGCGCCATTCACGGAAACGGGCCGCGAGCGGGGCAACTTTTTTATCCTGTTAACTGCGGCGGCCTGACGGAATCACTGCTCGAGACGGAACTCTTTGGGCATGTGCGTGGCTCATTTACGGGGGCCATCGAGAACAAACGGGGCATCTTCGAGGAGGCCAGTGGCGGCACCGTCTTCCTCGACGAGGTCAGCGAGATGAGTCCCGCCCTTCAGGTGAAAGTCCTTAGGACCCTCGAGGACCAGGAGGTGCGGCGCATCGGCAGCAACCAGGTGATCAAGCTGGATGTTCGCATCATCGCCGCCAGCAACCGCAACCTGGCTGCACTTGTGGAGGAAGGCAAATTCAGGCAGGACCTTTATTACAGATTGCGGGTGATCGAAATTGACCTTCCCCCCCTGCGCGCGCGCCTGGAAGATATCCCCTTGCTGGTTGAGCACTTCCTGAAGAAGTTCGGAGGCGAGCGGGGAAGGGAATTCTCGATTTCTCCTTATACGCTTTCCGCTTTGATGAGCTATGAATGGCCAGGGAATGTCCGCGAGCTCGAGAATGCCTTGGAGTCGGCAGCGGCGCTGACGCGCACCGGCTTCATTGCGCCGGAAAATCTGCCTCCCAAGGTGAGCGGGAACTCGCGTGAGGACAATCGCTTGGTGAGCTTCTTCGCGGACTTGCCTTCCCTTGACGAGATGGAAAAGCGCTATCTGACGCATGTATTGAAGGTAACCGGCGGTAACAAGGTTAGAACCGCTTCGATTCTTGGAATCAATCGGCGAACCCTGTACAGGAAGATTGAGGAGTACAAGATCAGGGGATAATGCAGGGAACAGGGAATAGGGAACAGGGAATAGGGAACAGGGAATAGGGAACAGGGAATAGGGAATAGGGAATAGGGAATAGGGAATAGGGAACAGAGGGGACACGGGGGACATTAGGCGAAAAGCTGTTCTCTGTTCCTCTGCCCTGCAACCTGTTCCCTGTTCCCTCTTCCCTGTCTCCTGTTCCCTGGAATTAAGGTATCCTGGGTGTGGGCTTAACGCACTGAAGTGAGGAAAACCGCCCTCTGAAGGTGTGAAAGAATTGGGAAAGGCGAGGTTCTACTCTCCCGCAGAAGGACCGTTTTGCGGGTGTTATCGACCCCGGCTGAGATTGATTATGGCCACGACATTGGATTACCTTTCCTGGCGGGGCGCTTTTGGCCCCTGGCTCTTTCCTTTTCCTTCAGGCTTCGACTGGCTGCAGGCGATCTTTCCACCGCAAGCGGACCCATTGCTGAATGTTGTAAGTGAGACAGGCCCACAACACCTCGCAGCGAACCCTCTGCAAACCGCG
>Ga0208821_1000943_pt1 | contig 18997 bp, 14 predicted proteins | sample June2015DPH_20_5_FD_184720 | JGI IMG/M metagenome (GOLD analysis project Ga0208821, IMG submission 184720) | Peatland microbial communities from SPRUCE experiment site at the Marcell Experimental Forest, Minnesota, USA - June2015DPH_20_40... | ecosystem: Environmental > Terrestrial > Soil >... | reverse complement strand
GCTGCATTTTGGGCAGGGGCGCGGCAATGACGACTGCGCTAACAGCCTTCGATATTGTTGCACGGTGAGCGCCGCCATTTCCCGGGAGAAGCACTCCTGGCACTCCAGCAAAACATGGATGACATCCACTTGTGGAGGTTCTTCCGCTCTGGTCGGAAAGTAAACACCCCAGATTTCAACATCCGGCTCCAGAGACTTCACGCCCCACTCGGGAGTGCCGCTCAATGACCTCGAGGCACGCGTAACAACTTGGAAAGAACAAGAGGCTTGGTTTTTTAGGTTTGTAATTTTGATCGCGGTGCCCGGCTGCAGGAGATGCGAGACGATGATCAACCCTCCACACCGATTTACCACCAGCGTGGAGGTAACCTCAACGAAATCATTACCATGGGCATCCTTACCCTCGACCCGTATGGGAATTCTCAGCAGCGCGCGTTCGCTTCTTCGGGCTAGTGCGCCCAAACTGTGAGTTGCCATTCTGCCTCCTTCCTGGCCCGGCTTTTCGGGTTAGCCTGCCGTGAGCCGGGCTGAGAGTGGAAAACACCAAGGCCCGCGCGGGTTTGAGGCGGGCGTCAAGCGCGGGACGGTGTTGTTAGTAACGGGCCTCCAGGTTGTTCCATCGGATGATTTTGGCGAGGTTGCGGGTTGTGCACGTCGATTGGGAATAGACGGGATTTCCACCCATAAGGGTGGCGGCTCTGCCAAAAAACACCACAACTTTTGCCAGCTGGGAGCGGGGTCAAGGGGGCCGCAGGCGTTCATCCTAGACCCTTGACGCCGGGACCTCGCCCCTCTCGTGCTATCCACCATTGCAATCTGCCGAAAGCACGGGTCAAAAACAAATACGACAATGAACATGTTCGGCTCCTTTCCTCCGACCCTCGGTTGATTCGGCTCAACCAAGTCTACTCAGTCCTAAGGAGCCGACGCCGTTATCCCATGATCGTTGGCATCCCGGCTCGCACCCATTATACACCCAGATACCTTGCATGCCATCACCCTGGGTGGCGCGGGACCCGGGGGCTTACACACCGCCCTACCCGTCCCACTTTGGGTGGTTGACACCCCGAGGGGAAATTTGAGATTTGAGATTTCAGATTTCAGAACCGTGCACCCACCGCCCTCAAGCTTCAGTCTTCCATTTTCCAGTTTCCAGTTTCCAGTTTCCAATTTCCAGTTTCCATCTTCCAATTTCCAGTTGGCGTTTTGCAGTTTCCAATTTCCAGTTTCCAATTTCCAGTTTCAGGTTTCCATTCACCGGCTTCATTGACGCCGCGCAACCATTCGGATAGAATGTGAAGTTAGAAATAAGGAAATACTGAGAGACCGCCTTTGAAGTCCGTACGCTTCAATCTCCGTTTCCGCACGCGTCTCGCCCTGGTGATGTTTCTCACCATGACCTGCACCGGCGCCATTCTGACCTGGAACTATGTCAAGCATCGGCGCGAGATCCTGAATTATGTGGCTGGCGAGACATCGCGGTTATTAACCTTCAGCCAGCTTGCTCAGACTCAGATTCCCCCGAAAACCAGCGTGGATGACGCGTTGAAGATCTACCAGAAGAAACTGCAGGATCTGGGGCTCGCCAGTGTTTCCACTACCTCCACTGAAGGCAAGGTTGTGGCGAGCACGAATCCCGGGCAGATCGGGAAGAAGATCCCCATTAAGAAGAGGCGCCTTGAAACCAGGAAGGACCCGGTGCGTCTTCCCGCAGAGTTTCCGGAGCTCGATCCGTACCCCTCGATTGACCAAACCGCCTTTGTAATTCAATACCCTCTGGTGCTCGGCGATAAAGTGATCGGGTACGCCGTAATAAAAGGTGAAAGCGACCAGGTGACAACCTTATCCCGCTTGTGGTACAAGCAGCGGCTCTACTGGATTCTGGGAACGATGCTGGCGGCGTTGTGCGTGGTGCTTTACCTGGCCTTCCTTTTCACCAAGCCGATTGAGCAACTGGTGGCAGGCGCGCAGCAGGTGGCCGCAGGGAACCTTTATATCTCGCTACCTTCCAGGGGTTCGGATGAGATGGGCCGCCTGGCTCAGACGTTCAACCAGATGGTCGAGCGGTTGCGGGAACACCGGGCGCTCCAGGAACGTTTGAATGAGGCGGAGAAACTCTCCTTGCTGGGCCGGTTCGCGGCTACGGTGGCGCACGAGGTTCGCAACTCGCTGAATTTCATCAACCTCACCATCGATCAAATCCGCGCCAAGCATTTGAACGGCGACGACCGCGCGGCGCGTGTAATGGAGCGGAACCTTGCCAACATCAAGGACGAAATTAGCCGCCTGAATCACCTCGTGAACGACGTGTTGGCATCCGGGCGTCAGGCTCCGCCCACCCTGGCCCCTTGTGACCTCATGGCCACCCTCACCGAAGCAGTGGCGCTGGTTGGCAGGCAAGCGCGCAACCAGAGCGTCAAGATCGAACTGGACCTCGCGCAGGGGCTGCCGGTTTTCCGGTTGGACCCAGCTCAGATAAAAACCTGTTTTTTGAACATCCTTACCAACGCCATCCAGGCCATGCCTCTGGGAGGCCAGGTGCGCATTTTTGCGGTTATCACCAAGGCGCCCAACGGCGAGGAGTCCCTCGATTTGCATTTTGCCGACACCGGGCCCGGCATTCCTCCCGCCGAACGGGAGAAGGTTTTTGCGCCTTTCTACTCGACGAAAGCTACCGGCTTCGGTCTGGGGCTGGCCATCGCCAAGAAAATCATTGAGGACCACGCGGGACAGGTCTTCGTTGACAGCGGAGATAAGCCCGGCACAGACCTGGTGGTCCAACTTCCATTTCCTCAACCCTCGCGGCCCGAGCACGCAGCACTCGCTGTCTCCCCCGCCGCGTGAGGACAATCCACGATGCCTTCCGGAAGTATCCTGGTAGTCGACGACGAGCAGCGGCAACGCGAAATCTATCGCGACATTCTGCAGGATGAGGGCTACGCCACCGACACCGCTGCCAGCGGCGAAGCGGCTCTCCACTTGCTCAATCATCACCGCTTCGATCTGGTCATTACCGATTTGAACCTCACCGGCATGACGGGAATTCAATTGCTGAGTGAGATCGTGGCAGAGGACCCGACCGTCGCCGTCATCCTCATCACCGGTTACCCTTCCATCCAGTCGGCGGTGGAAGCAACCCGCCGGGGCGTTTACCAGTATCTTGAGAAACCCGTTGACCGGGCGGAACTGCTGAGCGTGGTGGACGAGGTTTTCGGACGCCTGGCGACACTCAAGCGCACCATCCTGGGTGACTCACCGGCGACTAAGGCCATGATGCGCATGATTCTGAAGGTCGCTGCCACGGCCCACACGGTCCTGATCCTCGGGGAGAGCGGCACGGGCAAGGAGCTGGTGGCGCGCGAGATTCATCGCAACAGCCCGCGGGCCGAACGCCCATTCCTGGCCATTAACTGCGCGGCGCTCACCGAAACCCTTCTGGAAAGCGAGCTCTTCGGACACGAGAAAGGCGCCTTCACGGACGCCTATCAGCAAAAAAGGGGCCTGTTCGAAAGAGCTCACCAATCCACTTTGTTCCTGGACGAAATCGGAGACACCAGCCTGGCCATGCAGGCCAAGATACTTCGCGTGCTTCAGGAACACGAGTTCATGCGCGTGGGCGGCACCGAAGCCATCAAAACAGATGTGCGCATCATCGCGGCCACAAACAAGAACCTCGAACAAGGCGTCCGAGAAGGCAAGTTTCGTGAGGACCTCTACTACCGATTGAACGTCATCCCCATCCACTGCCCACCCCTGCGGGAACGGGGGGATGACATCGATATGCTGGCTGGCCATTTTATGAGGAAGGCAGCCTTCGTCTCGGGGCGCAGGGTGGAAAAGATCTCGCCGGAGGCGATTCAGGCACTAAGGAATTACTCCTGGCCCGGAAACATTCGACAGCTTGAATGGGCCATGGAGCGCGCCGTGGTTCTCGGGGAGACAGAAGGTGTCGAACTTCAGGATCTTCCACCGGAAGTCCTTCAGCGTGCCCCGGCTATGGCTGCAGCCCCGGCCCAACCTGCCGACGAAGCACTCCGTCCGATCATCCCCGAGGGCTCCTGGGAAGAACACGAGAAGGCCAAGATCCTGGAGGCACTCCAGCGCTCTAACTGGAACATCACCCGCGCTGCCCAACTGCTGGGCATGACCTTCCGCACGCTCCAATATCGCCTGGAAAAATTCGGCATCAAACGCCCGAGTGTGTAAACACCTTGCGCACTGAGCGATTCTGCTCCGCCGCGGCGGCCTTGGCAGGACCTGCCCCGCCCCCAGCCCCCACTTGTCGGGGCAGCTCCCCGTGGGAACTGTGGATACTACGGAGGGCTGTGAAACTGTAAAATAACCAGCATCAGTTGTTACAGCGCGGCATAGCCGCAACCAAAAGCAGATTCTTCGCTGCGCTCAGAATGACATGTCATCCTGAGCGCAGCGAAGGATCTGCTTTTCTTCGCGCCGCGCGACGAAGTTGGCGCCTTGTGCTACAGAATTGTTGCAGGCTGGAAAGACTCTGCGGCGATAACGCGCCCTCGGGTTTGCGCCACCTTTCTGCTCACGCGGGTCTGTCGGTTGGGAGGAAGTTCCCCGCCCGTGTAACCGGGCGGGAACCCATCTCCTAGGACATGGTGAGAGGCCGGAGTTTCGCGCGTAACATTAAAGGCACAGGGCCGGAGATGGCGAACTCCGGCGCCGGGCCGAACGACACGGGGGGGCGGCCAAGTGAAGCTGAAGATTCCCCGCCCCTCCTCATAGACCCCTATGACTTTTCGAAACTGCCGATGGCCTTGGCTTCGTCATCGTGGATGTCGAAAACGGTGTAGAGCTTGGTAATCTGCAGAAGGTCGTGAACCTTCTTGGTGAGCTTCAGGAGCTTCAACTGCCCGCCCTGGTTTGTAACCGCCGTGTAGGCGCTTACCAGTTCACCGATGCCGGAACTGTCGATGTAGGAGACATCTGCAAGGTTAATCAAAACCTTCTTATTCCCCTTGGCTAACTGGTCTCGGACAAGCTCGCGCAATTGCGTGCAGCCTTCTCCCAGGGTGATTCTGCCGCTAAGGTCCACGACTATCACCGAATCAACTTGTCGAATTGTGGCTTTCATGCTCACGGTCGGTTCCTCCTTGTGTAGGTTGGTGCGGCGGCTGAATTCGCTTTACCATAGTAACTTCGGTTCCCGAACCTGGAACGTGCTTCACGTGGAATTCGTCCATAAAAGTACGGATCAAGAATATCCCTCGACCGGAAACCCTCAGAAGGTTTTCGGCAGAGCAAGGATCGGGAACTTCGGCGATATTGAAACCGTTACCTTGGTCGCGAACGCGAATCTCAAGCCGGTCTTTATAAATCTCAAAGCGCAGCCATACGCTCTTACTCGCGTCGTTCTTATTTCCATGCCAGATGGCATTGATCATCGATTCGTGCAAGGCCATTTCAATTTGGTGCTCGGATTCCTCGCCAAATCCTGCTGTTGCGGCGACTCTTCGCACGATCTCTTCAGCCACCTCAAGGTTCTTGAGATCGCTCTCAAGGGTCACTTCCACAACACTGGGTTCAGGAGTCATAAGCTACGCGGGGAGCTATTTGTCCCGTCCATGAAATTACCTTAGAGGTAAAAGAAAGTCAATGAAACAGCAAGCCTTTGAACTCATCACCCTACTCCTGGATATTGACCCGCACGTCTTCCGCCCGACTGGGCCGCCGCCTGCTATGCTCCCGATCCCACCTTAGGATACTCGTCGGCTATTCCCGAAGTGCTCCCATCCCCCCTGTGGCGGCCCACTCACAGAATGTACTATAAAACGGTCTGGGGAAGCAGCACAACGGGATACTGATACGCGGGACGCCTTCCCCCAAGGCCGAACAGGGCTATGGACCATCGCAGAAGAGAGCTTCTGGCCCTCTTCGACTAGATGCATGAGGCGGGCCTGCAACTGCTGCGTTCCGTGGCCCGCGACCTAGTCAGGAAGGGGGTAGCGTTTTCCTCGCCTCGCCGGTTGCTAAAGCGCCCAAGAAGAAAACCGCCGCCAATATCATGCCGCCGCGTGCCGTAACTCCTAGCTTGTACTGCAGAGTCAGCAGCCTCACCACCACACTGGCCAGCGTGCAAATCAGGCCAAGTCCCCAGCACGCTTCGAGCACTCTACGGTAAACCTTGGACATCGGACACCTCCTGTTGCAGTAATTCGCGTGGCAGTATAGCAATGTGGGGCCTCTGATTCAACGCAATTGCGGGCCCTCTTCCGAAGTTTTCCGGCAGCAGTTTAGGCGTTGTCCTCGGCGGGAGGTCCCCTTGGGATGGGTTGCTTTAGCCGGCGCAAGGGTAGTCCGCGAATACAATTCTTGGTTAAACGTCCTTTGCAGCGTTCAAATAGCATTCATAGGTGTATTTGCCGAAGCACACAAAAACCACCTTCTCGAGGGAGGGATTCTTTTCCAGGAAGCTTCTCACCTCGCTCACCGCGATCGCCGTTGCGCGTTCAAGCGGAAAGCCGTACACGCCCGTGCTGATCGCAGGGAAGGCAATGGTGCGTGTGCCCATTTCAACCGCCAATGCCAATGAGGTCCGGTAACAACTCGCCAGCAACTCATCTTCACGCCGGGCGCCACCGTGCCAAACCGGCCCCACGGTGTGAATCACCCATTTTGCCGGCAAGTTGTAGCCTTTGGTTATCTTTGCCTCGCCGGTGGGGCAGCCTCCCAGCGTCCTGCATTCCTCAACCAGCCGAGGCCCGGCAGCCCGATGGATTGCGCCATCTACTCCGCCGCCTCCCAGCAGGCTTGAATTAGCCGCATTCACAATCGCCTCCACTTTCTGTTTTGTGATGTCGCCCTCTACCACCATAACCCTCTCGGAAATCAAACGCCCACCCCTCTCCGCGGCCGCTCTTTGAACACCCACTCGATATCCTGTACGGGTTCGCCCTCGCACTCCACTGCGAGGCTGCTAATCGGCTCCTCAGGCGCTTTCTCGGGCAGACCCGTGAACTGCACGCGGACTCCTTCCTGTTTCAACTCCACCTTCTGGCCCGTCAGGAATAGCTTGGCGGAGTTCACCTTGGTCTTGATGCCTCCTACCGCCACCGTGCTCCCCGGCCAGTTGTATACCTGCACGTACAGAGTGTTTCCCTTCCGGGTGAAACCCGCCAGCACGGAATCGGTGACTTGCGAACGCTCCGTCTCATAAATCGTCGGCCCATGCTTGTCCATCCACTTGCCAACTTCCGTCAGCCTTTGCACGGATTCCGGGGGAATTGACCCGTCTGCCTTGGGACCGATGTTGAGCAGGTAATTGCCGCCCCCTTGCGCGCATTCCACCAGGTTGCGCATAAGGGTCTTGGAGCTCTTCCAATTATCATCCGCCCGCTGGTAACCCCAACTGTCGTTCATGGTCATGCAGCTTTCCCAGGCTCGGCCCGTTTTGGCGGCGCGAATCTCCTGCTCGGGAGTGGAAAAGTCACCCTCCAGCCCGTTGCGATTATTGACGATGATATCCGGCTGGAGCTTGAACACCATCTCATTCATCTTCTCTGATTCCCAGCCCTTTTTATCGAGTGGCCAATCTACGTCGTACCACAGAACGTCGATCTTACCGTAATTGGTCAGCAGTTCGTGGATCAGGCCGTGAGTATATTCCACGAAGCGCTGGCGCGCCGCCTCGTCTGTGGCGCAGCGCGCGCCGTCAGGATGATGCCAGTCCATTAAGGAGTAATAGAACCCCACGCGCAGGCCCTCGGCGCGGGCAGCTTCCACGTACTCTGCCACCAGGTCACGTCCAGGACCTTGTTGCGGGGCACAGTAATTGGTGAGCTTTGTATCGAAATTGCAGAAGCCCTCATGGTGCTTGGTGGTCATCACCATGTATTTCTGCCCGGCTTGCTTCGCCAGCTTTGCCCAGGCACGAGCTGCGTTCGGCTTCGGTTTGAACTGTTTGGCAAGTTGTTCGTACTCCGCCACCGGAATGCCTTCCTCCGCCATCGCCCATTCATGGTGGCCGTAAACGCTATAAAGTCCCCAGTGGATGAACATGCCGAACTTGGCGGCGTGCCACCACTGCATACGGCGTTGCCGGTCCGCAATAACCGCGGGGCTTTCGGGCGGTGGGGCGGCTTCCCCGGCGGGCTTCGCTTGTTGCTTCTGCTGGCAGCCGGTGGTTAGGGCGCCTGCTGCCAGAGTTGTGGCTCCGACCCCAAGCCACTGCAAGGACTCTCGTCTTGACATACCACGGTTGGATTGCATGTCTCCTCCCTGATTTAGGTATAGGTGCCATACTCGAGGAAAGCTTCGTACATGGCACGAATGTTCTCCAGTGGCACATCCGGGCCAACCTCCCCACAAGCAATAATGCCGCCTTGGGAGGAACCACAAGCCTCGAACGTTCGCTGGACTTCTTCCTTCACTTCCCGCGTTGAACCCAAAGGCATGACGCGCTGCCGATCGATGTCGGTGCGAATAGCCACTCGTCCCCGGACGTTCTTGGCAATCCAGTCGTGGCCCACCACCGCAACCTGGCAATTGATCACCTGCACGCCGATCTCGATCAAGTCGCCGAAAATATCTCTTATCTGGCCGTCCGTATGATACCAAACGTCCATGCCGCGTTCGCGCACCCGCTTGAACATCTGCGCGTAGCGGGGCTTGAATATCCGCCGCCACGTTTCCGGTTTGACGATCGAACTGGTCTGGCCGCCCCAGTCGTCGGCGAAGTGCAGGCCGTCATATTCGAGCTGCGTCCACTTGTCAATCCAGCGCAGGTTGAAATCCAGCAAGTCGTCCAGCAGGCGATAAAACTCCTTGGACTCGGTAGCAATATCCATCAGGAAGTTTTCCATGCCGCGCAACTGCTGGAGTTGCTCGAAGTAGGTGACCCACGCTCCGCGAGCGTACCAGCGGTCGTCGTAGCCCATCATGTGTCCGCTGTAGAGTCTTCCTCCGGGAGGCCCGGCGCTGAAATCTTCAGGCCACTTGAACTCCGCGTAGCGGCTCAGCTCCCGCAGGGGCCATTCCACGGGAATCCCGCAAACCCCTAGCCATTCCGAGAACCATACCGTGCCAAAGTCGTCGGTGTTTCTCCCTTTCTTATACACCGCGGGGAAATCTTCGCGGGCCATGTTTTGCATATAATCCCAGCCGAAGTCTTCGCGGAATTTCGTCAGGAGTTCGTCCAAGGCTTGGCCGTACTTTAGCTGTGCCGCTGGAAGTACGGCATGAGAGATCGGTACCTGATCGGGATTGTTAAAGCCAATTGCACGCTTGACGCGTTGTCGACTGTTCAAACTAGACGATCTCCTCTTTGACGGCATCCCACCGAACCTTGCGGCCTTGCTTGAAAGCCTCCACGGACATCAGGATCGCAACGGCTTCTTCGAAGGCCCGGTCGACTCCGCAACGGGGCACGGCGCGGGAACGTGCGCAATCCAAGAAATCCTGCATGTGCGAGGTGACCTGAATCTCTCCCGGCCGGAAGGAGTAATCCGGTGGCACAATCGCATCTTCAGGGTTCAGGCCGAGTTGCCAGGCCGTGGCGCGGGATTTCTTGGCTTTTTCCTCATACTCGGGCTTCCATTCGGGGCTGTAAGTTCGGCAGACCGAGTGGTTGACCTCCACGGTCATTTCCCGCCCTAGAAGCTGCGTAATCTCGCCCGCGTGGCTATTATGGAAATTGCAGGCGAAGCTCAGTCCCATGTTGAGCTTGGGATAATCAAACATCACCGTCCACTGGTCAGGGACCTCGCGGTCAGTCGTCCAGAAATAGAGCCCGCCATGGGTTACAGCGCTGTCCGGGATTCCCATACCCACGATCATATTGACGCCATCCCAGAGGTGGCTGAGCAGGTCACCGGCAATGCCGGTCCCGTAATCCCAATAGCACCGCCAAGTGAAGAAACGTTCCGCGTCGAACGGCCGTTTCGGGGCATTGGCGAGGAAGCGATCCCAGTCGATGGTGTTGGGACCTGCGTCACGCGGCATTTCGGTAATGGCGTAATCGGTGTAGAACTTCCACTCGGAGTGGGTTCCGGCACGGTCGATGTAGGTTCGGATCAACGGCAGTTTTCCCAGGGCTCCGGAGCGCAAGATTTCGCGCGCCTTGTGGTAAGCGGGGGCGCTGTTGTAATGGTGACCCAACTGCATCACCACTTTGTTGTCCTTGACCGCCTGGCGCATGCGCTTGGCGTCCGCGAGCTTGGTACACCAGCCTTTTTCAACGTAGATGTCCTTCTTGGCCTGAGCCGCCGCAACCACCATGGGGGCGTGCCAGAAATCCGGAGTCGCAATGATGACCGCATCAATGTCGGGATCTTGTACCACCTTTTCCCATTCGTGCACCACGCGGACTTTCGGGTTCTTGCAGAGGGTCTGCGCGCGTGCGACATTGCCGGTATACAGATCGCAAATAATACGGATTTCGGCGTTGGGGACGGCCTGGGCGAGTTGCAGGAGATTATGCCCCTGCGTTCCCACACCAATGCTGGCTACTCCAATTACTTCGTTCGGTGACTTTTCAGCAAGTAACGCCGGTCCCGGGCGCAGTCCGGCAGCCAAACCGGCTCCAGTTGCCGCCACGCCTTTCAGGAAGGTTCGTCTTGCCAAATTCTCGTTTGCACTCATAAGTTCCCCCTTCTATGCGTTTCTTGGAAATACGGTCCGCAAGTACCGTCCGTTGTAACCGATGTCTTCTTCGCTTGCGCCGCTTTCGATGTGCATCCATCCACGGTAATGAATATCATCCATGGCCCGGCGGACTTCGGGGAAATTGATCGTCCCCTTTCCAAAAAGGCCGTCGTAGTCCTTGGCGTGAAACTCGCAGATATGCTTGCCGAGGAAGCGGATCTCCTTGTAGATGTCATAACCCATTTTGTGGGAGTTCCCCATATCGTAGTAGACCTGGACGGCGCTGGAGCCCACCTTATCCACTATTGCCATGTGCTCCTCAGCGCTGAGCCAACTCTCGATACCCAAAATCACCCCAGCTTTTTCCGCTTGGGGAGCAATCTCTTTGAACCGTTGAATGACCACCTCGGTGCCATTCTTATCGTTCTTCAAATCGCCCTTACCGAAAAAAGCAATCAGCACCACGTGCGTCCCGAAGGCACGCGAGACCTCGAGGCTGTCCGCCACCCACTGCTGCGCGCGCGGGTCGCTCTTGTAAGGGAATTCGTTCAAAACACCCAGGGCCAGGGAGGCAATCTCCACCTCGAGTCCTTTTGAGGTGGTCAAATAATTTTTCTGCAGTTCCGGCTGGAGAAGTGGGAAACCGTCTTGGGGACCTCCCATGTCCACCATAATTCCGTCGAGCCCCAATCGCTTTGCAACCTCCAGTGCCGCTGGGTTGCTCCTCTTTCCCAATGTCCAATCACACGCTCCGATCTTGAAACGCTGTCCGGAGCGCGGGCTTGGTTTGGCCCAGAGGGATGAAGAACTCAGCAATCCGGCGCCCATCGAGAGCCCAGCGAGACTGAGACGGGCGCTGGACTTCATCATCTCACGCCGGGTCTGTCGTGTAAGTTTCATTGTAATTACTCCTTCAGGCCCTGAAGCTTCGGGTCCAACCTTTCCTTGGATTTCATCAACTGCTCCCAGGTAACTTCGGCGTGTTTATAGGCCGCCGTGCGGCCCAAGATCGTTGTCAGGTTGCTCCTCACGCTCGGTGCAGTGGTGGGGTTGGAGAAGCGACTCTGTGTGACGTCATCATAGAAGGTGGCAATGTTGCTTGCCGCCCCCTCCTTGTACAATTGCTCTGACGTTCCGCCTTCGTAAGGGACTTTTCCTCGGATGGCCACGTTGCCCGCGTAATGGGTGTCAATCGTGCCCTTGGCGCCATACATGCGGCAGAGGATGTCATCGTAGCCCTCTCCAAACTGCTTGGAGGCGAAGGTCACAATCACTTCTTCGGGGAAAGTGAACATTACGGAGAAATGGTCCCAGCAGCTACCCTCGCTTCGCGACTTCAAGCCACCCTTCCCCCAGGCGCGCACAGGATGGTTGTCCATTATCCAGGTGGCGACATCGATGGCGTGAATGTTCTGTTCAGTGATGATATCCCCTGAAAGAGCCCGGTCCACCCCCCAGGCGCGCAAGCGGCGCTCCGGGTCCGCAGGGTCAGGCTGCAATTGTTCCACCTGGCGTAGGAACGGCGAGCCCGCCCAGTAAGCGGCTTCGCCGCAGAGAATTGGGCCAATATCGCCATTGTGCACGCGCTTGATCGCTTCTTGATAAAAAGGGTCGGTGCGGGTCTGAAAATCCACCAGGAAGCAGCGCTTCTTGGCCGAAGCCTTGCCGCTGCTTTCTTCGATGCTCCGACAGCCCGGCACGTCAACTGCCACCGGCTTGGCCAGGTACACGTGAGCCCCAGCCTCCACCGCAGCGGCTGCTTGTTCAGGATGAAAATAGGGCGGGCTTTCGATGGCTACGGCATCGACTTTTCCTTCTAACATTCTGCGGTACCCCAGCAGGCCGGAATAACAGCGCTCGGGCGCCACACTATACTTCGTGCCAAAGGCGTTCACTTGATCTGGGAAGTAATCCATCGCGGCCACGATTTCATATCCCCCGTGCTTTTGAAAGAGATCGGCAATCCAGGTCCCTCGGCTGCCGCAGCCAATCATGCCGAGGGCGATTTTCGAATTAGCCTGCGACCCGCGCACAAGTTCGGGTCTCATGATTGAGAATGAGATGACTGCGGCTCCGGTGCGCGCCATGAACTCTCGACGGTCCAGTGCTCTCCGTCGCTGGGAATCGCTCGATTGTTTTGATTCTTCTGCCATTGGGTTGTACTCCTCCGGATGGAATCTTACGGAAATACAAACCTCCTCGCGAACCATAACAGATTGCTCGCGACGACACAACACTGGATTCGCTGGACCACAGACTATTGTGCCGTGGATTCCCGCTTGCGCGGGAATGACGTGTGGTCGAGTTGCCTCTGTGCCGTGCAGCCGTGTCACCCCCGCGAAAACGGGGGGCCATTGCTACCGCTGTGGATTCCCGCTTGCGCGGGAATGACGTGTGGTCGAGTCACTTCTCTGCCGTGCAGCCGTGTCACCCCCGCGAAAGCGGGGGTCCATTGCTACCGCTGTGGATTCCCGCTTGCGCGGGAATGACGTGCAGTCGAGTTGCCTCTGTGCCGTGCAGCCATGTCACCCCCGCGAAAACGGGGGTCCATTGTTACCGCCGTGGATTCCCGCTTGCACGGGAATGACGTGTAGTCGAGTTGCCTCTGTGCCGTGCAGCCATGTCACCCCCGCGAAAGCGGGGGTCCATTGTTACCGCTGTGGATTCCCGCTTGCGCGGGAATGACGTGTGGTCGAGTCACTTCTCTGCCGTGCAGCCATGTCACCCCCGCGAAAGTGGGGGTCCATTGTTACCGCTGTGGATTCCCGCTTGCGCGGGAATGACGTGCAGTCGAGTTGCCTCTGTGCCATGCAGCCATGTCACCCCCGCGAAACCGGGGGTCCATTGTTACCGCTGTGGATTCCCGCTTGCGCGGGAATGACGTGTAGTCGAGTTGCCTCTGTGCCGTGCAGCCGTGTCACCCCCGCGAAAACGGGGGTCCATTGTTACCGCCGTGGATTCCCGCTTGCGCGGGAATGACGTGTAGTCGAGTTGCCTCTGTGCCGTGCAGCCATGTCACCCCCGCGAAACCGGGGGTCCATTGCTACCGCCGTGGATTCCCGCTTGCGCGGGAATGACGTGTGGTCGAGTCACTTCTCTGCCGTGCAGCCGTGTCACCCCCGCGAAAGCGGGGGTCCATTGTTACCGCCGACCATGGGTTGCGGCCCCGAACCATAGTTTCGACCGCAGCTCGACCAGCCATGGACAAGGTTTACGGAATGCAAGCACGACTGTTTTCTGTGCCGAAATATCGGCAGGTGCCGAAATATCGGCTGACCCGATTTCCGCACGAAACCCGCCAAGTCGCCTCACTTCGATTAAGTCCTTTGCCGATATGTAGTTAACCATGGTGAAAGTGAGAGGGACTTTGGTGGTACCCTTGCCTGTAACCTCGCTGGACGAGGTGAATCGCAATCATGCTCCGAGTTACTACTAAAATCGAAGAAGAACACGGCAGAGTCACTCTAAAGCTCGAAGGCAAGCTCGCAGGCCCGTGGGTGGATGAGTTCGAGCGTTGCTGGTGCTCAACTGTCGAGAAGTGGAAGAACCTTGTTGTAGAACTCGAGGGCGTGACCTTCATCGATTCCAAAGGTAAGTGTCTACTCGCAAAGATTCACGGCCAGGGGGCAAAGTTGATCGGAGCCGGACTTATGACCAAATCTATCATCGAAGAAATCGCGGGCTGTGGCGGGGAACAGAGAAGAGACGCGAATGGATCGCGTGGCTCCAAACACGCCATCCTTAAGACGCTCATCCTCCTGATCCTCCCCATGTTCTTCTGCTTTGGGAGCGCGCGAGGGCAAGACAGTAATCCCCTGAAGCTGACGCTGAAGGAGGCAGTTCAGCTTGCGTTGAAGCAGAACCCCCAGGTGCAAATCGCCAACCTGAATCTGGCGCAGAGCGTACAGGATCGGAACATTGCGCGCGCCGGCCTCCTCCCGCAGGCTGATTTCCAGACCTTGGACAGAGCTGAGCGCTATAACATCTATGCGCTGTTTGGCAGCAAGTTTCCCGGCATCCCCCAGCATGGCGGGCCCTTTCAGTTTTTTCAGGCGGGCCCCAACTTTTCCATGCCGGTATTCGATCTCACCCTCTGGCGGCGTTGGCAGTCTGCGCACCAGGGCATCCGGGCAAGTGAGGCCCAGGAAACGGGTGTCCGGGAACAGACCGTGCTGCTGGTGATTTCACAATATCTGGGAGCCTTGCGGGCGGGTGCAGCGGTGGTGGCAGCGCAGTCGCGGGTCGATTTGGCGCAGGCCCTTTACGATCAGGCGTTCGACCTGCAAAAAAACGGGGTGGGCACGGGATTGGACACGCTGCGGGCCAACGTGGAACTGCAAAATGAAAAGCAGCGCCTCATCGAGGCGCAGACGCAGGAGGAGGTGGCCCTTTACGGAGTGGTACGACTCCTCAACCTCGACCCGCACCAGAAAGTGGAGTTGGCTGACAAACCCAGCTTTTTCCAGACCCCGGAATTCGAGGCCAGCCAGAGCCTCGAACAAGCCTTCATAACTCGGCCGGAGATGAAAGCGCTGGAGGCGCGCGAGAGGATTGCGGTACTGGGAAAAAAGACGGCCAGCGAATCCCGGCTCCCCAGTATCAACCTCAGCGGAAACTGGGCTTACCAGGGCCTTTCGTTGCCCAGTGTTATTCCCTCCTATATATTCCAAGTTTCTCTGGACGTACCGCTCTTCACCAGCGGCAGGATCCACGCCGAGATTGCACGGTCGGACCTTGAACTGAAGAAAGTCGCACAGGAGAGAGCGGATTTACGCGACCAAATCGCCTTGGAAGTGAACACCGGCATCGCGCAACTCCAGTCCGCGCGCCACGAAGTCGATGTTGCCAACCTGGGTGTCAAGCTGTCCCAGGAAGAAGTGACCCAGGCCCGTGACCGCTTCCAGGCTGGGGTTGCCAACAACATCGAAGTGATCACCGCGCAGGACGCTTTGGCGCGCGCCAACGACAATCAGATCGCAGCTCTGTACGGCTATAACCAATCACGCGCCGATCTGGCACATGCCATCGGCCAAACCGAAGGCCTTTACGCAAAGTGAGGTGGAAAGACCATGGAATCGAACGTCGCTGAACTCGAAAAAGATACGAATCGGGAGACGTCTCTCCCCCCGCAGCAGGAGCCGGAAAAGCAAGGGACGACGAACTGGTGGACAGACCCGAAGTTTCGACGGGCCTTCGTGTGGGGGCTGGCCGTGGTGGGCATTCTGATTATCGTTCTAATCCGGTACTACTACTACCGGGTGAGCACGGACGACGCCGAGGTGGACGGGCACCTCGTTCCGATGGCTGCCAAGATCTACGGTGACATCACCGAAGTGCGCGTGGACGATAACCAGCCGGTCAAAGCCGGCCAGGTTCTCGTCCGCATCGATCCCCGCGATTACCAGGCGAGAGTGGACCTAGCCAAGGCTGCGCTGGCGCTCGCAGAAAGCCAGGCTCAGGCAGCTCAGGTGGGCGTGCCGCTGACTCAGGAAACGACGCAAAGCTATACCTCCTCAGCCGACGCGCAGTTAGCCAATGCGGAGGCGGAATACGATCGAGCCAAGACAACTTACGAAAAGGATTCCACCGCAGGGCTGGCTTTCGCGCGGGCCAACGTAGACGCCCGGCAAGCCGATAACGACCGCGCCCAGGCTGACCTTGGGCGCATGAAGCCCCTGCTGCAAAAGGCGGAAATCTCTCAGCAACAGTTCGATGCCTACCTGGCGGGCGCGCGTGTGGCTGAAAGCGAGCTGAGAGCCGCAAAGGACCAACTGACTGCCGCAGAAAGAGGGGCTGAAATCTCCAAGGCAGCGATGTTGGCAGCCAAGGCTAAGGTGGACCAGGCACGCGCCGGGGTCGAGCAGGCGCGAGCCAACCGCAAACAGGTCCCCATCAAGCAGGCCGATGCTGCTGCCGCTGTCGCCGCGGTCGGACAGGCCAAAGCCAACCTCGAGGCCGCCGAGCTGGAATTGAGCTACACAACCGTGGTTGCGCCTGTAGATAGCGTGGTGACCAAGAAGTCGGTGGAAGTCGGCCAGATCGTCCAGCCTGGCCAGAGCTTGCTGGTCCTGATTCCCCTTCAGGACATTTGGGTAACCGCCAACTTCAAGGAGACTCAGTTGGCCAAAGTCCGGCCGGGACAGAAGGCGGAAGTCCAAGTGGATATGTACGGCGAGACTTTCACTGGCCACGTGGATTCGATTGCCGGAGCTACGGGCGCACGGCTCAGCCTCTTGCCGCCGGAAAACGCCACGGGCAATTTCGTCAAGGTGGTGCAGAGGATTCCGGTGAAGATTCTTGTCGATCCCGTTCCGTCGGACAAGGCCGTTCTCCGCCCCGGCATGAATGTGGACGCCACGATCATCACGAAATGAGGTGAACCATGTTCCGCGTAGTCACCGTGGCGAGGGAATACGGCAGCGGTGGCGCCCGCATCGCGCAACTGCTGGCAGACAGGCTGGATTGGAAATTGCTGGATCGATGCCTGGTCGAGAACATTGCGCAGGTTGCCAGGGTGGAACCCAAAGTAGCGGAGCAATACGATGAACGCCCCGATCCCTGGGTCAATCGCCTCGTCCGGGCGCTTTGGCAAGGGGGATTGATGCAAGGCACGATGGCCGGCCCCATCCCCGAATTGTTCGATGCTAACACCATGGCCTCGCTGTCCCAGCGCATGATTGAGGAAGCAGCGGACATCGGAAACTGCGTGATTGTTGGGCGCGCCAGCCAATGCATCCTCCAGAAGCGGGTCGATGTCTTTCACGTCTTCGTATACGCTCCCCGCGCCGAACGCTTGCGGCGGGTTCGAAGCCGGCATGCAAGCCGCGCGGAAGCCGACTTGGCCATGGATGCGCGGGACCGGGAACGCGCAGCGCTCATCCGCCGCTATTTCAGCCAGGACTGGTCCAACCGTCACCTGTATGACCTGATGATCTCCTCCAAGTTGGGGGAGGAAGTTGTGCTGTCCAGCATCCTGAGCGCCATGGGCGTTGGGCGCCACATACGGTAGGTGGTAGGTGTCATGTGGGGGGACCTACTCGTATGTGGTATGCGGTAGGTGGTGGGTGGTATGTGGGGGGGCTTTTCCCCACCTACCCGTAGGTGGTAGGTGGTATCAACTTTCAACTCTTCGACTTTCGACTCTTCAACTGCTCTGTTTCCTCTTCCCCCGCGGATTCCGCCAACCATCTGCCACGTACGACCTACCGCCTTTAGAGAACTGACCTTATGAGAAGTTTATTCGGGCGCGCCCGGCAACACGGGGTAACAAGTCCCTGGGTGATTGCCATGACGGTGATGCTGGCCACCTTCATGGAGGTGCTGGACACCAGCGTCGCCAATGTGGCCTTGCCGCACATCGCCGGCGACCTCTCGGCAGGCGTGGACGAGAGCACCTGGGTCCTGACCTCCTACCTTGTTTCCAATGCCATCGTGCTGCCCCTTACGGGTTGGCTCTCCTCGCTGTTCGGCCGCAAGCGCTTCTACATGACCTGCGTAGGCATCTTCACCGTCAGCTCTTTCCTTTGCGGCCTGGCCCCCACGCTGCCCCTGCTCGTGCTCTTCCGCATTCTGCAAGGGGCAGGCGGGGGTGCTCTTCAACCGATATCCCAAGCCATCCTGGTGGAGAGTTTTCCGAAACATAAGCAGGGAATGGCGATGGCCATTTACGGCATGGGCGTGGTGGTGGCCCCGATCCTTGGCCCCACGCTGGGTGGCTGGATCACGGATGATTACAGTTGGCGCTGGATATTCTTTATCAACATCCCGGTCGGCGTGCTTTCTCTGCTTTTCACCTACCTGCTGATCTTCGATCCCCCGTACCTGGTCAGGAAGAACTTTCGCGAAATGAAGATTGATTACATGGGGCTGGGCCTGCTGAGCGTGGGTCTCGGGTTCTTACAGGTGGTTTTGGACAAGGGCGAGCGCGAGGATTGGTTCGGCTCGAACTTCATCCTCGGGTGCTCGGCGGTGGCGTTTGTCGGCTTGGTCGGAGCGGTCCTGTGGGAACTTTACAGCGATGATCCCGTGGTGGATTTGCGCATGCTCAAAGACCGAAACTTCGCCCTCGCCACCTTCACCATGTTCATGATGGGGTTTGTGCTCTACGGGAGCACCCTACTACTGCCCCTGCTCTTGCAGACGCTTATGGGTTACACGGCCTTGCTGAGCGGCTTGGTGCTTTCCCCGGGCAGCTTGGTGGTCCTCCTCGCGTTGCCCATTGTGGGCCGCTTGACCCAGGTCGTGGAGGCTCGATGGCTGGTGGCAATCGGACTCGCCATCACCGGTTTCTCGCTCCTGCACATGGCCCACTTCAACCTCGAGATTGATTTCCGCACCGCCGTCATGGCCTGGACCTATTCACGCCTGGGCATGGCGTTTCTGTTTACCCCTA
>Ga0208821_1000942_pt1 | contig 19011 bp, 8 predicted proteins | sample June2015DPH_20_5_FD_184720 | JGI IMG/M metagenome (GOLD analysis project Ga0208821, IMG submission 184720) | Peatland microbial communities from SPRUCE experiment site at the Marcell Experimental Forest, Minnesota, USA - June2015DPH_20_40... | ecosystem: Environmental > Terrestrial > Soil >... | reverse complement strand
GGACGCCAATCCCGCTCGCTCTATGTTTTCGGACGTCTCAAGCCTGAAGCGACGGTCGAGCAGGCGCAGGCGGAGATGGCTGCCATCTCGCGCCGTCTTGAGCAGAGCTATCCCGAGGCGGACAAGGGCTGGGATGCGACTCTTATTTCGCTGCAGGAATTCCAGATCCAGGACTTCCACATTCGCCCAGCTCTCATGCTGCTCATGGGAGCCGTGGGTCTTGTACTGCTCATCGCGTGCGCCAACATCGCCGGTTTACTGTTGGCGCGCGGCGCCGGACGCCAGCACGAAATCGCCGTACGCGCGGCGCTGGGGGCAGGGCGCTGGCGTTTGGTCCGGCAGCTCCTTTCCGAAAATGTCCTTACTGCCATTGCCGGCGCGGGCCTGGGGTTGCTCCTCGCTTCGTGGGGAATCCGTGTCCTTCACGCTGCCGCTAGTTGGAATGAGTGGGTAGGATCCATGGAGTTCGCCATCGACACGCCGGTCCTTCTCTTCGCAATCGGCCTTTCGTTGCTTACGGTTCTGCTATTCGGCCTGGTACCCGCCCTTCAAGTCTCTAAATCCGATCTTCACGCGACCTTGAAGGAAGGCGGTCGGACTGGGGGTATGGGTGCCGCGCGCAGCAAAATACGGCGTGTCTTCGTCGTTGCAGAATTCGCCTTGGCCTTAGTGCTGCTTACCGGCGCGGGGCTGATGATCAAGAGTTTTCTTGAGGCGATAAGCGCCAATCCCGGCTTCAATCCGGGAGAATTATTGGCGGCGGAAGTTTCCCTTCCGACTTCTAAGTACAAGAGCCCATCCCAACAGGCGGCCTTCTTCCATCAGGTGACCGAGCAGCTCCAAAGTCTTCCCGGCGCCGTATCCGCTGCGGCTAGCGCGAGTCTGCCGCTTTCTGGGGAACCGGGAAACGTCCCCTTCACCGTTGAAGGCCAGCCAATGTTGCCACCTCAAGAACGTCCACAAGCCATCTACTACGCCATCAGTCCGGACTACCTGCGAACAATGGAGATCCCGGTGATCAGAGGGCGCGCGTTCACGGACCTCGATAACGCAGGCGCATCTCCGATTCTTCTGGTCAACGAGGCTTTTGCCCGTCGTTTTTTCACAAAGGGAGACGCTATCGGTCAGCATATCGGCCTTGATGCCGGGAACGGTGTTTCCTCCCCTTGGCGTGAGATCGTGGGCGTCGTCGGGAATGTGAAAGACTGGTTCGGTCAGCCGGGTTTTAACCCGCAGATTTACGTTCCGTACCTTCAGGCGCCTTCCGCGGGCATGACACTGGTGGTGCGGACGAAAGCCGCCGACCCCGCAGTTGCTCCTGCCGTCCGCGCCGCGGTGTGGGCGGTGGATAAAGGTCAGCCGCTGGGCAATGTAATGACGATGAGTCAATTCATCGAGGACAGAGGAGAGGGTGGGGACCGCTTGATGGGCGAACTGCTCGGCACCTTTGCCGGCTTGGCGTTGATTCTGGCGGCGGTGGGAATCTATGGAATCATGGCCCACGCTGTTACCCAGCGCACCCACGAGATTGGAATCCGCATGGCCCTCGGCGCAGAGAGGGGCAGCGTTTTGAGGCTGGTAGTGGGACAAGGGATGAGGCTTGCCGTCTACGGGTTGGTGATTGGACTCGCCTTCGCATACCCCCTTCCTCGGGTGTTTGGCGCCGCGTTTCCAGGCTTCAGTGTCCATTCCTCTTGGATCTTTTTCATAGCCCCTACCCTCGTTGCCGTTGCAGGGTTGCTCGCCAGCTACATCCCGGCGCGCCGCGCGACGAAGGTCGATCCCATGGTGGCGTTGCGGTACGAATGAGAAGAATTGACTCATTGAATCACTGAGTCATTGAATCATTGAAAAAGCTGCTCCCGTCCGTTCTTCCAATGAGTCAATGAGCCGATGAATCAATCAAGCAATCGGAGGAAAGATGGGAACATTGCTGCAGGATTTGAAATACGGCTTGCGCATGCTGGCCAAGAGTCCCGGCTTCACTGCCATTGTCGTGCTCACGCTAGCACTCGGCATTGGCGCGAATAGCACCATCTTCAGTTGGATCAACTCCACGCTGCTCACCCCCATTCCGGGAGTCGCCCATACAAGCGACCTTGTCACGGTCATGAGGGGAGAGCGTAGCGAACACCCCACTCCCCCTTTCTCTTATCTTGATTACGTGGATCTCCGTGACCATACTCAGAGCTTCTCCGGCCTCCTTGCCTACCACGACGATTTCATGTCCCTTACCGGCACCGACAAGCCTCAGCGCATTTATGGGGCTTTGACCTCTGCTAATTACTTCGACGTGCTCGGTGTGCGCCCCATCCTCGGTCGTGGTTTCCTGTCAGCGGAAGAACAGAGGCGCGGAGGAGGGTCGGTAGCTGTAATCAGCGAGGACATGTGGCGCGCGCGCTTCGGGTCTGACCGATCCATCATCGGCCGGACGATTCAGATCAACCGGCGCCTGTACACGATCGTCGGAGTCGCTCCGCCGGATTTTCAGGGATGCAAGACCGGTCTGCGCGCGGACGTGTGGATTCCCCTGGGGATGGACCAATTCGTTTGGGGCCCGAATCGCCCTGAGGATCGCGGCACTTTCTGGCTCAACGTGCTCGGAAAACTCAAGCCCGGCGTCGATCGCCGGCAAGCCGAGGGGGAACTCAACCTCCTGATGCAGCAGATTATAGAGACCTCTCGCAATGTAGATCGCGGCCCCAGCCAGATTACTCTCGATCCGCTCTGGCGCTCACCTTTTGGAGCCAACGTCTATATGTACAAGACACTGCCCATGTTGCTGGCGCTGGCGGCAGTGTTGCTGTTGCTGGCCTGCGCCAACGTCGCCAATCTGCTGCTGGTGCGCTCCGTTGCTCGCCGGCGTGAGATTGCCCTGCGCTTGGCGCTGGGCGCCAGCCGCTGGCGGCTCCTACGCCAGCTCATGGTGGAGAGCCTCTTGCTCGCGCTGGCCGGCGGCGGACTCGCCATGTTGCTCACCACTTGGACGGCCGGAGCGTTTGGAGCCTTCTTTCCGCCCACCAGCCTCCCGCTCACGCTCAATGGCCACGCCGACCGCACGGTGCTCCTGGTGACGATGGTCATCGCGATTCTTTCCGCCATGATTTTCGGCATTTTGCCGGGGCTGCGCACTTCCAGCCTTGCGCCCATCACAGTGCTGAAGGAGGAAGCGGGCAGCATGTCGGGTGGAATTCACAAGTGGCAGCTTTCCAGGGCCTTGGTCGTGGTGCAGCTCTCCCTTTCGCTGCTCCTGCTGATTTGCGCCGGTCTGTTCATCCGCAGCTTGCAGAACGCCCAGCGGTTGGATCCCGGTTTCGATCCCAACCACGTGCTGCTGGCTTCCTACGAACTTGGGCCCGCTGGCTATTCGGAAGCTCAAGGCATCGCCTTCCACCGGCAACTGCTCTCGAAGCTCGAGGCCGTGCCTGGGGTGGAGTCCGTAACCCTGGCGGATTTCTCGCCGCTCAGCTTCACAATCCACACCGACTACGTCCATCCCGACGGTTACGTGCCCCAACCCCACGAATCGATGGAAGTCAGTCGAGCCATCGTGGGTCCGGATTACCTTCGTACGATGCGGACTCCTCTCGTAGCCGGGCGTGACTTCACCCCCCAGGACACCGAAAAATCGCAGCCGGTGGCCATCGTCAATCGGGAGTTTGCCGATCGTTACTGGCAGGGTCAGGATGCAGTCGGGAAGAAGGTTAGCGTGTATGGCCAGTCGTTCGCAGTCGTGGGCGTGGCTCGAAATGGCAAGTACCGCCGCCTGGTGTATGCTTCGGAGCCCGTCATTTTTCTGCCGCTGTTCCAGGATTACTGTGATCTGGTGATCATTCACGCGCGGCTGTCGGGTGATCCGCAGGCTTACGCCGCGGCGGTCGAAAGAACCGTCCATGAACTCAACGCCGATCTACCCGTCTTCGGCGTGACCACTCTGAAATCCAGCATGCAGCTTGGGAGCATTTTTGAACGGCTCGCCGGCACCTTCGCGGGCGCTTTTGGATTTCTCGCGCTTATCCTCGCCGCAGTGGGCATCTACGGAGTGATCGCTTACACGACGCGCCAGCGCACGCATGAGATTGCCATTCGCATGGCGCTCGGAGCCCGGCGGGCCGAGGTTTTCTGGCTGGTGCTGGGACAGGGTCTGGTTTTGACACTGACCGGCTTGGCCGTGGGCATCGCGGTGTCACTGGCGCTGACACGCTACCTGAAAAGTGTACTCTTCGGCGTCGGCGCTACCGACCTACTGACCTATGTTGCGGTGGCATTGTTGCTATGCCTGGTGTCGCTCGTCGCCTGCTACATCCCCGCGCGGCGCGCGACCAAGGTCGATCCCATGGTGGCGCTGCGGTACGAGTAAAGCAGTGGTTAGTGGCTAGTGGTTAGCGCTCAAGAACAACCTGCGGTGCGTGGACGAACGATATGACCGGAGACAGTGAGATCAAGAGTTATCGGGATCTGGCTAGCCACTTGCCACTTGCCACTTGCCCGTTGAGGGGGAACAGGATGAGCACTCTGCTTCACGACTTGCGCTACGGCTTACGCATGTTGGCCAGGAATCCCGGCTCCACGGCGGTGGCGATTATTACTTTGGCGCTCGGCATCGGCGCCAATACGGCTATCTTCAGTGTGGTGGACGCTGTACTGTTGCGACCTCTTCCTTATCGTCAACCCGATCATCTCGTGAAGATCTGGGGCAACTTTGCCGGTATCGGCCTACCGAACGACCAGAACTCGATCTCTGCTCCAGAGTTCAAGGATCTGGAGTCTCTGAACAAGAGTTTCACGGGGGTTGCTGCGATCACCGGCGCCAGCGGCAATCTTGATGTCGGCGGGACTCCCCAACGGATACAGGCCGCGGTGGTTTCTCCCAGCCTTTTCCGGATCCTGGGCGCAAAAGCTGCATTGGGTCGTACCTTCCTGCCGGAGGAGGGGGAAGCCGGGCACGATAAGGTGGTGCTCCTGAGTTACGGCCTCTGGAAGCGAGGATTCGGCGGAGAATCGGGAGTGGTAGGTAGCCGGCTTAAGATCAATCGCGCGAGCTATGCCGTCGTCGGCGTGATGCCGGCCGGGTTCCAGTACCCAGACGGGGCGGAGATCTGGGCACCGCTGGCCTTCGAGCCGAATGACCTGACGCCAGCAAGCAGAGGAAATCATGGCCTCGTAGTGCTGGCGCGCATCAAGCCTGAGCTCTCGCTCCAGCAGGCGCGTGAGGACATGGAAGCAGTCACGAAAGCGGTGGAGGACCAGAATAAGGATTATCCTTACGCGCGATTCCGATTTGCTTTCACGCTCACGCCATTGCTCGACGAGATGGTGAACGACGTCCAGAAGGCGCTCTGGATCTTGACCGGGGCCGTGGCGCTGGTGCTGCTCATTGCCTGCGCCAATGTTGCCAACCTGCTGCTGGTTCGCGCCTCGGCGCGCGAGCGAGAGATGGCGGTGCGCATGGCGATGGGCGCCAGCCGTCTCCGCCTCATCCGCCAACTGTTTACCGAAAGCGTTCTGCTGTCTCTGACGGGCGGGGTCGCAGGACTCCTGATCGCCCAATGGGGTCTCCGCGCTCTGATCGCACTCACCGCTTCCATTCTCCCACGCGTCGCTGCCGCCAGTCTGAGCGGTACGGTGCTCGTGTTCACGATGCTCGTATCTCTGGGTGCCGGCATCCTTTTCGGCCTGGCGCCGGCCCTCCACATCGCGAACGACGTCAAGCACGAATCGCTTAAAGACGGAGGCCGCACTTCCACGGCGGCCTCGGTCTCACAACGGCTGCGTCATGCGCTCATCGTCGCTGAAATGGCGCTTTCTCTCGTTCTCCTGAACGGAGCCGGGCTGCTGGTGAAAAGTTTCCTCCGCTTGCAGGAAGTGGACGGCGGCTTCCGGCCCGACCACGTCCTAACCATCAGCATCTCGCTACCGGAGGAGAAGTACTCGAAGCCGGAGCAGGTTCGAGCCTTCTACCGCGACGTGCTGGATCGGGTCTCCAAACTCCCGGGCGTCCAGGCCGCCGGAGCAGTAAGTTTGCTGCCGCTCAGTGGCTCCAGTTCGTCGGGGACCACCACGATCGATACTCAAGCGGTACCCCCTGACGCGGCCAACCCGGAGGCGGACTGGCGCACGGTCACACCGGGGTACTTTCAAGCCATGGGCATCGCACTCGTCAGCGGGCGGTACATCGACGAGCGCGATTCCGATCAATCTCCTCAGGCCGCCGTCGTGGACGAAACCCTGGCGAGGACGTATTGGCCAAACGAACATGCGGTCGGCAAGCGCCTGCATCGCGGTGGTGTCGGTTCGACCGCACCCTGGGTGACGGTGGTCGGAGTGGTGCGGCACGTCCGCTATCGCACTCTCGAGGCACAATCGCGCATCGAGGTCTATTGGCCGGAAACACAGAATCCTGCGCAGAGTTTGAGCCTGGCGATTCGGACATCCTCGGATCCGCTCCAACTCGCAACTGCCGTGCAGAAGGAGGTTGCAGCGGTCGATCCGGAGCAGCCGGTGTATCAGATCCGGACGATGGACGAGCTCGTGGAAGGGTCGCTGGTAGGGCGACGTCTTTCCATGTTGCTGCTCTCCATCTTTGCCGGCGCTGCACTTCTGCTGGCTGCCGTCGGCATTTACGGCATTATGGCCTACTGGGTAAGTCAGCGCTCGAACGAGATGGGAATTCGCATGGCGTTGGGCGCCACGCGTGGTATGGTGTTGCGCATGGTGGTTGGCGAGGGCCTTCTGCTTACGCTGGTCGGCCTAGGCGTCGGATTGGTCGCGGCTGCTGGTTTGGCGCGTCTGATGACCAGCTTGCTCTACGGCGTTCCGCCCAGCGACCCCATCACGTTCCTCGCCGTATCCCTCTTGCTTACGGGCGTCGCGCTCCTCGCGTCATACATACCAGCGCGGCGCGCGACCAAGGTGGATCCGATGGTGGCGCTTCGGTACGAGTAAAGCAGTGGTTAGTGGCTAGTGGTTCGCGGCCAGGAGCAACCTGCGGTGCGTGGAGGAACGATATGGCCGGGAACGGTGAGAGTAAAGCAGTGGCTAGTGGTTAGTGGCTAGTGGTCAGTAGCAAGCTTCAGTTCGTGGAGGGACGATATGACCCGAGATGGCGAGTTCAGGAGTTATCATCTTATTACGCCGCTTCTAGCCACTAACCACTAGCCACTAACCACTAGGCACCAGCCACTTGCCCATTGAGGGGGAACACGATGAGCACTCTGCTTCACGACTTGCGGTACGGCTTGCGCATGCTGGCGAAGAACCCGGGCTTCACGGCCGTGGCGGTACTGACGCTGGCGCTCGGCATCGGCGCCAACACCGCGATCTTCTCCGTGGTGAACGGAGTGCTGCTCAATCCGCTGCCCTATCCAGAGCCGAGCCAGCTCGTCACGCTGCACGAGAGCAAGCCGAATTTTCTGTACGGCTCGATTTCCTACCCGAATTTTCGTGACTGGCAAAAAGAAAACCACACATTCTCCTCCATCGCCGTCGCTCGCGGCTACGGTTTCACGCTGACTGGCGCCGGCGAACCTGAGCGAGTCCGCGCGGAGTTCGTGTCCTCCGATTTTTTCCCCTTGCTCGGTGTGAGACCCTTGATCGGGCGCACCTTTGCGCCGGGTGAGGATGAGATCGGCGCCGCCCCCATCGCCCTCGTCAGTGCGGGCTTCTGGAAGCGCAAATTCGGCTCGGCCCGCGACATCCTGGGCAAAGGCCTCACTCTGGATGGGAAGAGCTACACGATTATCGGAGTGATTCCTGCCAGCTTCGATCTGCTCCTCAAGTCCTTCAGCCCCAGGGAGGTGTACATCCCCATTGGCCAGTGGGACCATCATGGGCTGAAATTCCGTGAGGCCGGCCTGGGGATACACGGGATCGGGCGGCTAAAACCCGGCGTCACCCTCCAGCAGGCTCGGGCCGACATGGACGGCGTCACCAGGAACCTCGCGGTTGCCTATCCCAATGCGGACAAGGGCATCAGCGCCGGTATCCTGCCACTGAGGGAAGATATGGTGGGCGATATCCAGCCGTTTCTCCTGCTGTTGTTCGCCGCCGTGGGTTTTGTGCTTTTGATTGCCTGCGTGAATGTCGCCAATCTCCTGCTGGCACGCTCAGCCGTTCGCAGGCGCGAATTCGCGGTTCGAGTTGCTCTCGGCGCGTCGCCCCGGCGCGTCATTCGGCAGCTTCTCACCGAGAGCGTTCTGCTCGCCCTGACGGGAGGTGGGCTGGGCACAGTTCTGGCGGCTTGGAGCACGCAGGCCGCGCTCAAAATCCTGCCCGCGGCCCTGCCCCGAGCGTCGGAAATCGGAATCGACGCCCACGTTCTGGTCTTCACGGCTGTGGCTTCGGTCCTGGCCGGCATCCTCTTTGGATTGGCGCCGGCGCTCAAGATATCAAAACCAAGCTTGCAGGAAGCCCTCAAAGAAGCCGGCCGCGGAACCAGCGGCGCCCACCACCGAACCCAGGGAGTTTTGGTGGTGATCGAGATGGCCACGGCGCTGGTCCTGCTGATCGGCACCGGACTCATGACCCGCACCCTGGCACGGCTCTGGGGCGTCGATCCGGGCTTTGATCCGCACAACGTGTTGACGTTCGAGCTTTCCCTTCCGCCGGCGATGAAAAAGGCAAGCCCGGAGGCGATTCGGGCTGCCTACCGGGAATTCGACGCTAAGCTCGGCTCGACGCCCGGTGTGCAGGCGGTGTCGCTCTCGTGGGGGGCGATTCCCATGGATAGTGAGGACGACGAACAGTTCTGGATTGAGGGCCAGCCTAAGCCCCCGAGCCCGAACGAAATGAATTGGGTCCTAGAATACACCGTCGAACCGGATTACTTGCGGGTGATGCGGATTCCCCTGGAGCGCGGCAGATTCTTCACTCCCCAGGATAATGAGCACTCTCCCGCCGTCGCGGTGATTGACGATGTCTGTGCCCGAAAATACTTTCCGAACGAAAATCCCATTGGTAAGCGTATTAACCTGCATGACTACGATGATCAGCCGGCCGAGATCGTGGGCGTGGTCGGGCACGTGAAACAGTGGGGGCTCGATTCGGACGATACGCAGTCGCTCCGGGCCCAGCTTTATCATCCGTTCATGCAGTTGCCCGGAGATACCATGGCGCTTTCCCCCCTTGGCATGGGAGTGTTGGTGCGTTCGGAAGGAGCGGCGGCCGCGCTCTTCGGCTCCATTCGCCACACCAACGAATTGATGAATAACGAGCAGGTCATTTACGGCGCACAGACGATGGACGAGATCATCGCCGGTTCTCTCGCCGCGAGGCGATTCTCCATGATTCTGCTCGGCAGCTTCGCTCTCGTGGCGCTGGTTCTCGCGAGCGTGGGAATTTACGGCGTCCTGGCGTATCTGGTCGGCCAGCGGACGCAAGAGATCGGCATTCGCATAGCGCTCGGCGCAGGCCAATATGATGTGCTCCGCCTCGTGGTTGGCCAGGGCGCAAAGATGGCGATCCTCGGTGTGGTTCTGGGCCTCGCGGCCGCAATTGGCCTCACGCGTCTGATGTCCGATATGCTGTATGGCGTAAGCGCCACGGATCCCCTGACGTTCACCGCAGTGGCAATCCTGTTGATACTCGTGGCCCTCGTGGCCTGCTACATCCCCGCGCGCCGGGCGACCAAGGTCGATCCCATGGTGGCGCTGAGGTACGAATGATTGGCGATTTACGATTTACGATTGGCGATTACCGAAAAACGAAATTCGAAACTCGCGAGTCGCGATCGAATTTCGAGTTTCGGTTTTCGCGTTTCGATTTTCGGCCTCTGAGAGTCAATCGGCAAGCGCGTGAATTAAGGGGTGGCAAAAGGGTTGACGATCTTCAACCCCTCAAACCGGCTGAGGTCGCGGTCTCCGGTGATGAGCTCCGAGACGCCGTGCTCGAGGCACAGAGCGACAATGTGGGCGTCGTGGATCAAATTGCCCGTCGCGCCTGCTTGCCGAAGAGTTTGGTCCAACACGGAGGCGTGGCGGCCGGTCTCGGCAAGCAGAAAGAGCGAAGGCGATGCAAGCACTTTTTGTAAATCCTCCAAGGCGATGTCCAGCGGAACCGGAGGATGAAAGACTCGGGGATGAGTGACAACTCTGAGGAACTCGTAGATGCAAGGCCAGGGAATCGCCCAGGGCAGCGCCCCTTCCGCCAGCCTATGGAGGATGTCGAGCGCGGGGCCGTGGCGTGGGCTCGACTCGACTTCAGCATGAATGAGGATGTTCGTGTCAATCGCTTGCATGGGCTAGCGCCCATCCATGAGATCGAACAAGGCGTCACGGTCCAGCAGCTCGACGCCGGGTTGTTCCGCCGCCTTCCAGCCCCGAAGTCGCAAGCGGTAAGGTTTCGCTGGGCTGGGGGCCAAGGAGCGCCGAAGAAGGTCGTTGGTCACCGCCTGCAAGGTACGGCCCTCTTCGGAGGCCTTTTTCTTCAACTCGCGGAGAAGCTGATCGTCAATCGTCAAGGTGGTTCGTCTCATATGCAAAAGCATATCGTTTCAGCATCAAGATGTCAACGGGCAGTGGCTAGTGGCAAGCGGCTAGTGGGCAGTAGCAAGTTGCGGTTCGTGGAGGAGCGATAGGACCGGAAACGGCGAGATCAGTGGCTATCGGGATCTCGTCTAGCCACTAACCACTTGCCCGTTGAGGGGGGACACGATGAGCACTCTGCTTCAAGACTTGCGCTACGGCTTGCGCATGCTGGCCAAGAACCCGGGCTTCACGGCGGTCGCCGTGCTCTCGCTGGCGCTGGGGATAGGCGCCAACTCGACGGTCTTCAGCATTGTGGACGGAATGTTCCTGCGGCCCTGGCCGGTCAAGGATCCCTCCCGGCTCGTGGTGGTTTCCACGAATTCGGCGAAAGAAGCAGGATCCACCAGTTCTTCCTACCCTGATTATCTGGACATCCGGAATCAGGTCCCGGCCTTCGAGGGCGTGCTGGCTTATGGAGAACGCGGTGCGTTTGTGAGCGCCAAAGGGCAGGGAGAAATGGTTACCGTGGACGTGGTCTCAGAGAACTATTTCGCGGTTCTTGGGGTCAACGCAGCGCTTGGACGCACCTTCTCGACCCGGCCCGATCAAGCGGACCAGGAGGGGCACGCGGCCGTCATCAGCTACGGACTCTGGCAACGGCGCTTCGGCGCAGATCCTGCGCTCCCTGGGCAAGTCATTCTGCTGGACGGCAAGGGCTTCACGGTGCTTGGCATCACTCCTCAGGAATTTCACGGGGTGGAAAGATTCTCGCCGGCTGATCTGTGGGTTACGCCCAAAGGATGGGTCACCATGGTGCCGGGTACGGGGATTGAATTCGAAGGTCGCGATGACCGCTGGTTCGAACTGCGGGCGCGTCTTCAGCCGAAGGTACGGTTGGAGCAGGCGCGGACGCAGTTGCAAACTCTGACGAACCGGCTCGCGCAGGCTTATCCCGCGACCGACAAAGAGATTAGTTTCGGCGTTATCCCAGTGGCGGAAGAAGATCCTCAGGGCCTGAAAAAATCAGGACTGTTTCTGATGGCGATGGTTAGCTTGGTCTTGCTGATTTCGTGTGCGAACGTCGCTAATTTACTTCTGGCCCAGACCGAGCGTCGCCAAAGGGAAATGGCGATGCGCTTGGCTCTGGGGGCTGGCCGGCGGCGGCTGGTGGCGCAACTTCTAACGGAAGGCCTGTTGTTGGCGTGGGCAGGAGGAGTCCTCGGACTGGTCCTGGCTGGGTGGCTCATCAACCTTCTTCCTGCTCTACCACCACTTTCAACGGTCCTGCTGGGAACAGACGTGCGGCTGGACTTCCGCGTGCTTCTGTTTACCGCAGCCCTCTCGCTTCTCACCGCACTGGTCTTTGGGCTGGCGCCGGCGCTTCAGTCCTCGCGGTTTGATTTGGTTCCGGTTCTGAAGGGCGCGGACCCGCGTCTCGGGCGCCCATCATCCGGCCGGTTCCCGCTCCGCAGCGCCTTGGTGGCCGCGGAAACTGCGCTCTGCCTGGTCCTGCTGGTCGGGTCGGGCCTGCTGCTGCGGAGCCTGCTGTTCAGTCTGCGGATCAACCCCGGATTCGACACGAACAAGAACGTCTTGATGCTGACCATGGCGCCACCCACGCTTTATGGCTACAACGAAAGGCAATCGACGGCACTGTACCAGTCGCTGGTGGCCCGTCTCGAATCGGTTCCCGGCGTCCTGCGCGCCAGCTATGCGCGGCGACCGCCTTTGACTATCGAGGAAAGCGGAGAAACACAGGACGTCACCATCCCGGGAATGGAGTTGTCGCCCGGAAGGGCTCACCTGAACATCCGCTACAACGTCGTTACCCCGAATTTCTTCCGCACCATGGGGACGCACATCCTACGAGGCCGTGACTTCAGCCCACTGGATACGCCCGCCGCCGCGAAGGCGGTCATCATCAACGAGACCATGGCGCGGCAGTTCTGGCCAGCTCAAGAAGCGCTCGGCCGGTTTCTCCGCATCGAGGGCAAGGACTATCAGATTGTCGGCGTCGTTGAAAGCGGAAAGTACGTCTATCTCCACGATGCACCGGAACCCTACATGTTCTTTCCTTTCTCGCAGAGGTTCTCCTTCGAGGCCATGCTCTTCGTTGAGACGGCGGGGGATTCGCAGGCACTGGCCCATACCATCTTGCGGGAAGCGCAGTCCGTGGACAAGAACCTCCCGGTTGTCGATGCCACCACCCTGCGAGAATACATGCGAAGCGCTTTGGGGGTGGAACGGGCCTCGGTTTCACTCCTGGCGGGCCTTAGCGTTCTCGGGATATTCCTGGCGGCTGTGGGCCTGTACGGAGTGGTGGCTTACCTGGTGAACCGGCGCTCGCATGAAATCGGCATCCGCATGGCGTTGGGGGCGCGGCAAGGGGACGTTCTGAGGATGGTCTTGGGGCGAGGGATTCGTTTGGGAGCGTTGGGCGCGGCAGTTGGATTGGTTGCGGCTTTTGCCGTGGCCCAAGTCATGTCAAGCCGGCTCTATGGCGTGACGCCCCTCGACCCCTTGACCTATGCGGCCAGCACCGCGGTTGTCGTCGCGGTCGCGTTGCTCGCCTCATATCTCCCGGCCCGGCGAGCGACCCAGGTCGATCCTATGGCGGCGCTGCGGTATGAGTAAAGCAGTGGTTAGTGGGTAGTGGTTAGTGGCTAGTGGCCAGGAGCAACCTGCGGTGCGTGGAGGAACGGTATGACCGGAAACGGTGAGAGTAAAGCAGTGGCGAGTGGTCAGTAGCAAGCTTCGGTTCGTGGAGGGACGATATGACCCGAGATGGCAAGTTCAGGAGTTATCATCTTATTACGCCGCTTCTAGCCACTAACCACTAGCCACTAACCACTTGCCCGTTGAGGAGGAACACGATGAGCACTCTGCTTCACGACTTGCGCTACGGCTTACGCATGCTGGCGAAGGACCCCGGCTTTACGGCGGTCGCGGTGATTGCGCTGGCCCTTGGCATTGGGGCCAACACCTCCATCTTCAGCGGTGTGAATGCCATGCTGCTTCACCCCTTTGCCTTCAAGCATCTTGACCGCATCGTTACGGTGTGGGAAAGCGTGCCGAAGCAGAATGAGAACCATATCAAGGCCGCTCCAGCGAATTTCCGCGACTGGAGGGAGCAAAGCAATGGATTCGACATGCTCGCGGCCGGTCATGGCTGGGACGTCAACCTGACCGGCGCCGGTGTTGCCGAGCGCGTCGAGGGCTATCAGGTCACCGCCGGCTTGTTCCCCCTGCTGGGGATGCCGCCACAGTTTGGCCGGGCCATCACCGCAGGCGATTTTCAGCCCGGGCATACCTCCGTCGTGGTCCTCAGCTATGGATTCTGGCAGCGGCATCTTGGCGCCGACCCCGGCATTGTCGGTAAGAGCCTGCACTTGAATGGGCAGGAATTCACGGTCGTCGGCATCATGCCTGCGGACTTCGATTATCCTGTGGGCGCCGAGGCTTGGGCCCCCCTCGACCTCGGCGCTGCCCAAAACGCGGACCGCGCGAGTCATTATTTGGAAGTCATTGGCCGCTTGAAATCCGGGACCAGCATGGCGCAGGCGCAGGCGGATCTTGAGACCATCGCAGCCCACCTGGCGCAGCAATATCCGCAGACGAACGCCGGCCACGGGGTGAGAGTGGTAAGTTTGGTCGAAGATCTCACAACCGGTTCCCGGCAGTTCCTCTTGGTGCTGATGGGCGCCGCGGTGTTCGTTCTGCTTCTCGCTTGCGCCAATGTGGCGAACCTTCAGTTGGCCCGCGCCACCGTACGGCAAAAGGAACTCGCGGTGCGCCTTGCACTAGGCGCGAGCCGGTGGCAGATTACGCGACAGTTACTGGTGGAAAGCGTGTTAATGGCCCTGCTCGGCGGACTGGTGGGAGTGCTACTCGCCAGTTGGGGAGGCGAACTCATGCAGCGGACCATCCCGCCGTTCATCGTTCAGCACATACCGGGAATAAAGCACATGAAGGTTGATTCCGGAGTCCTGGCGTTCACTCTCGTGGTGACGCTCCTCACCGGGATCCTTGCCGGGCTCGCCCCGGCATTGCACGTATCGAACCCCGACCCTAATGAGGCGCTGAAGGAGGGTGTTCGCGGCGGGAGCGCCAACCCCGGGCGGCAGCGCCTCCGCGCGCTGCTGGTGGTCACCGAGGTCGCGCTCGCGCTGGTCTTGTTGGTGGGCGCCGGACTTATGGTGAAGGGGTTTCACAGCCTGCTGAATGCGTATCCGGGCTTCGATCGCAGTAACGTGTTGACCTTCCGTATCGCGCTGGCTGAATCGAAAGCTCGAGATAAAGCTCGCGTGAGGGATTTCTACGCTCAGGTGATTGAGAAGTTACAGGCCCTGCCCGGTGTCGACTCGGCTGCTGCGGTCACCAGCCTGCCGTCGGGTTGGAGTTGGAACCGGACGGAATACACGGCCGAGGGGCAGCCGCCTGCCGCTCCGGGCGAGATGCGGGTGGCTGTGTGGGAGTCCATTTCCCCCGGCTTTTTCCGCGCCCTGCGCATACCGCTGCTCGAGGGACGGCTTCTTGCCGCTCAAGACGGCCCTGATGCTCCGCTGGCCATTGTTATCAGCCAAAGCATGGCGCATCGGATCTGGGGCAGCCAGGACCCCGTCGGAAAGCGCATCAAGTTCGGCCGGGCAGAAAGTAGCGAGCCGTGGCAGACCATCGTTGGTGTGGTGGGAGATATCGAGCAATCGCCTTTCGATCGTGTGCCGCAGCCAACCGCGTACTTTCCGTTCGCCCAAATGCCACTAGGCTCTTCGGCCCTGGCGGTGCGCACGTGGGGCGATCCCATTGCTCTGGCCGCCGCAGCGCGCGCCCAGGTGCGAAGCGTGGACGCGGACCAGCCCCCCTACGACATGCGGACGCTCGAGCAGCTCATCTCGGACAATGTCAGCGGCGTCGATTACTCAGCGCGCATGATGTTTGTTTTTGGTGTTGTCGCCCTTGTGCTCTCGGCCTCGGGGATTTTTGCGCTCATGACCTATTCCGTCACCCAACGCACTCATGAAATCGGGGTGCGCATGGCGCTGGGAGCGCAGCGCGGCGACGTGCTCAGGCTCGTGGTGGGTTATGCAATCAAGCTGGCGATCATTGGCCTGGCGATCGGAGTGCCCTTTGCGCTGGCGCTCACGGCCGCGCTATCGAGCCTGCTCTTCGGCGTCGTCCGGATCGATACTCCGGTCTTCGCTCTGTTCACACTTTTGCTTGCGCTGGTCGCGGCACTGGCAGCTTATATTCCGGCCCGCCGGGCCACCAAGGTCGATCCCATGGTGGCGCTAAGGTACGAGTAAAGCAGTGGTTAGTGGCTAGTGGTTGGCGGCCAGGAGCAACCTGCGGTGCGTGGAGGAACGATATGACCGGAAACGGTGAGAGTAAAGCAGTGGCTAGTGGTTAGTGGCTAGTGGTCAGTAGCAAGCTTCGGTTCGTGGAGCGACCATATGACCCGAGACGACGAGATCAGGAATTATCAACTTGTTACGCCGCTTCTAGCCACTAACCACTAGCCACTTGCCCGTTGAGGGGGAACACGATGAGCACTCTGCTTCACGACTTGCGCTACGGCTTACGCATGTTGGCGAAGAATCCCGGCTTTACCGCCGTTGCGGTGCTGACCCTGGCGCTCGGCATAGGAGCGAGCACGGCGGTGTTCAGTGTGGTGAACGCCGTATTGCTGAAGCCGCTGCCTTATGCCGACGCCGACCGCCTGATGACGGTGGAATCGATGTACACGCGCGGCGCTCCAGTCCCGAACAGTCTGTCTTACCCGGACTTCTTCGACTTTCGGGCGCAGAACCACGTCTTCGATCACCTGGTGACTTCTCACGACACGAACTTGGTGTTAACCGGGGTGGGGCAACCTCAGCAACTCGATGGCGAAATGGTGAGCTGGGACCTGTTCCCGGCACTCGGAATCACGCCTCAATTGGGGCGCGGTTTTCTGCAATCGGAAGAAACGGTGGGAACCCACGTGGTGGTGCTCAGCCACGCACTGTGGCAACGGCAGTTTGGCGGCGATCCCCGCATCGTGGGACGCACCATCACCCTCGATCGTAAACCATATACCGTGCTGGGAGTGGCGCCGCCCGGGTTTGTTTTTCCGGTAAACAAGCCGAATATTCTGCTCTGGACCACCATCGCTGCGGACCGGGAAGCGCCGCCAGGCCATCCGGTCACCGAGCAACGTGGCACTAACATGCTGGACGCGCTCGGGCGCCTCAAGCCCGGCGTCAGCGTCGAGCAGGCGCGCGCCGACCTTGACGTGATCGCCGAGGCCCTGGCCAAGCAGTACCCGGACACCAACACCAATCACCGTCGCGCATTCGTGGGGCCTGCGCTCGGGACCCTCGTAGGCGACTCGCGCACGCCCTTGTTGATCCTGCTGGGCACCGTCGGCTTGGTGCTGTTGATCGCCTGCGCTAATACTGCGAATCTGCTTCTGGCTCGCACCGCCAGTCGCGAGCACGAAATAGCGGTCCGGTCGGCCGTGGGAGCCGGCCGGGGCCGTGTGATCCGGCAACTGCTGACAGAGAGCTTGCTGTTAGCCGTGCTCGGCGGTGTTGCCGGGACGGTCCTGGCCGAGTACGCCTTGGAGATCGTGCTTCCCTTGGGTGGCCAGAGCATCCCGCGCCTGGCTCAGGCCGGCATCGACGGCCGGGTCCTAGGTTTTTCGCTGTTGCTTGCCTTTATCACCAGCGTCCTCTTCGGAGTGGCGCCGGCGCTCCAGGCTTCGAAGATTGATCTCACCAGTTCCCTGAAAGAACAGACCCGTGGCAGCACGAGCCGGCATGATCGGGTGCGCGGCGCACTGGTGATCGCGCAGGTGACGCTGGGCTTGGTTCTGGTCACCGGAGCCGGGCTGTTGATGGCGAGTCTTCTGCACCTCGAGAGGGGCGATCTGGGTTTGAAAGCGGACCATCTGCTAACCTACTGGTTCAGCCTGCCGGAGCCTCAGTACAACACACCGCAGGAGGTCGCCTTCTACGACGAGTTGCTGGAGCGTATGCGCGCGCTGCCCGGCGTGCAATCGGCGGCGGGCGTGTGGCCGCTGCCCCTCGGCGGGGACTATGCCGCTGTCTCGTTCAATATCGAGGAGCGTCCGGCCGCGCAATCCAACCGGCCCACGGCGCTTATGGCCTTCGCCACACCCCGTTACTTCTCAACCGCGGGCATACCCCTGCTCAAGGGCCGGTTCTTCACCGAGCACGACGACGAAAAGGCCCCGCTGGTCCTGATCGTGAACAAGGCGTTCGCGGACCACTTCTTTGCGGGCGAAGACGTGATCGGAAAGCGCATCACGCCCGCCTGGGCCGGTCCAGGTCAGAAGGGTGAGTCGCTTCACGAGATCGTGGGTGTGGTCGGCAGCTCCAAACTGTTTGCGCTGGATGCCGAGCCCAAGCCCATCTACTACTTCCCCTACAAGCAGTTTGCCTGGATACCGCCGGTAGTGATGCTGCGCACCGCTGTCCCGCCTCGCACTCTGGAATCGGCCATTCGTGCGCAGATGGCGGCGCTTGACCCGCTGGTTCCCGTGTTTCAGGTCAGGACCATGGACGAGCTGCTCTCGACCCAAGTGGCCGAGCCGCGTTTCCACACGCTGCTTCTCGGCTCCTTTGCGGGCATAGCGCTGCTGCTCACGATGGTGGGACTTTACGGCGTGATGGCTTATTCGGTGACGCGGCGGACGCGCGAGATCGGACTCCGGATCGCGCTCGGCGCCGGTCGCTCCACGGTGCTCTCCATGGTGCTCAAGCAGGCTCTGGTGTTGGTCCTGATCGGGTTGGGGTTAGGGTTGGCCGGCGCCGTGGCCGGGGGCATGCTTTTACGGAGCATGCTCTACGGCGTCAAGCCGCTCGACCCCGTGGTGTTGGCCATCGCGTGTTGCCTGATCGGGCTGACAGGTGCGCTCGCGGCGTATTTCCCCGCGCGCCGGGCGACCCAGGTCGACCCGATAGTGGCGCTGCGCTATGAATAGGTGTCGGGTGTCGGGTGTCAGGTGTCAGGTGTCAGGTGTTAGTTATCAGCCGCCAGCGGTCTGCCAAGGAAAAGCCGCTGGGCTGCCAGCCGAGAGCTGATAGCTGACGGCTGACAACTGACAACTGACGACTGACGACTGACAACTGACGACTGACAACTACTAACGTTACCAAGGAGATGAAAATGGACTCTAACTCGGAAGCCGAAGCTACCCCCCGGAACTCCCCGCAAGATAAATCGAACGGTTCCGGTCAAACTCTGATTCAACTGGAGGGCGTCACCAAGGTCTTTTACACCGACGAGGTGGAAACGCACGCCCTTTCCGGTATCCACTTGCAGATCAAGAAAGGCGAATATCTTTCCATCGCCGGTCCCTCGGGCTGCGGGAAATCCACCCTGCTTTCCATCTTGGGGCTGCTCGATTCACCCACCGAGGGGAAGTACACTCTGAACGGCACCGGGGTCGAAGACCTCTCGTTATCGCAGCGCACCCGGATTCGCAACCGCGAAATCGGTTTTATTTTCCAGGCCTTCAACCTCATCGGCGATCTGAACGTTTATG
>Ga0208821_1000939_pt1 | contig 19085 bp, 20 predicted proteins | sample June2015DPH_20_5_FD_184720 | JGI IMG/M metagenome (GOLD analysis project Ga0208821, IMG submission 184720) | Peatland microbial communities from SPRUCE experiment site at the Marcell Experimental Forest, Minnesota, USA - June2015DPH_20_40... | ecosystem: Environmental > Terrestrial > Soil >... | reverse complement strand
AAGGCAACAAAGACAACAGCAATATCAACAGAGACCTGAGGTTCAGAAACATCAAGAGGTTCTAAAGCAACAAAGACAGGTTCAGAAGCCTCAGGTTCAGCAGAAACAGCAGCAACAAAGACAGGTTCAGAAGCCTCAGGTTCAGCAGAAACAGCAGCAACAAAGACAGGTTCAGAAGCCTCAGGTTCAGCAGAAACAGCAGCAACAAAGACAGGTTGAGAAGCCTCAGGTTCAACAGCGACAACAGCAACAAGGACAACCACAAAGGTCTCAAGAAAAGCCTGAAAGAGGGGAGGAAGAACATAAAAAGTAGGCTGACAAAAAGCTTAGAAAAGTTGTCATCAATAATATCTGTCGGGTAGAACGAGAAAACCACAATCGCCGACATTCAGGATGATTTTGGAATGAAGAGTAGTAGGATGTAGAAACAATAATCAAGGGGGACGGGGCGGAGCTGCCTTTTTTGTAGACTCGGAATTACGATATTGCAGAAATTGCGATCTGCTATATAATCGCTGTTTCCTATGCCTTGACAAAGTTGCGATTTGATATTCATATATTGGCTTGGGATGCATGATTTCTACCTCTCAAAGTAGATTAAAATGCATGGACGAAATCCGTCGTCAGAAAGGAGTCGAACATGCTTTGGACCATATGCGTGATTCTCTTGATTCTGTGGCTTCTGGGATTGCTCACTGGCTACACGATGGGTGGGGTCATTCATATCCTGCTGGTCATCGCCATCATCGTCTTAGTGGTCCGACTTATTCAGGGACGAAGGTAATGGTGACGATTTGGACCCTTGCCGGAGAAGGTGAGGTATCTGGAAAGGAAGAGTAACTGCAAATAGGCGAGAAAATTAAATGAGATAGAGATACAGAAAGCCAGAAGCGCTCTCTGTTTCAGGAATAAAAACGCTTAAAAAGGAGGATTACATATGAAAAAAGTTTTATTGATTGTCATGTTGATCGTTGCAGTAGGATTGGCTGGGTGTCCACGTCGTCACGACGGTGACCGCCGTGATGAGGACCGCGGTCATGATCGAGACCGTGGTCACGGTGATGAACACCACGACCATGATAGCGAACACCGTTGATAGGGAGGGGTTACAAATTAAGAGAATACCGAGGTGGCTGGCAAGTGCCCCGGAAGGGCCGCCCAGTGCGCGACGGGGCACTTGCCAGCCAAAGAAGAACACTCTGCTGAGAACTCGGAGCGTAGATCATGATGAAAGTGAAATCCAGGCGCTATACGCCAAGGATGTCGAAGGGGTTAATGACGTAAATAATGTTTTTTACATCTCAGACAAATAGGAGGAAATTATGAAAAAAATAGTACTTTCATTGTTGTTGACGGTTTTCTTTGCTGTGCCCGCTTTTTCACAGACGATGGATATGCCCATGAAGGAGCATGGGGAAGGACATGGACAGATGATGGAATCCTGCAATTGCAATATGGACAAGATGGGCGATATGGCGGGCATGTGCATCGAACATGCAGATATGATGGGACTTACCGATGACCAGATCATGAAAATGAAGCCTGTGCATAGAGAAATGCAAAAAAAGCAGGCCCGATTCAAAGCTGACCTGAAGATTGCAGAGATCGAACTTATGGAAATCATGGAAGTGAAAGATTTTGACATAGAGAAGGCCGGCTTAGCAGCTAAAAAAATTGGAGAGATAAAAACAGCCCATCATCTGGAAATGCTAAAAGCCGTGAAAGAAATACGGACTATTTTGACGGACGAACAGTTTAAGAAAATGAAGAAGACGATGTCCATGAAGACGAATGAGAAAAAGCCGTCAAAGGGCATGATGAAGAAATAATAATCAATAAAAGAAGGACTTGACATGAAAGCGATACATTGTATATTTATAAATGATATGAGGCACACACACTTCATCAGAAAGGAGAAATCATTATGAATAAGAAATCTTTTTCAGTTTTGAGCTTGCTCATCATCGCTGTATTGATGGCCGCCATTCCGGCGGTTTACGCAAAGACATCGCCTGGCGATATCACGGACAAGCCCGACAAGAACATGGCGAAAGCCCACGAGTCATTCGTCAAGGGAGACATAAACAAGGCAGCCGAGTACATCCACAAGGCAGCGGCTTACGTGAAGAAGGAGGCGGACAAAGTCTCCCAGGACACCAAAGAGGGAGTGAAGAAAGCCGGTGACGATCTGGACAAACTCGGGCAAGGCGTCAAGAAGGGCACCGTGAAGTCGGGCGACGAGCTGAAAATAACCTTTGCCAGGGTGGACCACGAGCTTGCCAAGGCCTGGTATAAGACCGCGGACGAGGCAAAGAAATCGGGCAAGGATGCGAGCCCTGCGCTTAAGAAGGCCGGTGAGGAATTAGAGGGCGCAGCCAAGTGGTCTGGCACCCAGCTGACAGAGGGTGCGCGGGCGTCCGTCGAAGCCGTCAAGAAGGCCGGTAAAGGCGTAGCGAAAGGCGCTAAGACGAGTGGCGAAGAAGTCGATAAATGGATTAAAGGCGTCGGCGAAGGCATCGAAGATGTAGGCCGCAAGCTACAAGAAGGCCGGTGACAAAAACCAATATTAATTGGTATAATTTCTGACAGTTTACCTTACAGTTACATTAAGCAGACCCGCTGGGAACTTTTCGTCCCTGGCGGGTCTGTTTTGGGAATATGGTTACGCGAAGAACCTAATTTCGAAACATTTACCGGTAAGTGGACCGAAAGCCCCGCGGGGAGCTTCACTTGCCGAACAGCTTGTTGAATTCCTTGCCGGCGCCCTCCGTGACCTTGCCCACAAGGCCTTTTTTGACCCTAACCCCTTTTTTTGCGGCCTCAATGGCTGCCATGCATGAGTTTTCGTCACCCGAACTGCTTCCAACCAGTACTGCGGCAATGCCGACCGGCCCGAAGAGCATTACTCCGCCAATCGCCTTGCCAAAGATAATTGCAGTTTGGGTCGAATCAACAGCGAGCGAGGGATGGGCAAGCGTGCCGCCCAGTTTGAAAGGTCTCGTTAACTCGTCTAAACTTATTTCGAAGCGTTTAATCTTCGCCAGCTCGGGCTGCGACCCCCAGGATGCGTTCTGGAGGCTCACATCCTTAACAACAAGCGCTGGGCTGGTGTGAATCCTATTTTGAGGCTGATGTCGCCACCCAACGTTAACTCCCGCCCCGTGTCATCCTTGACTGCGCGTGTAATTTCCGGCTTCAGGCTATTATAATTGTAACTTAACAGGATCACGTAAACGGCCACACCAAACAGCACAATCGAGGCAAAAACAATCCCCAACGCCCATTTCCACTTCACCACAATCCATTCTTTCTCGCACAACCAAACCTAATTGTAATATGTTTTCTTCCCAGGACTTAGTCAAGTGATAGCCCTGTCATCTCTCAGGGTTGATCTGCACGATTGCATACAACTTCTCAACAGTATTGACCGCTCCCCGTTTCTATCAAAAATCGAGGTAAACGGTTTTTTCTATTCTAAACTCCCAGCAATCCTGTGATCACGAATATCAGCAGGAATCCCAAAAGCGTGAAGGCGATGGAAACCAGCGGGTCGTCCTTTTCATGAGCTTGCGGAAGCAGATCTGAAGACCCCAAATACAGGAATCCCCCGGCAAAGAAAGGCAAGAACAGTATGAGATAGTTCTCGGGGATCCTGATCACCAGGGTGAATAATACACCCAGCACGGGAGTAATGGCATCCACCAGGAGCATCTTGATCGAAGACCTCAAAGAGTTTCCCGCATTCAGCATAACGGTTACTGTATTAAGGCCGTCCGAAAAATCATGGGCGATGACTGCAAATGCCACGATGATACCCACATGGAATTCCAGCTGGAATCCTATTCCGATGGCCAATCCGTCCATGAAGCTGTGAGCGGAAAGCTCCGTAGCCCCGAAAAACCCTCCCCTATGGTGATGCACGTTGGTACACGTCCCGTCGGGAAGGCAGATCCTGTGGACAGAAAAATAGCGTTCGAGTATGAGGAGGAATATAAACCCGACAGCGGCGACATACATCACCTTCTCAAGGGGTACCCCGGCTTTCGTAGCCAGCCTGAAGGCCTCCGGGAGGAGATCAAAGAAGGACACGGCTATAAGAACCCCGGCCGCAAAAGCCGCAAGCATCCCGAATCTCTTCCTATACCGGACGGCGAACAAACCGCCAGCCAGTGTCGAAACAAATGTCAGCGCGCCGAAAATGATCGGAATTATGTTCATGCATTCACTCGCTTTTGCCGGTGGCCATCATCATCCTTTGCCAACCGCCATGACGTTGACTGCCATTATAGTATAGAAGCAGGTCTTCTTACAATCTTGTTGATGACGTAGGAGGCCCTTCATCCGGACCTGGCCTGATTGTTGTAGACCCGGAAACATCGGTATCCAAACCGCTGTATAAAGCTCACGGACCTCACGGTCCGAAGGTTGACGCCCGCATAACCCGTTACTATCTTTTAAGCAGAGGATTTTAATTGTCCCCTTTCGCCTGCAATGGAACTTACAAGAAAGAGGCACCCTAAAGAACCGAGGATTTGCAATGGCGGGAGCAACGATCTGGAAAGGATATATCCATTTCAAGGACACGGACGTGGCCGTAAAGCTTCATAACGCGGTCAGGGAGGAGCGGATTCAGTTTCACCTCCTTCACAAGCGCGACAAGGTCAGACTGCGCCAGCAGATGATCTGTACGTATGAAAAACAGCCGGTGCCAGCGGAAGAACAGTGCAAAGGGTTTGAAGTGGAGGAAGGGAAGTATGTCATTGTCGACCCGGAGGAACTCGAACAGACCGCTCCTGAAAGCACCCGGATGATCGAGGTCCACGAATTCGTCAAAACCGAACAAATCGACCCCATCTTCCTTGATCGCCTCTACTATCTGGAGCCGGATAACCCGGAGATTCACGGAAAAGGATATAACGCGCTTGTCCGGGCCTTGAAGGAGATGGGTGTGGAGGGCATCTGCACGTGGACCATAAGAAAGCGGTCCTATCTCGGGGCCTTGCAGGCGCGCGGCAAGATGCTTCGCCTGAATGCGCTGCGGTATGCCGACGAAGTGGTTCCGGCGACGTCTCTCGGACTGCGAGACGTTTCCTTGTCTGAAAAAGAATTGAAAATCGGGGGCCTTCTGATCGAAAAGTTGACCGCTCCTTTTGAGCCGCAGAAATTCGAAAACGAACATCAGAAGAAGCTGCAGGAGATGATCGAGAAGAAAGCCCGCGGAGAGAAAGTTGTGGTCTCAGCCCCCAGACGCCTGAAACCCACGGAATCAGACCAGCTGCTTCAGGCCCTCGAAGCGAGTCTGAAGAAAGCGGCGTGAGAGAATAGAAAGTAAAGAGTACAAAGTACGAAGTACAAAGTGCAAGGTACAAAGAAGTACAAAGTACAAGATAGAAAGTACAAAGTACAAGATACAAAATACGAGGTAGAAAGTACAAACAAAGTATAAGGTAGAAGGCAACAAGCAGAAGGCAGAATGCAGGAGGCAGAAAGCAGAGAGTAGGAAGTGGAAAGTAAGGAGTAACCGGTAGAAGGTACAAAGTACAAGGTAGAAGGCAACAAGTGGAAAGTAGAAAGCAGAAGGAGGGCTGAACATGGCGGTGCAGGGAATGTGGAGTGGGACGATCAGTTTCAGCCTGGTGGCGATTCCGGTCCGCCTGGTCAAGGCCATCGAACCCGGCCGCATCTCTTTCCGTCTGCTCCACAATAAGGACTACTCGCCTCTCACGAGAAAAATGTTTTGTCCGAAGGGAGAAACGGCGGTGCCGCCGGATGAAATGATCAGGGGATACGAAATCATGCCCGATCAATACGTCCTGATGACGGACGAAGAACTGGAGTCCGTATCGCCCGAGCGGAGCCGCACGATCGAGATCGTAGAGTTCATCGATATGAAGGAAGTGGACCCGATCTATTATGATCACCCCTATTATCTCGTTCCTTCGAAAGGGGGCGAAAAAGCGTATCAACTGCTGGTCGAGGTGATGCACCGGACAAACAAGGCCGGACTTGCGAAATTCGTGCTGGCCGAACGTGAGTATCTGGTGGCGGTCACACCCAGGGACGGAGCGCTGGCCCTCGTCACGCTTCATTACAGCGACGAAACGCTTCCGGATGAAGACATTTCTCCGAAGAAAGGAAAGGACGCCGCCGAGGAGGAAAACCGGATAAAGAAAAACATTGAGCAGATGATCGAAGATTTCAATCCGGGAAAATACGCGGACGAGCGCAGGAAAAAGCTCATGGATCTCCTGAAGACGAAGGCCAAAGAAAAAGCTCCGGTGGAGGCCCCTGCGGTGGAGGAAGGAGAGGGAGAAGGTCCGGCAGACCTGGTTGCCGCGCTGGAGGAGAGCATGCGGAAAGTGAAGGAGAGCCGGTGAGCCGAACGTTCGTCGAGATGGCCGGGAGGAGACTCCCTTTGTCGAACCTTGAAAAGGACCTCTACCCCTCCTATGGTTTCACGAAGGCCCACATCCTCGAATACTACCGCCGGATTTCGCCGTTCATCCTGCCCCATTTGAAAGACCGGGCCTTGACCTTGAAGCGCTATCCCGAAGGAGTGGAAAACGATTTCTTCTTCGAGAAACGCTGCCCCTCTCACCGTCCTGCCTGGGTGAAAACGGCGGAGATCCCCCAGGAAGACGGAGAGCGGAGGAGAGTCTGCCTGGTCAACGATCTGGAAACGCTGATGTGGGCGGAGAACCTTGCGTCGCTTGAACTCCATGTGCCACTGGCCAGGGCCCGTTCAGCCGAGACGCCCGATTCCATGGTCTTTGACTTGGATCCCGGCGATCAGGCCAACATCCTGGAGTGCGCCCGGGTGGCGCTGACACTTCGTGACCTGCTCTCCCGAATGGGGCTTGCAAGCTATGTCAAAACCTCGGGCATGAAAGGGCTCCATGTCTATGTCCCCTTGAACCGCAAAGAGACGACTTTCGAGGACACGAAGACATTCTCAAAGGCCGTGGCAGAAATCATGCAGAAACATTATCCGGACCTGGTAACCGCAAAAATGGACAAAAAATACCGGAAAGCGAAGGTCTTTATCAACTGGTCTCAAAACGACGCGTCGAAGACGATGATCTGCGTCTATTCCCTGCGCGCCCGGGAAAAACCATTTGTTTCGTTTCCGCTTGAATGGAAGGAACTGGAGAATCTGGCCGGTTCTGGCGACCCGGAAAAGCTCCAGGTTATGACTTCGGAGGCCGTGAGCAGAGTAGAGAAAAAAGGCGACCTTTTTCAAGAGGTGCTCGTAAAAAAACAGAAGCTTCCTCATCTTTAGGGATTAGGGATTAGGGATTAGAGGTCAGAGGCTTATGGGTTTAAAGGAATACGCAGCCAAACGAGAATTCGAGAAGACGCCTGAACCGAAACCGGGCCTTGGACCTCAGGCAGACCGCCGCGTTTTTGTCGTTCATAAGCACGCGGCCCGCGCCCTTCATTATGATCTCAGGCTGGAGCTGGAAGGGATGCTGAAAAGCTGGGCGGTGCCCAAGGGGCCCTCGTTGAATCCTTCCTCGAAAAGACTGGCCGTCATGGTTGAAGACCACCCGCTCGATTACAAGGATTTCGAGGGCGTTATTCCGGAGGGCAATTACGGCGCAGGAAGCGTGATTCTCTGGGATAGGGGCTTTTATCATCACCCTTCCGCGCGGGATGAGAACGAAAGCGAGAAACTTCTTCTGGACGGATTCAGAAAAGGGGATATGAAGTTCGTCCTCGAAGGGGAAAAGCTTCACGGGGAATTCGCTCTGGTAAAAACGCGAAAGGATGGGAAATCGTGGCTTCTCTTGAAGAAAAAAGATCGATATGCAACCAACGGGGAAATCCTCCTGGAGAGCCGCTCTGTCGTGTCCCACAAGACCCTGGAGGAGATGTTCGAGGCCGGCGCGGGGAAATTCGTTCAGGCAAAAGAAACTAAACCAGATCCGCCTTCACGAAGCGATGGAAAGCGAAGACCTGAAGGATGCGCAGATCAAACCGATGCCGCATGACATAGAACCGATGCTCGCGACCCCGGTCAAGGAGCCTTTTGATCATCCGGACTGGATCTTCGAGGTGAAATGGGATGGGTACCGGACCATCGCCGAAATCCGGGACGGGAGCGTCTCGCTTTATTCCAGGAAGGGGATCTCATTCAACAAAAAGTTCTCTCCTATTGCCGACTCGCTTCGGAAATTCGGATTTGACGCTGTCCTGGACGGCGAAATTGTGCTTGTGGATGACCAGGGACGCCCTGATTTCCAGGCGCTTCAGCATTACCAGGACTCCGGGAGCGGTCATCTGCTCTACTACGTTTTCGATCTCCCCTACTTCCGCGGACATGATCTGAGGGACGTGCCCCTGCTCAGGAGGAAGGAACTCCTGAAAAAAATTCTCCCGTCTTCCCCGAGAATACGATTCAGCGATCACGTATGGAAAGAAGGAGCCTTGTTTTATAACGTCGCCAAAGAGAAGGGGCTCGAAGGGATCGTCGCCAAACATTCGCAAAGCGTGTATGAAGCGGGCAGAAGGAGCCGGCAGTGGCTGAAGGTGAAGATGCGGCTCACACAGGAGGCCGTGCTCGCGGGATTCACAGAACCGGGAGGGGGCAGAAAATATTTCGGCGCCCTTGTCCTGGGCGTATATGAGGGGGACGATTTGATTTATATCGGCCATGTGGGAGGAGGGTTCGCGGAGAAAGATTTGAAGGATATTCGTGAAAAATTGGAACCCCTGATTCAGAAAGAATGCCCCTTTACCCCGAAGCCGGAGACCAATGGACCGGTTACATGGGTTAAGCCGGAGCTGGTATGTGAAATTGCCTTGTCCGGCTGGACTGAAGATGGTGTGATGAGGCAGCCCGTCTTCTTGCGGCTGCGCGAGGATAAAACCGCCCACGAGGCGATGCCCGAAACGGACCTGAGAAGCGGTGATGGAGGACTCTAAACTGATGAAAATTTATGCCGGTACAAGCGGATACGCGTATAAGGAATGGAAGGGAAAATTCTACCCTGAGAAGATCTCTCCTCAGGAGATGCTCCGCTTCTATTCGGGACGACTCAACACGGTAGAGATCAACAATACCTTTTATCGCATGCCCAAAGAGAGCGTGCTCACGTCGTGGGCTGAGCAGGTCCCCGCCGATTTTGTTTTCGCGGTCAAAGCGCCCCAGGTCATAACGCATTTGAAGCGGCTCCGAAATGTGTCCGAGGAGACCGAGTATCTCTTCCGAACGCTGTCGGTTATGGACAGGAAACTGGGGCCGGTCCTCTTTCAGTTTCCCAAGAGTTTCCGCAAGAACAAGCCTGTGCTGGAAGATTTCCTTGCTCTGATTCCCGGAAATACGGCCTGCGCATTCGAGTTCCGCAGCCCATCCTGGCTCGACGATGAAATTCTCGACCTCCTTCGCAAAAACGGATCCAGCCTTTGCGCCGCCGATGCGGATGAGAATCCATCAAACGAGATCATCCCTACGGCGCCATGGGGGTATCTACGCCTGCGCCGGCCCGATTACACGGACGCCGATCTGACGCAATGGATGGAAAGGATCCTATCGCAGAAATGGGAAAGGGCTTTCGTATTTTTTAAACACGAGGACGAGGCCGGGGGAGCCGAAATGGCGATGCGCTTTCAAGAGCTTATCGATTCAAAGGTAAAGAAGACCATTTAAAGAAAGACAAGCAGGTCTTAGAGCGACTCAAGACATTTCCTCCTTACAATATCATGAGGGTCTTAAAAGACTGGATTCCCCCGTATCAGGTACGGGGCAGGCTTATCAGGTCCGGGATGACGATCTTCTTCTTGTTATGCTGAACTGGTTTCAGCATCTCGTTTACTGCCTTTATATTGTTCAATAAAACGCGAGGCTGGCGAAGGTGACGACCGATTCTGTCTCCGGCGCAAAGGCCTGGCCATATTTGAGAAGCTTGCCCTCTTTGGCTTCGAGGGTCTTGAGCATTGAATAGATGGGGGGCAAACCACAGATCTTCCTTCGGTCTCTCTCCCTCGAAATCGATGAGAAGAACCCTTCTCCATCCATCTTCTCCGCATATTCCAACATCTCCTGGTCTTCTTGGGCAATGACCCTGAGACCGTATTCACTCACTCCATCTCGATCCCCAAATTGAACGCCCATATGTGCAAGATCTGCACTGGCAATATAACAAACCTCTCTCCCAAGGGATGAAACAGCTTCCTTCAACGCATCGATGAACTGCCGGATGGGTTTGAGCTCCATCGGTGAGATTCCCTTCTCAATCGCCTCATGAAATGATCCGCTCAGGATGGGAAGAATCTTCAGAGGATTGGGTTCCGGGTATAGGTATCGGAGAAAGACACACTGAAACTCGATGGAATGCTCGCTTCGGTGGACTCCCTCATCCTCAAAGAGGTCATCGGGGCAACGGGATTGGATCGCATCTACCAGTTCCTTATCCACATTCAACGTGCCAAGAGGTGTAATAAAATCTTTCCGGGTGAGGCAGAAGGGATTTTTCATGGGAGTGTGGGCGGTTCCGAAGATGACAAAACAAGGGGAAGAATTCCTCTCCCATATCTCTCGGTGACCGAAGGCATAACAGAAGCCTCCCCGTTGAAAATCGATGTGGGGCACAACCACTCCTTTCAGACCTTTCGTACTCTTTTTCTGTTCGAGAGACCCCGGACCATTCGCCCTCTCAAAATAGCCTTCAAGCTGAGTCCTCAATCCATCGGGGTCTCCTTCATAACTCTTTCCGGCAAAGACGGCTTCCCGAAACGAAGCGTTCTTAAACCCTTCTTCTTTCTGTCTCAAAGCCTCTTGAAACCGCTCCCCATCAAGAAAGAGGTTTTCATCCAATTGGTTAATGACCTCCTGTAACTTGTCTGCGTACAGGAGCTCTCCAAACCTCCTCATATACTCCGCCTGAATATCGAGGGTCGAATGTTGGCCGTCGAAGAGGGAGACGATGAAATAGAGAGCGGGCGGCACAAAAAGCGCCTTTTCACAGATGTTCTGCGGATCCTGAAGGCATAGAAGAGTTTGTCCGGAGTTCTGGACAGGAAAGGCATTGATATCTCTGAGCTTGGGATAATCCACGAAAAGGCCTCAGGTGAATACTTTGATTCCAGGCAAGCAACAAGAAAGGGGGCAAAAAAGCTTAGGCTTCTAACTCACCGGAGGGAGAAAGGCTTCTCTTTCGGCGCTCCGCGGCTCTGGATGTTTCAGCGCCAGATCGATGGCCTCATCCATCCTCTGAATATATTGGAAATTCATCTGCTTTCGAATATTCTCAGGAATCTCCTCCAGGTCTTTTTCGTTCTTCTTTGGAAGGATGATCGTCTTAATCCCGGCCCTCATTCCTGCCAGGACCTTCTCCTTAATCCCCCCCACAGGAAGGACCAAGCCCCTCAAAGTGATCTCTCCGGTCATGGCGACATCATTTCGAACAGGCCTGTTGGTCAAAAGGGAGGTGAGTGCCACGAACATCGTGATCCCGGCCGAAGGCCCGTCCTTTGGAATGGCGCCCGCCGGCACGTGAATATGAATATCATTCTTTTCAAAGAAGTCCTCCTCGATACCGAGTTCTTTCGATTTGGATCGGACATAGGTTAATGCGGCCTGGGCGGACTCCTTCATCACATCTCCCAATTGCCCGGTCAAGGTCAACCCCTTCTCTCCCCTCATTTTCGTCGCTTCCACAAAGATGATGTCCCCTCCGGTAGGCGTCCAGGCCAGACCCGTCGCCACACCTGGGTTAGAGGTCCGCTCTGCCACTTCGAGGAAGAATTTGACCGGCCCTAAAAATCTATGCAGGTTGTCCGGAACAATGACCACCTTCTCTTTTATCTCTCGTGCGACATCTTTGGCTACCCCTCGACAGATGGTCGCTATCTCTCTCTCCAAATTTCTGACCCCTGCCTCTCGGGTGTAAGAAGTGATAACGATCTGAAGGGCCGCATCCTGAAATTCGATGAATTCCGAGCTCAACCCGTGCTCGCTGATCTGTTTCGGAATCAAGAATTCTTTGGCGATCATCATCTTCTGGTCTTCGCTGTAGCCCGGTAATTCGAGAGTTTCCATTCGATCCCGTAGAGCGGGAGGAATGGTATCGAGCACATTGGCGGTGGTGATGAACATCACCTTCGAGAGATCGAAATTAACATCGATATAGTGATCGGAGAAGGAAAAGTTCTGCTCCGGATCCAATACCTCGAGCAGTGCGGACGAAGGGTCCCCACGAAAATCCATCCCAATCTTATCCACTTCGTCCAGCATGAAGACCGGATTGTTCGATCCTGCTTTTTTGACCCCTTGAATGATGCGACCGGGGAGAGCGCCCACATAAGTCCGGCGGTGTCCTCGAATCTCAGCTTCATCTCGGACTCCACCCAAAGAGATCCGTATGAACTTACGGCCCATGGTCCGGGCAATGGACTTTCCAAGTGAGGTCTTTCCAACCCCTGGAGGACCGACGAAACAAAGAATCGGTCCCTTCATATCCGCCTTCAATTTTCTGACTGCCAGGTATTCCAAAATCCGTTTCTTCACCTTTTCCAAATCGTAATGGTCTTCATCTAAGATTTTTTGAGCATTGTCGATGTCCAGATTATCCTCTGTGGTCTCAGACCATGGGAGTTCAGCCAGCCAGTCCAAATAGGTTCGGGCGACAGTATACTCTGCCGAGGCAGGTGGGATTTTGGCCAGGCGGTCCAACTCTTTCTCTGCGGCTGCCAAGGCCTCAGGCGGCATCTTGGCCTTCTTGATCTTCTCTTTCAGCTCCTTGATCTCTGTGGAATGCTCGTCCAGCTCCCCCAGCTCTTTCTTGATGGCCTTTAATTGCTCGCGGAGATAATACTCCCGCTGGGTTCGATCCATATCCTCTTTGACCTGGGATTGGATCTTGTTGCCCAATTCAAGCACCTGGACCTCTTTGTTCAGGAAAAGATGGACCTTGGTCAAGCGCTCTCGAATATCGAAGGTCTCAAGAATTCCCTGCTTCTCGGTCGTGGAAATATTGAGGTTCGAGGCGATCAAGTCGGCGAGGATGGCGGGCGACTTGATGTTGGAAACCATGGTGCCCAGCTCGCTGGTCAGGTAAGGAGCCAGCTCCACGGCCCTTTGAAAGAGGTTCTTCAAATTCATCATCAGGGCGTCGATTTCCACTCCCTGTACCATCCCTTCATCGATTACCTCAACCTTTGCTTTGAAATAGGGCTCACGCTGAAAGTATTCCTTTATCTTCATCCTGGAAACACCCTGGACGATGACGCGTTGGCTCCCGTCCAGCTCCCGGATCATTCTTAAAATCAATGCCGCGACGCCCACCGAATAAAGGTCGGTTTCCTTGGGATCCTCAATTTCAGATCTCTTTTGAGTAATGACCCCGATGATACGATCGGAATCCATCGCATCGTCGATCAACTTGACTGACTTTTTTCTGCCGACCATGATGGGCAGTATCAAATCGGGGTAAAGCACTGTTCCCCTTAAAGGAAGCACAGGCAGCTCGTCAGGGATGACGACTTTATCGTCCTTTCCCTTTTCCTCTTTGTCGGCACCCCCTCTTGGCAAAAATATCATCGCTTCCTCCTGCAAAATGAATCCATTAGACTTTACATATTAAGTTAATCATTGATGTTCCAAGTGTCAATGTGGCCTACTTTAACAGTTCTATAAGGGGTTCTCGGTACAAGAAGTATGCCAAATCCAATTCTATCTTCAGAAAAAAGCCGGACCCTACTCAGCCGCCACTCCGCTTTCACTGTAGGGTTTCCCGCAAATATTGCAAACCCCCTTCTCATTGATGGTGCCGATACAATTTCCGTCACTGCATAATTTTCGTTCAGCCAATTCAGTCTCCTCCATTTCCGCCGGAATCGGATTCCCGCACCAACAGCAATGACGGCTTTTTTCCGGGATTTCCCCTCCGCACTCCGGGCAAAGAATAAAAGGCAATGTCACACCGCATTGGGGGCAATTCATTCATTCCTCCTCAACATGAAGACTTCTTATAAAGCGGTCAATATCCCGTTTGTTTCGTCTCAGCTCATAGAGGAGCTTCTTGGTCTCTTCATCCGGGAAGAGACGATTTAAATCATAGCCCTTTTCGGGAAAGAGGACATTGAGGTCGATTTCCCGTTTCTTCTCCGCTTCCGGGTCAATTCCCTGGGATTGTTCGTCATTCTCTTCCATGAAACCTTCTTCCTATATAGGATAGCCATTCCATTTTGTCAACATCCCAACAATCTCAATCAGTTATTGAGATCGTTGAGTTCGGAGTAATTAATACAAAGGCATTAAGTATTTTGTAGGGCAACCCTTTAGGGTTGCTTTAAGCAAGGCTAAAGCCTTGCGCTACATGTAAAATGATTAAACGCGTTTGTATTAGTTCGGAGATCGGAGACGTCAATAAAAATACTCCGAACTCCCAACTCTGAACTCCGAACTGAATTTACGGCGAGCCGAACTGCGTCTGATATAGCCTGAAATAGATGCCTTTTTGGGCCATCAATTCTCCGTGGGTTCCGATTTCTCGAACCCTCCCTTTATGGAGGACAACGATTCGATCCGCGTGTCGGATAGTGGAAAGCCGGTGAGCGATGACAACGGATGTCCTTCCCTTAAGCAGCCGCGCCAGTCCTTCCTGGATGAGCCTTTCTGTTTCAGGATCGACATGGGAAGTCGCCTCGTCGAGGACCAGGATCCTTGGATCGATGGATAACGCTCTTGCAAACGCTAATAACTGCCTTTCCCCGGCAGAGAGCGTCTCCCCGCCCTCCCCCACCTTGGTACGATATCCATGGGGCAACCGATGAATAAACTTTTCTGCGTTGACCACTTGCGCGACATCTCTCACCTTTCCTCCATCGATCTCGGGGTTGCCCAAACGAATATTCTCCTCAATATCTCCGGAAAAGAGAAAAGTATCTTGCATCACCAGCCCGATTTTTGACCGGAGTTCAGACACATCCCTCTCGCGGATATCGATCCCGTCGATCAGAATCGTTCCCTCCTGTGCTTCATAAAATCGTTCGAGCAGGTGTAACAGAGAGGTTTTCCCAGCTCCGGTGGCGCCCACAACGGCCACGGTCTCCCCCTCGCGAACAGAGAAAGAAACATCCTTCAGGACTTTGTCTTCCCCATTATAGGAGAAGGAGACGTGATGAAATTCGATGTTGCCCCTCACTCCCTCTTTTGCAGGAGAAAGGGGTTTGTGGATCTTTCGATTCTCGTCAAGCAATGAAAAGATTCTTTCCAGAGAGGCCATCGCCGATTGAAGGACATTATATTTCTCCGAGAGGTCTCGGATGGGCTGGAAGAACATCCGAATATAGGAAAGAAAGGCGACCAGGACGCCAAGGGTGATCGCATCCTGAATCACCTTTCCTCCTCCGTACCAGAGGAGAAGGCCGATGGCTGCCGAGCTCAGGATTTCAACGAGGGGGACAAAGAAGGCATAAATGGAGATCTGCTTCATGTTCGCCAGATAATACGCCTCGTTGATTTTTTCGAATCGCCGCGTGTTCTCCCTTTCTCTTTGAAAGAGTTGAACCACTTTGATACCCGAGAAATTTTCGTGGAAAAAAGAATTCATCTGGGCGATCTTCGAACGGATCTCCCGAAACGCATCCCTGGCTTGACGGCTGAAGAAGAGGGTCGTGACAAAGATCAAGGGAATGACAGAAAAGGAGACCAGGGCCAGCTCACGGTTGAGCTGAAGAAGAAGGAGGATGATCCCGATCACCAGAAGAACATCCTTCAATAGGTTGATGACGACGGAAGTGAACATCTCATGGACGTTCTGGATATCGTTGGTCAACCGGGTGACCAGTCTTCCCACCGGATTCCTGTCAAAAAAGGAGACATCGAGTCCCTGGAGGTGGGAGAAAACCTTCATCCGGAGATCATGCATCATTTTTTGACCCGCCAGCTCCATGGCATAGACCTGGAAGAAATTTAATCCAAAATTGACGGCCAGAATGAGAACCACGAAGAGTGCGATGTGAAAAACCCCCTCGATATCCTTCCCTCTCAGAACCAGGAGGTCCTCTCTTTTCAATTCTTTCATCCGATCAAAGGAGATGAACCCGTAGGAGCCGCCTCTCTTTAAAGCGGACGGATATTTCTTTAAGATATCCTCCTCGGCCGGATTTTTGGGAACAAACAGGTAATACCGGTTTTCCGTGACGAGACCGTGCTTCTCGAACCGTGCGATCTCCTTCCGGTCCATCGATTGCAATACGTCCGGCGGAAGAAGAAATCTCCCCGGTTCTCCCATCGGAATAGACCTCTGCCCGTATTGACTCCAGAAGCGGTGCTCCTCCGGAGAACTATTTCCTCGCAAGACGACTTCTCTTGCTCCAACAACGATGTAGCGATCGATCGCTTCTTTGGTGAGATAAGGAATGAAGAGATCCAAACCCGCCATGACCAATACGAAAAGGAGGGAGAGAACCATCAGACCCCAGTAGGGCCTTAGAAAACCCCCCAACCTGGCCATTAGCTTCAGGTCGTAGGGTTTTCCCAATTTGCCTTCTTCCATGTAGCCAAAATCAGTGTACATAACGTAAAACCGTAAATTCCAAATGCCAAAATCCCTGCCTACCGGCGGGCAGGCAAATGTGAAGTCCCCCGCCCGCAGGGCGGGGCTTCCCGGAAAGGAAATTTCATTCTGATTATGCCCCTTGGCCCCGCCCAAAAGGCGGGCCTTGCGGGGCACTTGCCGATCAAATCAATTTCAAACGCCTAAATATCAAAATATCTTTCGTTTGATCTTGGAAATTTGAACTTTATTTGAACCTGGAACTTTGACATTTGACATTAAGATTCACTCCTTCTCCAGTTCCTCTTCCAATTGTCTCTGCCAATAGAGGTCCGTATAAATTCCACCTTTTGAGAGAAGGGTTTTGTGGTCTCCCATTTCCGCCACCCTTCCTTCTTCAAGGACGACAATCCGATCGGCCCTCCGGAGGGGAGCGATTCGATGGGTGACGAGGAAACTTGTCTTCTCTTTCATGAAATTCTCCAATCCCTCCAGAATTCGTTCTTCCGTTTGGATATCCACCGAGGAGAGGGCATCATCCAGGATGAAGATGGGCGGATCCATAAGGATGGCCCGGGCAATCGCAATCCTCTGCCTCTGTCCCCCGGAGAGGGTAATCCCTTTCTCCCCAACCATCGTATTCATTCCCTCCGGAAATCCCATGATCTCGTCATAAATTTGTGCAAGCCGTGCCGCCTCTTCGATTTCTTGGTCTGTGGCATCGAGCTTTCCAAAGGCGATGTTCTCACGGATCGTTTCTGAAAAAAGAAAGGTATCCTGTGGCACGTACCCGATGGATCTCCTCAGAACCTGAAGAGGGATCTCATGAATTTCAGCCCCGTCGAAGAACAGACAACCCCTGGGAGGTTCCAAAATTCTTGCCACCAGATTGCAGAAAATCGTCTTTCCGGACCCAGTCCTTCCCACGAGGACCATTCGCTCTCCCCTTTTGATCGTGAGATGAATGTCTCGGAGCAGAGGATTCGCCTCGTTTCCCGGAGAAAAGGTGAGACCTCTGACTTCGATTCCACCATTCAACGGTCTTGACGGAATAACCCGTGAAGCGTCGAAGATTTCAGGGGCCTCTGCAAAAATTCGGTTGAGGCGCTCCATGGAAGCGCCGCCTCGTTGGACCATATTGACCCCCCAGCCCAAGGCCATCATCGGCCACGCGAGCAGTCCCAGGTAGCTCATGAAGGCCACGAAATCACCCGTGGAGATCGACTGAAGGATCGTCAACTTTCCGCCCATGTAGAGGACGATGGCCATGGAGAGATTGGAGAAAAAAAGGATGATGGGGAAAAACATTCCCCACACTTTGACCACATTCAAATTTTTCCGAGTATAATCCCGGCTCAGCTGAGAGAGCTTCTGCCCTTCCCTCTCCTCGAGGACATAGGCTTTGATCACTCGGATACCTGCAACCGCCTCCCTCACCCTTTCAGTGAGAGAGGCGAAGGCCTTCTGAACAATCTCAAAACGGTGGTGGATCGCCTGGCTGAAGAAGAGAGTGATCAGCGTGATCAATGGCATGGGAAGTACGGCAAAAAGGGTTAATTTGGAGCTGATATAAATCATGAAAAAGATCGTCAGCACCCCCAAAATAATCGTATCCACTAAGAATACGACGCCCATCGACATCGCCATCCGGACCGCCTCGATGTCATTGGTGGCGTGGGCCATCAGGTCGCCTACTTTGGTATGGGAGAAATAGGAAGGAGAGAGAGTCTGGAGGTGAATAAAGAGGCGATCTCTGAGCGCCTTTTCGATTTGACGCGCCGCCCCCAGCAGGAAATACCTCCAGACATATCGAAGACTGCCAATGCCCAAGGCAAGGAGGAGGACTTCCAATCCATAGACCAGAAGACCGAACGGAGAAGCCGTCCCCAGGGTGAGGTCATCGACGGCATATTTGATGACCCTTGGTATCAAGAGTTGAAGGACATCCACGATGAGCAAAGCCATGAGGCCAATCAGGATTTGCCGCCGGTTTGCAACAACATCGTCCTTAAGAGTTCTAAACGCCTTCATTCTTCTTCACTTTCCTACCACCCAAATTTAATAAACCCGCCTCTACAAAGTCAAATCTTTGACTTCCCGACTGCCCCGTCAGGAATGATGGGCATCGAACGAGTTCGTTGGTTAGGACTACAGCTACGAAGCCGATGTGGTTGGGAAAGAGACTATGAACGATGTACAATGAACAATGAACTGTTCAAAGTTCATCGTTTAAAGTTCATCGTCCTGACAATAAGGGCATCTCCACTCTTGCCGTAGGACCGTGAGCTCTTTTTCTGACTGATATTTTGGAAAAAAGGATTATATAAAGAGGAAAGATCGGAACAAAGAAACCCCTTCGTCTCCTAAATCAATCGGAGAAACCGTTTAAAAGGCAATTTGATCCATCCCCTGCCGCCCTTTAGTAAAGGGGAGCCGCCTGCCTGCCCTGTACCATGCTAGTGTAGTGCGTCTAACGCTTCTTTACTTTTGGCGACTTTGGTCAAAATCTGTTCGACAGGTGCGGTCCATACAAACACCTGTGGATTCTGGTTGTGATTGTCGATATAGTCTCTGATAGCAGCG
>Ga0208821_1000936_pt1 | contig 19108 bp, 17 predicted proteins | sample June2015DPH_20_5_FD_184720 | JGI IMG/M metagenome (GOLD analysis project Ga0208821, IMG submission 184720) | Peatland microbial communities from SPRUCE experiment site at the Marcell Experimental Forest, Minnesota, USA - June2015DPH_20_40... | ecosystem: Environmental > Terrestrial > Soil >... | reverse complement strand
ATTCCCCTAAATTCCCCTTTTCCGAAAGGGGACTTTAAAACCCCTCTTTGAAATAGGGGGCCGGTGGGGATTTTCGTCTCCCTCGTTCCCAAGCTCCAGCTTGGGAACGCCATTATCCGGCAAACCTCCGGTTTGCCACCGCTAGACTAATACGTCCAACTCAATCAGGCCCTTCCCCCCGGCATAATCCCTGGCGCTGGAATAAACCCAATCTTCCGGCCGCTGCACCACCCCGATACGCAACTGGATTATGATGCAGGTAATCGATCCTCTGATGCAGCATCTCCTGGGAGACAATCTGCTGGGGATGAAACCCTTCCTGCCAGACCTGATAATCGCTCCTGGTCTTGGTGGGCTGCTTATAATACTGTAATTGGTTCAGAACCCAGGTCTTTTGATCCTCCTCCAACCGGGCGATAAGACTCTTGGCGGTGTAACTTTTGAAATCCCGGATGATATCCGTCAATTGCTTACCGGCGGCCACCAGATGCAAATGATTGTCCAGGATGACATAGGCATAAAGCTTCAGGCCCTTATGCTGACGGCAAAACTGGAGGGAGTCGAGGAGAATATCGAGAAAGGGCTTCCGGGTGAAGATGGGGAGCCATTTAACCACCGTGCAGGTGATGAAGTGTGTCCCTCCTGGCTCTCTAATGGTATAGCGGGTTCTCATTGGTCAAGGAGGCATAAAGGAGGCGAAGCGGAGCTTCGCCGGAAAATGGCGTTCCCAAGCTGGAGCTTGGGAACGAGAAGGAAGCTGGCTCTCGCCAGTCGGAGCCTGGCGCCAAGGTGCGTTCCCAAGCTGGAGCTTGGGAACGAGAAGGAAGCTGGCTCTCGCTAGGCGGAGCATGGCGCCAAGGTGCGTTCTCAAGCTGGAGCTTGGGAACGAGAGAAAAAGCTATTTTTTAGGATGCTTGTCAGATTTCTCCCGATTGGGTTCCCAGTGAAGGGGCTGGAGATTACGTGGGTCGTCAGTACCACCCTTGGCTATCGGCTTCTTGTGGTCAATCTCCCAGCCATAATCGCCATGTGTCCCAAAAGAACCTTTTCGGATAATTTTGCCTTCCGAATCCTTCCGCCAATTATCGGGGTTTTTATCTTTGATTTCAGCCCCTTTCTGCCAGACTTCTTCGATTTTCTTCTTGCTTGTCATTTTTTCCTCCTTTAACTGCACCTCGAAAATCCGCAACTGCGGCAGACCAGGCAGCCGCCTTCGGGTTCGATGGCGCCGCCGCAGTCGGGGCAGGAGCCCATGGTGGCCAGGGTCGACTCCGGCGGGTCCACCTGGGCCACGCTGGCCAGGACCTTGGCGATGGCGTCGGGGCAGGAGAGCACCTGGCAGCCGTTCTGCCAGTTGGGGCTGGGGCAGCGGATGCCACTGATCTGTTTGATGATGGAGTCGATCTTGACCCCGGAGCGCAGGGCCAGGGAGATGAGGCGGCCGGTGGATTCGATCTGGGAGCTGGCGCAGCCGCCGGTCTTGCCCATCTGGGCGAAGACCTCGCAGAAGCCCAGGTGGTCGCGGTTCACCGTAACGTAGAGTTTGCCGCAGCCGGTGTTGATCAGCTCGGTCGCCCCGGTGGTCCGTTCCGGCCGGGGTCGGGGAGTGATGTATTCCAGCTCGGCCTGGGGGCTGCCGCCGAAGCTGAGGACCTGATCATCCCGGCTGCCGTCCCGGTAGATGGTGACCCCCTTTAAGCCCAGCTCGTAGGCCGACAGATAGACCTGGCGCACGTCGTCGGGGGTGGCCTGCTGGGGGAAGTTAACCGTCTTGGAGACCGCATTGTCGGTGAACTTCTGGAAGGCCGCCTGAATCTTGATGTGCCGGAGGGGGGAGACCTCGTGGGCGGTGACGAAGAGGCGCCGCAGGTCTTGAGGGATCTCCTTAATATCCCGGATGGAGCCGGTCTGGGCGATGACCTTCATGAGCTCCGGGGTGTAGAAGCCCTGTTCTTTGGCAAGTGCTTCGAAAAGGGGGTGGACCTCCACCAATTCGGTGCCCTCCAGGACCCGGCGGACGAAGGAGACCGCGAACAGGGGCTCGATGCCGCTGGAGCAGCCGGAGATAATGCTGATGGTGCCGGTGGGGGCGATGGTGGTGGTGGTGGCGTTGCGCATGCGGCCCAGGCCGTTGCTCTCGAAGCGGCTGCCGGGGTAGGCGTCGAAGTTGCCCCGCTGGTCGGCTAACCTGGCGGAGGCCAGCCGCGACTCCTCCTGGATGAAGGCCATGACCTGTTCGGCCACCGCCACCGCCTCCTCGGAGTTGTAGCGGATGCCCATCTTCAGGAGGAGGTCGGCAAAGCCCATGACCCCCAGGCCGATCTTGCGGGTTTGCAGGGTGCGTTCTTTGATCTGCGGGAGCGGGAAGCGGTTGGCGTCGATGACGTTGTCCAGGAAGTGGACCGCGTCATGAACCAGATCCGCCAGGGCGGGATAGTCGATCTGGCCGTCCCTGGCCACCGCGGCCAGGTTCAGGGATCCCAGGTTGCAGGACTCGTAAGGCAGCAGGGGCTGCTCGCCGCAGGGGTTGGTGGCTTCCACCTCCCCCAGGTGGGGGACGGGGTTATCCCGGTTGAGCGCGTCCAGGAAGATGATGCCGGGCTCGCCGGTGGCCCAGGCGCTTTGGACGATAAGCTCGAAGAGGGCCGCGGCCTTCACCTGCCTCACCTCCCGGCCGGTGCGGGGGTTGATGAGGGGAAAGAGCCGGTCCTCGCTGACCGCCTCCATGAAGGCGTCGGTGAGGCCCACGGAGATGTTGAAGTTGGTGAGGCGCCTGGTGTCGTTCTTACAGGTGATGAACTTTTCGATATCGGGGTGGTCCACCCGCAGGATGCCCATGTTGGCGCCCCGGCGGGTGCCGCCCTGCTTGATGGTTTCAGTGGCCACGTCGAAGATGTTCATGAAGGAAATGGGTCCCGAAGCCACCCCTTTGGTGGACATCACCGGGTCGTTGGCCGGACGGATGCGGGAGAAGGAGAAACCGGTGCCGCCCCCGGACTTGTGGATCAGGGCGGTCTGTTTCACCGCGTCGAAGATGGAGTCGATGTCGTCAGCCACCGGCAGGACGAAGCAGGCGGAGAGCTGGCCCAACTCCCGGCCGGCGTTCATCAGGGTGGGAGAGTTGGGCATGAAGGCCAGGGAGGACATCATCTGGTAAAACTTCCGGGCGCTGGCCTCCACGTCGGCTTCCGGATCGTAGTTGCGGTCGATCTGGGCGATGGTATCCGCCACCCGGCGGAACATCTCCTGGGCCCCCTCCAGGGGCTCGCCCTTTTCGTCCTTTTTCAGGTAGCGCTTCTTCAGGACCACGACGGCGTTGGCGGATAAAGGCAGTTCCCCGGCGATTTCCCTGGCTTCACCCTGCAGCATCATTCCCTCCTGAAATTAACGAGTTCCCTTTTTGGGGCTTAATGAGCAATATCTTGTATTTTTATGGGAATAAGATACTAGATCTTGTAGATTTCGTCAAGGGAAATCAGAATAAATGGGGCAGTCTCAGAATAAAGTCAGAACTCGTTTTATCGCGCCAGAGCCGGGTTCCAAGGGGGGGTAGGCGATGATAACTGATGAAAGCTCACTTTTTCTAAGGTTTTCTCCATTTGTCGGTTTTCAGCCGCAGGCCTAGTTCCTTTATTAATTATCTCAGAAAGAGCATCCGGCCGAAAGGCCCCTTTGCCGGCAGGATGGCAGCCCCTTAACCCGGTCTGAGCGGTTTATTAATCGCAGAAGCAAGGGAACCGCCGCCCCCGGCAATCCAGGCCGGGTTCGCCCCTGGTCAAAAAATCTTTGCTTCTTCCCTTCCCAGGCCCGTCCGGTCAATTCATTTGCCTTTTGGGTCCGGTAGCGGTATAAATTCCGTCAATACCTTATGGAAGACAGGAGAATCCTTGAGCAAAAAAATGATCGGCATCCTGGGCACCGGCAGCTATCTACCGGAAGCGGTCCTCACCAACCAGGACCTGGAGAAGCTGGTGGACACCACGGATGCCTGGATCGTGGAACGTACCGGAGTGAGTGAGCGCCGCATCGCGGCCCCGGAGGAAGATGCGGTCACCATGGGGGTGATCGCCGCCCGCCGGGCTCTGGAAAATTCCGGGATCGAGCCGGAACAGCTGAGCTACATCGTCTTAGGGACCAACACCCCGGCCCAGTTCTTTCCGGCCGGGGCCATCAGCATCCAGGAGGAATTGGGACTGGGCGGCCGGGCCGCGGCCTTCGACCTGCAGGCGGGTTGCAGCGGTTTTAATTATGCCGTCTATGTGGCGGAGCGGCTGGTGGCTCCGGAGGACAAATACGCCCTGGTCATCGGCTCGGATGTCTGCTCCCGTTTCACCGACTGGACTGACCGGGGCACCTGCCTGCTCTTCGGGGACGGGGCCGGGGCGGTGGTGTTGGGTCCCAGCCGGCGGAACCACATCATCACCTCCTTCATAGCCTCCAGCCTCAACCGGAAGCTGTATTGCGACACCGAATTAAACAAAGAGGTGAGCCCCTTCCAGCCGCTGCCGAGCCACACCGGCAAACACTATCTGTACATGGACGGCCCGGAGATTTTCAAGTTCGCGGTGAACGCGGTGAAGATTTCCATTCAGCGCATCCTGGAGATGGCCGGACTGGAGCGGGAGGAGCTGGACTATCTCATCATCCACCAGGGCAACTTCCGCATCCTGAAGGCCGGGGCCAAATTTGCCCGGGTGTCCATGGACAAGGTGTTCGTCAATATTCACAAGTACGGCAATACCTCGGCGGCCTCGGTGCCCATTGCCTTGGACGAGGCCCTGATGGCAGGTAAGATCAAAGACGGCGACAAGGTGATGCTCATCAGCTTCGGCGCCGGGACCACCTGGGGTGGCGCCTTGCTGCAGTGGGGGGAGTAGTAGGTAGCTGATAGCTATCAGCTTTCAGCGGTCAGCTTAAATCATCTTCAGAATCGAGTCAGGGCGTGAATGGTCACGCCCTTATTTTTTGGGCAGATATTTCTGATCTCAGTTCATGGAGATTCGTTTAGTGATGATAAAGTTCCTTTCTGAGTTTCAAAAAATTAACCGGGGCGGTTCAAAGAACCACCCCGCGAGTTTTTGTATTAAGTTTTTAGCTGATAGCTGACAGCTATCACATAATCCTGATCTTCTGGCCGGGCTCTGGGGTTTCCTCCGGAGGTGGGGCCGGTTTTTCTTCCTTGGGCGCCGGTTTTTCCTCTTTGGGAGCCCCGCCCCCGGTTTCTTGGGGCTTCGCCTTGGCCGGTTTCTGCTTGGCCGGCGGGACCGCTTCTTCTTCTTCTTCTTCTTCCGGTTTAAGGGGTTTGAACTTTTCCACCGGCGGCGGCGGCTGAATCCTTTCCGGCAGCGGCGGCGGCGGCAGCGGCGGCGCCTCCACCGGCGGCGAAGGCGGAGCCGCTTCCGGAGCGGCCACCGGGGTGGGAGAGAGGTAACGGGAATCTACCCACCCCAGGCGCCCGTCCCGTTTGACCCGGATCTGGAACCAATCCTCGGCAGCCCCCACTTTTTCCACTTCTTCGTCCCGTTCCAGCAGGGAAATCTTGGGGCAGTCCATGCCGGGACAGGCCCGGAGATTGAGATGATTGACCTTGACATAGAAGACCGGCCGGCTCACCCGGGGCGGCAGTGCCGGGGCGGTCGGCGCCCCGGGCAGCGGCGGCGGGATATACCTGGTTGGAGCGCAGCCGGCCGGGCCGAAGGCCACTACCAGGGCCGGAATCGCGATCAGGAGCCATCTGCTGGCGGCAACGGGCTTCACTTAACCAGACCCTCCAGCGTCTTCTTTGCTGTCCCGGATCTTCCAGTCATTGCCTCTTTTTTCCAAGGTGATTTTATAACTTAGCCGGCGGAGGTCGAAGTCATGGGTGCTTTGGTTATATAATTGAATGTTCCAGACAATATTTGCCGTAGCCTGCGTATCGCTTAGGCGCTGAACATTGGAAATCCGATAATCAACACTCTTGATATCGTAATTCTTCCACAGTTCCAACTGTTGATTCTCTAACTGTCCCAGATTGGGATAGTCGGAGGAATAGCAACTGAGCCACTTGTTGATGTCCTTGTTGAGGTGGGCGGCCCGGATCTTTTCCGAGATCTTTTCCACTTCCCGTTTCAGATCCTCCTGGGGGGCGGTGGCGGTGGCCGGGGACCGGTCACTGGGGGTCCGGGCCGGCAGCTGGCGCCAGACATACCAGACGCCCATCGCCACCAGGAAAACGCCGAGCAGGGAGATGAGGCGGCTGGAGCGCCGCGGCCGGCGGTGGGGCATTGGTTCGGTCCTCCGGGGATAAAAGAGCGGCGGGCGCTCCGTTTGAGGCTCTTCCTCCTGGGTTACCCGGGCCACCCTTAGGGGCAGACCGCACTCGGTGCAAAATTTTTGACCCGGGAAGGTGGGGGTGCCGCAACGGGTGCAGCCGCGGCCGGCGACGCTCCTGGAGCTCTTCAGCAACTGGCCGCAGCGCTGGCAGAAGCGGTGCTCTTCCCCATGAATTATTTGGCATTGCTCGCAAAAAGGCATATGCTAGTTCCGTTGGCTGATCTCTCCAGCTCTTCTAACACATTCTCCTGGCAAAGAAAAGCATAATCAACGCCGGGCCGCCGCGGTCCCCTTGGTGAATTATGCTATAATTTACAGCAATTATACCGGAGAGCCAGGCGCTCGCCAAGGTGCGGCCCGGTCAGCCGGCTCGCCCGGTTTGTTGGCCTCGCGGGGTCCTCCCGGCGATCCTGGGCTGTTCAGGGAAACCCGAAAACCGCAAAGAGAGGCCCAGGTGAGATGCCTGGTTTCGATTTTATCAGGAAAAACCCCAGATTCCCCGGTAAATGGGGCGCCACCCCCTTGACAAGGGCAGGCGCGGCCGGATATATTTCCAAGATTGAGATTGGGAGTGTTTCCATGAAGAGCTATACCGCCGGTCGCGGGGAAGTTCCCCGGCAATGGTACGTGGTGGATGCCCGGGACAAGGTCTTGGGCCGCCTGGCCAGCCGCATTGCCATGGTGCTCCGGGGCAAGACCAAGCCGGTCTTCACCCCCCACGCCGACACCGGGGATTTCGTAGTAGTGGTCAATGCCGCGCAGGTGCAACTGACCGGCAGGAAACTGGACAACAAGATCTATTATCGGCATTCCGGCTACGTGGGGGGGCTGAAGGAGATTTCGGCCCGGCACCTGCTGCAGAAGAAGCCCACCGAGGTGCTGCGCCACGCAGTCCGGGGAATGTTGCCGAAAAACAGCCTGGGAAGGCAGTTGCTGAAGAAGTTGAAGATTTATCCCGGGGGGGAGCATCCCCACCAGGCCCAGCAACCGACCGCCCTAACTTGGGAGGATTGATGGCGGCCCCAGTAAACATCCATGCCAGCGGCAAGCGCAAGTCCGCCATAGCCCGGGTCTATCTGCGGCCCGGCAGCGGCCGGATTCTGGTGAATCAGCGGAACTTTGAAGAATACTTTCCCAGGGAGACCACCCGCAATCTGGTGCGGCAACCCTTGCAACTGGTCAACGTGGGTCCCGAATTCGACATATTGGTGAACGTCCGGGGCGGCGGCCTGGAAGGGCAGGCCGGGGCGGTGAAACACGCCTTGAGCCGGGCCCTGGTGACCCTCAACCCGGAATTGCGCCCCAGCCTGAAAAAGGCGGGCTTTCTCACCCGGGACTCCCGCATCAAAGAGCGGAAGAAGTACGGTCTCCGGGGCGCCCGCCGCGGTTGCCAGTACTCGAAGCGGTAACTTGTCGGATTTATTTGAGGGAGGGCCGGGGGAATCACTGGTGAGCCCCCGGGCACCCTTAAAAAAAAGCGCCCGCCCTCCCGCAAACGCCCCTCCCAACCCCTTTAAGGGCCTTTCCCAGGCATGAACCAGATCTCTGTCGCGGTCATGGGCGCCTCCGGCTACGCCGGGTTGGAATTGGTGCGGCTTTTGGCCCGTCACCCAGGGGCCCGGCTTACCGCGGTCACTTCCCGGGAATGGGCCGGGCGGCCCATGGCCTCGGTGTTCCCGGCCTTAACCCGCATCTGCGACCTGGATTTCATCGTCCCGGACCCCGAGGCTATCGCCGCCGTAGCGGAGGTGGTCTTCACCAGCGTGCCGCATCAGACCGCCATGGAAGTGGTGCCCCGGCTGCTGGCCCGGGACTGCCGGGTGGTGGACCTGAGCGCCGATTTCCGCTTCAAGGACGCCGCGGTCTATGAAAAGTGGTATCAGCCTCATCTCGCCAAGGAATTGCTAGCCGAGGCGGTCTACGGCCTGCCGGAGATCCACGGCTACGCGGTCAGCCGGGCCCGCCTGGTGGGCAACCCCGGCTGCTACCCCACCTGCGTTATCTTGGGACTGGCGCCCCTGGTGCAGAATAAGCTGATTCACCTGGACTCAGTGATCGCCGATTGCAAGTCCGGGGTCAGCGGCGCCGGTCGGCAGGCGTCCCTTAGCACCCAGTATTGCGAGGTCAACGAGGGGCTGCAGGCCTACAAGGTGGCGGAGCACCGCCACAACCCGGAAATGGAGCAGGAGTTGAGCCTGCTGGCCGGCGAACCGGTGCTGGTGACCTTCAGCCCTCATCTGGCGCCCATGAGCCGGGGCATTCTGGGGACCCTGTATGCCCGGCTGCTGCGGCCCCAGACCGATGTGGAGATTCTCAACTTCTACCAGAATTTCTATGAGGATCAGCCCTTTATCCGCTTGCTGCCCAAGGGAAGCCTCCCCAATACCATCAACGTCCGGGGCAGCAACTATTGCGATCTCGGGGTGCGAGTGGACGGCGCCCGGGGGCGGGTGATTGTGGTGGCGGTCATCGACAACCTGCACCGGGGGGCCGCCGGCCAGGCGGTGCACAACTTCAACCTGATGGCCGGGTTTCCCGAGACCACCGGGTTGGATTTAGTGCCCCTAATTCCCTAAATGCCAGGTGAAAGCATGGTGGGGAGTATATCCCCGGCATTTTTCTTAATGATAATCCAAGCCTATTTCACCCCCACCCTAACCATCCCCCCTCGAGGGGGAGGGAAAATGCAAAATTTCTCCTGAATGGCCCCGCAGCGCAATATCCGCCTGCTTCTGGAATACGATGGCACCCGCTACCACGGCTGGCAGCGCCAGAAGAACGCGGTCTCCATTCAAGAGGTGTTGGAAGAGGCCCTCACGCGTCTCACCGGGGAAGGAGTCAGGCTCATCGGCTCGGGGCGCACCGATGCCGGGGTGCACGCCCTGGGGCAGGTGGCCAATTTTCACAGCGGCGGCGCCCTCCCCCTGAAGGCCTTTGAGGCCGGCGTGAACTCCATGCTGCCCTGGGATATCGTGGTTCTGGAGGCGCGTGAGGTCCCCCCGGAGTTTCACGCCCGGAAATCGGCCCTCTCCAAGACTTACGAATACCGCATCCTCAACCGGCCCCGCCGTTCCCCCCTGCATCACCATTTTAGCTGGTGGATTTCAGGGAAGCTGGATCTGAAGGCCATGGCGGCGGCCGCGGCGCTGCTCCCCGGGGAGCACGATTTTTCCGCCTTCAGGGCCAGCGGCAGCGGCTCGCTGAACCCGGTGCGGCGGATTGCCGCGGCCCGCTGGCGGACCCACCCCGGGGGCTGGCTCATCTTCACCATCACCGGCAACGGCTTCTTAAGGGGCATGGTCCGCAGCCTGGTGGGCACCCTGGTGGCGGTGGGCCAGGGGAAAGCTGCTCCAGACCTGCTGGGCGATTTGCTGCGGAACCAGGGGCGCCATCTGGCCGGACCAACCGCTCCGCCCCAGGGACTGTTTCTGGTGGAAGTGGTTTATTGATAGTTTTTTGTGAAAAACAATTCGCCAGGTAGATTTTGTCGCGGTGGCTGATTAAGTTAAAAGAAAAGGAAGAAAAGAAAAATGGTGCGCATTGCGCACCCTAGGCGTCTCATTTCGTTCCCCAGCCCTATCCAGGAGATGCGCATCGGCATCAATACCGGGGAGGCCATCGTCGGCAACATCGGCTCCTCCAGGCGCATGGACTTCACCATCATCGGGGACATGGTGAACGTCGCGGCCCGGCTCCTGGAGGCGGCCAAGGACCTGGGCGCTGACACCCTGGTGAGCCAGGCCACCTATCGTCAGGTGGAAGGGCGGTTCCAGTTCATCCCCCTTAAGCCGGTGGTGCTGAGGGGACGCCAGGAACCCACCCCGATCTACCGGTTGCCCGTTTGCGCGCCTGGCCCTGTTTGATTAACTGGATGCATTTAAGGAACAATTTTCTCTGCTCCCGGAGGCCGCAGACCCCCTCATGAAAATGAGCAGTTTGTAAAAAAATTATTGACAAGCATCGAGGTAATGGTTATCCTAAAAATTTATATTTAACGTGAATTTTTTCACATTTTTCCGGATAAAATTCTTAATTTCCTAGGAGGAAGATAGATGGCCTTAGTTAATCCCCACGGTAAAAAGAAAAAATTAAAACCCTTGCTGCTCTCCCCGGCCCAGGTGGCCGAAGAGAAAAAGCGCGCCAAGGAACTGACCGTTGTTACCATGACCTCCCGGGAAACGGCCGACCTCATCATGATGGGCATCGGCGGCTTCACTCCCCTGGACGGCTTCATGGGCCACGATGACTGGAAAGGCTCCTGCAGCGAAGCTATGAAGCTGAAAGACGGGACCTTCTGGCCCATCCCCGTCACCATGTCCGTCAACCAGGGCAAGGCCGACTCCATCAAGGTCGGCCAGGAAGTGCTGCTGGTGGACGAAGAGACGGAAGAGATGATGGGGACCATGAAGGTCACCGAAAAGTACAAAATTGATAAAAAGTGGGAATGCAAACAGGTCTTCACCACCGATGACCTGGAGCACCCGGGCGTGGAGATGGTCATGGGCCAGGCAGACGTCAACCTGGCGGGCACCGTCAAGGTCTGGAGTGAAGGCCCCTTCCCGAAACAGTATCCCGGGCTCTACATGCGGCCCTGGGAAACCCGGAAGTTATTTGAGGACAAGGGTTGGGAAACCATTGCCGCCCTGCAGCTGCGGAACCCCATGCACCGCTCCCACGAGTACCTGGCCAAGATCGCCATCGAGGTCTGCGACGGCGTTCTGATCCACCAGCTCCTGGGCAAGTTGAAACCCGGTGACATCCCGGCGGAAGTGCGCACCGAGGCCATCAACGTCTTGACCCAATACTATTTCGTCAAGGACACCTCCATCCAGGCCGGCTATCCCCTGGATATGCGCTACGCCGGTCCCCGGGAGGCCCTGTTCCATGCGGTGTTCCGCCAGAACTTCGGCTGCTCCCACCTGATCGTCGGCCGCGACCATGCCGGGGTGGGCGATTACTACGGCCCCTTCGACGCCCAGAAGATCTTCACCAAGATCCCCAAGGACGCCCTGGAGCTGAAACCCCTGAACATCGACTGGACCTTTTACTGCCATAAGTGCGACGGCATGGCCTCCATGCGCACCTGCTGCCACGGCAAGGAAGACCGTCTGATGCTCTCCGGCACCATGCTGCGCAAGATGCTGTCCGAAGACATGGAAGTGCCGGATCACTTCAGCCGCCCCGAAGTCCTGACCGTGCTGCGGAAGTACTACCGGGGCCTCACCGAGAAAGTGGAGGTCAAGGTCCACGGCTTCGCCGCCGGGGAGATGTCGGGGAAGGAGTAAGGCGTAAAGTTGGGAGAAGGCGGAAACGGTTTCCGCCTTCTCCCTCTGCAAGCATAGTAAAGATCAAGGCTTTAACCCTAATGAGGAGGTTTTAAGTTATGCCGAGTTACGTAATCGTGGAAAAATGTGACGGCTGCAAGGCCCTGGACAAGACCGCTTGCCAGTACATCTGCCCCAATGACCTGATGGTTCTTGACCCCGAAAGCAAGAAGGCCTTCAACCAGGAGCCGGAACAGTGTTGGGAATGCTTCAACTGCGTGAAGATCTGCCCCCAGCAGGCCGTTGAAGTCCGCCACTATGCGGACATCATGCCCCTGGGCTCCAGCACCTTCCCGCTGCGCGGCACCGACAACATCATGTGGACCATTAAGTTCCGGAATCAGACGACCATCAAGCGGTTCAAGTTCCCCATCCGGACCACGGCTGAGGGTTCCATCGATTGCTTCAAGGGCAAAACCTTGCCCAGCGACATGGCCGGCCTCAAGCAACCCGGTTTCTTCACCGGCAAGGCCCGCACCGAGTAGTCAACCCAGCAGCGCAAATTCAAGGAGGACACAGAGATATGGCTCTAGAAAGAGAATTTTGTAAATGGTCTTTTTGTGCGAAACCCGTGGTAGAAACCATCGAGACCGACCTGCTGCTGGTAGGCGGCGGTATGGCTTGCACCGGCGCCGCCGTTGAAGCTGCTGCCTGGGCGAAAGCCGCCGGCTTGAAAGTAACCCTGGTTGACAAAGCCGCCCTGGATCGTTCCGGCGCCGTGGCCATGGGTCTGTCCGCCATCAACACCTACATCGGTTCGGAAAACAAAATAGCTGACTATGTGAGCATGGTGCGCACCGACCTCATGGGCATCATCCGGGAAGACTTGGTCCACAGCGTGGGCGCCCACGTCGACCAGACCGTGCATGACTTCCAGGAATGGGGCCTGCCCATCTGGCAGAAAGACACCGAAGGCCACACCGTGGACGGCCAGACCGCCAGAGACGAAGGCCTGCCCCTGCTGAAAGACGGCGGTAAGTGCGTCCGTTCCGGCCGCTGGCAGTGCATGATCAACGGTGAATCCTACAAGGTGATCGTGGCCGAAGCCGCCAAAAACGCCCTTGGGATGGACAACATCTATGAGCGGGTCTTTATCGTGAAGCTGCTCACTGACAAGAACAACGCCAACCGGGTCTGCGGCGCGGTAGGCTTCAGCGTGCGTGAGCACAAGACCTATGTCTTCAAATGCAAGGCCATGATCATCGCCTGCGGCGGTGTGGTCAACGTCTTCCGGCCCCGGTCGGTGGGTGAAGGCCAGGGTCGGGCCTGGTACCCCGTATGGAACGCCGGCTCCACCTATGCCATGCCCGCGGAAATCGGCGCCAAGATGGTGCTGATGGAAAACCGTTTCGTCCCGGCCCGCTTTAAGGACGGTTACGGCCCGGTGGGCGCCTGGTTCCTGTTCTTCAAGGCCCAGGCCACCAATTGTTACGGCGAAGACTATATGGCCAAGAACTGGGACCGGGTCAAGAAAGAGTACCCCGGTTATGCCGATAACCCGGGCACCTGTCTGCGGAACCATGCGGCCATGATCGAGATGCGGGAAGGCCGCGGCCCCATCATGATGCAAACCCAAGAGGCCATGGCCAAGCTGGCCGAAACCCTGAGCAAGAAAGAGCTGAAGCATCTGGAGTCGGAGGCCTGGGAAGACTTTCTGGATATGTCCATCTCCGCCGCCTCCCTGTGGGCCTCCTTCAACATGGAGCCCGACAAGGTGCCTTCGGAAATCATCCCCTCCGAGCCTTACCTGCTCGGTTCCCACGCCGGCTGCGCCGGTCTGTGGGTCTCCGGTCCCGCCAAGAACTACCTGGGCGCTCCCGACAGCTGGTTCTGGGGCTATGACCGCATGACCACCGTCGAGGGCCTGTTCACCGCGGGTGACGGCGTCGGCGCCTCCGGGCACAAGTTCTCCTCCGGGGCCCACGCTGAGGGCCGCATGGCCGCCAAGGGCGCCCTCGCCTTCATCCTGGACCACAAGAACGACAAGCTGGAAGCGGGGCAGAACATCGACGAGCTGATCGCCGAGATCTACCTGCCCTTCGAGATCTTCGAGAAGTACAAAGGCTACACCTCCGCCCCGGAGATCAACCCCAACTATCTGATGCCCAAGCAGGTCCAGACCCGCTTGCAGAAGCTGATGGACGAGTACGTGGCCGGTTGCGCCACCATGTACATGACCAACAAGCCCAGCCTGGAAGAAGGCCTGAAGCGCCTCACCCTGCTGAAGGAAGACGCCACCCGGTTGGCCGCTCGGGACCTGCACGAACTGATGCGGGCCTGGGAAAATTATCACCGGATTCTCTCCGGTGAGGCCCACCTGCGGCACATCCTGTTCCGGGAGGAGAGCCGTTACCCCGGTTACTACTACCGCTCCGACTTCCTGTCCATCGACGACAGCAAGTGGAGGGTGTTCACCATTTCCCAGTACGACAAGAACACCAACGAGTGGAAGTTCGAGACCGAGCCTTACAAGCAACTGTTGAAGTAAGCAACCTCTGAGGCGTCCTCGGGGCCCCGGTCCTGCCGGGGCCCCGGGCGGCGTTGTCTCCGGCCGTGGCCTCAGTCCAGGCACGGCCATTTTTTTAAGGGGAAGTTCGAACTTCCCGCCCCGGCCCCGGCGAAAATTCGCGTGCACCTCTATTCACAATGTTATATTAGTGGGGCATCGCGTTTAGGGGGCTGGGCCGGAATTTTCCATGAGGCCGAAGCTCCGGCTCGCGAAATGTCCTGAAGGAGGACTTGTGTGAACGCCGAAAATCGCAAGATTCTGGTCATCGGGGGAGGCATGAGCGGCCTCGCCGCGGCCCTGGAGGCGGCGGAAGCCGGGGCGGAGGTGATCATCACCGAGAAGGCCCCCTACCTGGGCGGCCGGGTAGCCCAACTCCACCGATACTTTCCCAAGCTTTGCCCGCCCACCTGCGGTTTAGAGATCAACTTCCGGCGGATCAGGGAAAATCCCAACATCCGTTTCTTCACCATGGCGGAAGTCAGCCAGATCAGCGGCACGGCAGGCAACTTCGAGGTCACCGTCCAGGTGGCGCCGCGCTATGTCAATGACCGCTGCGTGGCGTGCGATGCCTGTGCCCAGGCCTGCACCGCCTGGCGGGTTAACGATTTCAACTATGGTCTGGACAAGACCAAGGCAGCCTATATCCCCTTTGATTTCGCCTTTCCCCAGAAGTACGTCCTCGACGCCGCGGTATGCAGCGGCGACTGCGGCCGGAAGTGCCTGGAGGCCTGCAAATACGAAGCCATCGAGCTGGACATGTTGCCCCAGACCTTGAAGTTCCAGGTGGGGGCCATCATCCTGGCCAGCGGCTGGGAACTTTACGATGCCACCAAGATGGACAACCTGGGGTTCGGCCAGGTGGCCAACGTCATCACCAACATGCAAATGGAGCGCCTGGCGGCCTCCAACGGCCCCACCGGCGGGTTGATCCTCCGGCCTTCGGACCAGAAGGCCCCCAAAAAGGTGGCCTTTGTCCAATGCGCCGGTTCCCGGGACGAGAACCATCTGCCGTATTGTTCTTACATCTGCTGCATGGCCTCCCTGAAGCAGGCCACTTATCTCCGGGAGAAAGACCCGGAGACCGAAGCTCATATCTTTTATATCGATATTCGCACGCCGGGCCGCTATGAGCAGTTTTTTTGGAAGGTGCGGGACGACGAGAAGGTCCATCTCATCCGGGGCAAGGTGGCCAAGATCACCCAGGCCCCCGGGGCCGACGACGTGGTGGTGGTGGCGGAAAACACCGCGACGGGCGACAAACAGTCCCAGACCTTCGATATGGTGGTGCTGGCGGCGGGCATGGTGCCCTCCACCAAGTCCTCCCCCTGCCCCCTGCCAATCTCCTACACCCCCGACGGCTTCATCATCGAGGAGCTCCTGCCGCCGGGTGTCTATGCCGTGGGTACTTTAAAGGGCCCCCTGGATGTGACCAAGTCGGTGCAGGACGGCACCGGGGCTGCGCTTAAGAGTCTCATCGCCCTGGGCAGGAGGTCATAATGGAAAAGAAATACGGTGTCTATCTATGTAAGGGTTGCGGTATCGGTGAGTCCATCGATTTCGAGAGCCTGGCCAAGGTGATCAAGAAAGAGGGCAAGATCCAGCATATCAAGGAGCACGACATCCTGTGCTCTCCCGCGGCCCGGGAGATGATCCTGGAGGACCTCAATCCGGAAGGCGAGGCCATTAACGCCCTGGTCATTGCCGCCTGCTCCCCCCGGGTGAAATACGAAGAATTCGATTTCCCCAACGTTTTGGTGGAGCGTTGCAATATTCGGGAGACGGTGGCCTGGACCCAGGAACCCAATAACGAACATACCCAGGCCCTGGCCGAGGACTACCTGCGGATGTACTGCGCCAGGGTGAAAAAGTCAGAATTGCCGGAGCCTTACCAGACCGAATGCGACAAGACCATCCTGGTCATCGGCGGCGGCGCCGCCGGCCTGAGCGCTGCCCTGGAAGCCGCCAATAACGGCTATGACGTGGTGCTGGTGGAAAAGCAGGCGGAGTTGGGCGGCTATGGCGCCAAGCTGCACCGCCAGACTCCTTCCAGCTATCCCTTCACCACCCTGCAGGAGCCTACGGTCTTCAAGAAGATCAAAGAGGTCCAGGGCCATCCCAAGATCCGGGTCTTCACCAACGCCCAGATCGAGAAGATCGAAGGGCAGCCGGGTCTACTGGATACCACCCTCACGGTCAACGGCAGCGAAGAAACCATTCGCGTGGGCTCGGTGGTGCTCGCGGCCGGCTGGCGGCCCTACGACGCCACCAGGCTTACCAAGCTGGGTTACGGCCTCTCCAAGGACGTGATCACCAACCTGGAGATGGAGGAACTGGCCAGGCAGGGCAAGATCGTGCGGCCCTCCGACGGCAAGCCGGCCAACAGCGTGGCCTTCATCCAGTGCGCCGGTTCCCGGGACCCGGAACATCTGCCCTATTGTTCCGACTTCTGCTGTCTGGCCTCCCTGAAGCAGGCCCTCTATGTCCGCCAGCAGAACCCCAACGCCCTGGCCTATATCCTCTACAAGGACATCCGCACCCCGGGGCAGACGGAGCTGTTCTATAAGGAAGCGCAGTCCGACCCAGGAGTCATGCTTACCAAGGCGGAGATCGACGGCATCGCCTTGGGAGGCGACGGCAGGCTGCAAATTACCGCCAAGGACACCCTCCTGGGCGAGAAGGTGCTCCTGGAGGCTGACCTGGTGGTCCTGGCCACCGGCCTGGTGCCGGTCACCAATGATGAGCCGGTGCTCAATCTCGGCTACCGCCAGGGCCCGGGGTTGCCGGAGATCGAGCCCTACCAGGGGTTTGCCGACTCCAACTTCATCTGCTTCCCCTATGAGACCCGGCGTACCGCGGTCTATGCCGCGGGCGCGGTCCATCAGGCCATGACCATTCCCATGGCCATGAACGACGGCGTCGGTGCGGCCTGCAAGGCCATCCAGGCAGTGGAGCACGTGGCCGCGGGCATGGCGGTGCATCCCCGGGCCTGGGACGAAACCTTCCCGGATCCCTTCATGCAGCGCTGCACCTCGTGCAAGCGTTGCACCGAGGAATGCCCCTTCGGCGCCATCGAAGAAGATGAAAAAGGTACCCCGTTCTTTAAGATCAACCGCTGCCGCCGCTGCGCCACCTGCATGGGGTCCTGCCCCGAACGCATCGTCTCCTTCAAGGACTTTAGCGTCGATATCATCGGTTCCATGCTCAAGTCCCTGGACGTGCCGGAACTCGAGGATGAAGACGCGGAAGACGCGCCTTTCCGGATCATCGGCCTGATCTGCGAGAACGATGCCATGCCGGCCCTGGATGCGGCCGGCTTGCACAGGCTTAGGCTGGACCCGCGGGTCCGCTTCATCCCGCTGCGCTGTCTGGGGTCCTTTAATATGGTCTGGATCTCGGATGCCCTGTCCCGGGGTGTCGACGGCATGATCCTCCTGGGTTGCAAATACGGGGACGACTACCAGTGCCACTTCGCCAAGGGCAGCGAGCTCTGCGAATACCGCATGGGCAAGCTTTCCGAAACCCTGGACAAGCTGGGACTGGAATCCGACCGGGTGCAGCAATTCCAGATAGCCCACTCCGATTTCGATAAGCTGCCGGAAATCATCAATAATTTCGTCAAGCGGATTTTGGCGATCGGCCCCAACCCCTTCAAGGAACTTTAGGAGGTCTGATACATGGCAGGCGAAACTGTTATCAAGCCGGACCTGCAATTCGTCAACCGGGTCATCGCCGCCGGGGGGGACACGGTAAAGAAATGCTATCAGTGCGACACCTGTTCGGTGGTCTGTAATCCCACTCCGGATAGCAAGCCCTTTCCCCGCAAAGAGATGCTCCAGGCCCAATGGGGCCTGAAAGAGGTGGTGCAAGACCCGGATATCTGGCTGTGCCATCAGTGCAGCGACTGCACCGTTTACTGTCCCCGGGGGGCCAAACCCGGCGAAGTGATGAACGCCCTCCGGAAACTGTGCATCGAGGAATACTCCGCCCCCCAAATGTTGGCAAGGATGGTGGGCGATCCCCGCTATCTCCCGATGCTCCTCGCCTTCCCGGTGGCGCTACTGCTGGCGGCCCTGGGAGCTATCGGCCATCTGCACCTGCCCGCAGGCCCCATTGCCTACCACAAGCTGTTCCCCACCCTGTTGGTGGACTTCATCTTTGTCCCCGCTTTCTTCTTTGCGGTGGTGGTATTGGGCCGGGGTGTCCTGCGTTACTGGGGGGACCTGAATAGCAGCAACCCCTGGAAGGTCCGGGTGGAAGGCAAGCCGGTGTGCAACCTGGTGGAAACCCTCAAGGATATCTTGATGCACAACCGCTTCCGGCTGTGTGAAACCACCTATACCCGCTCCACCAATCACCTGTTCCTGCTCTTTGGCTTCATCTTCCTGGCCATCGTCACCAGTTGGGGCTTCCTGAACGAATGGGTCTTTCATCATGAATCCCCCTACGCCATCTATGAGCCCATCAAGCTGCTGGCCATCTTGGGCACCGCGAGCCTGCTCTACGGAATCTATAACATCATCCAGGAGCGCCAGGCCAACGCCGAGAAGGCGGGCTATGGCGGCTACTATGACTGGCTGTTGGTCTATGTGATCTTTGCCGTGGGGGCCAGCGGCTTGCTCTCCTGGCTGTTCCGGCTGATGCATATCCCCATCCTGGCCTATCCCACCTACTTTCTGCACCTGGTCTCGGTGTTCTTCCTGTTCTTTTACGCCCCCTACACCAAGATGGCCCATATGGTGTACCGCACCGTGGCCATGTTCTATGCCCGCATGTCGGGCCGGGGCTTTTAGGCGGCGGGTTTTTTGTTAGCCGCGCCGTTAACCGGAAGCCGGCCCCACGCAGGGCCGGCTTTTTTGTGGTGCGCCCGGCAGGGCGCACCCACATGGAGGTGAAAGTCCTCTACAGGCCCGACAGGGGGAACTGTTAGCCGGACGGCAAGGGTGTCCATCGCGAGGTGGAA
>Ga0208821_1000927_pt1 | contig 19287 bp, 12 predicted proteins | sample June2015DPH_20_5_FD_184720 | JGI IMG/M metagenome (GOLD analysis project Ga0208821, IMG submission 184720) | Peatland microbial communities from SPRUCE experiment site at the Marcell Experimental Forest, Minnesota, USA - June2015DPH_20_40... | ecosystem: Environmental > Terrestrial > Soil >... | reverse complement strand
TTGGCTCTCCAGTCCAACTCCCGCCTCCGAATCCAAGCTCACGCTCAAATCCAGAGTAGAAGTTTGCTGTGCCCAGGGTGGACCAAAACAAACCGCCGAAGTGGACCACGTTAGAATGCCAAAATCAGACGCCGATTTAATCCCCTGCAGAATCTCAATCAGGCTGTAAAGATTCCCATCCAAATCGCGAAGCGGAGTCAGCAGAAGATGCACATGGTCCGGCATGACCACGACCGCATGAATCGCCGCTCTTGTCCCATGATCGTGCAGACAGGGCCGCAGCACGATATCTCGAACCGACTCCGGCAAAGGATCAAGACAACCCGCACAAAACGTGACAAAGACCGCCCGATCGTCCTTCTGATAGTGCGGAAGCCGCCGCCGATACTCGGACTTCCCCTTCAATAATGCCTGAGTCATGAGCCGCAATCGTGGGTGCGAGTGTAAGTATAAGTATAAGTGGGGAGCGGGCGCCCTCGCCCGCTGCCGTCGACTTACCCAGTCTGCTCCCGAAAGTCGAATCGATCTGTGACACAGACACAATCAAAATGTGACGATTTCAAATGCACGGGAACGCCGGCGGAGGAATGTTCGGTTGCTATTGTTTTTGTGGAGCGGGCGCCCCCGCCCGCTGCCTTTTGACTTTGTTAGTATCCGGCAAGACCAGCGAATCAGTCTGTGACCAGGACACAATCAAAATGTGACGATTTCAAACCCCGAAAGACGGCGACGAATCCCCAGCCGTCAGCCCTTTTCGCGGGCGGGGGCGCCCGCGCCACACGAACGTGGGAGAGTAGGTCGTTCCGGGCATAAATAAAGGCCACGTTCAGAAATGAGCGTGGCCTTTTCCGCTGTCAGGGAACTCTGCCGTTATTCCGGCGTATTCCGCCCGAATGGACAATGTAAAAGACAATGAGTCTTCGCATTCTATTCGCTTCGTGGTAAGCTGTGCTTTGATGGAGAAGGAGATCCACTTCGAGACGACGCAACAGAAGGTCGCAACCGGCCTCGTGCTCCCGATCTTCGCGGGAGCTCTTTACATCACGCCGGAGGAGTTCCGCCGACACCACCAGGGTTTGCCGATCGAGCAACCGCACGACCACCACGAACGCGCACCGATGGAGGAGGGGAGGTCGAGCGTAACGGTTGACTCTGGCAGTAGCACGGCGACGGTGAACACCTTCTCTTCCGGGTTTTTCGAGGGATGGCAAAACGGGTCGGTGGAGTGGCCGGTGATGTTGCGTCCTGGTCTCTACATCACGGTTGGTTCCGAAAAGAAGAGCTAGTAGTCTAGCTCACTGGATCCAGGTCCGGACGTCCACCTTGCTCGATGAGACCGGGGAGGCTGGCCCACCCTTTCACTCATCTCAACTCCCGAGGGTGGCCCGTCCTTGTTCGCGCTTTTTGCGACAGGGCGGGGATTTTGACTTCCTATCTTCACCACGACTCCCATCTGCTCACAATCCGTCCGTGATCGAAATTTATTGACTTACAACCCGCCGTGCGCGAGAATAGAAATCTGATTGGGGCAGTTTCGAGATGTGTCCGTCACTAAGACGCACCTCGAAGCTGCCCCAAAACCATTTTCAGCGCTCTTTGACAACGTAACTCGTTGATTCTGGAAGACTTTACCCGCAAGTCCTTTAAATCCAAAGACCTAGCGGGAATTTCCTCCTAACCCCATGATTCCAAAAGAGAGGGGGGAGGGGGGGTACCCCCCCCTCCCATACCACTTCATGCCTCACGATCCTGATGCGGGCTTTCGCGTTCCCCAACCTCCTCGATCCCGTCCGACGGTTGCGATCGCTCTCAGCATCGTTATTGGGCTGCTTCTTGGAATTCTGTGTCTCGGTTCGGTTGGATGGTTAATGCTGTCCCGACATTCGGGGCGCGCTCTGTTGAGCCATCTGTTGTCGGCGGTGACAGGCAGAACCGTCAGCATCGATGTGAACCAGCCCACCGTGGTTGATCGCATTCAGCGGCTGCAGCGGCTGGAGACGGTGGTTTACACCATGGACAAGTTGGTGACCGGCGCGAAAGAAAACCCCATCTTTCCGGATTTTCTGGCCGGAGATCGCCTCTTGATGATGGTGCACGGCGAGGTTGTCGCGGGGATTGATTTCTCGAATCTAAAGCTGGACGACGTCAGAGTGGATGGCAAGCAGATTCACTTGCATCTTCCCGCGGCGCAGGTGTTCAGCACCCGGCTCGACAGCGCCAAGACGCGGGTGTATTCCAGGCAAACTGGGTTGCTGGTACCGACCGATCCGAATCTGGAAACGCAAGTGCGCCAGGAGGCGGAACGTCAGCTGCAAGAGGCCGCGTTGGCCGATGGCATTTTGCGAACGGCCCAGCAGAATGCGGCTTTGACGATCAGCAGTCTGTTACAAGGTTTGGGATTCGAGAAGATTGACTTCGACTAGTGGCAGTGCGGCGGTGGTGTGCGGGGCGGACAGGGGTGTCCGGCCCACATGACGAATATCCTGAGTGCTTGTGAGAGCGGCGTTCATTCGCGAGGTTGTTCGAAGTTCTCAGTCTGCTCGACTCCAGCTTTTCGCAGCTCTGCCATGAAGGCAATTGGGTCCACTGCGTCAGCGAGGAAGTGGATGCCGGCCTGGACGCCTTTACTCTCCGAAACCATGCGGGCGACAGTGGCTAGCGCAAGTCCGTTAATCCAGTAGTCGCGGCGCTCCTTGTAAACGATCTGGACTTTCAGGGCCAACCTGCGTCCTTGAGAGCGCCCAAGAATATGAGCCACGACAAAACCATCCACGGGCAGACGATTTCTGCGAAATACGTTTCGGAACAAGCGAACACTCAGCGTTTCGGGGAGAGGAAGCAGGGCCATGAGAGTTATCGCCATGATCGTCCGAAACCCCGATAAGTACGCGTAGGCGAAAACGTCATAGTTATTAAGCCGACATCCGATCTCGCTCAGTTCGGGAGTGGAAACCATAAGGAAACGGCCGGGGCCGACGGGGTCACCCAAGTCGACCCGGCGGAAAGCCTCCGACATTTTGGCGCGGGTCCACTCGCCCTTGTGAAAGTAACCAGGACTGCGGAGCCCCAACTTACGGACGAACCGGACAGCGTCGCGCAAAGCATTGGTGGACCACTCGCCGGAGTCACTGAAATACACGGTCAACGACTCGATTGAATCCATTTTGGCCATTGCCTGCGCGTCCGCGTAAACGGGCAGGAGTTCGCTCAGGCCAGGATTCCACCCGGCCGAGACCACAAACGACAATCCCAAATCTTCGATCTCTTGGCGATGAGGAAGCATGCGTTCCTTTACCAACGACATGCCTGCCGCATCAATGTAGTGACATCGCGCGCGAAAAGCCGCTTGTGCGACGCGATCCTGCAGCACCATAACCGGCCCAGCGCAGCTGACGACGATCGAACATCGGGCGCAAAAATCGTCCAACGAATGGGCATCGAGAATGTCAAGGTGCGCCGTGGACGCTCTGCTATCGAACTTCGCCGCTAGGGCCTTCCCTTTGGCCAAGTCACGTCCACCGATTAGGATCTCGCCCTCGCAGGACTTCCAAAGCTCGGACGCAACGATTCTCCCGGTTGCACCGTAGCCACCAACAATGCCGAAAGTGACAGCTCGACTCATTGCTCAACCCCGGCAGCATCCAACCGAACTAGGTCGTGGAGTATCAGTTTAGCTCTTCATCCTATGAGCCAGCGACCGACGAACACACGCACCCATGGGGAGAGTGCTGCGTCCTTTTCGCGTGCTTTGCGAAAAGGGTGGGTGATGGGGATCATCGGCGGACCCTATGGACGAGGGTCACTTCGGGAGTCAGCGAGAAATCCCAAGCGAGACATGACCGTGGGAACCCACCCATCAAGAAACGAATGGTGGTGCACCCGGCCGTCCCTCCACGTGCCTCAACTACTTTGTTCTATCTTCCGGTGGCGAGCCTTGTGGCTAGGCGTCGGGGCAAATTAGCGACTAGGATTTTTTCCTGGGCTAGGCGGAGGTTGTAGGGAACGCGATAGAAAGTGACGATCCAGGCTTCGGAGTCGAACATGGCGAAGGCGGCGCGCCAGTCGCCATCGCGGGGCTGGCCTACGGAGCCGGGGTTGATGAGATAGCGGCAGTCTTTATCCTTGCGCAGGGGCCAGTCGGAGGACTCGGACTGGCCTACGGTGCGATATACGGGACGGTAGGCTTCGTCGATCTTGCCTTGCAGCATGAAACCGCCCTGGAGATGAGTGTGTCCGAAGAAGGTGACGGGGACGGGATTGGCGATAAGCGGCGCGATGGCGTCGTGGGCGCTGACTATGTATTCATCTTCGTCGAGGGCGGAGCCGTGGACGAACTGGATGCCGGGGAGTTCGTCGAGGTGGATGGGACCCTGAGGGAGCGAGCGCAGCCAGTCGAGATTTGCGGGAGTGAGTTGGTCGCGGGTCCAGAGAGTGGCGAGGCCGGCGGCGGGGTTGAAGTCGTCGAGGTCCATGAGGCCGGTGACGGCTCTGTCGTGATTGCCGCGAACGAAGATGCGTCCGAGAGCTTGCGCGCGGGCAATGACTTCGTTGGGATTGGCGCCGTAGCCGACGGTGTCTCCGAGATTGACGACGAGGTCGTGGGCGGGAGCGGCGGCCAGACAGGCGTCCAGCGCTTCGAGATTGCTATGAATGTCGCTAAGAAGGAGGATATGCACAAAAACAGGATTATAGCTTTTCTGGAGGGGAAAGGACGAGGCGAGGGGCGGCGGAAGTCCGGTCCGAGGGATACGAGCAACAGCTTTCATGAATTGTCATCCCGAACGAAGTGAGGGATCTGCATTTTGCGGCGAACTGCAGATCCCTCACTTCGTTCGGGATGACAATTCCTAAAAGGTTTCTGGAACAAGCTGCGTTTATCAGATTCGGGGCAAATTCAGCACTGGGCAGCGCGCGCAGTGTCCAAGACTGACTTCGACAAGCGGCGGGAGTTGGACGGCACAAGCGGCGATGCGGTGCGGGCAGCGGGGTTCGAAGGGGCATCCGGGAGGAAGTTGGGCGATGGAGGGGACGGTGCCTTCGATGGTCGAGAGCGGAAGGGCGCGGTCGGTCGCGAGCGTGGGAATAGCGCGCAGCAGGCCTTGAGTGTAGGGATGAGCGGGTGCGCGAAAAATATCGGCCTTGGCGCCAAGCTCGAGCAGATTGCCGGCGTACATGACGGCGACGCGATCGGCGACGTGCGAGACGACGGCGAGATCGTGCGAGATGAAGAGCATCGCCAATCCGAATTTGTGGCGGAGATCGTTGAGCAGGTCGAGGATCTGCTGCTGAATCGTGACATCGAGCGCGGTGGTGGGCTCGTCGGCGATGACCAGTTGCGGGTGGTTGACGATGGCCATGGCGATCATGACGCGTTGGCGCATGCCTCCGGAGAGCTGGTGCGGATAACTGCGGGCGCGTTGTTCGGGATCGGGAATGGCGACGTCTTGCATGCCTTCGACGGCTCGACGCCAGGCTTCGGATTTCGAGACGCGGTGGTGAGCGAGAACGGCTTCGGCGATTTGGTCGCCGACACGCATGACCGGGTTGAGGGCGGTCATGGGCTCCTGGAAGATCATGGCAATGCGCGATCCGCGAAGTTGGCGCAGTTGATCGGAGGACAGGGTGGTGAGAGTGGTGGGGACGCCGTCGCTATTCTGGGAGCTGTTATGAAAAGTGATTTCGCCGGTAACGATGGCGGCGGGCGGGAACAGGCCCATGATGGCGAGCGAGGTGACGGATTTTCCCGATCCGGATTCGCCGACCAGGCCGAGGACCTCGCCGGGGGCGATGGAAAATGAGAGGCTGCTCACGGCCGTCACGGGCGCGGCGGCCGACGCCTGCTGGGCGGGCACGAGCGCCCGTCCGGCACGGGACTGCGGGAACTGGATGGTCAGGTCGCGGACGTCGAGCAGCGGGCGCACAAAGGGTATGGTATCAGCGGGGACGCTGGGACGGCTGCCGCAAAGCGTTCTTGCTGCCGACAATTCGCTTCTTCATTTCGCAAATTCCTCCAGTAATCATCATCTTATAACCCAGGCCGCCCTAAAAGGAGCGTCTAACTAGAGTGTGTTTCACAAATGCCTTTCAGCTTTGAAGGCACGTCCCTCAGGGGCTAAAGCCCGCATTTTTCGAGGCCCTAAACGGCACGGCTAAAGCCGCGCCCTACCCAAGACCGATTTATGAAGCACGTTCTAGGAAGGACTCACGGCATCGCTGAAGCGATACCCCGATACGAAACCTGAGTTTGTCAGCAGCCTGCTAGTCTGTCTTACTCCAGTCCAGCCTTTCCCAACATTTCGAGAAACTGTTTCTGCGTGCGCATATCGATCGACTGCGCTACCAGCTTGCCTTCCCGGTCATATACGAAACTCATGGGAAGGCCTTCGACCACAAACATTCCGCTTACTTTGTGCCCAGAATCGAACAGTACGGGAAAGGTAATATTGCGCTCGCTGACAAACGATGCGACCTTCTCCGCATCATCGTCGGAAATGCCCAACACCACCAGCCCTTTCGAGTTGAAACGTTCGTAGAGGGCCTCGAGATCGGGCATCTCCTTGCGGCAGGGCGGACACCAAGTCGCCCAAAAATTTACCAGCACAACTTTGCCGCGCAGTTGCGAAAGCGTCCAAGTCTTGCCGGAAAGATCTTTCAGAGTGAAGTCGAGATGCTCGCGCTTGTAGTCATCGGCCGCCAATAGCTCCATGGCCGCGGCGAGCTGTGGATTGTCGAGCGAAGTCTGCACATGCTCGTAGCGCACCAGCGTTGCGAGCGTCACATACGGGGGCGCGGGACCCTCCTTCGATGCCGGTAGCGGGCGCTCTTGAAGCGTCTTCGTCAGTGTGTTCGCCACTTCCTGAAGCGTGTCGTGGCCGAAGTCACCTTCGGTGGAAAGTAAGGCCAGCCCAGTGGCCAGATGCCATTTGTTTTCGGTCGCGGGCAACGCCCGGATTTTCAGCGCCAGATCCTTTGTCGTTCGCGCGCGGACGTCGTCGGGCAATGCGCGCAACCCGTGCAATGCATCCGACAGCGGCTTCTCGTCCGCGCTCCACACAATTTCTTTCTGTTGCGCCGAGGCGAGTTGCAGGCCGAAGGTTACTAACGCGACCAACACAGAGACCAACACAAAGAAGAGTTTTATCCTACGAAGCAAAGTCGTGTATTTCATAGCCCGCCAAGCTTAACAACAGACGACATCTCGCACCAAGCCAGCCCCGCGGCCGAAATCACGATCGCCATCAAGGGAACCCATGGGAGTAAGTCCGTAGTTTGCCGCGAACGCTTCATCGATACCTGGCTCGATCTGGTTTCATAAATGCCTTTCAGCTCGGTAGGCACGTCCCTCAGGGGCTAAAGCCCGCATTCTTCCAAGCTCTAAACGACACCCTTCGGCTTCGCTCAGGGCAGGCTCTAAAGCCGTGCCCTACGCAAAACCGATTTATGAAACACGCTCTGGTAAGCCCATTCAAAATATTCCTCGCATAACTTCCAGAAACTGGTCCTACCAGTTCAATTTCAACGCAAACTGGAACTGGCGCGGGTCGTAGGCGGCGGTAGGCTGACCGGCGACGGTGAAGAGCGGGTTTACGGCCGCTACGTTGTAGCGGTTGGCGATGTTGAACATGTCGGCGATGAGATCCATGTTGAAGCGCTCGCCGAAGTAGAGGCGTTTCGCCACGCGCATGTCGTTGAAGACCGTCCACGGGGTGACGCCCGCATTGCGGCCGAGGTTGCCGTCAAGCGAGGCGAGCGTGCCGTTGAAGTCGAGGATGCACGGCTCCTGGAAGAGGCCCGTGGGCGAGAACTTGGAAGCAACGGTAGGGTAGCCGCAACCATTCGTGGGCGTTCCCGCCGCCACAATATTTGGGCGTCCGGTGAAGGAAGACAACTGGAGGTTGTCTTCATTGCCGGTGATGATGTTGAACGGCCGGCCGGAACCGAATTCGATCAGGGGGGCGAACGTCCAATTGCTGAAGAGTTTGCTGGCGAAGCCGCCGCCGTTGAGCTTGCCCGTCTGATAGACGCCGCTGAAGACGAAGCGTTGGCGCTGATCGAAGGTAGACGTGGAACGGTCGGCGGCCGGAATGTAGCTGTCCTGCGGGGTGAGCGGGGACTCCAGGTCGGTGGAGTCGTCGATGGCGTGCGCCCAGGTGTAGGAGGCCAGGAATTCGTAGTGGCTGCTGAAGCGCTTGCGGAGATTGGCGGTCAGCCCGTGATAGACCGAGCTACCGTTGGAGTAGTTGGCGTCCATGTCGCCGAAGGGGATGCAGCCAGTGTAGGAGAATGTAGGCGGCGCGGGATTGCAGCTCGTGTTGAACCCCGGCAGGGTAGCGAGAAGAGCCTGCGCCTGCGCTACGCAAGCGCCCTGACCAGACAGGTAGAAGGCGGCGGCAATGGAGGGGTTCAGTCCGCCGGGACGGAAGAAGTTCATGAGCGAAGGATCCACATATCCGGGACCGCAGCCGCTCACGGTGAAGGGGCTGCTGGCCTTTTGACCGGCCTGGAGGGCCGCGAAGAAATTGGCGGTCATTAGGTCGCCGCGAACGGCGTTGGCGTTGATGGGACGGTTGATGTGCCGGCCACCGTTGAAGTTGTAGGCCAGGCTGAAGGCGAAGCCATCGCCGAGGTCGCGCTCTATGGTCAGGTTCGCTTGCTGCGAGTAGGCGTAGACGAAGTTCTTGGACAGTGGATAGCCGAAGGGCTGAAAGCCGAGCGGCAGGAACGTCGGCGCGCTCGGGTTCAGGTTAAGGTAGTTCTGGTTAAGGAAGACCGATTGCGGGAAATTGAGCGCCTGGAACTGTTGCTGCTGCGGCAAATAATCAAGAGCGGACAGCACGAGGGGGTTGTTGGTAGGAGAGCAGGGCGAGGCGACCGAACCGCTGGCAGAGGGCAGAAGTCCCTGGAATATTGGAACCGCGTTCAAGTTTCCTGGGGCGCCGGCGCCGGTGCAAACCCCGGTCCCGGCGAAAATTAACTGGCCGCTGGTCGAGCCGTCGGAGGCATCGCCGAGGAAATAGAGGCCGAGCAAGGGGTGGTCAAAGAACATTCCGAACGACCCGCGGACTACGGTCTTGCCGTCTCCCTTGGGATCCCACGCGAGGCCGAGGCGAGGCTGAATGTTTTTCTTGTCGATCTTGATGCCTTTCTGCAACCCCAGGGCGTTATAGGCGGGAAGAGCCAGTCCTTGTGGGGGCGTGAACTGGGGCGGGAATTCCACGTCGTAGCGCACGCCGTAGTTCAACGTTAGATTGTGGCGCACACGCCAAAAATCCTGCCAGAATACGCCCAGGGGTTTGTTGGAGAACGAGTCGCGGGGGCTGCCGATGCCCTGAATAAAGGTCTCGGGGACGCCGAAGCCGTATGCCTGCACTGGCGAGAGGCCGGGAATGCCGAACTGAGCGGGGAGGGCCGCCTGCAACGTACTGTAGGTCGCGGTGGGGAGCGCATCGGCGGCCGAGAGCGCGCCAAAGTCGTACACGCCACCGTAGTTCACCGTGAAGGTGGCCTGGATCGGGAGATAGTCGAAGTCGCCTCCGAATTTGGTGTCGTGCCGTCCGAGGGTCCAGGAGAAATTGTCGATGAACTGGTAGCGCTTTTCGACGCGCTGGATGTAGGAGTAGGGCTCGCGTCCGAAATAGGCGAAGCCGGGAATGTTGACCGCCGGGTCGGCGCCGCCCGGGATCTGGGTGTTGTAGAAGTAAGCCAGGCCTCGGCGGGCGAACTGGAAGAGGAGTTCATTCACCTTGTTGTTGCCGAGGGTCCAAGTGTCCTGCACGACGCCGGCCACGTCCCGGTAGGTCTGCTGAGAAGTCCGCGAGTAAGCGTTTTGACCGAAGGGCTGGTCCTCGCCGCTGACTTCGATACCGGTGACCGTACTCGGGCTGGCGTTGACGCGCAGCGTAAGGCGGTTGTTGCTGCTTACGTTGTGGTCGATGCGAAGCGAGTAGAGGCTGGTGCCTTCGAAGACGGGGAAGTTGCCTTCCTGCGAGGCGAGCGTTTGGTAGGAGGCGGGGACAAAGCACGTTCCGGGAGTCTGGCAGGTTGAGATAAAGCCGGGAAGTCCGCCGAGGTTCGTTGGCCAGGCGCCATTCACTGCCATACCGGAAGACGCGCCTGCGATAGCAGCGTACTGGCCCATGGCGGCGGCGACGTTCGCATTGCCGGCTTCGGCTGTCAGAACGGTTGGGTTCGTGAGGAAACCAATCTGGTCCGAGGTCAACTGCAAAGTGCCGAGCGGCAGGCCAACCTGCGAAGTGTCGAAGGGCGTCAGCCCGAAATTGCCCTGGCCGACGCTGGAGAATCCGGTCTCGTGGCGTCGCGTAACTTCATAGGAAAAGTAATAGTACGTCTTGTCTTTCTTAATCGGCCCACCGAAGGCTGCGCCAGCCTGCACGCGGGTGTAGGCAGGATTGGACGTTGTGCTGAAGGGGTTGACGGCCTGGAAATCGCGATTGCGCAGGTATCCGTAGACGTCGCCGTGGAAGTCGTTCGATCCGGAGCGGGTGATGATGTTGACCACGCCACCCGAGGCGCGTCCATATTCGGCGGCGTAACTGTTGGTGATGATCTGGAATTCCTGCACCGCCTCCTGCGAGACGGTGGAGCGGACGCCGTTGGTGGAATTGTCGGTGGCGTCGGCGCCATCGACGTTGACCAGGTTGGAACGGGCGCGCTGTCCGCTCATGTTGAGGCCGGAGGTGGGCGCGGCGCCGGTGTTGGGGGCGTTATCGCGGACGACTTGCGAATCGGTGAGGGTGAAATTGATGTAGTTGCGGCCGTTGGTGGGAAGCTCGTCGATGCGGCGCTGGCCGACGGTGTCGGTGGTGGAGCTGCGCGAAGTTTCAACGTTCTCGGCCTCGGAGCTGACTTCGACGACTTCCTTGCCTCCCGCGACGGTGAGCGTGACGCGCAACTCGGCCATGCCGCCGACGGTGATGACAACGCCGGTGGCTTCGGTTTTGGCGAAGCCCGGCGCGTCCACGATGACGGAATACGTGCCGGGAGCCAGTTGACGCACAGTGTAGCCGCCCTGGCCGTCGCCGCTGGCGGCGCGTTCCAGGCCCTTGGCGACATCTCGCGCGGCGACCGTGGCGTTGATCACGGCGTTGCCCTTCGGATCTTTCACGCTGACGTGGAGGTCGCCGGTGGCGGCGCCTTGGGCAAAGGCAAATTGACGAACGAGCAAGAACATGACCGCCAAACAGAACAGACGAAGGGTCGGTTTCATAAGCTCCTGGGATCTTCCGCCCTGGACGCGGCGGGAGTCAAAATGCGCGGTTTATCGTCAACTACTCGAACCTTGAGCACGCTATTGGGTCGGGATAACGATATGTACATCAAAAGAGGGTGTTTAGGCAAGCAATAAGGTGGAGTCCCGGCTGGCGGAGGCCGACACGCGAAGACAGTCTTCGTCGCCTTTGGCCCCAGCTCTTGTCCTCGGATTGCGTTTGTGGCGGCGTTTCTTTAGATTCTTAGCAGCCCGTGGAAAAGCCGGATGTCGATGCCCAGCCCTTAAAGGGGTGCATGATTTCGAAGAACTTTTTGGCATCGCTAAAGCGATGCTCTGATACGAAAACCGCGCTTTTCAGCAGCCCGTTAGAGCGAGATCACTGTCGTGCCAGAAATATTTCTTGTGCCTTCTCTTGTGCCTTCCGAACACTTTAACGGACATTCCATGACTGGCGAGCTGCTGCGGGTGATGGTGTGTCCGCCGGGCAACGCGGGGTGGGATAACTCGCGGAAAGCGGCGGCGTGGCGGGAGCTTGGATTTCGGCGTGCTCCTGATTATCGGGCGGCGCAGAGCCAGCACGAGATTCTGTGCGGGCTGCTCAGCGAGAGCGGAGCCGAGGTGGCGCATCTGCCCGCGACGGAATCGCTCACGCTCGATGCCGTCTACGCGCACGACGCGTCGCTGGCCACGGACTATGGGCTGGTGCTGATGAATCCGGGTAAGAAGAATCGCGTGGCGGAGGCGCAGGCGCACGCGAATTTTTGCGGACAACTGGGCATTCCAGTGTTCGGCGAGATACGGCTGCCGGGGTCTTCGGAATCGGGCGATATCGTGTGGCTTGATTCGCGGACACTGCTGATCGGTGACGGCTATCGGACGAACAAGGCGGGGATTGAGCAGATGCGGTCGCTGCTGTCTTCGAAAGATTCCCTGAAGAATGTTGACGTGCTGTCGGCGCCGCTGCCGTACGGGCGTGGCCCTTCTGCCTGTCTGCACCTGATGTCGCTGATGAGTATGCTCGATGAGCAGACGATCCTCGTCGATCTGCCGTGGCTGACGGTCGAGACCGTCGAACTACTGAAGGAGCGCGGCTTCCGCCTGATTGAGATTGAATACGGCGAGCGCGAGACCCTTGCCTGCAACGTGCTCTCGCTGGGCAATAAGCGCGTAATTGCGATTGAAGAGAACGTCAAGACAAATCAGCGCCTGCGCGACGCCGGCTTTGACGTGCGCACGTTTCCGGGGTCGGAGATCTGCATCAACGGCGCGGGTGGGCCGACTTGTCTGACGCGGCCGCTGCTGCGGAAGTAGGGCGCGGTCGTTGGTCATTGGTCGTTAGTCGTTCGCGCTTCGTTTTGGGCGCCAGTCGGCGCTACACGGCCCCATTCCTCCCGGCTTGGTAGAATCAAAAGGAAATGCTTTTGCCGTTCGTCCGCGAAATTTTCGCGGAGGTGGAACAATTACCTGCCTTCACGCGTGCCGCCTCCCATCTGCGGGAGGGCGCGGGACGGATGAGTGTCACTGGACTGTCCGCGGCGGCCAAGGCGCTGATCGTTGTTTTGTTGCGACGCACGGTCGAGCGTCCGTTTGTGCTGGTGGTGGCCGACAACCGCGCGGCCGAAGAGTTGCTCCCCGTGTTGCGCGCGTTCTGCGAACTGACGGGAGCGGCGGATCCGGACTCGGTGGTAAGCCTTCCGGCGCGCGATGTGCTGCCCTTCCAGAATTCGTCGCCGCATCCGGAAATTCAAGAAGAGCGCGCCACGGCGTTGTGGAAGATCGCGACGGGCCGCGCCGCGATCGTAATTTCGCCGGTTACCGCTACCACAATTCTTCTTCGTTCCCCCGAGTACTACGCCGATCTGGCGCGTGTCCTGCGCCGCGGTGAGATTTTCGATCTGGAGAAGTTGCTTGAGCACTTGAACACGGTCGGCTACAGCGCCACCGATGTGGTGGAGATGCCGGGGCAATATGCGGCTCGCGGCGGCATTCTCGATGTGTACTCGCCGGAAGCGGACCGCCCGGTGCGCGTCGAGTTCTTCGGAGATGAAATCGAGTCGATGCGCAAGTTCGATCCGGCGAGTCAGCGGTCTTCGAACCCGGTCGATGAAGTGCTGCTTCTGCCCTTGACGGAGACGCCGGTAACGGAAGAACTCCTCGGTTCGATCAACGCGCGGCTTTCGGGGAAACGCGTTGCTGGTTCGCCGGAGGTTGTGGAGCAAGCGGTGCGCGACTCCGGCGCTGGAGTCTTTCCGGGGTGGGAGTTCTACGCACCGGTGGCGGGCGCCGACCGCAGCATTTTCGGGCTGCTTCCGGAAGCGCGGGTGATTCTCGACGAGCCCGAAGCGCTGATGCAGGAACTCGACAAAGTCTGGGCCCGCATTGAAGAAGCGCACGAGCGCGCCGGGCTGGGGAACCTGGTTCGTCCCGCCGATCTTTATCTCACCCCGGAAAGCTGGCGCGAAAAAACCTCGGCGCTCCCCGGAGCGGATTTCGAATATCTGGCGATGGCGCGCGAGGGGAGAACGGAAGCCGTATTTCTTTCGCAGCCCGCCACGCGCTTCCACGGCGCTGTCCCAGCGATGATCGAGCAGGTTCAGAAGCTGGCCGGCGGCGGCACGCAGGTGATTCTTGCCGTCCCTAACACGGGAGAAGTCGAGCGCCTCGCCGACATGTTCACCGAGTACAACGCTTCGTATCGTCTGGGAAGCCGCACGCGCAGCGGGGAAAGCTATGCCGACGAAACTTCCTATTTTGCCGGCGACGTTCTCACCACGACGCTGCTGAAGGCTTACCTTCCCGACGGCTTCGTTTTGCCGGAAGCGCATCTTGCGATTTTCGGGGCGCGCGATCTGTTCGACGAATCGGATTTAGTGGCGACGCGCCCGCAACGCCAGAAATCCAAAGTCTCGGCCTTCCTTTCCGATTTCCGCGATTTGCAGGTCGGCGACTACGTTGTCCACGTGGAACACGGCATCGGGCAGTATCAAGGCCTAAAGGAAATCAACCAGAGCGACGGCGCCGCGGAATTCATGCTGCTCGAGTACGCCGAAGCTGCCCGGCTGTATGTTCCGCTAACTCGCCTCGATCTGGTCCAGAAATATCGTTCGTCGGAGGGCGCGAAGCCCGTTCTGAATCATCTCGGCAGCCAGGCCTGGGGCAAGACCAAGGCGCGCGTGCGCAAGGCGATGAAGGACATGACCGACGAGTTGGTTAAGCTCTATGCGCAGCGCCAGACCGCGCAAGGTCATATCTTCCCAGCCGACACCGAGTGGATGAAGGAGTTCGAAGACGCTTTCGAATACAACGAGACCGAAGACCAAGCGCAGGCCATCGCCGATGTAAAGCGCGACATGGAATCGCAACTCCCCATGGATCGCCTGCTATGCGGCGATGTTGGGTATGGTAAAACCGAAGTCGCGATGCGCGCCGCCTTCAAGGCGCTGGGCGACAACAAGCAAGTCGCCGTGCTCGCGCCTACCACCGTTCTCGCATTTCAGCACTACGAAACCTTCAAGCAACGATTCGCGCCGTTTCCGCTCACGGTTGAAATGATCAGCCGTTTCCGCACGCCCAAGCAGGTCAAAGAAATTCTGCAAAGAGTGGAAGCCGGCAAAGTGGACATCCTGATCGGCACTCACCGCCTGCTCTCAAAGGACGTGAAGTTCGCGGACCTTGGCCTGCTTGTAGTCGATGAGGAGCAGCGCTTCGGCGTCCGGCACAAAGAACGCATCAAGCAGATGCGCACAGAAGTGGACGTGCTGACCATGTCGGCGACGCCGATTCCGCGCACCCTGCACATGTCGCTGGTGGGGCTGCGCGACATGAGCGTGATTGAAACGCCGCCCAAAGATCGCATGGCAATTCAGACGGTGGTCGCGAACTGGGACGAAAAGCTCATCCAGTCGGCGATCGAACAGGAACTCGACCGCAGCGGCCAGGTTTATTTCGTCCACAACCGCATCGAGACCATCTGGGAGATTGCCGCCAAGATCCAAGCGCTGGCTCCGAAGGCCCGCATCGCCGTGGGCCACGGGCAGATGGGCGAAGGCGAGTTGGAAAAAGTGATGCTGAGATTTATGCATCACGAAGCCGACATTCTGGTTTCGACCACGATTATCGAGAACGGCCTCGACATCCCGCTCTGTAACACGATCGTCATCAATCGCGCCGACCGCCTGGGCTTGTCCGAGCTTTATCAGCTTCGCGGACGCGTGGGCCGCTCGAACCGGCGCGCTTACGCTTACCTGCTCTTGCCTGCTGAAATCGAGTTGACGCCCGTCGCCCGACGCCGTCTGGCCGCGCTCAAGGAATTCTCCGACCTCGGCGCCGGCTTCAAAATCGCGGCTCTTGATCTCGAACTGCGGGGCGCGGGGAATCTTCTCGGCGGAGAGCAGAGCGGCCACATCGAAGCGGTGGGATTCGAACTTTATACGCAGATGCTGGAGCGCGCCGTGCGCGAAATGAAGGGCGAGGCGGGCGTTGAAGTCACGGAAATCCAGCTCAATCTCGGCCTCAACATCCGCATTCCGTCCGAGTACATAAAAGAGGAGAACCAGCGGCTGCGGATGTATAAACGGGTCGCGGCGGTGGAAACGGAGTCGCAACTGCACGACGTGCGCTCAGAGCTGATCGATCGCTACGGCGAGACGCCCAGCGCAGTTCGCAACCTGCTTGCGTATGCCGGGCTCAAACTGCAGGCAATGCGGGTCGGCGCAACCGCCATCGAGCGCAAGCGCGAGTTCGTGAACATCAAATTCAGCCCGAATGCTTCGATTGATCCGGGGAAGCTGGCGCGTTTTGTAGCGTCGCAGCGCGGCACTCAATTTACTCCGGACGGGACGCTGAAGTTCTCGATAAAAATCGACAGCGCCGGAGGAATCCTGCAAACGCTGCGGGATTTGCTGGAAGAGCTAGAGGCGCGCGAAGAAGCAGCGCGCCAGGTATAAACGCCAACAGTTACAATGATTCCGTAGGAACACGATGGAAGAACGACGAACGAATGGCGACCGCCGCAAGGTCCGGAAAGTTCGCAAAGCGATTTTCCCGGCCGCTGGATTGGGCACCCGCTTCCTTCCAGCCACCAAAGCTCAGCCGAAAGAGATGCTGCCGCTGGTCGATAAGCCCATCATCCAGTATGGCGTGGAAGAGGCGCTGGCCGCGGGATGCGACCAGATCATCATCATCACCGGACGCGGCAAGAGCGCGATCGAAGATCATTTCGACGTCAGCTACGAGCTGGAAAAAATGCTCGAAGAAAAAGGCAAGTACGACTTGCTTAAGATTGTGCGCCAGATTTCGGACATGATCTACGTGGCCTACGTGCGCCAGAAAGAGGCGCTGGGCCTGGGACACGCCGTACTCACGGCGCGCGAATTGATTGGCGAAGAACCGTTTGCCACCCTGCTCGCCGATGACGTCATCGATGCAAAAGTGCCGGTGCTCAAGCAGTTGATGAACGTATTCGACGAGAAGCACTGTTCCGTGATCGCGACCCAGGTCGTCGACGGGCCGGCGATTTCTTCTTACGGCGTGCTGAAGGCGAAAGAGGTTGCGGGCTCAGGCGGCAAACTCTACGAAGTTCTCGACCTGGTGGAAAAACCAAAGTTCGAGGATGCACCTTCGAATCTGGCGGTGATCGGGCGTTACATTCTGACCCCGGCGATCTTCGAAACGCTTTCGAACATCAAGCCGGGCGCGGGCGACGAACTGCAACTCACGGACGGGCTGCGCGGGCTGCTGCAGCGCGAGAAGCTGTACGCCTATGTCTACGAAGGCCGCCGCTTCGATACTGGCGACAAACTTGGCTTCCTGAAAGCGACGGTTGAGTTTGCGTTGAAACGCGCAGATCTGGGCGGGGAGTTCCGGGAGTATCTGAAAAACTTGAAGCTGTGAGTGCGATTTGCGGCCGCACGTCTTCGTTTTCTGTTTCGCTCACTCCTTCATCGTTCCTTTCATCTTCTTGGACTTCTCTTCCACGCCGCGCGCCAGTTTCTCTTTGTGCATTCCGAGTTTCTTCGCGATCGCAGCGTTCGCGAGGCCGAGTATTTGCGCCGCTAGGATTCCTGCATTCGTTGCGCCGGGCTTGCCGATGGCGACGGTTGCTACCGGGATGCCTGCGGGCATTTGCACGGTCGCGAGCAGAGAATCCATGCCTTGCAGGGAAGTCGAAGGGATTGGGACGCCGATGACCGGCAAGGTGGTGTGCGCCGCGATTACGCCCGCCAGGTGCGCCGCTCCGCCCGCGCCCGCGACGATCACGCGAATGCCGCGTCCAGCGGCCTTGCGCGCGTAATCGGCGGTACGGTCGGGAGAGCGATGGGCGGAAGTTACATCCATCTCGTACGCAATCCCAAATTCATCGAGAGCTTTTCCGGCTTCGCGCATGATCTCCAGGTCGGAGTTACTGCCCATTACGATTGAAACGAGTGGCTTGGCCATGATTGGTTTGCGTCCATCCTCGTTGAAGTCATAAATCCCAACTGTCATCCTGAGCGAAGCGAAGGACGTATGCGTTTGAATTCGCTATGCACGCGATCCTTCACTTCGCTCACGGCGACAATTCAAAGTTAGGCCGCGAATTTATGGGACACTACGCTAGCTCTTCTTCAGCGCACGCGCCGCAATGTCTTTGCGATAGTGCGCGCCCTCAAAGCCGATCTTCGCGCAAGCCTCATAGGCGCGCTGTACGGTCGTTTCCAACTCGGCAGCCCTTGCCGTTACTCCAAGCACGCGTCCGCCGGAAGTATAGAAAGCGTCGTCACGTTTCGAGGTGCCGGCATGGAAGACCTTTACGCCTTCCAGCTTCGCCGCGTCTTCCAAGCCGGTGATTTTCTTGCCCGCCTCGTAGGCCCCCGGATAACCGCCCGAAGCCATCACCACACATACCGCCGCATCGTTCGACCACTTGAAATCGCCGTCGCTGGTGCGGCCGTCGATCGAGGCTTCAATCGCCTCGACCAAGTCGCTTTCGAGGCGCATCAAAATGGGCTGCGTCTCGGGATCGCCGAAGCGGCAGTTGAATTCGAGCACCATGGGGCCGCGCGCGGTCATCATCAGGCCGCAATAGAGAACGCCTTTATACTCCGCGCCTTCGGCCTTCATGCCGGCGACGACGGGCCGCGCGATGTGGGCGAGCAGCCAGTCGCGCATCTGGTCGTCGACGATGGTCCGCGTCGTGTAGGCGCCCATGCCGCCGGTGTTGGGGCCGGTGTCGCCGTCGCCCACGCGCTTGTGATCTTGCGCGGCGACCAGCGGCGCTACGCGCTCGCCGTCGCTCACTACCAGAAACGAGAGTTCGTCGCCTTGGAGAAACTCTTCCAGCACCACACGCGATCCGGCTTCACCGAGCATTCTGCCGCTGAGCATTTCATTGGCTACGGTCGCGGCTTCATCTTTGCTTTTGGCGATGACCACGCCTTTGCCCGCCGCCAAGCCGTCGGCCTTTACCACAATCGGAGTGTGGAAGTGGGACCAGGCATCGCGCACCTGTTCCGCAGAATCGCAGATTGCATAATGCGCTGTGGGGATGTGGTGGCGCTGCAGGAATTCCTTGGCAAAGCTCTTGCTGGTTTCAAGTTGCGCGGCGGCTCTGGTTGGGCCGAATGTGCGCCAGCCTCGCCGCGTGAATTCGTCCACCAAGCCTAGCATCAGCGGCAATTCCGGACCCACGATCGTGAGGTCGGGCTGGATACGGTTCGCGACCGCGATCATGGAATCGAGGCTCTTTACGTCAACCGCAACGCACTCCGCCTCGCCGGCGATCCCGCCGTTCCCGGGCGCGCAGTAGATTTCCGTAACTCGCGGCGACTGCCGGAGCTTCCACACCAGAGCGTGCTCGCGTCCACCGCTGCCGATAACGAGGATTTTCATATTCGAGAACATTTAAGGGTAGGGGCGGACGAAGACGATGTCAAACTGGCTGGGGGCTGGGTGTCGTTAGCACATGATATGTCCGGTTGAGATAGCAAGTGAAGTGTCCGCTTGGCAGGCGGCGGTTGTAGGAGAGCATGGAAGGCATGTTTTCTTACACGCAGGCCGCGATGGAGCGGACGATGAAG
>Ga0208821_1000921_pt1 | contig 19374 bp, 19 predicted proteins | sample June2015DPH_20_5_FD_184720 | JGI IMG/M metagenome (GOLD analysis project Ga0208821, IMG submission 184720) | Peatland microbial communities from SPRUCE experiment site at the Marcell Experimental Forest, Minnesota, USA - June2015DPH_20_40... | ecosystem: Environmental > Terrestrial > Soil >... | reverse complement strand
AACCTATACCGGCTTCGCCTTCGGCCTGGGGGTGGAACGCATCGCCATGCTGAAATACGGCATCGACGACCTTAGGCTCTTCTTCGAAAACGACCTGCGGTTCCTGCGGCAATTTTAAATAATTCTCGGGGGAAGGCCAGGGGCTTTTGGTAAGTGGCCCCGGCCCTCACCCTCCCCTCTCCCCCCAAGGGGGGAGAGGGGATTAGCTTGTAAATTCCATGAATTAATTAGCTAGTGGGCATGCCTAAGTTCAAGCAAATCTACACTGCCTGCCTCATAGCAAAAACCTTGCCGGACACTACTGACTCCCAACCCCCCTAAGAAAAAATTAAGGCCGGAAGCATAAGCTTCCGGCCTTAATCCTTAAAGACCAGGGCGCCGCGATCCTACCCCGGTTTTCCCTTCAGCCTTCCCCTTGGGTGATCCTCCCCCCGTTTAAGCGGGAGGCATGCCCAGGTGGACCATGAGGCGTCGGTGAAAGTAAGCCGAGGCGTCCCCGTTGCCCATGAGGCCGAAGCGCACCTTGACGGTGGTGATCTGGTTGGGCCGGGAAACCAATTGAATCTTCACATTGGTGTCCGGGGGCGCCACCGCCTCAATATGGGAGTCCACCGGGTTATAATCCTGAACGGTAATTCTCAATTGCAGGTCCCTGCAGGCTTCCAGGGTGGCGGTCCAGACTTCCTGCATGGGCCGGGGATAATCCTTTTCCATGGTGCCTTCGACCCATTTATAACTGCCGATGGCGGCCATACCGCCCAGGCCCAAGAGCAAGGTTTCCACGCAGCTGGCGGTGAGCAGCAAAGCCGCCAGCAATATCCCCAGTTTGGTGCGCCGGATCTTCAGCCTCATTCCTGACCTCCTTTTCATAACCGACTTCTTCCCTCTTATGCCACCCTTCTTTGCGTGTGTCAATTATTTTGGTGGGGCTTGGGAGTCTTATTTCCCTGGCGAAAAAAGGCGAAAAAAGAGAAAAACGCGCCAAAACGAAAAAGGGCACAGCTCCTGTGCCTTGCAAGTCGAAGGGGATCATGGCCTTCGGGGGCGCAGGGCGCTCCCGGCGCGTTATCTGCTCACCGCGATGGGTCCACTGCCTTCTGGCCGTAATCGCAATAGGGCAGCAAGGGGCAACGGGGGCATTGAGGGCCCCTGGCGGTGCAGATGGCCCGGCCGTGCCAGATGAGCTGCAGGGAAAACCTGGTCCAGCGCTCCTTAGGCACCAGGGGCATCAGGTCGAACTCGATCTTTACCGGGTCCTTGGCCCGGGTGAGTCCCAGGCGCTGGGAGACCCGGCCGCAGTGGGTGTCCACCACGATGCCGGGGATGCCGAAGGCATTCCCCAGGATAACGTTGGCGGTCTTGCGGCCGATGCCCGGGAGCTTAACCAGCTCCTCCAGGGAGGCCGGCACCTGGCCGCGGTGTTGCTCCACCAGGGCCTGGCCCAGGCCCTTGAGGCTCCTGGCCTTGTTGTGGTAAAAGCCGGTCTGGTAGATGTCCCGCTCCAGTTCCTCCAAGGGGGCGCGGGCATAATCGGCGGCGCTGGGATATTTGGCAAAAATCGCCGGGGTCACCCGGTTCACCCGCTCATCGGTGCATTGGGCGCTGAGGATGGTGGCCACCAGCAGCTCCAGGGGGTTGCGGTAATCCAGGGTAACGTGCACCCGGGGGTAATGCTCATCCAGAAGCTGAAGAATCGGGCCGATTTTCGCCGCCGGCTCCATGGAAACTCCTGTTTTCGGTTTCCTGTTTTCTGTTTTCTGCTTTCTGCTTTCTGCCTTTTTTTTTCCTGTCTTCGTTTGCAAGCTTAAAAGAGACCTGGATCTGGCGAGCCGGAAGGAAAAAGCTTGATCATTTTTAGTTAACCATGATCCATTGTTCTGCCATCCATCGAGCCGAAAGTTTTTGCAGGGCGTCCGGCGCACCCAAAAAAGGCGCCTAAGAGGCAGCCTATTCGTATCCGAGAGGCGCTACTGACGGAATAGTCTTTACAGAAAACGGAAAACTATCTTTTCAGGCGGGCCGCCAGGTGCCGGGTCAGTTCCTGGAATTCCGGAATCTTAAGGCGCGACACCAGGAGCAGATAGAGACCCCCTCCCAGCAGGATATCCGCCAGGAGGCTCAACAGGCGCCCCGGCAAACCGCTTCCCAGCCAGCCGCTAAGCAGCGAGTTGGTCAAGAAGACCGCCACGCCCATCACCAGGGCGGCGCACCCCGTCTTGGCCAGGGTGAGGAGGAGATAGCCCGCCCGAAAACCCCCCAGCTTCCGGTAGAGCATCAGCGCCAGGAAAAAGAAGTTGAGGGTCCCGCTCAGGGAGGTGGACAGGGCAATGGCCCGGTGTTGCAACGGGCCCAGGGTGAGGTTGATGAACCCCAGGTTGGCCGCCACCGTCAGGAAAGAGCCCAGCACCGGGATCCGGGTATCGTTCAAGGCATAGAAGGCCGGCACCATGATCTTCACCCCGGCAAAGGCCGTGAGGCCCACGGCATACAGGGCCAGGGCCGCGGCGGTCTGTTGGGTGTCCCAGGCGGTGAACTGCCCGTGCTGGAAAATGAGGGCGATGATGGGCTGGGCCAGGAAGATCAGGCCGCAGGCCGCCGGCAGGGTGACCAGTAAGGCCAGGGAGAGGGAGGATTCCAGGGCCCCCTTTAAGGCGCCCAGATCCTGGAGGGCCGCGTGCCGGGAGACCACCGGCATGGTGGCTATCATCAGGGCCACCCCGAAGAGCCCCCCGGGCAGGTGAAAGAGGCGGTAGGCGTAATTGAGCCAGGAGACGCTCCCCTGGACACAACTGGAGGCGTAAAAGGTGTTGATGAAGATGTTGATCTGGGTGCCGGAGAGTCCCACCACCGCGGGCAGCACCAGGTTACCGATGCGCCGCACCCCCTCATCCCGCCAATCCAGGACCCATTGCAGCCGAAAACCTTCCCGCCACAACAGGGGCAGTTGCACCACCAGCTGCAGCAGGCCGCCGATGAGGGCCCCCCAGGCCATGCCCACAATGGGGTGGATGCCCATACTTGGAATCAGCAGGGTCAGAGCCACCCCGGCCACCACGGAGCCCAGGTTGAAAAAACTGGAGGCCAACGACGGGATGAAAAATTTGCCCCGGGTGTTGAGGATGCCCATGACCAGGGCAGCCAGAGAAACCAGCAGCAGAAAAGGGAACATGATCCGGGTCATCAGGATGGTGAGGTCCGACTTCCCGGGGATCAGGTGGAAATCCGGGGCCATTAGATTCACCAGTTGGGGAGAGAAGAACATGCCCAGGAGGACCAGACTCCCCACCACCAATGAGGAGCACATCATGACGTTGTTGGCCAGGCGCCAGGTCCGGGCGGCGTCCGACTTTTGGTCGTAGTCGGTGAACACCGTGATGAAGGCGGCGCTCAGGGCCCCTTCGGCAAAGAGGTCCCGCAGCAGGTTGGGGATGCGAAAGGCCACCACAAAGGCGTCGTAGGCGTAGCCGGCCCCGAACAGGCCGGCGAATACCTGCTCCCGCACCAGGCCCAGGATACGGCTGGCCAGGACCGCCAGGCTCACGGTTCCCGCGGCCCGGGCGATTTTCCCGGTTTGGCTGTCTGCGCTGGCTGAATCCCGACTCAACGGCAAGACCTCTAAAAAAAAACCTCAAATAATCCTCTGGCAGGGGCCCAGGGCGGCGCCCCCGGGGGGGTTCGACCCTGGCCCCCGCTAAATAACTCCCCTTGCCGGCCACCGCGGCATCCGGCGTTTTCTTTAATTAACATGGATGACTTGCGGGTAAAAAAGGGAAAGGCCCGCGGGCGCCAATACTTTTCCGGCCAGCCGCGGCGAGCGACCCCCTAGCCGTTGTCGGTCTTCCTGGCAACCGTGGGGGCAGAGGGCTTCTTCTTCTTGGAGGTGGCGGTCTTGGACTTATCCTTGGCCGCCGCTATCTGATTCTGGGCCGCGGCCTTGGTTCCTTTGGCGCCCGGGGCTTTGCGGATTTTGGGCTTGGGGGCCGGCCTGGGCCTGGAGGTCATCGTATTCCTGGCCAACTCGGCGGAGGGAGTCCCGGGGTGCAGCAGGGCATAGCCCGGCTGATCCCCGGAGGCCGTACCTTTGATGGGAGGCTCTTCCACCCTGGGGCTCAACTTGCCCGGCCAGCCCTCGGCCCACACCGTCCCCAAAAATCCCGCCAGCTTCAAATCTTGAGGCTGCTTATCAAAAGATTGGGCCAAGGCCAAGGCCAACCCCAATCCCACGCCTGCGCCCGCCAGCAAGCCCAGCCAACCGAGGCGCCGCCATGAGCGGCCCCGCCGCAGAGTGCCAGCCCTACGCCCGGATAAGGTGGAAATGAGGGCATACATGCCGTAGGCCCAGAGGATGAAGAGCAGCGCAGAAAGCACCAATTCTCCTTAATGAGAGTAATACAAGGATAACCGTTCTGATTTTTTGAAGTCAACCCTTTTTCGCGGCCCTTGCCGGAAAAGGGTTTAATACATGTCATTTTATTGACATAAAGTCGGTTTTGGGGTAATGAATCTTAACCCTGGAAGATTATTTATGAAACCCGATAATGCCTCCATCCTGGTGATCGACGGCGACCCGGACCTCCGTCAATCTCTAACGGAAATCCTGGAAGGCGAGGGCTACGCGGCCCCGCCGCGGCATGCGTGCCAAGCTGGCGGCAACCTCTAAGGAGACTGACTCATGGCCGAAAGCCAAATTACCCAAAAAACAAAAAATCCCGCCTCCAGCCGTCAAGCCATCCTAACCTTCCATTTCGCCGACCGGATCAAGTCGGAAATCCACCTCGCCTCCCTGCTCCTGGACAGCGTCGCCCAACTGCAGGGACTGGAGCGCGAGGGCGCCAGCCGGCTGTTTCTCGTGTTTCTCAAGGGCCTGGAGATGGAGATCAACCTGGCCCAGACGCAGATTAACGAACCGGAGATGGTGCGGGTGAGCACGGTGATGCGCGGGCTGTTGGGGATGGCGGATTCCCGCATGTACCAGGAGATGCAGTCCCACTTCACCTGGATGATCAGCATCATGGCCACCTTCGCCCAGCGGGCCATGGAATACCTGATCAGCGAGAAGTTGCTCTAAAGCTGAAATATGCCGGGTGCAGGTCGGAAGCACGACAGGAAAGTTCTTACCAGATCGGATCCTGATCATGTCGCCCCTGCCGGTGTTTTTCCTGGCCCTTCAGGTGGGAGCGTATCCCGTCTCCCCGTCCGAAATGTGGCGCCTACTGGCTCTAACCCCCAGCCAATCGCCTCTGCCGGAGCAGATCCGGGCCATCATCGTGGACGTGCGGCTGCCCCGGATTGTCCTGGCCATGCTGGTGGGGCTGTCCCTGTCGGTGTCCGGCGCCACCCTGCAGGCGGTGTTCCGCAATCCCCTGGTGGATGCCTTCATCCTGGGCGTGTCCGCGGGCGCGGTACTGGTCGCAGCCCGGGGACAGCGATCTGGCAGTGGTGGAGGAGATTCTCAATCTTTTGCATCTTCAGCAACTGGCGGATAAGCCTTATACTCATATCAGCGGCGGGGAACGGCAACTGGTGCTCATCGGTCGGGCCCTGGCCCAGGAGCCGCAAATCCTCCTGTTGGACGAACCCACCAGCCACCTGGATTTTAAAAACCAGGTACTGATCCTGAAGCTGATCCGGGAGTTGGCCAAAAACCGGGGGCTGACGGTGCTTCTCACCCTGCACGACCCCAACCTGGCATTGCTCTTTGGCGACCGGGTGGCCCTGCTGGGTGAAGGGCGGGTGGTGGCTCAGGGGACCCCCGTCGAGGTCATACACCCCGAGGCCATGGCCTCGCTCTACGGCATCCCGGTGGAAATGCTGGCCCAGGGAGATAAACGGCTGCTGTACCCCAAACTGACATGATCGCCATTTCGAACCTGACCAAGTATTACGGGAATCTCCCGGCCCTGGAAGACCTGACCCTGGAGATCGGGGCGGGGGAAGTCTTCGGGCTCCTGGGTCCCAACGGCGCGGGCAAGACCACCACCATCAAAATTCTCACTGCCCTGGCCTTTCCCAGCCGGGGTACAGCCCGGATAGCCGGGTTCGACGTGGTCAGGGAGCGTCCCCAGCTTAAACCCATCATTGCCGTCTGCCCTCAAGAGATCAACCTGGACCGGGAACTCACGGCGTTTGAAAACCTCTGGTTTTATGGCCGCCTCTTTAGGATCCCGGAGATTTCCCGTCGCATTATGGATCTCCTGGAGTGGGCCCAGTTGGAAAAGCGGGCCCACGACCGGGTCAAAGGCTTCTCCGGCGGCATGCAGCGGCGTTTGTTGATTGCCCGGGCGCTCATGTCCCGCCCCCAGGTGCTTTTTCTGGATGAGCCCACCGTGGGCCTGGACCCCCAGATTCGGCGGCAACTCTGGGATATGATCCGGCAACTTCAGGCCGAGGGGATCACCATTCTCCTTACCACCCACTATATCGAGGAAGCCGAATCCCTCTGCCAGCGGGTGGGCATCCTGAATAAGGGCCGCCTCATCGCCCTGGACTCTCCCCAAAACCTTACCGCCGGGGTGGGCGGCTATGTGGTGGAGTCCATGAACGGCGCTCGGCGGTCCTATACCTTAGTGAAAAACCGGGAAGCTGCCTACGCCAGCGCTCGGGAGGAGACTGCGAGCGTGCTTATCCGCCAGGCCAACCTGGAGGATGTCTTCATTCAGCTTACGGGAGAGCGCCTGAGCCAATGACCATGAATTGGGACACCATCTTTTTGAAGGAAATGCTCCTGTTTCAGCGGCGGCTGCTGCGCCTGGGCTATGTGATGTCCAGCCTGTTCGCCCCCCTGCTTTATATGGTGGCCTTCGGCCTGGGATTGGGGAAAAGAGTGGCCATGCGCAGCGGGGTAACCTATCTGGATTTTCTCCTGCCCGGGTTGGTGGCTATGAGTTCCATGACCAACTCCTATACCTGGGTGGCCAACAGCCTGAACATGGGCCGCCTCTACTTCCGCACCTTTCAGATCTATCTGCAGACGCCGGTGTCTCCCTGGGAGATCGTCGCCGGCCAGACCATGGCCGGCATGGTTCGGGGCCTGTTTGCTTCCTTGGTGATCCTGGGCCTGGGATTGGTCTTGGGCAGCCATTTGCATTTCACCATGGTCTTTGTGCTGGGGCTGTTGCTTAACAGCCTGGTTTTTGCCGCCTTCGGGGTGGTGGTGGGTCTCAAATCCAAATCCCATGAGGATACCGCCACCTTCACCAATTTTTTCATTCTGCCTATGGCCTTTTTCTGCGGCACCTTTTTCCCCGTGGACTCCATGCCCTGGTGGGCCCAGAAGATCATCTATCTGCTGCCCTTGACCCATACCAACCAGTTGCTGCGGTCGCCTACCTGGGGCCAGGAAACTATGGTTTCTCTGGTTTTGTTGGGCGCCGCCGCCGGTCTCTGCGTGGCCTTGTCCATCCTGTTTATCCGGAGGTACAGCGAATGACGGATTCGCCCATTAAAGGCGTGGCCATCATGTGGAATGCTTATGTGCCAACCCTGGCCGCGGCGCCGGCCCCCAGCCCGATCTTTCAGGCGGCGTGCAGGACAAGCCCTGGGTGACTAACCGCTCCGTGGTCACTCCCGGGGCACCAGCCGGTAAACCTCCAGGAGCGGCAGCCCCTGGGCTTCGGCCATTTGGCGGCAGGCCTCGTACTCCGGCAGCAGCCTGCGCTTGCCGCCGTACTCCATGACCTTCACCGTTAGCGGGCCGTAGGGGGTGTCCACGGTCTCCTGCCAGCGCCGGGCCGCCACCCGCTCCACCTCCGAGACCCGCACCCCCAGGGTGGTGGACTCGGTGAACAGCCGCTCCAGCAGGGCCTCCCGGGCCGCCAGCGGGCCGATCACCGTGAGGCCCACCCCGGGACGGCCCTTCTTCATCTGCAGGGGACTCAGGGCCACGTCCAGGGCCCCGGCCTTGATGAGCCCGGCCATCAAGGGCTCGTAGAGCTCCGGGTTCATGTCGTCTATGTGGGTCTCCAGGACCAGCACCCGCTCCCGCCGGCCGGCGGCCGGGGTCAAGGGGGTCCCCAGATAAATGCGCAGCAGATTGGGATACCCCGGCAGCTCCCGGCTGCCGGCGCCGTAGCCCACCCGTTCCAGACGCATGAGCGGGCAGGGCTCGAAGACCGCCCCCAGTCCCTGGAGAATCACCGCGCCGGTGGGGGTCACCAGCTCCCCGGGCAAATCGGCGCCGTAAACCGGCAGTCCCCTCAACAATTCCAGGGTGGCGGGGGCCGGGTTGGGCAGCGGGCCATGGCTCCCGGCGATCATCCCGTAGCCCATGGGCAGGGAGCTGCAAAAGACCCGGGTGATCCCCAATTTCTCCACCCCGTAAGCGGCGCCCACGATGTCCAGGAGGGTATCCAGAGCCCCCAGTTCGTGGAAGTGCACCTCCTCCAGGGGCTGGCCGTGAATCCGGGCCTCCACCTCCCCCAAGAGGCGAAACATGGCGAGGCTGCGTTCCTGTACCCCGGGACCCAGGGGGCTGCCTGCGATCAGGGCGCGGATCTCCCGGTAGCTCCGGGTGGGCTGGGGGCGGCGAAACCGGAAGTCCACCTGGAGCTGCACCCCGCTGAGATGGTCCTTGGTGCGGCGCGGCGCCGCCAGACTCACCTCGGCCAGCCCCAACAGGTTGAGGAGGCCCTCCAGGTCCGAGACCTCAAGGCCCAGATCGATGAGAGCCCCCAGGGTCATGTCCCCGCTGATCCCGGCGAAGCAGTCGAAGAAGGCCCAGCGTTCACTGGTTGGCACGGTCGACAAGGAGTTCCACCTCCTTTACGGTGCGGGCTTCGGTGGCGCACACGGTAAAATGCAGGTTGCGGTACTGCACCCGTTCCCCGCCCCGGGGCAACTCGCCCAGTTGGGCGATGAGGAACCCCGCCAGGGTCTCGTAATCCCCGGAGGGCAGGCCCAATTTCAGGGATTCGTTCAAGGTCTTGATTTCGGTGCGGGCGTTGATGAGATAATGGCTCTCTCCCAACTTCCGGTAGGGGGTTACCTCCTGGTCGAACTCGCCGGTGATTTCTCCGACGATCTCTTCCAACAGGTCTTCGATGGCGACAATGCCTACCGCGCCCCCATATTCGTCCACCACCACCGCCAGGTGACTGCCCTCCCGCTGCATCTCAGTGAGCAGCCGGTCGATCTTTTTCACTTCCGGCACGTACTTCACCGTTCGGACGAAGGGCTTAATGGGGCGCTCGCCGTGTTCCTCCCCCAGAAGGTCGAAGCTGTGGAGCACTCCGATGAGGTTATCGATGCGTCGGTGAAATATCGGCAGGCGGGAGAAGCAAGTGTCGCGGAATTCCTCCCGGGCCTGCTGGATGGTCAGGGTGTCCGGAATAGCGCTCACCCGGATGAGGGGAACCATCACCTCTTTGACGGTACGCAGGCTGAACTGGAGGATACGGTGGATGAAGAGGCGCTCGGTACCCTTCAAGTCCACTTCCGGACCGCTCTTGGCCACCACCAGGCGCAGATCCTCCCGGGTGATGAAGGGCATCTGGCCGGTCTTGCGGACCCCGGTGACCAGCAAGACCGCCCGGCTGAGGCCACCGAAGATCCAGATAATGGGAGAGAATACCCAGAAGAACAGCCACAGGGCCGGGGCCAGGCGCTCCGCCAGCATGGTGGCCTGCTGCCGGCCCACGGATTTGGGGATGATTTCTCCCAGAATCAGGATCAGGGGGGGCAGGGCGATCATCACCGGGATTTCCGCCCGCTGGCCCAATCGCCCCAGGAAAAAAGCGGTCACCAGGATGGTATTGGCCGCCGCCGCCAGATAAGCGCCCAGCAAGGTGGCGGACAGATAGTACTCCGGCCGGCCCAGGAGCTGCAGGGCCAGGTGCGCACCCCAATGTCCCTCCTCGGCCCGGCGGTGAAGGCGGCGGCGGTTGGCGGAGACCAGGGCGATCTCCGCCGCCGCGAAGATCCCTTCCAGGAGCAGGAGCGGGATGAAGATGAGGAGAATCCCGGAATTCATGGCTGTTCCCGGCGCACCTCCATCTCCAGGATACGGGTACCCTTCATCCGGGTCACCCGGAAGCGCAGATGGTCCAAGGCCACGCTGCCGCCTTCCCGGGGCAGAGCGCCGAAGAGGTTCAGAACCAGGCCGCCGATGGTATCGAACTCCGCGGTCGGCAGCTCCAGGCCCAGTGCCCCGTTGAAATCCGCCAGGGACAGGGTGGCCTTGACCCGCCAGACACCCGGGGCGATCTCCACCAGTGGTTTCTCTTCCACCTGAAACTCTTGGGGGATCTCCCCGCAGAGTTCCTCCAGCAGGTCCTCTACGCTCACCAGCCCCATCAAGGAGCCGTATTCATCCACCACCAGGGCCAGGCGCAGATGCCGGGCCTGCAACTCCGTCAGCAAATCGAAGGCTTTTTTGTTTTCCGGCACATAATAGGCCGGCCGCAAAAGATTTTCCCTAACCTCCTCCCCGCATGGGCCCTCCACCGCCATCGCCAGGACATCCTTGGCGTGCAGGATGCCCAGGACGGCGTCAGGGCTGTCCCGATAGATGGGGATCCGGGAAAACCGGGACCGCTTGATGGCCTGGATCATTTCGGGAAAGGGCATATCCAGGGGCAGGGAGAAGATCTCGGGGCGGGGGACCATGATCTGCCCCACCCGCAGTTCGCCGAAGCTAAGGAGGTTCTGGATAAAATCCCGCTCCACCTCGGCAATCAGGCCCCGGAGATGGCTCTCTTCCACCATGCGGACGAAGTCTTCCTGGCGCACCGCGGGCACCTCGATCTCCGGGCGAAACCCCAGGGTGGCCAGAATACCCCGGCTGATCTGCAACAATACCAGGCGCATGGGAGTAAACACCAGGATGGCGGGCTTCACCAGGAGAGCCAGCCAGGGGGCCAGGCGAGTAGCATAGATCAGGGCCAGGGACTTGGGAATCAGTTCCGCCACCAGGAGAAAGACGGGGGCCAGCAGGCCCAGGGCCAGCCATTTCCCCTGGGGCCCCCAGAGGCTCAGGGCCACGGAAGTGGCCACAATGGAAGCCAGGACGTTGATCGTCTCCACTCCCATGAGCACCGTCACCAGGAGGCGCCGGGGCTGAGCCAGGAGGGCCTCCACCCGCTCCCCCCGGACCCGGTTCTTCTCTCGGAGACGCAGGCGGTCCAAGGGAGTCAGCGCAAAGAGGGCGGTTTCGCTGGCGGCAAACAAGGCGCACAACAGCGCCATGGCGCCCAGGGCGAGATAACTTGGGAGATGGGGATCTGACCAGAGTGGATCCAAATTTTGTTGAGGCCTTCAGCTGTCAACCGGCAGCGGTCAGCAAATACTTTGATTTATAGAGGGCTTGTCCCTGGTGGAGATATGATAGTGCCGCGGCGTGAAAAATCAAGCCAGAATTATTCTTCCCCTCAGCCCCAAAAGGAAGCGAGGCTTTCCGGCAAGGGAACATCGAAGGCGGCGATGACCCGGCGATTATCGGTAAGCTTCTCTCTCAAACCACCGGCAGCCGGGCCGGCGGCCTTACTCTGCCCTTGCCGGTCTCGGGCTTCTTCCCTTCCCGAAAAGGCGAGCGGATCATGGCCTCGCCCAGGACCTGATCCATGTCGGTCACCGCCACGAACTTGAGGCGCCGCTTGACGTTTCGCGGAATCTCCTCCAGGTCCTTTTTATTGGCCGCGGGGATGATGACCCTTTTGACCCTGGCCCGGAGCGCGGCGATGGCCTTCTCTTTCAGGCCGCCGATGGGCAGGACCTTGCCCCGCAAAGTGATTTCCCCAGTCATGGCCACATCCCGGCGCACCGGAATCTGGGTCAGGGCGGAGATTAAGGCAGTGGCCATGGTGACCCCGGCGGAGGGGCCATCCTTGGGGGTAGCCCCGGCGGGCACATGGATATGAATATCCAGCTTTTCATAGAAATCGGCGGGCAGTTGCAGGAGATCCGCCCGGGAGCGGGCATAGCTCAAGGCCGCCTGGCCCGACTCCTTCATAACTTCGCCCAACTGTCCGGTGAGGAGCAATTGGCCTTTGCCCTTCATGAGGGAGGCCTCCACTGCCAGGGTCTCGCCCCCCACCTGGGTCCAGGCCAGGCCGGTGGCCACCCCCACCTCGTCCTTCTCCACCTCTCCTTCCGGCAGGTACTTGGGCGGCCCCAGGTAGCGGTGCAGGTTGCCCCGGGTAACGGCAAAGGGGGCTTCCTCACCTTCGGCCAGGCGCCGGGCCACCTTGCGGCACAGGGCGCCAAGCTCCCGCTCCAGGTTCCGCAGACCAGCCTCCAGAGTGTAGTGCAAAATGATCCTTTTCAGTACCTCCGGGGAGATGGTGAGATCTTTGGGGCGCAAGCCGTTTTCCTGGAGCTGCCGGGGCATCAGGTGACGCCGGACGATCTCCAGCTTCTCGTCCTCGGTGTAGCCCGGCAGGCGGATGGTTTCCATGCGGTCCCGCAGGGCCGAAGGAATGGGGTCCACCAGGTTGGCGGTGGTGATGAACATCACCCTGGACAAGTCGAAGGGCAGGTTGAGATAGTGGTCGCTGAAGGAATGGTTCTGCTCCGGGTCCAGGGCCTCCAGCAAGGCGGCGGAGGGGTCACCCCGAAAGTCCATGCCGATCTTGTCCACTTCGTCCAGGAGGAAGACGGGATTGTTGGAACCCGCGGTCTTGATCCCCTGGATGATACGCCCCGGCAGGGCGCCGATATAGGTGCGGCGGTGGCCTCGAATCTCCGCCTCATCCCGCATGCCCCCCAGGGAAACCCGGGTGAATTTGCGCCCCATGGCCCGGGCAATGGACTGGCCCAGGGAGGTCTTGCCCACCCCCGGAGGACCCACGAAGCAGAGGATGGGGCCTTTCATCTTTTTGTTGAGCTTGCGCACGCTCAGATATTCCAGGATGCGGTCCTTCACCTTCACCAGATCGTAGTGGTCTTCGTCCAGGATGGCCTTGGCTTCCTTCACCTCCAGCTTGTCCCGGGTGCTTTTGCTCCAGGGAAGTTCCACCAACCAGTCCAGGTAAGTGCGGACGATGGAGGCCTCGGCGGCGTCGGGGTGCATCTGCTCCAGGCGAGAGAGCTGCTTGAGGGACTCTTCTTCGGCCTGCTTGGTCATGCGGGCCCGGGCGATCTTGAGGCGATAATCCTCCATCTCCTTGCCCTGCTCGTCGAGGTCGCCCAGTTCCTTCTTGATGGCCCGCAGTTGCTCCCGGAGGAAGTATTCCCGCTGGCTACGGTCCATCTCCTCCCGGGCCTGGGATTGGATCTTGGCCTGGATGGCGGAAACCTCCAGCTCCTTGCGCAGGAAGTCGTTCACCTTGATGAGGCTGCGGATGGGGTCCGTCTCTTCCAGGACCATCTGGGCCTCGTCGATCTTGAGGCGCAGGTTGGCGGCCACCAGGTCGGACAGGTGGCCGGGATCCTCGATGGACTCCAGGATGGCCAACAAATCCGGAGACATGATGCCCTTCACGGTGAGGATCTTTTCCGACATCTCCCGGGCATTGCGCATCAGGGCCTCGGCCTCGGGAGAGATCCCGCTGACAGCCGCCTCGGGGATGACCTCCAGCCTCACCTGGAAATAGGGGCGCTCCTGGATATATTCCTTAATCGACGCCTTGCTCTTACCCTGGACCAGGATCTTCAGGCGCCCGTCCGGGAGCTTCAACATCCTGAGGATGAGGCTCACGGTGCCCACCGGGTAGATATCCTCCACCTCGGGATTCTCAATGGCCTGGTCCTTTTGGGTGGCCAGCAGCAAGAGGCGGTCCTGAGCCAGGGCCGCTTCGATGGCCAGCACCGAGGCCTCCCGGCCCACGAACAGGGGGAGCACCATGTTGGGAAAGACCACCACATCCCGCACCGCCAGTAGGGGCAGGACCTGGGGTATGACAATCTGTTGCAGTTCTTCGTCTTCTTCTCTGGAGGCCATGTTATCTCCTGGGAGGTTGTAAGGGATGAGCCGGGAGGCGACAACTAGACCGGATTGTCAATGGAAGTTCCAGTATCGGGTCCCGAATCCAATTTCAGGGGCGATTCTTAACCGGTATCTAGATCATAATTACTTTACCGCGGGATAGCAACGAGTCGGCGCCAGGGTGAGTAAGTTTTTGTTCGACCCGGTTCCGGTAAGCGGCCTGACCTCCTTACCACCAGGAGTGCCAGTCGGCATAGAGGGTCCAGACCTTGCGCCGATATTCCCGGGCAACTTCTTCGTCCAGGACGTATACCTGGATTCCCGCAAGGGCAGCGTGTTGCACGTGGGGATTCTCTTCCTCCAGCAACAGGAGGTGAAGGCGCACCGGGGTGAACAGCCCTGCCAGACCCTCTTGCAAACGCCGGCGGAGCTTTTCCCCTTCCCGGTAATCCCACGGGTGTGCCAGGAGGACCACCCCCAGGTCCAGGTCGCTTTCCGGGGCGCCGGCCTCTTCCCCGCCGTCCAACAGCAGAGGGCCCAACTCCTTTTGCGAACCCAAGAAATAAGCCAGGGCGATCCCATTGGCCCTCAAGAACTTACGGAAATTCTGCCACTTGCCTGCAGGCTGATGCTGGCTCAAGGATCGACCTGTTTGCTTTTTAACGAAAAATTCTTTGCCGGTCTCTAAGGTTATGGTATGGTATGCTGATTAAAAAGACAATGCAGGGGAAGAGGTTTGGAGGGGAAACCCATAGCGGCCCGGACTCCCGTGCCCGGGCAGGCGCTACCGGAGATTTTTCGCAGTCGGATTGAGCGGGTCCTGCGCCGGGCTGCGACGGCCATGCTGGCGATGCAGCATACCCAGGGCTATTGGTGGGCCGAACTGGAGTCCAATGTCAGCATCACCGCGGAATATATCATGCTGCACCGCTTCCTGGGGTTGCCTGAGGCCAAGATTTCCAGGTTGGCGGCCGATATCCTGGCCAGGCAACTGGACCATGGCGGCTGGTCCATTTGGCACGGGGACGGCGGCAATCTCAGCGTCAGCGTCGAAGCCTACCTGGCCCTGAAAATCGCCGGGTTCTCGCCTCAAGAACCCCGGATGGCGAAGGCCAGGGAGTTTATCCGGGCCCGGGGCGGGGCCCTCAAGACCCGGGTCTTTACCCGCATCTTCCTGGCCCTCTTTGGCCAGATCAGTTGGGACGGCATCCCCTTGCTGCCGGTGGAGTTCATCCTCTTGCCCCCCTGGTCCGGCCTCAGCATCTATGAATTTTCCAGCTGGACCCGGGCCAGTATAGTGCCTCTAATGATCATCATGGCCCAGCGCCCGGTCCAGTGGCTGCCGCCGGAACAATCGGTTCCGGAGCTTTTTCTCGACCCCCGCGAACCCTTTGAACAGCACCGGGTGGCCTGGAAACCTGGGGGGCCCCTCCTGGAAAATCTGTTCAGGGTGATCGACCGGATCCTGAAGCTTTACTACAAGCTGCCCCTCCCCTGGCTCCGCAATTACGCCTTGAAAAAGGCGGAGCGCTGGGTGCTGGAACATCAGGAGGAGAGCGGCGACTGGGCCGGCATCCAACCCGCCATGGTCAACTCGGTGCTGGCCCTGCATATACGAGGCTATGGAGTGAAGCACGGCCCGGTGCGCCGGGGCCTCACGGCCCTGGAGTTTTTTGAACTCCGGGAGGGTGAGCGCACCTGGCTGCAGTCCTGCATTTCGCCGGTATGGGACACAGCCCTGGCGGTACGGGCCCTGGCCGCCGCCGGCCTGCCCCCACAGGACCCAGCCATGGTCAAGGCCACTTCCTGGATGCTGTCCCAGCAAATCTTTAAGCCCGGAGACTGGCGCGTCAAGTGTCCGGACCTGCCTCCCGGAGGATGGGCCTTCGAATTCGTCAACAACTGGTACCCGGATGTGGACGACAGCTCCATGGTCCTGATAGCCCTAAAGGAAGGGCTGGCCGATTCGGCCCGGCGCCAGGCCGCCATACAGCAGGGCATCAACTGGTGTTTGGGAATGCAGTGCAAGAACGGCGGCTTTGCCTCCTTCGACAAGGATAATACCAAGGAATGGCTCAACGCCATCCCCTTCGGGGATCTGAAGGCCCTGGTGGACCCTCCCACTGAAGACGTTACCGGCCGGGTCCTGGAGATGCTGGGGGCCTTCGGCCACGGCCCGGACCACCCCGCGGCAGTGAAGGCCCTGGCCTTCCTGCGCCGCAGCCAACATGGCGACGGCCCCTGGTGGGGGCGCTGGGGGGTGAACTACATCTACGGCACCTGGTCGGTGCTGGCGGGCCTGGCGGCCATCGGCGAAGACCTACACCGGCCCTATGTGCGCCGGGCCGCGGCCTGGCTCAAGGAGAACCAACTCCCCAATGGCGGCTGGGGCGAATGCTGCGAGTCCTATCTCGATCCCGAAATGATGGGCCAGGGGGTGAGCACCGCCTCCCAAACCGCCTGGGCCCTGTTGGGGCTGATCGCCGCCGGCGAAGCCCGCTCAACGGAGGCCAAGGCCGGCGTGGAATACCTGTTGCGCACCCAAAACCCCCAGGGCCGCTGGGAAGAGGATCAATTCACCGGCACCGGCTTCCCCAGGCATTTTATGATCCGCTACCATCTCTACCGGGACTGCTTTCCTATGATGGCCCTGGGCCAGTATCTCCAGGCGCTGAAGTCCGGGGAACCGGAAGAGGCATAAGTCTTCAGAATCGCCATCCCAGGCGCCAGGAGTATTAGTCCAGACCAGCCGCCCGTAAACCTGATAATGACCCCCACCGAAAACCGCAAAACGCTTGCAAACCACCCCAAAACCCTGGTAACCGGCGGCAGCGGTTTCGTGGGCCGGGCGGTGGTCCTGGAACTACTGGCCCAGAAGCGGGCGGTGCGGGTCCTGGCCCGGGACCCCCGGCATCCCGCCCTCGAAGGGCTGCCGGTGGAGGTAGCCCAGGGCGATTTGCGGGACCGGGCCTCCCTGGATGCAGCCCTGTCCGGCTGCTCCCGCCTCTTCCACGTGGCCGCGGATTACCGCCTCTGGGTCCCCCATCCCGAGGAGATGTACGCCATCAACGTGGAAGGAACCAGGAACCTGCTGGCCGCGGCCCTGGCCCAAGGAGTCGACCGGGTGGTCTACACCAGCACCGTGGGCACCCTGGGCAACCCCGGAGACGGTACTCCGGGGACCGAGGCGACCCCGGTGAGTCTGACCGAGATGGTGGGACACTACAAACGCTCCAAGTTCCTGGCGGAACGCCTGGCCCTGGATTTCGCTTCCCGGGGCCTGCCCCTGGTGGTGGTCAACCCCAGCACCCCGGTGGGCCCCTGGGACTGGCGCCCCACCCCTACCGGCCAGATAATCGTCGATTTCCTCAAGGGGCGCATGCCCGCCTACCTGGAGACCGGCCTCAATCTGATCCACGTCGCCGACGTGGCCAGGGGGCACCTCCTGGCCGAAGCCAGGGGGCAGGTAGCTGAAAAATATATCCTCGGGCATGAAAACCTGAGCCTGTCCCGGATCTTTCAATTGCTGGCGGAGGTCAGCGGCCGGCCGGCCCCCCGCTTCCGGCTGCCCTACTGGCCGGTGCTGGCCATGGCCTACCTCAACGAGTTTTACAGCACGCGGATCAGCGGCAAACCACCCCGCATGCCGGTCACCGCCATCCGCATGGCTCGAAAATTTATGTACTTTAATAATGCAAAAGCGGTACAATATTTAGGATTGACCCTGACCCCGGTGCGCCAGGCATTGGCAGAGGCGGTGGAATGGTTTCGGGAACACAACTACGCCTAAGGACGGTTTTCGTTTTTCGTTTAGTAAAATGACATCTGCAAATCGGTTCGCTAAGGATTATTTTTTGAAAATGAAAATAGTTCCAGCAACCGGCGTTCTTCAACCGAAAACCGTCTTTTAAAGAGGGGCCATGCGCTTCCCGCTTAGGCTCAGCTTCGATCTGGGTCGCTACCTGCTGAAGAAACGGCTTCAGGGGAAGGAAAAATTTCCCCTGGTGCTGATGCTGGAGCCCACCCATCAGTGCAACCTGTCCTGTGCCGGCTGCGGCCGCATCCAGGAATATCAGGAGAGCCTGGGGCAGTCCCTGACCCTGGAGGAATGCCTGGCCGCCGTGGAAGAGTGCGGCGCCCCGGTGGTCACCATCACCGGCGGCGAACCCCTCATCTATCCCCCGGTCTTCGATCTCCTCCACGAACTGGTGCGCCGCGGCAAGTTCATCTATCTGTGCACCAACGCCATCCTGCTGGAGCGCTCACTCCCCCGGCTACTCCGTTCGGACCGCCTCACCCTGAGCGTCCACCTGGACGGGCTGGCGCCTAGCCATGACGCCCTGCTGGGGCGCCGGGGGGTGTTTGACCTCGCCATCCAGGCCATCAAGGCCGCCAAGGCCAGGGGCTTTCGGGTCTGCACCAACACCACCATCTACAAGAAGACCAATCTCCAGGAAATCGAGATTCTCTTTTCCTACCTGGGCCACATTGGGGTGGACGGCCTGCTGGTTTCTCCGGCTTACAGCTTCCAGGGGGTCAACGACGAGCTCTTCCTGAGCCGGGAGGAGATCAAGGATAAATTCCAGCGACTGACGGGCAACGGCCTGAGCTTCGCTTTCTTCAGCACCCCCCTGTACCTCAGTTTCCTCCGGGGCGAACGGGACTACGAATGCACTCCCTGGGCCAATCCCACCCGCAACCCCCGGGGCTGGCGCTCCCCCTGCTACCAGATCGTGGACGCCCATTATCCCACCTTCCGGGAGATGATGGACCGCACCGACTGGGACAGCTACGGAGTGGGCCGGGACCCCCGCTGCGCCCAGTGCATGATGCACTCCGGCTTCGAGCCCACCGTAGTCCGGGAGATAAGCGGTCTCTCCGACTTCTGGCGCATGTTCCGCTGGAACCTGACTTGAGAAAAAATCAGTCAGCTATCAGCTTTCAGCACTCAGCTAAAAAAGTTTAGAGTCCGGGGTATCGATTACACCTCTCCTCCATTCATGGGCATGAACCGCAGCGCCCCTCTTCCTCTGGCCAACGGCTACACCCTGTTGCTGGCCTGCCTGACGGTCTATCTGATGCCGTTGGTTTGGCAAATGCCCCTGATCCGGGCCGAGGGCATGTACGCCCTTATTCCCAAAGAGATGCTGGCCTCGGGCTCCTGGCTGACCCCCACCCTCAACGGAGTACCTTACTGGGACAAACCCCCCCTCCTCTACTGGCTCAACCTGCTGTGCTATAAATTTTTCGGGGTCTCCGACCGGGTGGCCCGCCTGCCGCTCCTGGGGGTGACCTTGGCGGAGGTCTGGGTCACCTACCTCATCGGCCGGCGCCTGTTGGGAAGGGAGGCGGCCTGGCTGGGGGGCTTGGCCCTCTTGAGCAGCATCGGTTTTTTTGTCCTGCACCTGCAGATCCTCACCGATCATCTCATCACCCTTTTTCTGGCAGCCTCGCTCTATTTCCTGCTGCGCTGGCAGGAGCAGCCATCCGGCAAGTGGAGCGCCCTCTTCTTCCTG
>Ga0208821_1000920_pt1 | contig 19390 bp, 17 predicted proteins | sample June2015DPH_20_5_FD_184720 | JGI IMG/M metagenome (GOLD analysis project Ga0208821, IMG submission 184720) | Peatland microbial communities from SPRUCE experiment site at the Marcell Experimental Forest, Minnesota, USA - June2015DPH_20_40... | ecosystem: Environmental > Terrestrial > Soil >... | reverse complement strand
TGCCGCCACAAGGCGTCGCATCTGGGGCGCAATTGCGAAGCGCCGATGGACATCTGTATGACCTTCAACTCCACTGCGAGCTCGCTGATTAAACACGGCATCGCTCGCCGCCTGGATAAGGCAGAATGTCACGATCTGCTCGCTCAAGCCCGCGATCGCAACCTGGTGCAATTCGGGGAGAACGTGCGCGAGCGCGTGTCCTTCATCTGCAACTGCTGCGGGTGCTGTTGCGAAGCTATGTTGGCCGCCAAACGGTTCGCCGTTCTCACTCCCATCAGCACCACCAACTTCCTTCCCGCCATCGCCGAGGACAAATGTTCCGGCTGCATGAAATGTGCCGACGTCTGTCCGGTGGAAGCGATGGGCATGGTTTCTGCGGGAGACGCGCGCCACCACAAACGCAAGAAAGCTAAGGTCAACGAAGAGATCTGTCTCGGTTGCGGCGTGTGCGCTCGGGTTTGCGACAAGCAGGCCATCGGGTTGAAGCAACGAGGTCAGCGCGTGATCACGCCCGTGAATACCGCTCATCGCACGGTTGTCATGGCCATTGAGCGCGGCACACTCCAGGACCTCATCTTCGACAATCGGGCTCTTGCCAGCCATCGTGCGATGGCCGCCATCCTCGGTGTGATTCTCAAACTTCCGCCACTGAAACAAGTCATGGCGAGCCAGCAAATGAAGTCACGTTATCTGGACAATTTATTGTCTAGTCGTAAGTCGAAACGCGCGGAAGCGTAGGTTAGCGAATTGCAGAGGAGTTGGAGAATGTGGGCACGGATATCCGCGCCCTGCATCCGCGTAGCGGACCTTCTTGCCCGAAATGATTGAGCGGGATCACTCGGCGTTGCGTCTGGAGTCCTGCGTGCCAGTTTCCTTTGCTCAAGTGCAGGAGCACCGAGGTCCAACCGACACGAGGCGACGATCACAAGCGAAGGAGGAAAACCTGCAGCCCAGTCCAGCAGCGCGTGAAAAACGAAAGCGCCCCAGACTTCGGTTAGAGTCGCGGGACGCTCGGTCGAACAGCCCCCCGAAGTCCGCTCACAACCACCCTACGTTCTGATCTGTGCCGTGGGAATGGCTCGGACGTGCCGCTGGGCACCTCTGTGACCAGCATGGTAAATCCTCGGTCTTTCATCGGCTGCCCGCCACGTGTATCCTTCCGCTCATGCCCTCCACAGCGACGTTTCATGAGTCCCGACGGAGTACCCGTGTCCCTCTAAAGGTAGTTATCACGGTTGTTGAGGGTGGCGCTGAGCGTCGGACGTGCGATGGCGAGACCATCATCGTCAACCTTCACGGAGCATTGATCGCAACCGCAATTGGGTTAAGTAGGGGAATGAGAATCTCGATTCACGTTTACTTGACGAATAAGCGTGCTGCGGCTCGGGTTGTCTATATCGATCCTAAGAACCCGCTGCACTGCGGGATCGAACTTGATGAGCCACGAAACATCTGGGGCGTGTCCGTGCCGCCCGATAACTGGGACGAGACCTCGGTCTTGGAGACCGAGCATTAGAGATGTGCTCCTGCGTGGCACGTGGCTGCACTGCTAGGCTATACGGACATTCCCAGTTCAGGTCAGTTCCACCACAACCGCCACGTCGAATTTCGAATAATACTTCTTCACGTCCTTCGTCCCGTACTTCTCCCGGAATTTCTCGACCACCGATGAGACAGATTTGGCATCAGTCATGGGAGCGGCTCGAAACTCTGCTTCCTCGCCTCGTGCATCAATGCGAATCGACGGGTTGTGAAGCACGTTCTTGTACCACTGCGTGTCCGAGCCCTGCACGGGCAGGAGATAGAGCTTCTCGCCCTCCAGCACGAACCAGACAGGAATCGAGATTGTCCGCCCGGACTTCCTCCCGATCACGCTGATCTTGATCTGGCGGTAGCGGGCGAGGCGGGCTTTGAGATCGTCCTTTGAACCTGCCATCTGACCTCCGTCTGATTCACGGCTCACGAACGTTGTGGTCTCTTAGCGCCGGGCGCTGCTCACGACTTTCTTCTGCGGCGACCGCAATCCGCTTCGATTTGCGATAGACGTTTGCAACTGCAATCGTCCAGAAAGGAACTAAATCGACTCCGGGCACGAGCTTGGCAAGGAACGATGGCAGAAATTCCCAGTGCCAGCCAAGAAGGTGAACCAGCACGGCTGCGATACCGAAATCCAGTATGTCATCAGCGGGCGATAAAGCGCCTTCGACGAATAATGGAAAAACGACGATTTGGAGTGCATCCGCAATGATGGCCAGCATCATGGCGGCTCGAAAGCGCGAATCCGGCGAGATTGTGACGGTGTCGTGAGTCACGGCGGTGCTGCTTTCGCTGCTGAATGCCTATTTTAAACCGATGCTCCGCTGTAGGTGCGTCAAACGCCATTACGATAGCCCCACAGTCCCTCTACTGGAAAAGTCGATTCTGAATCTGGGCGAGTTCCGCGGGCGCGGAGCATTCCTCGTCGTCGTTCGCCACGCGATTGAGCCGAGTGCTTACCGGATAGCACCGCATCAGCCGAGCGTCGTAGGGTCTCAACAGTTCGGACACCGCACTCGCATCCCTCATGCCCGGATCGAGCCATAGGTCGTAGCCATCTGGATCGAGGATGACTGGCATGCGGTCGTGGACGGTTGAGGTCACAGCATTCGGGGTCGTGGTCAGGATCGAGCAGGTCTCTACCGCTTGCCGCTTCGGTCCCTCTGACTGTCCGCTTCGGTAACCGAATATCTGGTTCGTCACGGCACTTTGGCGACGGTGCCTGGATGACGGGCAACCCTTCCATAATCCGGTAAGGGAAGGGTTGCCGACGACGAGTCAGCCAGCCAGTGGTCTTAAACGAGAAGTTCCTTCCTTAGCTTCGAGTGTGCCCCAAGGACCTTAATCACACTCCAGGCGCTCAGTCTTCTACGAAGGACTTTAGCCTGGACAATGCCTGATCCCACTGCTCGGAGACGAAATCGAGGTATTGCTTAATTCCTTCAATTGGCCGCGGATCGAATTCGAATCGGCTCTCGCGACCCGTACGGACGCTATGTACGATTCCTACACTCTCCAACACCCGAAGATGCTTGGTGATCGCCTGCCGTGTCAGCTTGGAACCCTGCGTTAGCTGAGAGATCGAATAGGGCCGCCGACCACAGAGCTTCGCAACCAGCAATAGCCGAGTCTCGTCGCCCAGCGCGGCAAATACGGGTGCACGAGCCCGCCGTTTGGCGGGCATGGTGCTACGACGTTTGCGTGACATAGTTCTCGATGTTCTTCATCTGCTCGGTCCAACCGCCGTTATTCATGCGGAATGCTTCGAGGCGGCGGCCGCTGGGGATCTTGTCGAAGCCGGACTCCGTGAGCAGAAGCAGTGTACCGCTTGTGGTCTTTTCCAGCCTAAATTCGACGAGTGTAGGCGTCTCCTTCGAGTAATCTATTTTGGGATCGACGGAATAAGGATGCCAGGTGAAGGAAAAGAGCCGTTCGGGCTCCATTTTCTGCACGACGGCCTCCCATTGGATGTGCTCGTAGCCAGGGTAGGTAACCTGGCCACACGAGACCTGACCCGGTGCGAATGGGCCGTTCAGCTTCACACGAAACCACTCGCCAAACTCTCGGTAATCCGTCAGTGCACGCCAAACCCGCGAAACTGGCGCCTTGAGCTCAATGCGCTTCTCAATATGGTTATTCATATTAAGCAACCTCCAGGTTGCATATTAGCTTAGGCGGCACCAAAAAGCAACCTAACGGTTGCATCATCAGACGACATCATCAGACGACCGAGTGTTCATTCCTCAGACATTGGCGATTGCGGACGGATGACGGGCCAACCGGAAGTTGACCGCCACGAGGGCTTTTACTGGATTACTTCCGCATTGCCCACTATTCGTGAATTGGCGCGCGCACCGCACGCCCAGGAAACACGCCCTCGACTGGCAAACCGAAAAAGTTGTTCCTAGCACGAAGTTCGGCGGTTACCGCGTCAGTAGCCTGAGCGTTTGGTGACAGGATGCCTTGCCTCACCGTCGAATCAAGGCTGGACGCCCGCATAGAAAGGAATCGCGCCCCGGGCGGCGTTCTTGTAAACAACGCCGCCCTTCATTACAAATACAACGCGCCGAACGGCTGTGATGTCTTTCAACGGATCTCCATCGAGCGCAATGATGTCCGCCTGCAGGCCGGGGGCGATCGAGCCAATCTGATCGCCCAAGCCTAGCGCTTCAGCCCCCAGCGAGTTGGCAGAGACCATCGCGGCCATCGGGTCCACACCGCAGTCACGCACGCGGTCGATGAACTCCTCGGCATTGCGCCCGTGCGTGCCCGCCACGGCGTCCGTGCCAAAAACGATTTTCAGCCCCGGAGTTTTCGCTGCGTGTCGTACCACCTCGTGGTCCATCGGAAGGATCTTCTCCATGGCTGCAAATCCCTCGGCAGTGTAGCCGGGTGTGCCGAGATACTTTTCTTTGTTTAGCAAGTAGTTCTCAATGACCAGCCCGGCTTGCGGATCCAAATAGGTGCCCTTCTCTGCCATCAATTTCAAGTCGTCGTCTGTGGCCAGCGTACCGTGCTCAACTTCGGTGCATCCCGCGAGAGTCGCGGCGCGGACCGCCTCTTTGTAAGCGTGCACAAGCGTGCGCACTCCCTGCTTCTTTGCTTCATCACACGCCGCGTTCAATTGCTCCTGCGAAAGAGTCATTCCTCCGCCCTGGCGGATGGACTCCGACGCGAAGATTTTGATCAGGTCCGCGCCGGCTTGCTTTTGCTTCCTCACATAAGCGCGGATTTCATCGGGCGTGCCGGTCGCCTCGCCTCGCCCTTCGAGCGGCTCGTCGGCCGTCAGGATACGAGGGCCGGGGAGTATTCCTTTCGCGATGGCATCACGAAGCGGAATATCGTTTGGCGAGCCCACACTTTGCACCGTCGTGAAGCCTGCCATCAGCGTCACCCATGCATTCGACGCCGCTTGATAGGCATCCTCTTGTGTTGTCCCTTCCGTGCCCGCGTTTTTCCCGTCCTTGCCGAAGATCCATGTAATGTGCACGTGCGCGTCAATCCAGCCAGGCAACACCGTCAGGCCGCGCAGGTCGTAGTCCACCGGCCCCTCGACCTTAGGACCTATCGCAACAATCTTTGAGCCCTCGATCACGATCCGAACGTCAGGCAGTATGTGGCCCTTGCCATCGACCACCACGCTCGCGGCAATTACGATGCGTTGGCGCGACGCAAGCGTCTGTGCAGGAATTCGAGGCGCCAGGGTGCAGACGCCAACAATGCTGAGGATGCATGAAATGACCTTTGCAGGTCGCATGACCGCTCCTCCTTCGGCTCGATCTGAAGTGCGAACCAATTCTGTAGCTTTCCTGAACCTGAATTCCGATTCGGACCTCTGGCTTGTGCATTGTAGGCGTCTAGCCCGCAGCCTGTACAGAAAGCGCGTGGACGGTCGGCTGCGCCGGCAGGTCCGCTGCATTCGGAGCGGCCGGCGGACCTTGGGATCGTCGGTTCCGCTGCCTAGTCGAGGACTCGGCATTCTCCGCTGATCAACTCAGGCGGCGTCTTTGCGCTTGTCGCCACGTTTACGGAGATATGACAATCCGCGTTTGAGTTCCGAACTGAGGTCGAGGTTCTCTGTCGCAATCTGCACGGGCTCTCCGCCGAACTCCTGGCCGAGCCAGCGGTTTAGCTCCTCGGCTGACGCATGGACTCGTCGGCCTTCGTGTCTCACGGGCATCCCAGACTTCGCCCAGCGCTGCACAACTGATACAGGCTGATTGAGGAACGCGGCGATCTGCTGCCAGCCAGTCAGTGAATCTCCTTGAAGTTTAGGCTTTGACTTTTTCGGCATTGCAGGTCCACCGTTCGCATTTACGATGCTGCATCGGCGTTCTGGGCTGCCGAATAGTGCCACGCCTGATTAGGAAAAGAGAGGACTCTGATCCTCAGCAAGCCCGACGGGCCTGGAGCATTCTTCGTCGTCGTTCGCCACGTGATTGATCGTCGTGCTCACGGGATAGCACCGCATCAGCCGAGCATCGAAGGGTTTCAACATGTCGGCCACCACTCGCATGTCCCTCGTTCCCGGATCGAGCCATGAATTCGTAGCCGTCGAGATCGAGGATGACCGGCATACGGTCGTTTATGGGTGCGGTCACTGCATTGGGAGTCGTTGTGAGAATCGAACACGTCTCCACCCATTTGCCGTTCGCGTCCTTCCAGCGATCCCAAATCCCCGCGAAGGCGAACAACTGCGCCTCATCTACTTCGAAGCAGAATGGCTGCAGGAAGCGCGGGGAATCCTGTCATGTACTTCCTTTTACAGGTCATTGCTCCGATCATCGGAACAGCACAATCGCCGGAGACTCTCCACACTAGCGGACTAAGGCCCGCACGCATCGTTTCTTTCGAACTGATGATCTCGTGTGTTGATGGGCGAGAAAACTGCGGGGGAGGCTGGAAGATGATTACAGACAGACGTAGTTGCCTGCGGCATAAGGTGCATGGGCCAATCTTTGCCAGTTTCGATGGCGTCACGGGTGGCATGATTCTTGATCTCAGCGAGCAGGGCCTGTCAATGCAAACGGTCGTCCCCCTGGAAGCTGACCGCCGGGTTCAACTCCGCCTCGAGCTGCCGGATTCGGACAGCCACCTGGAGACGACGGGCTATATCGCATGGGCAGATGCTCTGGGCCGCGCCGGGGTGCGATTCTCCGAACTCCCCGTGGAGGCGCGCCAGCGCTTGGATGAATGGCTGGCATGCAATGACACAGCGCCCAGTCGCAAGGCACCGAAGCTTACCTTCGACCGAGTGTCTGGGCCGGGCTTGGGCGGCAAGTCTCCAGGCAACGGAACTTGCGAGCCGCGATCAATTAGTTTGGAAGCGGAAGCTGGCACTGCAGGGATCCATGGTCGACCACAGGTTTCGACCTCAATTCAGTATGAGTTCAACTCGCTTGGGTCGGATCTGAATACTGCGCTGCGGGTGATCAGCGAACGCGCGCGGACGCTCTTGCGCGGCACTGGCGCCGCCATCGCGATCGTCGACAGCGGTCCTATGATGTGCCGGGCCAGCGTCGGAACCGGCGGACCACCGCTCGGAACCCATGTAGATGTCAACTCGGGTTTTTCCGGGGAGTGCATACGAACAGGAAAAACCCTGCGGTGCGACGACGCCGAGAACGATTCCCGCATCGAAGCCGTAATCTGTCGGAGACTCGGCATTCGCTCGATAGTGGCCGCACCCATCCGGTACGAGCGTGAGGTCGTCGGAGTGCTGGAGGTTTTCTCTTCGCAGGCCTTTGCTTTTGACGAGGGCGATCTCGCGGTTTTGGAGCGTCTGGCGCAGACCGTACTCCTCATGATGAGCCGCACGCAACCTTTCAAGCGCGGTTAGTGGTCGATGCGCAGACTGTCTTACTGACGTGGCATGCGGGTCACCTGTTCGAGCACCGGTCTGACACTTCGGACAGTAGCGATTGCGGCAACTGTTGTAGGAGAGGGTGGCACGATGTCCACAGCGGGAGCAATCATCGATATGGTCGCCGAGCACAGCGGTGCGACAGTGCATCGATGAACCGATCGAGGACAATCTGGCTTGCGACGCTTTATGCAGTCAGCGTCCCCGTCGCCGTTGTCGTTTGGTTGATCCTGTACGCAGGTGGTATACGTTCCATTTGGCCGGCGCGCATTTCACGCCCGGCATCCTCGCCTTAGCAGGCATGTTGATTGTCGATGATCTGGCATTTTTTCTACTGTCAGGAAAATCAAAGTAGCCCACTACAGTGGGGCCATTGTTGTTGTAACAATCGCGTTTTCATTGGTCGTTGTGGCGTGCTAACGCCATGTCATACTCATCCCATCGTCAGTTACCTCCTGACCGCCGACCGGGCCGTCTGCAGGCTCAAGCTTCCTCTTTGCGGACGCCAGCTGACTCATCTGTTGAGTGAGAGTTCGATCTCAAGCTGCAACTTCTTTTCGGCAAGTGGATCATTCGCTTGGCTCATCTGCTGGGCGCTCCATTCGATAATAAGGCGCACCAAAAGAGATAACCTCATTCTTGTGCTGAATCGGCCTATCATTCCTAAGAACAATCAGTAGGAGGGCGCACATGGCAGCGAATCAGGTAGTGCTTTACTTCGACAAGCAGGAGGATGCTCTGCTTTTCACCCTGGCTGCCAGTTCGGTTATGTCAGCGGAAGGGCCGGTCCACAGCAGCGACGCAATGGTCAAAGTTGCGGAGGAGATTTGCAAAGCCAGTCGAATCACGACTGAGGGTGTTCTGAACATCACGTGAAGGATGGCACAATTAAGATGATTCGAAAAGCTGCGCTGCAAATCGGGGCCCCCGCGCTACTCGCTTTCATGGCATGGAATGCGTATCTTGCTGTCAACCATTTAAAACAGATGCAGAAAATTGCGGCGCTCACACTGGAAAGCTCCATGATCCAGGCGGACATCTCCGGTGTTCTGAAAGACTTAACCGATATGGAAACAGGTCAGCGCGGATACCTGCTAACCGAGGACCCTTCCTACTTGCAGCCCTACACCGACGCGAAGGGCAGGATCGGAACCGATTTTGCCGGCCTTCGTGTAGGGCTAGCTAATCGGGCGGAGCGCGAACGATCCCTGGAGTCGCAGCTGGAGTCTTTGGCTAACTCAAAGCAAGCTGAGATGGAGCGCTCTATTAGTTTGCGCCAACAGGGGTATCGCCACCGCGCATTCATGCTGGTGGATTCAAACGAAGGTATGGAGTACATGGATAAAGCTCGCGGGCTTCTGTCTTCGCTGTCCATGGCGGAGACCAGCAGCTTCGCGAGATTCGACAGAGAGAGGAATACGAGCCTAAGCAAGGCTTTGGCAGAAACCATTGTTGCCAATTCATGTCTGCTCGTACTGACAGCATGTCTGTTTGGACTCATCCGCTACCACGGGCAAGTGCTTGAACAGGAAGCTGCCCAGAGCAGACAAGAGCTAGCCGTGCGCGATTCGCAGCTAGAAAAACTAACGTCCGCCCTTTCCAACCAAGCCCGCTCCAAGACCTCTGCCATCGAGGCGAACGCCCGCCTTCTGCTGCAGAACTACGGGGGGTTTCTACCACGACAGGGCCACGAATATGCTGAGCAGATAAGGGAAGCATCGGCACAAATGGAGCGACTCCGACAAGATTTAGTTGGCAGCCCAGGCTCCAACAGTGATGAAAAAGCAGCTTAGCACCTAAATTGTGCAGATCCGCCCGGGCTGAGTTCTGAAGCCGTCGTAGCTACGTTAACGAGTGCGTCTGCAACTTATTTCCGGACCGGCGGCCGCCTGGACTCGCATCATTTGGCACTTTGGTTGGTTCGCTCTGTCGCTCCACGCTGATCAAAGCTGCAGCAGATTACATTGCAGCTTCGTGTATCCCTGCTTCTGCGCCCACAGGTCGAGCGGGATTGACGCCATCTCATCCACAATCGGCTCGCCCAGCCCGCTCTTCGTCAGGTCCACCGTCTTGATGTAGGTTCGGCAACAGTCGCAACACTCGACGCGGACGTGCTTAAGTTCCTCCGCGGTGTAAACCGGTAGCTTCGCGTTGTTCTCTTCCCCGCATCCCGGACAAACGATCCGCCGGAACTCCCATTCCGCCAGGCAAAATGAACACACCAGAGATCGCTGGCCGCCATCTCCCAGCGGACGCAGAACACCCAGGCCCGGTTTCCGTTTGCAAAACGGACACAGATACGGCGTCGGCCCGCTCCAGCGCATATTTGACCGTGAACGAATGCCGGCCGCGTAAGGCTGAAGAAAAGCGCGAGCGAAAAAATCGCGAGGCCCCGGCGGCAGCGCTCCGGTCTCGCTCTCATTCCAGAAAGCCGTCAGCAATTGAAAATGTAAATCTGCGCCGCCGTCCCGCAACTCGCGCGCCGCTTCCCGAAGCGGACCCGGACCGTTCTGTTCGACCACCGACAGAAATGGCCCGAATCGGCCGGTCAGTTCTGGTTGGAGCGGCCGCGCAAAAGGCTCCGAGTCTGATGCGACACCGCCAGCCCCAGCACTCGATCTTTCGAGCGATCCGCCGAATTCCCCGTAGAACTTTTCCTGAAAGCGCGCAATAGCCGCATAGAAGCGCAGGATTTCCGCAGCAAAGGTGTACCGGGCGCCGAGTTCCTCCGCCCGTGCAATCCGCCGCTGCCATTCATTCTGCGCCATTGCCCGATTATCCGTCCCCGTCGCCTGCCGCGCAATGCCGGGTGCAGGGCTGTCCTGATAAAGGATTGTCCCGATGAAGCGTTGGCCTGATGGGTCGACTGATAAAGGGTTGAGTTTTCCTGATTGACGATCCAGTCAGAATGGAGTTATAGTTTTTTCGCATTCGCGCAGCACAAGCTGGACGCTATCGAGGCGTCTGCAACCACTCACCTCCGTAAGCTTCTGGAAAGTGCAGCACGGGGGCTACAAAATGGAGTTCTCTCGCAGGACCTTTCTCAAAGGCACCGTGCTTGGCGGAGCCGGTTTCTCCGCCCTCGGCTTTGATCTGACTCCGGTTTACGCCCAGACCCAGTCCCTCAAAATTTCCCGAGCCAGCGAAACGCGCAGCACCTGTCCTTATTGTGCCGTCAGTTGTGGCGTGATCATCTACACCTTGGGCGACAAGGCCAAGAACGCGATCCCGCAGGTCGTGCACGTCGAGGGCGATCCTGACCACCCCATCAACCGCGGCACGCTCTGCCCCAAGGGGTCATCGCTCGAGCAGGACATTCTCAACGACCGCCGGTTGCTGAAGCCGCAAGTACGCCGTCCGGGAGCCACCGACTGGGAAGACATTTCGTGGGATCAGGCCTACAGCGAGATTGCGCAGCGCGTGAAAAAGACGCGTGACGACACGTTCCTCGAAACCGACGCGCAGGGCCGCACCGTGAACCGCTGCGAAGGCATGGCCTTCACCGGCGGCTGCACCGACACCAACGAATTTAATTATCTGGCCGTAAAAAGTATGCGCAGCCTGGGGGTCTGCTACCTGGAAAACCAGGCCCGCGTTTGACACGGCCCCACGGTCTCCAGTTTGGGGCCCACCTTCGGACGCGGCGCAATGACCAATGGTTGGATCGACATCAAGAACACCGACATGATGTTGATCATGGGCGGCAATCCCGCCGAGAACCACCCCTGCGGCTTCAAGTGGGCGGTCGAAGCCAAGATTCACCGCAATGCGAAAACCATTGTTGTCGATCCGCGCCTAACCCGCACCGCCGCGACCGCCGACATGTACGTGCAGATTCGCGCTGGCGCCGACATCGCCTTCCTCGGCGGCGTCATCAACTACGCCATAGAAAACAACCGCATCGCGAAAGACTATCTCCTCAACTACACCAACGCCTCCTTCATTATCAAAGACGGATTTAATCTGCCCGAGGACGGCCTCTTCTCCGGATTTGATCCCGAGAAAAAGACCTACGACAAGAAGACCTGGAATTATGAAGAAGGTGGAGATCTGACCGGCAAACCGGTCGCGGGCACGCCTCCGGAAAAGACGCCTGCTCCTCTGCCACCGGGCGCCGCGCCCCCTCCACCATCGCTCCCGCCGAAGATCGCGTTCGATCTCTCGCTGCAGCATCCGCGCTGCGTCTATCAACTGTTGAAGAAGCAATACGAGCGCTACACGCCCGAAATGGTGGAGCGCATCACCGGCATTCCGCGGGATCAGTTCCTCAAGGCCGCCGACCTGTTCACCTCCGTCCGCAAAGATGGCGATATGAAAAAAGTCGCCACCATTATTTACGCGGTCGGATGGACGCAACACAGCTTCGGCACGCAGATCATCCGCACCGCCGCCGTCCTGCAACTGCTGATGGGCAACGTCGGCCGCGCCGGCGGCGGAGTCAATGCGCTCCGCGGCCACTCCAACATTCAGGGCGCCACCGACATGGCGGGAATCTTCGACATTCTCCCCGGCTACTTGAAGATGCCGAATCCCACCGACGTCAACTTGGCCGCGTACGTGAAGCGCATTACGCCAACCGTGTCCAAGCCCGATCCGTGGGAGTCATTTAATTACTGGTCGAATACTTCAAAATTTACCGTCTCACTCCTGAAGGCGATGTATGGACCGGCAGCCACCAAAGACAACGACTGGGCCTTTAACTATCTGCCGAAGATCGACCGCAACTATTCCTGGGTGAATATCTGGAACGACATGTACGAGGGCAAGATCAAAGGCATCTTCGCCTTCGGTATGAACGGCGTCATGATCGGCCCCGATTCGAATAAGAATATCGACGCCCTGAAAAAGGCCGACTGGCTGGTCGTTTGCGAGATCTATCCCGACGAAACCAGCGAATTCTGGCGCGCCCCCGGCATTTCCGCGGACGACATGAAGAAGATCAACACCACCGTGTACCGGTTACCAGGCGCAGGCTTCGCGGAAAAAGACGGCACCTTCGTGAACTCCGCGCGCTGGCTGCAATGGAAGAACGTCGCAGTGCCGCCGCCGGGGCAGGCGCGGCTCGACCAGGAAATCATCGCGACCATCTTTTTGAAAGTTCGCGAGCTCTATAAGAAAGAAGGCGGCAAGTTCCCCGATCCCGTTCTGAACGCGTCGTTCGCCTACACAAATCCCTACAACCCGTCGCTGGCCGAGGTCGCGAAAGAACTCAATGGGAAAGCGCTCGCCGACATCACCGACCCGAAAACGAAAACGACCATCAAGGCCGGACAGCAACTCCCAGGCTTTGCCTGGCTCAAAGACGACGGCACGACGCTCTCGGGAAACTGGCTCTACTGCGGATCATGGACCGAAGCCGGCGCCATGATGCAGCGCCGCGGAACCGAAGATCCGTCCGGCCTCGGCATTTATCCCAATTGGGGATGGTCCTGGCCGGCGAATCGCCGCGTTATGTACAATCGCGCATCCTGTGATCTCGAGGGCAAGCCCTGGGATCCTTCGCGCCGCCAGGTTTGGTGGGACGAAGCCAAGCAAAGCTGGGTGGGCGTCGACGTTCCCGATTTCAAAGTGGATTCCGCACCCAAAGATCACATGGGCCCGTTCATCATGAACCCCGATGGCATCGGACGTTTGTTCGTGCCGCTGGGTGGGATGCAAGACGGTCCCTTCCCCGAATTCTATGAGCCGATCGAAAGCCCGATTCCGAATCTGTTGCATCCGAAGCAGTCCAGCAATCCGGTCGTGAAACGATATAAAACCGACATGGACAAGTACGGGACGGTGGATCAGGGATTCAACGTTATCTGCACCACCTATCGCCTGACCGAGCACTACCACTATTGGACAAAAAATAATCCGATGAACGTCCAGCTTGTGCCCGAGCCGTTCGTGGAAGTCCCGGCGGAACTGGCCGACCGCATGGGCATTCGCGGCGGCGAAAAAGTAAGAGTCACCAGCGCGCGCGCTCACTACATCGCAAAGGCGATGGTCACGCGCCGCATCCGGCCCATGAAGATCGATGGCAAGGAGACGTTTCAGATCGGCATCCCCATTCACTGGGGCTTCCGCGGCATTGTGGAAGATGAAGTCCCAGCTAGGACCGCGAAGACCTTGGCGAATCAGTTGACGCCAACCGTAATCGATCCGAACGCATTTACGCCGGAATTCAAAGGCTTTCTCGTGAAGATCGAGAAGGTCTAGTTAAGAAAGATTTTCAGATCAATACCGAGGGCGGGAGATGGCAGACCGCAGAACGCTACAAGCCGAAATGATCTCGGGCCATTCCCTCTCCTCGCCCGGCCTCGGCATGCAGCGCGATCTTGAAGTCTGCAAACTGGTCGATACCACAACTTGCATCGGCTGCAAAGCCTGCGAAGTAGCGTGCGCCGAGTGGAACGATTTGCCGTTCTCCCCGACCACCTTCGACAACACTTACCAGACGATGCCAGAGACGCGCTGGAATTTCTGGAACCTCATCAAGTTCAATGAGCACCAGAACCCCGACGGCACGATCCAGTGGCTGATGCGCAAGGACCAGTGCATGCACTGCGCCGATCCCGGCTGCCTGCATGCCTGCCCCGCCGACGGCGCCATCGTGAAGTACGCCAACGGCATCGTCGACTTTAACCAGGAAAACTGCATTGGCTGCGAATTCTGCGTTTCCGGTTGTCCCTTCAATATTCCCCGCTTCAATCCCGAGACCAAGCGCGTTTACAAGTGCACCCTCTGCTCCGATCGCGTCGGCGAGGGTCTCGAGCCCGCCTGCATCAAGGCGTGCCCTACCGGCTGTCTCAAGTTCGGCACAAAAGACGACATGAAATTCATCGCCGAGGGGCGCGCTAAACAACTGCGCGACAATTTCGGCTGGCAGAACGCGGGCGTCTACGATCCGCAATCCGTCGGCGGAACCCACGTGATCTACGTGCTCCACGACGCCACGGATCCCGAGCGCTACGGCAACCTGCCGAGCAATCCCCAGATCCCGTGGAGCTACACAGTGTGGAAGTGGCTCTTTAAGCCCGTGCTCGGAACCTTCGCCCTGTTCGGTTTTCTCGGCGTCATCTTTCACTACGTGACCTCCGGCCCGCGCCGGACCCAACCGGAACCGCCGGCAAAGGATGGCGCCAATGCCAGTATCAACCTCTAGCGCGGTCGAGCGCTTCGACCATAAGGCTCGCGAGAGTTTCGAATCCGTGGGCCACACCACCGTCTATCGCGGAGAGTTGCTGCGCCATCCGGTATACACGCGCGTGCTCCACTGGATGGTCGCGCTGTTTTTCTTCCTCGCGCTGTTCACCGGCTTCGCCATCTATCTCCCCTGGCTGTTCCGCTGGTTCACTCCCTTCTTCGGTGGCGGACCACTCAGCCGCGTCATGCACCCCTGGTTCGGCGTGGGCTTCCTCTTCTTCTTCGGATTGCAGGCCCTGAACTGGTTCCAGCCCATGATCTGGACCGCAGCCGATTCCCGGTGGATGCGCGACATGAAGAAGATCATCAGCGGCGAAGCGAAGATGGATCCGCCCGACACCGGCTTCTTCAACGCCGGACAGAAAGTTCAGTTCTGGGAGATCGTCGGCGGTTGCGTTGCCTACCTGATCACCGGCATCATCCTATGGGTCGGAGCAAGAACTTTCGGAAGAATCGCCGTCGCTATCAGCTACGTCGTGCACGACATCTCCGCACTCATCATGCTCGGCGGAATCTTCATCCACATCTATGAGAGCACATTCGGCCAGCCCGGCACCTTCCAGTCGATGATTCGCGGCGCCGTAAGCGAAGCCTGGGCCTGGACCTTCCATCCCGCCTGGTACAAGCAAGTCACTGGACGCGATCCGCAGCAGGCCTGCGAAGAAGCGCACCGCCAAATGACCACCGGCAGCAAACCCTAGCAGCCGAGCGAAAATCTTAACCACAGAGGACACAGAGTGCACAGGGGTACACAGGCACTTCTTCAACTTGGTGGCAAATCGATCGCGAACCAAGAGCTTTCCCCTGTGTTCCTCTGTGCCCTCTGTGGTTAGGAATCCTTCGCTCAGGACGAATCTTCTTCGCAGCACTTTACAATATCCCCATGGCAACCATCCCCGCTGAAATTCACGGCCAGCGCTACATCAGCCTCGCGACCTTCCGAAAAAGTGGCGTTGCCGTCTACACGCCCATCTGGTTTGCCGAAGACGACAATAAGCTCTACTTCATGACGAACAGCAAATTGGGAAAGTGCAAGCGCATCCGCAACAACCCGCAAGTCAAGATCGCCCCCTGCACCATGCGCGGAAGAATCACCGGCCCCGAATTCCCCGCTATCGTCCGCATCCTGCCACCGGAAGAGTTTGCCCGCGTCCGCCAGGCGATCAACGCAAAATATTGGCTCGCCCGTGTCCCCTTCTTGTGGCGCAACACTGACACTTATCTCGAGATCACGCCCACATGAATAGGCCGGCATGAATCCAGCTCCGCCATCGGGCTCCCTGCCCGCTACAGCGAGTACTGTCCTAATTCGGGAAATTAGGACAGCACCTTGCGGCGCATGACATTTACGCTCGCTCCTCCACCCTGTTACCATCGGATGTTGTCTAAAGCTCCTGCGTAATTTTCTTAGGCAACTAAAATCTCTCTTGGAGGCACCATGGCCGTAAAAGTTGGCATTAATGGATTTGGACGCATCGGACGCAACGTTCTCCGCACCGCGCTCACCGACAAGAACCTCGACTTCGTCGCCGTAAACGATCTCACCGACCCCAAGACTCTGGCCCACCTGCTCAAGTACGACTCGATCCTCGGCAACCTGCCGAACAAAATCACCGCCGGGGCCGACAGTATTTCGATCGACGGCAAGACCATCAAAGTCTTCAAGGAAAAAGATCCCGCTGCCCTGCCCTGGGATTCCGTCGGAGCTCAGATCGTCATCGAGTCCACCGGAAAGTTCACCGACGCCAACGAAGCGAGAAAGCATCTGCGCGGCTCCGTGAAGAAAATCATCATCACCGCCCCCGCGAAGAACGAAGACCTCACCGTCGTTCTCGGCGTGAACGAAGAGAAGTACGATTCCGCCAAGCACCACATCATCTCCAACGCTTCCTGCACCACGAATTGTCTTGCCCCGATCGCCAAGGTCGTCAACGACAACTTCAAGATCGTCAGCGGCACCATGACCACCATCCACTCTTATACGAACGATCAGGTGATCCTCGACTTCCCGCACAAAGATTTGAGGCGAGCCCGTGCGGCGGCGATCAACATGATCCCAACCTCGACCGGCGCGGCCAAAGCGCTCAAGCTCGTCATCCCCGATCTGGCCGGCAAAATCGACGGCTTCGCCATGCGCGTACCCACGCCCAACGTCTCGGTCGTCGACCTGGTCGTCTGGGTAGAAAAAAAGACCACCAAAGAAGAGGTCAACGCCGCCCTGAAAAAAGCCTCCGAGTCAGGCCCGCTAAAGGGCTACCTCGGGTTCGAGGAGAACGAACTGGTCTCGTCCGATTTCAAAGGAGACTCCCGCTCCTCCATCGTCGACGCGCACATGACACTTGTAGTCGGCGGCAACTGCGTCAAGGTGATCTCGTGGTATGACAACGAGTGGGGATACTCCTGCCGTGTCCGCGATTTGATCAACCTGATGGCGGCGAAAGGACTGTAGGTTCTTAGAGCGTCGAGCCGTAGATTCCCTGTTGACCCCTGTGTCCTCTGTGGTAAAAACCTTTTGAAACCACAGAGGACACAGGGGCCCACAGGGCATGTCTCACGACGAGCAATCAACGTCGAACGACGGAGACTTTTTCATGGCAAAACTTTCTATTCGCGATCTTCCTCTCAACGATCACCGCGTCTTCATGCGCGTCGACTTCAACGTCCCGCTCGACGACGGCCGCGTCATGGACGACACGCGCATCCGCGAAACCCTGCCCAGCATCGAGTACGCTCTGCGTCACGGCGCCCGCCTCATCCTCGCGTCTCACCTGGGACGTCCCAAAGGCAAGCCCAATCCAAAGCTGAGTCTCAAGCCCGTCGCCGAGCGTCTGCGCATGCTGCTCGACAAAGAACTGTCGCGCGGCGAAAACGTTGGCTTCTGCCCCGAGTGCGTTGGGGCCGAAGCCGAAGAAGTGGCGCTCAAGCTCGAGAAAGGCCAGGCGCTGCTGCTCGAAAACCTCCGCTTCCACGCCGAGGAAGAAAAGAACGACGAAACTTTTTCGAAGCAACTCGCTAAGCTCGCCGATTTCTACGTCAACGACGCCTTCGGCACCGCCCATCGTGCCCACGCTTCCACGGTGGGCATCACCAGGTTCGTGCAGAAATCCGCCGCCGGGTTGCTCATGGAAAAAGAGCTGCAATATCTGGGTCGCGTCCTGCAGAACCCCGAGCGCCCCTTCGTCGCCATCCTCGGCGGCGCCAAAGTCAGCGACAAAATCGGAGTCATCCAGAACCTGCTCGCCAAAGTCGACGTCCTCATCATCGGCGGCGGCATGGCGTACACCTTCCTCAAGGCGCAGGGCGAATCCGTCGGCAAGAGTTTGGTCGAAGAAGACAAGATCGGACTCGCCCGGGACCTCCTGCAGCAGGCGAAAACCCACAAGCTCAAGTTCCTGTTGCCCACCGATCACGTCATCGCCGACCGCGTCGAAGCCAGCGCCTTGACCAAAATCGTCAGCCACGGCGAGCCCATCCCCGCCAACATGATGGCGCTCGATATCGGCCCGCGATCGATCGAAACTTTTTCCGAAGAAGTAGCCCGCGCTCGCACCATTGTCTGGAATGGCCCCATGGGCGTTTTCGAATTGCCGCCGTTTGCTAAAGGCACCTTCAAGATCGCCCAGGCCGTGGCAGAAAATGCCGGAGCCACTACGATCGTAGGCGGTGGAGATTCCGTAGCCGCCATCAAAGCCGCCGGCGTAGCCGACAAGATCACCCATATTTCAACCGGCGGCGGCGCCTCGCTGGAATTTCTAGAAGGCAAAAAGTTGCCCGGGGTCGAAGCGCTGACGGAGAAAAAATAGGTCTCAGGTGTCAGGTCTAGCTTTTGGCTCTTAGCTCGCAGCTCGTAGCTCGCAGCCCTTAAGCTTCGTATCAGGGCATCGCTTTAGCGATGCCGAAAGCCGCACGTCACCGACTGCCCCTTTAGGGGCCGCTATGTCCGACTTCGCAGCCCGACTGACTTTCGCCAACGGCAAGACGCTCGAACTCCACGGCCCCGCCGACATCACCAAGGAAACCACCGAGGCCATCGTCAACGCCGCCAACTCGTCCCTGCTCGGTGGCGGAGGCGTGGATGGAGCGATCCACCGCGCTGGCGGCCCCTCGATCCTCCAGGAGTGCAAGCGCATCGTGGCCAAGATCGGCACCCTCCCCGCCGGTAAAGCGGTCATCACCACAGGCGGACGGTTGCCCGCCAAATATGTAATTCACACTGTCGGCCCGGTGTATCGCGGAGGCCAACAGCGCGAGGCCGAAACGCTCGCCAGTTGTTATCACGAGTCCATCCGCATCGCCGATGATCACGGAATCCGATCCCTGGCTTTCCCTTCGATATCGACCGGAGCATTCGGCTATCCTGTTCTGGAGGCCGCTGAAATCGCAGTTCGCACCATTGTCGAAGCTCTGCCGCCCTGCGCCCATGTAGAGCACGTCCGTTGCGTGCTCTTCGACATTGCTACCTGCAAAGCCTACGTCCGGACCGCCGAAAAATTATCTCAGCAACCACGCGCAATTTCCGCTACCTTCGAGAAAGGTGCTTCGAGCCATATTCGCGTTTGACATCCGTAACGTAACGCGTTACGGTTAAAGATGATCCGGTCGATCCGCCACCGAGGACTGAAACGCCTTTACGAAGACGCCGACCCGCGCGGAGTGATCGCTCAACACGTCGTTAAGGAGACTCTGATTAAGCTCTCCATTTTCCACCGGTGTTGAGGATAGATTGAGGAGAGCATCGGAGGGCTTGCGAATGAAACAGCGGACACTGGCGGCGCTGAGCGGGTTTGAACGGTACACGAAGAA
>Ga0208821_1000919_pt1 | contig 19421 bp, 19 predicted proteins | sample June2015DPH_20_5_FD_184720 | JGI IMG/M metagenome (GOLD analysis project Ga0208821, IMG submission 184720) | Peatland microbial communities from SPRUCE experiment site at the Marcell Experimental Forest, Minnesota, USA - June2015DPH_20_40... | ecosystem: Environmental > Terrestrial > Soil >... | reverse complement strand
CGGAACTTTTATGCGCACACGGTAAAGGTAGCCGTTCCCGTTGCAGAGAATCTTCACCCGGTAACCAATCCGGCGCTCGACGCTCAAGGCAATATCTACGCCACATTCTCCGGTTCACGCGGCCAAAAAGTTCCGGTCGCGATCTTCAAAATTGATACGAATTACACCGTCAGGCCGTTTGTCGCAGAGATGATGAACGCAACCGCCATCGCTTTCGATCGCCAGGGGCAGATGTATGTTTCCTCGCGCCACGATGGTGCTGTCTATCGCGTGGCGCCGAACGGAACCATGACCACGTATGCCGAGGGGATGGGAATCGCTACCGGCATCGCGTTCGATCGAAATCAGAACCTCTATGTGGGCGACCGCAGCGGCACCATCTTCAAGATTGGCCGCGACCAACAAGTGTTCGTTTTTGCCACTCTGGAGCCAAGTGTTTCGGCGTACCACCTGGCTTTCGGTCCTCAAGGCGACTTATTTGTGACGGGGCCGACGACGTCGAGCTTTGATTGCGTGCACAGAATTGATCCGCAGGGAACAGTGCACAAGTTTTTCCGCGGCTTGGGACGCCCGCAGGGGCTGGCTTTCGATTCAGTTGGGAATCTGTATGTGGCAGCTTCGCTCTCCGGCAAGCGTGGCATCGTGAAGATCACACCGGAAGGCAACGCCAGCCTGGAAGTCGCGGGCCACGGTTTGGTCGGACTGGCCTTTGCGCCAGGACGAAGCGTAATTCTGGCAACCACTGACGCGGTGCATCATCTTTCTTGGAACATTCAGGGGTTACCGCTTTTGCCGGAGTAGCTGCGCGGGAGAGTCTTCTTCCGCCGCTTGAGTCTGATCCGCGTCTGCCGCCTTTTTCATTTACACTTCTACCCGTGAACGCCGAGATCATCGCGGTTGGCTCTGAGCTCCTGACGCCCTTCCGCATGGATACAAATTCTCTCTACCTTACCGAGCAGATCAATCAACTTGGCGTTGAAGTGATTTTCAAGAGCGTGGTGGGGGACGATCTCGGTCGTCTGGTTGCGGCCGCGCAGCACGCGCTCTTCCGCTCGGAGATCGTGATCTTCAGCGGCGGATTGGGACCCACCGAAGATGACCTCACTCGCGAGGCTGTGGCCCGAGCGCTGGGTGTGTCCTTACGGCGCGACGAAGAAATTCTCGACCGTATTACGCAACGTTTCGCCGCGCACGGTTGGAAAATGTCCCCGAACAATGCCAAGCAGGCGGACGTTCTCGAGGGTGCAACAGTGCTTTCCAACGTCAATGGGACTGCACCGGGACAGTGGTTAAGTGGTAAGTTCGACGGGCGCGAACGAATTGTCATTCTGTTACCGGGGCCTCCGCATGAGCTCAAGGCGCTGTTCGAAGCGGAGTGCCGCGAGCGGCTGAGGTCAAAGTTACCCACGGCGTTCCTGGCAACCCGCGTATTGAAGGTCGCAATGCTGGGAGAATCTCATGTCGATGCGCGCGTGGCGCCCATCTACAAACGATTTGCCAACGTGCAGACCACGATTTTGGCGGGAGCGGGAGAAATTCAGCTGCATTTCAAATCGCGTGCCGAGACCTTGGAAGCGGCGCAGGCACACGTGGATGAAGCGGCCGACGCGGTTGAAGAAGAACTCGACGACGCCGTGTACTCGCGGGACGGCCAGTCGCTCGAACAGATCGTCGGCTACTGGCTGCAGATGCGCAATGCCACCGTGGCTGTGGCGGAATCGTGCACCGGTGGACTACTCGGCGAAAGGATTACTTCGGTGGGTGGCAGCTCGCGCTATTTTGCCGGCGGCGCCATCGTCTACTCCAATGCATTAAAAACCGAACTGGCGGGGGTACCTGCCGACATGATTGAGCGTCATGGAGCAGTGAGCCGTGAAGTGGCGGCGGCGCTGGCGGAGGGAATCCGGTACCGTTGCGAGGCAACGCTCGGTATAGGGATCACCGGTGTGGCCGGACCCACCGGAGGAACACCGGAGAAGCCTGTAGGATTGGTCTTCCATGCAATGGCCAGCGATAGCGGGACCGAAGTGATTGAGCGGAACTTCCCGGGCGATCGCAAACGGATCCGCTGGTTCGCGACGACGCTGGCACTGGATATGGTGCGAAGGAAGTTGATGTGAAAGAAGTTGCTCATAGTTCCTGGCTTCTAGCTGCCGGCTAGGAGCTAGCAGCCAGTCGCTATAAGGTTGTTTTATGCGCCTTTTCGTCGCACTCGATATTGACGACGACATCCGCGGCCGGATCACTCGCTTCCTCGACGACGTGCGGAAGTTTGCTCCGGAGGCGCGTTGGGTGCGGCCTGAATCGCTGCACGTCACTCTGAAGTTCATCGGAGAGAAGTCCGAAGCTGAGGCCGAGAAGATTAAGCTGACTCTCAGAACGATTGAGGCCGCAGCGATGGAAATGAACTTTCGCGGCTTTGGATTCTTTCCAGAGGCGCGGGCGCCGCGCGTGTTCTGGGTAGGAATTGAGGCAGGTTCGGCACTGACTTCTCTGGCGGAAACGATGGATAACAGACTATCCTCCCTTAACATCCCGAAAGAGGGGCATGCTTTCAACGCGCATCTCACGCTCGCACGAGGCGGTCGCGGGTCAGGTTCGGCACGCTGGCGGAAGGGGGATGGTCCGAACCGCACCTTTCAGCGCTTGCAGGAAAAACTGGCGGCACAGTCTCCACCGGAGTTTGGAACGATGACGGCCCGCGAGTTTTTTCTTTACCAAAGCCAGCTTTCGCCCGGCGGTTCAAAATACATGAGGCTGGCGGGATTTGGGTTGCAGTAGCGCAGCAGAAATCTTACGCACCTTGCCAACGCTCCTCACCATCGCCGCTCTGAGCTACCTGCTGGGATCGATTCCTTTCGGGTATCTGCTTGTACGCATCTTTCGTGGAGAAGATGTGCGCAAGAGCGGCAGCGGAAATATCGGTGCCACGAATGTCTCCCGCAAATCGCCGGTACTCGGAGGTCTAACGCTGTTGCTGGATGCTCTGAAAGGAAGCACCGCAGCCGGGCTGGCATACTACCTCTCAGCTCAAATGGCCGGTGGTGTTCTGCCTTATCAGCCGATGGCAATGGCTGCGTTGCTTGCTGTTCTCGGGCATATGTTTCCCGTATGGCTAAAGTTTCGCGGAGGCAAGGGAGTTGCCACGGGGTTGGGATCCTTCATTGTGATCACTCCAAAGGCTGTGCTGGTAGCAGCGGGTATTTTTGTCGCAGTGGTAGTCGTCTTTCGTTACGTATCGCTTGGATCGATCCTCGCCGTTGCCTCTTTTCCATTTCTCGTCCACAGAATGCACGCCTATGGCAACGCGCCATTGGCCCTGACATTCATGGCGGCCACTTCCCTGCTCATCATCGCTAGGCATCACGAAAACATCCGCCGCCTGCTTACCGGCACAGAAAGCCGCATGGGAGCAAAGCACGCATGAGCGAGATTGCAATCATCGGCGCGGGAGCCTGGGGTACGGCGCTTTCAATCGTCCTGGGACACAAAGAAACTCACCGGATTCGGCTCTGGGCTCACGAGAAGGAAGTTTGCGACACCATTGCACAGCAGCGCGTAAACGAGAAGTTCCTCCCGGGCTTGCGAATACCAGCCTGTGTAACGCCCTGCAACGACTTGGCCGAAGCCCTTGCCGAGGCGGCTATCGTCGTAAGTGTGATGCCATCGCAACACTGCCGCCGCATGTTCGAGCAGATGCGATCGCATCTGCTCGCAGAAACCATAATTGTCAGCGCTACCAAAGGGCTGGAAGAAATCTCCCTGCTGCGCATGACCGAGGTGATCGTGCAGATGATCAAGAGCGGCGACCGGCTGCCACGGATCAGTGCACTCAGTGGTCCTTCGTTTGCTCTCGAAGCCGCCCGCGGAGATCCGACCGCAATCACCATCGCGTCGCAGGACGCTGAACTCGCGCGCACCGTACAGCAGGAGTTCAGCCACGCCAGCTTTCGCATTTATACCAACGATGACCCAGTCGGCGTGGAGCTTGGCGGCGCGCTGAAGAATACCGTCGCGATCGCCGCCGGCGTTTGCTCGGGCCTTGGCTTGGGACACAATTCCGTAGCGGCCCTCATCACGCGGGGGTTGGCGGAGATGACGCGCCTCGTGGTGGCCTGTGGAGGTAAAGCAGAAACCATGGCCGGCCTCGCCGGTCTCGGCGACCTGGTGCTGACTTGCACCGGCGGACTCTCCCGCAATCGCAGTGTGGGGGTCGAACTGGGCCGCGGACGCAAGTTGCCGGAGATTCTTGCCGGGATGCATGGCATGGTTGCAGAAGGAATCTTCACCACGGGGGCAGCCGTGGGACTGGCGCGCACTCACGGCGTCGAGATGCCTATCACGGAACAGATGCACGCCATCTTGCACGAGGGCAAAGCTCCGCGCGAAGCAATTTATGAACTGATGACGCGCAGCGGCAAAAGTGAAACCCTCAGAACATAAGCCCGCCGTTACGTTTTGTTGCCAAATCTGCGCTAAAAGCCGGCTTTGAGCAACACTTTGGTAATGGCAAAAACAACGGTTTCCGGCTCTTTCTACACCGGCCCCATTAAAATTCTATAGATACCTGTGAAATCCGCCGCCACTTCGATCGACGGCGCTTCCGAACTGAGTCAGGGGAGGAGCGATTCGTCTTCCACAAGGCCCACTCCGGCGCGTATTCCCATTCTGTATGTAATCCTCGGCGTGCTGCTGGTGATCAGCATCGTTCCGATGTACTTCTACTCCGCTCAAGTCGAGGCGATCAACCGGGACCGGCTGAAGACTAACGAGATGTTGCTGCAGAATACGGTGACGCGGTCGCTGGCTGACGATCTCTCGCAGCACGAGCGCTCTTTACGGATGATGCTGGCTAACCTTTCGTCGGCCATTCAGGTGGCGAGCGGCGGCGACATTGGCAGCAAGAACATTGAAGCGCCGGAACTGCGCGCCCTGCTGGAAAACTTCGTTTCTTCCTCTGACGAACTTGCCTATGCCACGCTGCTGAACTCTGACGCGAAGGGCATCTCTGCCGGGCGCATTGCCCCGGACGCTTTCCTGCAGCGCGAGTTGCAACATGCCTATGATGCAGCCCGCGACGGCCGCGCCTATAACGGGCAAGCGCTCCAGGTGGAAGACGGCAAATCCTCGCGGACCGTCGTGCTGGTCAGCAGTCCCGTCAGCTACGGCGGTCGTTTTTTGGGCATGGTGGGCGCCGTCGTGGATCTGCAGTTCCTGATTCGCCGCCTGCACGACGTTAGCAACGGCGGTCTAATTCCTTATGTCGTCGACGCTCAAGGGCGACTGGTGGCGGCGGGCACTCCGCAATATGTGACCGGCCAGGACATGAAGAGCCTTGAGATCGTCCGCAATTTTGTGGACGAGGGCAATAAGGCGCAGTTGGCTGCCACCAAGGAATTCGCCGTCAAGGAAGGCAAGAACAGTGTGGAGATGCTCGGCACCTATAGCCCGGTGATGGCGCTCGATTGGGCGGTCGTCGTGCAGAAACCGCAACGCGAGGCTTACCGCGGAGTTTACGAGATGCAGCGCACCGCGCGCCTGTTGGCTCTGATGGCAGTCCTGCTCAGCATCGCCGTGAGTATTTTCGCCGCCCGCAGAATTACCAATCCCCTACAGATCCTTACCCAGTCCAGTCGCGCCTTGGCGCGCGGAGACTTTTCACAGCGTGTGCACTTGTCGAGCCGGACTGAGATCGGCGAATTGGCCGGGACCTTCAACACGATGTCTCAGGAACTCGAACAGTTCGTCGAAGATCTGAAAGGGGCAGCAGAGGAAAATCGTGCTTTGTTCCTGGGCTCCATTCAAATGCTCGCGGGCGCGGTCGACGAGAAGGATCCTTACACTCGTGGTCACTCCGATCGGGTCACACGTTACTCCATGATGATCGCCAAAGAATTGAACTTGCCGGCCGCTTTTATGGAGACGCTGCAAATTTCCGCCCAGCTCCACGACGTAGGCAAGATTGGCATCGAAGACCGCATCCTCAGGAAGCCGGGCGCGCTTACTGCGGAAGAATTTGAGGTCATGAAGACCCACACCACCAAGGGCGCCAATATCCTGCGCCCGGTAACCCAACTCGCCGAGATGCTCCCCGGTATCGAACTTCACCATGAAGCGCTCGACGGCCGGGGCTATCCTTACGGCCTCAAAGGGGATCAGATTCCACAGCTGGCGCGCGTCATCGCGGTGGCCGACACTTTTGATGCACTGACCACCAATCGTCCTTATCAACAGGCGCACACTCCAGAGGAAGCATTGAAGATCATTCAAAATCTTTCCGGCAAGCGGCTTGATCCCCTCCCGGTGGCGGCGCTGATGGCGGTTTACGAGCGGGGCGAGATTCGTATCCAGCGCCTTGCTATCAGGAGAGCAGTCTCAGCGGGTCCGGCCTCGAATGTCCCGGCGCCTGTGCCCGCTCCCGCGCCTCCCGACTCGGATCCCGTCAACCTCGAAAGAACCCGCGTCTAAACATTTTCGCCCACCTCTACCTGCAGCCGGGAGCGCGACCTGCTCTGACCGCTATAATCAAGTTTCGGGATTTCTCATGATTCAAACTCTGTTCGGCAGCACGGAAGAAAAGAAAACTGGTCTCTTCGAGCGCATGAAGGAGGCCGTCACTCGCACGCGGGAGAACCTCGCCGAGCGTATTGAAGAAGTCGTCTCGTTTGGCAAGGAAATCGACCGGAACACACTTGACGATCTCGAGGCCACGCTGATCGGCGCCGACCTGGGAACCACGACCACCCAGGAAGTCCTGGGCAAGCTCCGCGACAAAGCCGACCGTAAACAAATCAAGGATGTACAGGAATTGAAACGGCTCCTTAAAGAAGAATTGCTGGCCATTCTGAATGCCGCGAATACCCGGCCCGTCCAACGAGTAGACGGCACGCCTGAAGTGATTCTCGTTGTTGGCGTGAATGGCACTGGCAAGACGACCACGATCGGCAAGTTGTCGCAGGTATTTCGCTCGCAGGGCAAGGATGTTTTGCTGTGCGCTGCGGATACCTTCCGCGCGGCGGCGATTGATCAACTGGAAATTTGGGGAATGCGGACCGGGACGGAAGTGATCAAGACCAAGCCCGGCGGCGATCCCGCGGCCGTGCTGTTCGACGCATTGCAGGCCGCAACAGCGCGAAAGACAGACTACGTGATTGTGGACACGGCAGGTCGGCTGCACACCAAGACCAGCCTCATGTCCGAACTGGAGAAAATGCGCCGCACCGCTCAGCGCATTATCCCAGGGGCGCCGCACGAGACGCTGCTCGTCATGGACGCGACTACCGGTCAAAATGGCTTGCAGCAGGCGCGGCTATTCACGCAGTCGGCAGGCGTCACCGGCATCGTGCTCACCAAGCTCGACGGCACTGCTAAAGGTGGCGTCGTGGTGGCCATCTCGCGCGAGTTAGGACTCCCAGTACGATTTGTCGGCGTCGGCGAGAAGGTGGGCGATCTGCTCCCGTTTGACCCGAAAGAATTCGTGGATTCGCTGTTCGAATAAAAGGTCTGTTCACCAGGAAGCACTGAGCCAAGGAGAAGACCAACGCTAAGATGTCTTTCTCCGTTACTCCGTGTCTCTATGGTGAGTTCTCATGATCTGTACCTATCCCAGATGGCCGACCATTCGACTGACGAACAATTCCTGCACCACGCGCTTAATCTGGCGCGCCAAGGCATGGCTTTGGCGTCGCCCAATCCTTACGTCGGCGCGCTGATCATTGACCCGCAAGGAAAGATCGCCGGCACGGGCGTTTACACTTACGATGGCGTGAAGCACGCCGAGTTGCTTGCCCTCGAGCAAGCCGGCGACAAGGCTCGCGGCGGCACGCTCTACATTAATCTTGAGCCACACTCGCACCAGGGCCGCACGCCTCCCTGTACCGACGCCCTAATCGCTGCCGGAATTCATCGCGTGGTGGCTTCCATGCCCGATCCCAATCCCAAGGTGAGCGGGCGAGGCTTCGAGAAGTTGCGTGCCGCGGGCGTTCACGTGGAAGTTGGACGGTTGGAAGCGGAAGCCCACCGCCTGAACGAGGCTTTCGCACGCTATATTCGACACGGCGTTCCCCTGGTGACACTGAAGTCTGCGATGACGCTCGATGGCAAAATCGCTCCGCCGCCCAGGGCTGAGTCCAAGAGCGCGGTAGGAATTCCTGCTGGCGGATGGATCACCGGCGAAGCGGCGCGTGCCCACGTCCACGAACAGCGACACCAGAGCGATGCGATCATGGTCGGAGTGGGAACGATCCTCGCTGACGACCCGTTGCTCACCGACCGCAGCGGGCACCCGCGCCGACGTCCGTTGTTGCGGGTAATTCTGGATTCGCACTTGCGACTGCCGTTGGAATCGCGCCTGGTGCAGAGCGTCGCGAATGAGGGCAGCTTCAACAGCGATGTGCTGATTTTCTGTTCCTCAGGCGTGGAAAAGAAGAAGAGAGAATTGGAAGCGCGTGGCGTTCGAGTCGAACAATTTCCTCCTGCCACGGATGGACGCCCGGATATTCATTCGATCTTGCGCTGCCTCGGACAACTGGAACTCACCAGCGTGATGATCGAAGGTGGAGCGACTGTAAACGGGACGGCGCTAGCCTCCGGCATCGTTGACAAAGTTTTTCTGTATTACGCGCCGAAGATCTTTGCGAGTGAGAGCTCTGTTCCATTCGCCACTGGCGCAAGCTTCCGCCATATGGATGAAGCGCCGCTGGTAAACCATCTCCGTTGGCACCGCTTCGCAAACGATTTTGCTGTGGAAGGGTACTTGCGCAATCCGTACGAGGAGTGAGGCTTTCGCGGTCTCACCGCTCACTTGCTGGCAAGGGTCAGCTTAAGGCTGTCGAAGACACACTGGAACCCCTCGCCCTCCGGAGCTGCGCACATGATGCCAACGTCGGCTGAGGCTGAAGGAACCAGATAACCCATGCGCACCGAAGTAAAGTTCTTGCCGTCTACCGAACAGAGCGTCTCGAGAGAATCCGGCTTGCGAACAACTTTCCACCAAACGCGTCCGCTTGTTGTCAGATCCTTCATCGTCGACCAGTCGGAGAATTGCCGAGTGAAGACCACGCTGGCGTGGCGGGTGCTGTCGAAGAATTCAGTTCCGCACTTGACCCAGTTCTGGGCATCGATTCGAACCATCAGTCCCGCCTGGTCGTAAAGCGCCGCGTACTGACCGTCGATCCGAGCCTCGAAATCAAAATCCCCGCTAACCGGCAGACGAAAGAAATGCCCGTTATCTGTGACATATCCATAAAATGTCTTCCGCCAGAAATCCGTCTTCCGACGCGCCCGTACGACGAGTCTATCCCGTGAAATGGTTGCTGAAGCTGGCTCATTCAGCCATTTCATGCGACGGAGCAGTTCCCCGCTTGACGGCGGCTCGTCCGCGAATGCCTTGGCCCGAAAAATCTTACTGCCCAACAACACTCCTCCAGTGAGCGCGCACATTTGTGTGGTGAACTGGCGGCGACTAGTATGGTGCATGTGATTGCCCCCGCTCGACGTGGCTTCCTGGAAACAAAGATACTCGTTTTGAAAGCAGAAACACAGAGTCGCAGGAGCCCGACATATTGCGCCGCGTGTGGCTGACTCAGAGATGCATTTATGATTGATAAGTTATTTCGGAGGTCCTCATGTTTACCGGAATCGTTGAAGAAGTAGGACGCGTGACCCGCATCGAACAGCACGGCGAGAATCGCCGCATCACCATTACAGCCACAAATACTCCGAAGGAACTGAAGCCCGGCAACAGCGTCGCGGTCAGCGGCGTCTGCCTCACAGCGCTCGATATCAAGCCCGGTTCATTCTGCGCCGATTTAGCGCCCGAAACCTGGGTGCTCACATCCTTTTCGTGCATGCACGAGGGAGCCCTGGTCAACCTGGAACTGCCCATGAAAGCCGATGGCCGCTTCGGCGGGCACATCGTGCAAGGCCACGTGGATGGCGTCGGCAGGCTCATCGCCCTGGAGCGCATCGCGGACTCGGAAAATTGGTGGCTCCGCATCGAGTTGCCAGGTGAGATAGAGAAATACACCGTCTACAAGGGCTCGATTTCGATCGAGGGCATCAGTCTTACTGTCGCAAAGCTGGAAGGCAGGAGCTGCACCATTGCAATCATTCCGCATACCGTCGAGATGACAAATCTCAACTCGCTCCGGCCTGGGGATCCCGTCAACCTCGAAGCAGATCTGATTGCGAAATACGTAGAGAAAATGATGAGCAGCGAGGCGGTGGAGAGTTCGCTTACGGTCGAAGAGTTAGTGCGACAAGGATTCTAGGCGAACCCACGGGCATGCACAATCTCGACGTATGTTCTCCGCCAAAGAAGGAAACAAGAACTCGCCGCACCCGGGATTGTGCGCAGACTGCGTGCATGCCCGGATCATCAAGTCCGACCGGGGTTCGATGTTCGTGCAATGCCAGCTTTCGTTCACCGACGCGCGATTTGAGAAGTATCCGCGCCTGCCGGTCGTCACTTGCACCGGCTACGCCAGGAAAACCTGCAAGGAATGAGTTGAATTTCCGTGGCTCACCCTGCTTAGCATCCCAGCTTCAGTTCGTCCAAGTCCAGGAACTCCTGCACGATCGGCTCAGTGGATTTTTCCATCTCTGCTGACGTTCCAAAGAAGATCGCCTTGCCTTCGTGCAAGAACACGACCCGGTCGGCCAATTTCTGGGCCAGCCGCATGTCGTGAGTGACAACGATACTGGTGAGGCTCAATTGCAGCTTGAGTCGCTTGATCAGATCGCCGAGCAGTTGGGCCATCAGCGGGTCCACCATCGTGGTGGGCTCATCGTAAAGAATGCATTCCGGCCGCGCAGCCAGCGCGCGGGCAATCGCGACAGACCTCTTCATCCCGGTCGAGAGGTCGGAGGGCAACAGGTCTCGCATTTCCTTTACGCCCACCATTTGTAGCAAGCCATCGACGATCTGGTAAATCTGCTCCTCGGACAACTCCCGGGTTTCGCGCAGCGCAAACGCCACATTCTCGCCCACCGTGAGTGAGTCAAAGAGCGCCCCGTTCTGAAAGACCATGGTCACTTTTTTTCGGATCGCTTCCAGTTGTTCTTCAGAAAAACCGGTGATATCTTCGCCAGCCACGATAACGCGCCCGGAATCCGCCTTGAGAAACCCCATAAGAAGCTGCAGCGAAACCGACTTGCCCACGCCGCTGCGCCCCAGGATACAAACGGTTTCGGCGGGCATCACGTTGAAACTGACGTGATCCAGAACCGCGTTTTCGCCGAAAGCTTTTGAGACCTCGCGGAATTCGATGTAAGGCTGGTTCACAGTTTCAGGCATTCGGCTGGCTCTCAGGAATCGCGCTTATACAAACCGCTTTCAAGTCCTTCGCTTCCCCAACTCTAATTCCTCGGGAGTATTCAAATTGCGGAAAATGGCGCGCGCGAACCCCTCGCGTTTCAACTCTTCTTCCTCAATCACCCGGGCTTCAATCTTCGGATAAAGCAAGTCAATCCGGTTCCGGCCCGCCAGCAATGCCTTTTCAGCGGCGTCAGCAAAGTTCCGTCGGTAAACGGCGCACAGTGGCTCCCATCGTCCATTATCGCGGGGAACGACTGCGATCGCCCCAGGCGCAGTCCACGCCTGGTTGATCAAATACTTCAAGAACGCTGCAGAGACAAGAGGCATGTCCACCGCCAGCATCAAGTTAAGGTCCGTCTGCGAAGACCGCAAGGCAGCATGAATTCCACCCAGAGGGCCGCAGTCGTGGAATATGTCTTCCACCACCGGGGCAAACGCCGCAAACTTCTCGCGACTTCCCACAATGCGTATATCGGTCGCAACCGATCGCGCCAAGTCAAGCATCCGCCCCAGCAAGGTTCGGCCGTCGAAGTCTACAAAAGCCTTGTTCATACCCATACGCGTGCTCTTGCCTCCAGCCAGGATAAAGGCGGTCACGTCCGGCGCGGTAGCGCTTCCCATGCCGCGATAATACACTTTGCACCCCACCGTCAGTTTTGAGGAAATCGTGAGCCGTCACCAGAAGGGAGCTACGCCGTGACGATACCGGCCAATGACCTGAGAGGAATGATTACGAAGTACTTTCAGCGTACTCCGAAGGCGTGCGGGAGTGTGTGCGGGAATGCCTACGAACGATTAACAGCCCAATCAGAACCGCGCTGACCAGCATAATAACTCTTATGTAGAGGCCGGCGTGAAAGGTCTGATCCCCGGCAGCAGTTCGCAGAAGGCCTGAGCTGGCGCTGACCGTGCAGAATCCGAAGTAGAATTTTTCCATCCATCCGCGGGAAATGAGGAGGAGCCACAAAAGAATGGAGGAGACAATAGCAAAGACTCCGCAGAGGATCCACGTGCCGGTGGGCACCGTGGAAGGCAACCAAATGCCGGCGGCGGGGTTGGCCGCAACCATCTGCCGCACCGCAACCAGCAGGAACACGACAGAGTGTGCCAGAGCGACGATGGCGCGCTTGCGGTTGGTAAGAATGGAAAATCCACCCATGAGTGCCCATACTCTACCGAAATTGGCGGACATAAGGCTGTGATCCAGATCACGGGAGGCGCGCCCGTAAAGCCAAAGGCAGAGCTCAAAACGCTCCTGGAGGACTGTTTCTGGGCTCTCAAGCGATCGCTCCAAAGGCGGCTTTCTAGCACTCTCGGGCCATCTGTCCCCATATCGTGCCATTGTCATGGCATCCTGAGTGCCTCAAGATAGCTGCGTGCTAAGAGGCCCCCAAGATCGAGGCTATTTCGCAAGGGCGACCCGAACCCCGATCGAAAGAAACGCAATGCTGGACGTGAACCCAAGAGCGACGCTTCCCAAGCCTCAGGTTGGTCACGCCAGTCCTCAGGTTGGTCGCGCCACCAAGGAACGTAGCCGGCTACTGATCGCCCTTACTCTTCTGGTGATGGCCCTCGCCGTCGTCCTCGTGAAGGATCGCGAATTCTGGTTTGGCTCGGACGAGGCGCTTGAATCTGATGCTTCATACTCGGAAAGCGTTCCGAAGGCGCAGTCGGCGACTGCTCCTGCCAAAACCGCCCAAGTGCCCGTTGCACCGGCTGCGACACCAAAGAGCCATCCTGCACCGAAGGCTTCCACCGCATCGGCCGTTCCTGAGCCGTCTAATAAAGACGCTGCTAACTCAGAGTCTCCGGCAGTCGTGACGAATCGGGCCGCCCTTCCGCCGATGGACGTCGAAGTGGTTGCAGGCGACACGCACCGCATCATCCATCCCGGAAGTAACGTCGCCAAAGTGGAAATACCAAGCGATTCAAACCGCGTCTCAGCGGTTGCGACTTCAGTGGTGGCTCATCCTACGAATGCTGCGGATCGCGAGCGACTGGCTTCGGTCGATTTGACCTATCCTTTGTTGGGACAGCACATGAAGGTGCAGGGTTCCGTGGTGTTGCAGGCGGTCGTGGGCACTGACGGCACAATCCAAGGCCTACGCGTGCTTAGCGGCCCCGCTATCCTGACCGCTGCGGCGCAGCAGGCAGTGCGCGAGTGGCACTTCAAGCCTTATCTCCAGAACGGCCAGCCGGTCGAGACCAAGGCCACAATTGTTGTAAACTTCTCGATTCGAGTCGCCGATAATCTGGCCAAGACAAGCTAGAGCCTGCGCTACGGCCAGGGAAGCAATATCTCCCGCGACTACCGAGTGAGGACTATTTCCCGTTCCGCAGTTAGGGTTCTCCTGAAACGTGAGAAAAATGACACACTATTGCCCTACACGAAAGTAACCTACCCAAGAATCCGGGTTCGGGAGATTATGAAATTGCCTTCGGCGCTCCCTGTTTTGGTCCGAAGTTAGGTCCGCAAGTAACCATCATGCCGCAGAAAATCATGGATGTTCTTATGCTAGGCCACTGCTCGCACGAGTTCTCTTGGCCCCGGCGTGGCTCTGACGGGGACTACTACCAGGTCTGCCTTTTGTGTGCGGCCGAGTACAAGTATGACTGGACCACCATGCGCCGCACCGAGCGCGTGGAGCACGCGAAACCGGAAACCGGGATCCGGCGCAGTCATACCCGCGAGAAACGGCCTTCCTGGACACCGCGTGCGCGGCGCTTGAAGCTTGACGTAGCTCTTCGCTACCGCGTCAATAACACGAGCGCATGGTACGAAGGCACAATCGAAAATCTCAGCCAGACCGGCCTTCTATTCCACGGGCCGCAGCAGTTGCCCGTCAACGCTTTGATCGAGCTGGTGTTTGAAATGCCCGAAGAAATCTCCGGCCAGAAGAACCGCAACGTGCTGTGTCAGGGCCGCGTAATACGCTCCCGGGATCAGGAAGCGAACGCTCAAGACGCGGAAGCCGGTACCGGCCTTCTAGCTGCCTCGATCGTCGACTACAAGTTCATACGCTAGAAACCCGGCAGGAGAAGTCTCTCTGCCGGATCAAACCGACCGCATATCGCAGCCTGACGTGCAAGATCCGGTTCGTCCAGTCAACCAGACTTCCACCTGGTTTTTCCAACGGGCTATACTGTTGACGCGCGTTGCGGACTATACCCACTTTTTGGGAATCCGGTCATGCACAAACTCTCGCCAGTTTTCGTGTTCGCTCTCGCGGCAATCCTCGCCGCAAGCCTGAGCTGCGCCAAAAAGCCGGATGACGCAAAAGTTTCCAGCGAAATCCAGGGCAAGTACAGTCAGGACTCCGGACTGTCGAGCAAGCAACTCACCGTGCAGGCCAGCAATGGCGTTGTAACCCTAACGGGGTTCGTGGACAACGATGCGCAGCGCGCGGCCGCGGCGCGGCAGGCAGCGTCCGTAGAGGGTGTTAGAGAAGTCATCAACAACCTGCAGGTGGGAACTGCCTCGAACCCCTCCGCAGCACCTCCAGCACCGGCCGCCAAGATCGCCGACGCCAAACCTGCCAGATCAATGCCGGGAGGGAGCCCAGCGAGCGCCAGAAAGCCCAGTCGTTCTCGCGTCGCTGAAGATCCGGCCATGGGAAACGACTCCGCCAGCAGCACACTCGCTGAGGGTTCCCAACCACCAGCGCCGACTTCACAAGACGAGCCTTCCGCCGGCGTGCCCCCGTCATCACCACCTCCGCCTCCCGCACCACCGCAACCGCTGAAGGTGACGATTGAGCAGGGCACATCGATCTCAGTCCGCCTCATCGACAGCATTGACAGCGAAACGAACCAGCCCGGGGACTCATTTCACGCCAGCCTGAACGCACCACTCTCCGCAGAAGGATCCCAAGTGATTCCCGCAGGCGCCGACATCACCGGACACATCGTCGACCTCAAGAGCGCCGGCAAATTCGCGGGACAGTCGCTCGTTGTCTTGCAACTCGACAGCATCGCGGCGAATGGCAAAAGCTACAACCTTCAAACCGATCAGTTCAGAAAAGAAGGCAGTTCGCGAGGCAAGAACACAGCGGAAAAGGTGGGCGGCGGAGCCATCGTGGGCGGCATCATCGGCGCCCTCGCGGGCGGGGGCAAAGGAGCTGCGATCGGCACTGCGGCGGGTGCCGGTGTAGGTGGCGGCGCACAGGCTGCCAGCAAAAGCCAGCAGATCAAGCTGCCCTCAGAAACCATACTTACGTTTACCCTGCAAGCTCCCGTCACGGTGATTAAGCAGCAGGACCCGAATGCTGGCCGCCAGAAGCTAGGCGATTCGCCGTAGGGACACTCTCAATACGCCCTTTCGCTCTTAGAGAACGTGCGTCCACGCCTTCGCTCTGGCTTCGCTTCTCTCACTTACGCCGGAAATCCTGCTCCTTGGATTCGCCGCCTTCGTCTGCGTCGTCGTAGACTCAGGAAGCACCCTAATCCGTCCCTAATGCCTCCTATTACGGCATTGCTGCATACTAGGAACGATGCCCGGCGCCTGGGTCGGGCGCTGGAGACGCTTCTTCCCTGCGCCGAGCTCCTGATCGTGGACCATTTCTCGACCGACGCGACCTTGCGCGTTGCACGCGAATACGGCGCGCGCATTGTGCCAGCAGACGGCCAAGCCACGACGAAGCATTACCTCGACCGTGCACGCTACGATTGGATCCTTTGTCTGGACCCATCGGAGTCCATCACCGAAAGACTCCAAGCCACATTGTTCGAATGGAACTCGTTACCTGGCGACAGCTTAGCCGGCACTACCGCTTTTTCCGTGGTCGTGCGCGAACAAGTGGATAACAATTGGCAGGACCTACCGGCTCCCCAAACCCGGTTAGTTCCCCGCAACTGGACTCGTTGGAACGGACTCCTGCCCGCTCATGAACGTTCGTCCAAGGCACTGGAAGGCAAGTTGTTGCAGATTGCTTTTCCTTGATTGCTTTTCCTTGACCTCCATCGTCCGTTCGGACAGTGACTTCAGTACCTTAGTCCCGCCTACCCCCGTCGCCTTATAATCCACTCAAGAATCAGCATTGCCCGCGTTCTCAGGAAGACGTGCGTTTGGAATGCTATAACCGCGCTTTCCTGTGAAACGCCACAAACTCAGTGGACCCTTTTTACGCATCGTCGATTTTCTTCCTCGGGCTGGCCTTTGGCAGCTTTCTGAACGTGTGTATCTATCGCCTGCCCTTGGGTTTGTCGGTGGTGACGCCGCGATCGGCCTGCCCCCGCTGCAAGCACCCAATTGCCTTCTACGACAACATGCCGGTCATCAGTTGGCTGCTTCTGAGGGGCCGCTGCCGGCACTGCAAAACAAGAATTTCCCCGCGGTACCTTTTCATTGAGTTGCTTACCGGCGCTCTCTTCCTAGCCTGTTACGCCTACTTCGGGCTGACCCTGGCCACGTTGAAGTACTGCGTCTTTGGATTTCTCCTGCTTGGCCTCATCTTCACCGACGCCGAAACCAAGCTTCTGCCGGATAAGCTGACGTTCCCCGGCCTTGCCCTCGGCATAATTTTCAGCTTGCTGGTTCCAGTCAATGACGTGGCTTCGCAGTTTCTGCCTGGCATCATTAACCTGCCCTTCAGCGCCGACTTCTCAGCTCACCTGGTCTCTTTGCTCGATTCCCTGTTGGGCGCGGCCTTGGGTGCATCGTTCATCTACGGGGCGGGGGCCGCTTACTTGCGCTGGCGCGGAATGGAAGGCATGGGCTTCGGCGACGTCAAGCTGATGGCCATGGTAGGCGCGTTTCTCGGTATCAAACTCACCATCTTCACTATCTTCACGGCATCCCTGGCCGGGTCGCTGTTTGGCCTTGCCACCGTGCTGATGGTCTGGATCAAGCGCACCCATCGCTTCATGCGCCGGCTGGCCAACTTGCAAGCTGCGCGCCGCCGGGGATGGCAATCCGCGCAAATGGTTTACCGCCATTACCAGATGCCCTTCGGCGTTTTTTTGGGCAGCATGGCCCTGCTCGCGCTTTTCGTCGGCAATCAGTTCTTGCACTGGTATGGGAGGCTTTGGTGGTAAGACTGCTCGCCAATCCGCTGGTGTGGCGCGGCACGCTGGTGCTGTTTATGGCGGGATGCGCGTTCGTGTTCGCCATCTTTCTGATCCGCCGCTTGCGCCGCAATCTGGCTGCTGAGGCCGATCTCGATTCCGCCACCCCTCACACTCTGGAGGCTTTGCCGGTCCATTTGTACAACACTGTGATCCAGCAACTGAAGCAGCAGAAGCACGAATTACAAGTACAAACGCTCACCGAACAGCGCCGCGCTCGCGTGACTGAAAATTTCAGCCAGACCGTGCTTTCCAATCTTCCTTCCGGAGTGCTGGTGTTCGCCCTCAACGGATTGGTGAAGCAAGCCAATCCCGCAGCCAAAGAAATTCTGGGTTTTCGCTCTCTCTCGGGGATGAGCGCGGAAGATATTTTCCGCGACGCGGCAGTTTGCTCGCCGAAGTCCACCGTCCGTTCCGATGGCCCGGCGGATTTGCCCGTGCGGCTCGTCGAGGAAGTTCATGCGGTGTTGCGTGAGGGCAGCAAGCGGCGTCAACTCGAGGCCGACTACACCACTCCCGCCGGAGAGAAACTTCACATCGCAGTTACGGTTTCCGCCGTCCCCGCCGTCGATGGCAGCCTGCTCGGAGCTGCGTGCCTGATCAGCGATCGTAGCGAGTTTGAACACATCCGCCGCCAACAACAGTTGCATGGTGAAATTTCCGCGGAGATGGCTCTTGAGTTACGCACCTCTCTGAGCACTATCGCCGGGTATGCGCAACAACTGGCGCGTAATCGCGATCCCGATCTCACCCCGCAACTCGCCGCCGACATCGCAGGCGAGGCTGCAAGTCTGGACCGCCGCATCGGAGGATTTCTGGCCGCGAAGCGCACGGTAGATGCTGGCACTCGTGCCAATACGGCCGCTCGAATCACCTGACCATGAAAATCAACAGGAAGAGCCTCTCAACGGATCAACCTATGAACGCAGTCAAAGGATGGAAGCTATGAAGCGCATCACACACGTCGGATTCGTATTCGCGCTGTTCACGGTCCTGGCCGGTTCTCCGGCCGCGGCACAGACCACAACGCCTGCTACAACGCCGGTACCGGACCAATCCTCGCTGGGCGACTATGCCCGCAAGGTTCACAAAGATCCTAGCGGCAAAGCCAAGCCCAAGGTCTTTGACAACGACAATCTTCCGAAAGACGACAAGCTCTCCATCGTCGGGGAACCCGCACCCGCAGGTGCAGACGCTACTGCTTCCGCGGAATCCGCCTCAAAAGCGGCGGCCGCTCCAACCGACAGTAAAGACGCCGCCGGAACGAAACCCGCCGATGACGAACAGGCCAAGAAACAAGCCGAATGGAAAGCCTGGCAGGAAAAGTTGTCGGCTCAGAAAAACTCCATCGACCTGGCCTCGCGCGAACTCGACGTGCTCCAAAAGGAATACCAGCTCCGCGCCGCCGTCATGTATGCCGATGCAGGCAACCGTCTGCGCAACTCCACTCAGTGGGACAAAGAGGAAGCCGACTACAAACAGAAGATCGCCGACAAACAAAAGGCCGTCGACGACGCCAAACAGAAACTCGATGACTTGGAGGAAGAAGCCAGAAAAGCTGGCGTTCCCGCCGCCATGCGCGAACCGTAAATACAAGCTTTCCGAACCGTTCGCAATCGGACGTCAAATGCCGTTTCGGGCAAAACAAAACGCCGACCAAATGGGGCCGGCGTTCTTAATTGCTTTTGCTTCCGCAACTCAGCACAACGTTCCTTCGTGCCTCGCCTGTCGGAGCAGCCTTTCAATCTGCTTCACATGATGCCGTCCGTGAATCCAATGAAATTTTCTCCACTGCGCCGCAGTCAACGGACCCAGAATCGGGTGGTCCAGTACTTTTCCGCGCCCGAAGCGAGCCTCGCACTGTGCGATGATCTCGTCCATCGCCGCAATCTTCAGCCCCACCTCGGCTCTTACTTTCTCCACCGCCAAACCGCGCGGAACAGTTTGCTTCGGCGCCTTCCTTCCCGAAGGCAGGTAGCCAAATCCCAACACCACGAATGCCCGCCCGCGCTGTCTCATCGATGCTCGAGCCGTTATGGGT
>Ga0208821_1000914_pt1 | contig 19534 bp, 16 predicted proteins | sample June2015DPH_20_5_FD_184720 | JGI IMG/M metagenome (GOLD analysis project Ga0208821, IMG submission 184720) | Peatland microbial communities from SPRUCE experiment site at the Marcell Experimental Forest, Minnesota, USA - June2015DPH_20_40... | ecosystem: Environmental > Terrestrial > Soil >... | reverse complement strand
TGAATCCGTTGGTGTCGAAAAAATCGCGCGTGGCGCGAATGATTTCGGCGCGCACGCGCAGGATGGAGGCCTGGCGCTGGGAGCGCAGCCAAAGATGGCGGTGCTCCATCAAGAAGTCAACGCCGTGCTCTTTGGGAGTGATGGGATAAGGATCGGCTTCGGGCACGCGCTGCACGACCTCGACGTTCGAGACATCGAGTTCATAGCCGCCGGGAGCGCGCTTATCGGCGCGGACTTTGCCTTCGACGATCACGCTCGATTCCTGTGTGAGGCCTTTGATGGCCTCGAAAACTTCGGGCGGGACGGCATTCTTCGGGACTACTCCCTGGATGACGCCGGAGCCGTCGCGGAATTGAGGGAAGAGAAGCTTGCCGCTTTCGCGGAGGTTGTAAAGCCATCCGCGAATGGTGACGGACTGGCCTTCGTGGGCGCCGATTTGTGCAATGGTGCTGATGGGTGAGGACATATAGCTTTTTACCGCCGAGACGCGGAGCGCGCCGAGAAAAGCTAATTCGTGCTTATTCGTCTCGCGGGTCAGAGCGAAATTCGAACATCAGTTTTCTGATGGCGCTGACAACAGCAGGTCCTTCGCTTCGCTCAGGATGACAAATCTTAATTGACAACGTAATCCGCCCGGGAATACAAGTCTAAATTCTCATCGATCAAAAGTTCAACTCGGGGTTCTCGGCGCTCTCGGCGTCTCGGCGGTGATCTACGAATCTTCCAGCTTTTGAAAGGTTGCGATCACTGCCTCGCTGGGGCTCTTTTTTTCTTCGCCGTCGACTTCCAGCAACAGGGGCGGCTTTTGCGGCGCGGTGCGCAACAATTCCATGGTCTGTTTCCAGTCGATCGATCCGCAGCCGGGCCAGAGGTGCGAGTCTTTCTCTTTGTTGTTGTCGTGCACGTGGGTGGAGCAGATGTAGTTCTTCAGAATGGCGAAGGCTTCGGGAATGCCTTCCATCATGTGGGCGTGACCGCAATCGAAGCAGACGCCGATGTCGTCAAAACGCATCATTCTGATGAACTCAACGAGGCGCTCGGGCGTGGATAGTTCGTTGGGAATATTTTCCACGAGCACTCTGACGCCGAGCGGTTTGGCGAAGGCGCGCAAATGTTCGACGGAAGTCATGGCGGCTTCGAATTTCTTTTCGTCGAAAGTGTCGTCGGGATTGCCGATGTGTTGCACGAGAAAGCGGAACGGGATATGCTCGGCAATTTCGAGGGCGCGTTTGATCTCGTCCATGGCATCGATGCGGTGGGCGCGGTCGGTAGAGGCGATGTTGACGGGCGGCGAACCGGTGCGTCCCCACTCATAGTCGGAGTACAACGGCGCGTGCACGGAATTGAGTGGAATGCCAGTGGAGCGGAACCAGTCGGCAATTTCGCGGACATGCTGCTTGCGATTGGCGTAGTCGAAGTGCTGACGGGCGGCGAAGATTTCGATCGACTGGGTTCCAGCCTTAACGAGCTCGTCGAGCAAGCCGGGATGGAGCCGTTCCTTCACATAGACGTAGGTCGATACCGCCCTTTGCATCAGTAACCCACCGCCTTCCCGTTGTTGCGTCCGTCGCTGGCGCCGAGGCGCTCGCCGGTGTTGGGGTCAACCATGATGCACTCGCCGTCTCCCCAGAAATGGTCGACCTTCAGCTTGTGTCCTTTGGAACTGAGAAGATTCATTGTATCGGGAGAAAGGCGGTCTTCGACGAGAATCTCATCGGGGAGCCACTGATGATGAAACCTGGGCGCGTTGACGGCTTCCTGGATGTCGAGTGAGAAATCAACCACGCCGATGAGGATGTTGGCGACGGTGGTGATGATGGTGGGGCCGCCGGGCGAGCCCAGAACCAAGAAAAGCCTGCCGTCTCGCAGAACAATGGTCGGCGTCATGGCGGAGAGCGGACGCTTGCCGGGGCCGATGGCATTGGCCGGACCCTGGATCAGTCCGTAGCTGTTGGGGACGCCTTGTTTGACGGTGAAGTCGTCCATTTCATCGTTGAGCAGGAAGCCGAGGCCTGCGGCGGTGACGCGGGAGCCGAAGGAGTCGTTGAGTGTGGTGGTTACGGCGACGGCGCTGCCTGCGGCGTCGACCACAGAATAGTGAGTGGTATTTTCAGGTTCGCGAATGGCTATGAGGCGCGACTGGGCGACGCGCTCAAGTTCGCTGAACGACGGGCGCTTCAGATCTTTGCTTACGCTGGCGTGGTTGAGGTCGATGGAGTCGCGCCATGCGGCGGCGTACTTTTTGTCGATGAGCTGCGCGACGGGAACTTTGGCGAAGTCGGGATCGCCCATGAATTCGGCGCGATCGTAGAAGGCGCGACGGAAGGCTTCGGCTTCGAGGTGGATGGCGCCGGCGGAGCGGTTGCCGAGTTTCGCGAGGTCGAAGCCCTCGAGGATATTGAGGATTTCGACGAGCGCGACTCCGCCGGAAGATGGAGGCGGAGCGCTGATAATGTCGTAGCCGCGATAGGAACCGCGAAGGGGCTCGCGTTCTTTGACTTCGTAGGCGGCGAGGTCGGCGGTGGTGATGAGGCCTCCGCCTTTGTGGATGGCCGCGGCCAGTTCGCGGGCCATGGCGCCGTGATAGAACTCATCGGGATTTTTGGCGATGCGTTCGAGCGTGCGGGCGAGTTCGGGCTGCTTGAATAGTTCGCCGGGCTGGTAGTAGTTTCCGTTGCGCTGGAAAATGCGTTTGGATTCGGGAAACTGGGCGAGATACTCATCTTCTTTCAGCGCTTGCGCGTCTTCGTAGGCTAGCGGAAAGCCATCGCGGGCGAGCTTGATGGCGGGAGCGATTACCTTTCCTAGCGACAGCTTTCCGTATTGTTTTTCCGCGTAGACGAGGGCGGCCACGGTGCCGGGGACACCGATGGATTTGTATCCGACGACGCTGGAGTCTTTGCTGGAGTCTGGGAGAACGTTGCCCTGGGCGTCGAGATACATGTTCTCGGTGGCAGCGGCGGGCGCTTTTTCGCGGAAGTCGATGAAATGAGTGTTGCCGTTGGCGCTGCGGAGAAGAAGGAAGCCGCCTCCGCCGAGATTTCCAGCCTGAGGATGCACGACGGCGAGCGCGAAGCCGGTGGCGACGGCGGCATCGACCGCATTGCCGCCAGAGCGCAGCATCTCAACGCCGGCGCGCGAGGCGAGCTCGTGGACGCTGGTCACGACAGCGTGCGGAGCGTACGTCGGGCGCAGAGGCGCGGCCACGACGGTCGTGGCGAGCAGAGCGCACAGGCTGCAGAGGATTAGAGAACGTCTCAGGGAACTATGTTGAATGCGCATGGATTGGGGCGACGAACATACGAGGCTAGTCCAGGGGTTGCGGGGAGTCAAACCGGTTTACCGCCGAGACGCGGAGGGCGCCGAGAAAGGCTTAACCACAGGGCACAGACAAGCACAGGGGAGACCTTTTCACTTTTTGCGGCGCTTGCTTGGCGTCTTCTTGCGCGCGGCTTTCTTCTTTGGCGCTTTGACTACGACCAAGTCGTAGGACTGGCGAATGAGGGCTTCGAGTTCGCTGGAGGGCAGGACGTTAGAGTTTTCGAGAAGGATCCATTTGTAGCGGCCGACATACGGGGCTTGGGAGATGCCTTCGATTTCGAGCAGTTCGTGGAATTGTTCCGGAGCGCACTTCAAGGTGATTGGTGTGAGGTTGCCTTGGGAGAGGTCCACCATAGCGAATATCTTGCCGCGCACTTTGAAGCACAGGGTTTCGCCCCACTGCAGCTTCTCGGTCGAGTCGGGGAGCGAGAGGCAGAGCTTGCGAATCCAGTCGACGTCGGGCATGTGGAAGATGATAGCGCGGGAACGAGAGACTCGACTCTGACTTGTATCGCAGCGATGTCATCGGAACCTGCTTCAGCCAGTGAAGGACCTATGAATTTCTGCTGCTCGCAAGGGATGCATAGGTCCTTCGCTTCGCTCAGGATGACAGCGCAAAGTTAACGAGACACAAGCTAGTCCCGCCGTCAAGCAGGCGGTGGCTCTTTGATCAATGTCGCTTTGCTGTAGGCCAGGGTGAAGCCTAACCGCTCGGCATTGCGCATAGATATTGTGCCGCCCTGGGTGACGATGACAGCGTACTCGCATCCGGCTTGGGCTGCGACTTCTAGCCTTCTTTGCAAAACGGCGGTTTGCAGGCCGCAGCGTCGATACGGCTTGAGCGTGCCAGCCCCGAAGAGCGCGACGATTTTGTGTTCGGGGATGATGAGGCCGGCTCCGGTGGCTACAAGTTTGGTGTCGGCCTCGGCGACGAAGGTGATCGCTCCAGGGAAGGCGAACAGAGGAGCCAGCATTTCGTCGAAGCCCGAAGGCTCGCCGCCGTAGGGAAAGAAGCTTTCGCGGACGATGGCGCTGAACGCGAGCGCTTCTTCGCAGTTGCCGGGTCGGATTGTAAAGCCCCCCGGTCCGGGTGGAAAAGTTTCGGCGGGATCGAGCTTGCGGGCTAGAACGTTGTTGAGTTCGGCGATTCCGTAGCCGCGCTTCCGGGCGATTTCGAGGAGGCTGATGTCGGTGAGGGGACAGTAGTCGAGTTGAGCGGGGGCTTTGCGGGAGTAATAGAAGTTTTCGAGTTGGTCGAAGTCGGCTTCGGTGACGGGAGCGTCGAAGCCCATTCCGACGGCGCGTCCGATGGGCGAACCGAGTCCGGCGAAGATCATGTGGCCTCCGGCGATTGGCTCGACGGCGGAGCCGATGTGAGGGCGCATCTTCTGGTCGGCGTGGGCGTGGTGTATTTGCGGCATTTCCTCGGCAGATTCAAAACGGCGGGCGAGAGCCCGATCTACGAATTGCATGGTAGTGATCCTTTCGCGGTTTGGGGCAACGTTGGGAGGGACACGTGGCGAACGCGCACACTTCGGACGCGGTGTCGCCAGGAAAGCGGCGGCGAATTAGCGGACGGCGGTCATAAGCTGGGGGATAGGATAACGCGGGCGGGTCGCCCGCGTCCACACTAACTCCTACACCTGGTCTCTGGCTTCGCCCAACACCACGTTTACTTCCAGTTGTTTCTTCCCGCGGAAGATAGTTACTTTCACGGTGTCGCCGGCGCGGTGTTTGTTCATGATTTGGGCCAGGATTTGCTGGCTCTCGATTTTTTCTCCATTGATGGCAACGATTAAATCTCCTCCGAGCATAATGGGGATGTTGCCGAGGTAGGCGCGCTCGGTGCCGCCGCGCAAACCGGCGCGGTCGGCAGCGCCTCCAGAAATGGCCTGCTGGATGAGCAATCCGTAATCGGCGGCAAGACCAGTCTCGGCGGCGAATTCGGGATCGATGGGAATGGTGCGGACGCCGAGGGCGGGACGGCGGACGCGTCCGAGGGTGACCAGATCGTTGACCACGGCTTTGGCGGTGTTGATGGGGATGGCGAAGCCGATGCCGGCGCTTTGGCCGACGCTACTGGCGATCATGGTGTTGATGCCGATGACTTCGCCGTGCCAGTTGAGCAGCGGGCCGCCGGAGTTGCCGGGATTGATGGCGGCGTCGGTCTGAATGGCTTCTTCGATGACTAGGCCGTCGGGCTCCTGCACCTGGCGAATGGAACTGACGATGCCGAGCGTGAGGGTTCCGGCGAGGCCGAAGGGATTGCCGATGGCGTAAACCTTCTGGCCGACTTGCAGATTGGAGGAGTCACCGAGGGTCATTGGCTGCAGGTCGGGAGCTTTGATCTGCACGATGGCCAAATCATGGGACTTGTCGGTGCCGACGATAGTGGCTGGATATTTCTTGTGGTTGTGGAGCGTGACCTCGACCTTACGGGCATCGGCGATGACGTGATAGTTGGTGAGGATGTGTCCTTCTTTGTCGATGACGAAACCGGAGCCCTGGCCTTCCTGCGGGACCAGACCGTAGAAGAAGTCGAAAGTCATGACGCGCGAGGTGATGTTGACGACGGACGCGATGTTCTTACGGTAAACGCTGATGTTGTTCTGCTCTTCGGCGTCGAGCGATTCGCCGCCTGCGGCCTCGATGATTTCTACGCGCTGCGGATGGCCGATCCAACTGGGCGGATAAAGACGTCCGTTGCGGTAGGTGGTGAAGTAAAAGAAGGCGGACGCCAGAACAATTGCGAAAAGAAATGGACGCAAGAATTTCATCGTGGTTGATCCTTCAAAGCCTGCAACTTGAATTCTAGCGAAAAAGTGGGATTTGCCGCAGAGGACGCTGAGTGCGCGGAGAAAAACTTCTACGAGGCTACCTGCTGTCAACTGTGTTGCTCCAGCGCATGCGGTTGAGGTCTTCGAAAGAACTCCCTGCGACGGTCCAGCCAGGGTACACAGTGTAGGGGTCCTTCGACTTCGCCGCTCCGTGCGCTTCGCGAACGGAGCGGCTGCGCTCAGGATGACAGTGCGGATTTATGGCGCGAACTTTTTCATGGCGTGGACTTTGGCTTGCCCCAGCCGCCTCCGCCTGGGGATTCTATGCGGACTCTTTCTCCTGCACGCAGGCGGACGCTGGTTTTGCCGGGGATTTCTTCCGCTGTACCGTCACGCCGAATGATCAGGGTGCGTCCGGGAGCGGCGTCGGCTCCTCCGGCCAAGCCATAGGGTCCGCGGGAACGGCGGTCGGCGAGCAGCGTGACTTGGGCATCGGTTAAGATTTCGATTTCACGGACTATTCCATCGCCTCCCGTGTGGAGGCCTGCGCCTCCACTTTTGGAGCGAAGAGAATATTGCCGGAGGCGAATCGGGTAGGCGTATTCGAGGGCCTCGGCAGGGGTGTTGAGGGAGTTGGTCATGTGGGTGTGGATACCGGAGACTCCATCTTTAGTGCAGCGCGCGCCCATGCCTCCGGCGATGGTCTCGTAATAGGCGAAGGGTTCGCCGGAGCGGGGATCGATGCCGCCGATGGTGAGGTTGTTCATGGTGCCGGAAGCGGCGGCGGGGATGCGGTCGGGAATGGCCTGCGCCAGCGCTTTCAGCAGCACGTCGACAATTCGCTGCGAAGTCTCGACGTTGCCACCAGCGACGGCGGCGGGCGGCTTGGCGTTGACCACGGTGCCCGAGGGAGCGATGACACGGATGGGGCGCATGAGACCAGAGGTTGCGGGCACGTCTTCGCGGAGCAGACAGCGGAAGACGTAGAAGCAAGCCGAGTAGGTGATGGCCTCGACCGCGTTGATTGCGCCCTGGACTTGCGGATCGCTGCCGGTAAAGTCGATGGTGACTTGGGCGGGCGGCTTGTGGCTCGATTTGGAAGAAGCCGCGGCAAGCCGCGTCTCTACAGGGAATTTCTTGACTGGCTTGACTTGGATGGTCACGGCTATGCGCACGGGTTTATCTTCTACGCCATCGTTGTCGAGGAAATCTTCTGCCTGGTAGCGGCCGGGCGGGATGGTGCGCAGAAAGGCGCGCATCATTTCTTCGGAATAGACGAGCAGATCGGCGGCGGCTTGTTTAGCGCGGGCGATTCCGTAGCGGGCGCAGATTTCACGGAGGCGCTGGGCTCCGGTCTGGCAAGCGGCGATCTGAGCGCCGAGGTCGCCTTCGCGCTCTTCGGGCGTGCGGACGTTATTGAGGAGGAGGGCCAACACATCGGCGACGAGTTTTCCGCCGCGCATGATTTTTACGGGCGGGATGCGGAGGCCTTCCTGGTAGATTTCGCGGCAGGGGCCAATGGAGCCCGGGTAAGTTCCGCCGACATCGGCGTGGTGGGCGCGGCTGGCGACGTAGAAGTCGGGCGTTGTCTGGTGGCGGGGCTTTGCCCCGCCGGGACGGGGCCGAGCCCCGTCACCACACGTTCCGTTAACATGCACCGGCATGACCAGCGTTATGTCGGGGAGGTGGGTGCCGCCGCGGAACGGATCGTTGAGGATGACGACGTCGCCGGGTTCGAGAGGGCATTGGTTTACAGCCGCGCGTACGGACATCGGCATGGAGCCTAAGTGCACCGGCATGTGATCGCCCATGGCGATGACCTGGCCTGCGGAATCGAAGACGGCGCAGGAGTAGTCGCGGCGCTCTTTGATGTTGGGCGAGAAGGAAGTGCGGCGCAGCGTGGCTCCCATTTCTTCGGCGATGGAGTGGTAGAGGTTCTTGAAGACCTCGAGTTCGACAGGATCACGCATGTCGGTGACGAGTGTACGTCAACTCGGGGTGATTGTGGGTTATACTAGCCGACTTCCCCAAGTAACAGAATGCTGATCGGAGGTTCTCGATGCGGTCTCTTGCGGTGTTTGTTACGCTCGTGGCTATGCTCTCGGTTAGCGCAGCCCAGGATGGATTTCAGGTCGGCGATTTCGTCAAGCAGCATTTGAATTCCATCGGGACCGAGCAGGCACGGGCGGCAGTGAAGAACCGTGGAGTCGGGGGAAACGTGAGTTTTCAGATAGTGACCGGCGGTTCGACGCGCCACGACGGCAAGCAGGTCCTAATCTCGGAAGGCGACAAGCTGGTCTCATTGTTCCAGTTTCCCAATGGCAGCTACCCCGGCGAGCGGTTTGTGAGCGATGGCAAAAAGGTCGTCGTCGCAGAGACAAAAGCCTCCGTCCATTCCCCTCTGGGCGAGTTTGTTTTAGCGCACAGCGAGATTCTTACCGAAGGTCTATGGGGTGGCACGCTCTCGACCGGGTGGGCTCTGGCCCACTTGGACGAGCGTCTTGCGAAACTGCAGGATCGCGGTTTGAAGAAAGTGGACGGCCGTGAGCTTCATCGAGTAGACTACGTGCCCAAGAAACCTAGTGATCTACAGATCGAACTCTATTTTGAGCCTGACACCTTTCGGCACGTCATGACCGTTTACTCATTCACGGCCGCTCCAGTGATGGTTCACTCTTGGCGTGAAGACACGCGGCAGCAGGAGTTGCATTACCGGCTCGAAGAACGATTTGCCGATTTCAAGAGCATTGACAACCTCACACTACCGAGCCGGTGGACCATACAGTTCACCCCCGAAAGGGCGAAGGCAGCTAAGATCTACCAGTTTGACGTGACCGAGACAAGCCTTTCCCACAACGTGCAGATCGATCCGAAGAACTTCGAAGTTAAGTAAGTTCTTTACCCTGCGGGTCTGAGGCGGCCGGTGCTACACTCGTCTAATTATGGCGGAAGGGCGTTCGCGGATTTGGGTGTGGTTTCTTGTGGGCGGCGGGCTGTTTGCGCTGTTCGTGGTGGCCGTCTTTACTCTCGTTTACTTGAGTTTCGGCGGCGGGGATGAGGAATCGTTCTCCGGCTTCGGGCCCAAGATCGCCGTGGTTGAGCTCGAAGGCGTAATTTTCTCTCCCAAGCAGATCGTGCCACAGCTTAAGAAGTTTGCCGATGACGATTCCGTCAAGGCCATCGTCATTCATGTGAATTCGCCTGGAGGCGGCGTGGCCGCGTCGGAGGAGATTTACCGGGAAGTGAAGCGGATTCGGGACGAAAAGAAGAAACGGATTGTGGCTTCGATTGAGACCGTGGGCGCGAGCGGAGCATATTACGTGGCGTCGGCGACCAACAAGATTTATGCGGATAAGGGCAGCGTGGTGGGATCGATCGGCGTGATTGCGGAGTGGGTGAATTATGGCGAGCTTCTGCGCTGGGCGAAGCTGAACGCGATCACGATGAAGGCGGGAGAATTCAAGGACACGGGCAGCCCGACGCGCGAAATGACGCCCGCGGAACGTGAGTATTTTCAAGGCTTGATCGATAACATGTGCACGCAGTTCATCCAGGCGGTGGCCGACGGGAGACATGCGAAGGAAGAAGACATCCGCGTCATCGCGAACGGAAAAGTCTGGACCGGCGAGCAGGCGCTTTCGCTGAAACTGGTGGATCAGATCGCGGATTTCGAAGGGGCGGTGAAGGATACAGCGCGGGCGGTGAATATCTCCGGCGAACCGACACTGGTGTGGCCGCCGAAACAGAAGCGGTCGGGACTGGATCTGCTGTTTGGCGATGTTTCCGATTATTTGCCCACGCGCGAGAAACTGTTGGAGCAGCAAGTCGGCTTTTATTATCTTTGGAGGTAGCAGCATATTTCCCAGTTCTCAGTTCTCAGAAGCAGCGCCGGCGTCCTTGCCCTGAGAACTGGGAACTGGGAACTGAGAACTGTACTTGCACAGAACCCCTTAAATTTGAGAAGGTTATAGGCAGGCGCATTGCAACAGCGGGGGGCGGCAAAGCCCTCGGCCACGGAACCATACGTAGGGGACCGGCCCCAAAGGGAGCAAAAGGCTTATGACGAAGGCTGACCTGATCGAAGAAGTTTCCCGGCTGGCGGAACTCACCCGCAAAGACAGCGAAGTGATTGTGGACACGATCTTTGACAGCGTGGTGCGTTCACTGCGAGTGGGCGACAAAATCGAAATACGCGGGTTTGGCAGTTTCCGCACGCGCCAGCGCAAACCGCGCGTGGGCCGAAACCCGAAAACGGGTGACCGCGTGGAAGTCCCGGCGAAGAAGATCCCGTTCTTCAAGCCCAGCAAGGAATTAAAAGACCTGGTGAACAACAGTGCGGCGGAAGTTACTCCGCCAGCGCCGCCCGCGGCGCCTGGCGCGAACTAGAGGCGGCGCCTCGCAGGCGTGCGGCAGAAATCCACGCTGTGGTCCTGAGCGAGGCGAAGGATCTATGCACTGCGATTCAGATCTATAAGTCCTTCCCCTTCGGCTCCGCTCAGGGTCAGGATGGCACTTCACAGTTAGTCGAGGAATTCCGGTCAGCGGGATGGGGCATGCGCGTGCCTATTTTGCGAGGACTTCGACGGCGGGGAAGGATTGGGCGTTGGTGAAGGTGCGCTCTGGCGGCAGCGTGCCGGTGGCAATCGATTTCGCCATCATCTCAATCGCCAGATCCGCATTCGGCGGAATGAAAATGGTCGCGGTGAGCAGCTTGCGGCGCACCCACTCTTGCCCGGTCTTGGGCATTCCATCGCAACCGAGAAACGGCATCTTCTGCAACTGCTCGCGCATTTCGCGGCATTCTTCGAAGGCTTTGCGGGCTCCCATGGCCATGGAATCGTCCTGTGCGCAGACGGCCCCAATTCGGGCCTGGCGCGAAGTGGAAAGCAGGAGCCACGAGCCGACCGTTTTGTAGGCGCTGGCTTCGGTCCACTGGGCCTTCAGGACGCGAAGTTGCACGCCGCTAGGTTTGGTCTCGAGCACCCCGGCATAGCGTTGTTTGGCGGCCAAACTTTCGGAGGGACCTTGAATGTAGAGAACGTTTCCGCCAACGGGGAACAGGGCGCTCAGTTGCTGTCCCTGAATGCGGCCAATCTCTTCGTGGTTCGAGGTGATGGAAAATGTGGGCACAGGGAAGAGGCGGCGGAGTTCCGCAATGTAGTCGGCGTCGCGATTTAGCAGCACCACTCCGATTCCAGCGGTGGCGGCGGCGCGGGCCACCTGAGGATGCGCGGTAGAACCGGCCGGCTCGAAGAGGATGGCGTCGGGTCGCGGAGCGGTAGTGGACTGGATGCTGGACAGCAGTTGCTGGCTCTGCACGATACCGTCGTTGCGAGCATAGACGATCTCGAGGTCAACGCCCAGTTTGCGGGCTGCCTGCTGGGCAGCGAAGGTCTGCTGAATCTGGTAATCGTTGTCGTCGTTGGTCAGCGAGAGGAGGAAGCGCAGTTTTTTCATGCCGGTGGATGCTTCTGGCGCAATCATACGCCGACGTTGCGTCGACGGCACGTGACGATGGTAGCGGGCTTTGCAGGCGTCTGCCAATTTTCGCGTGCAGTGCGCCCGCGCCACACCTTTGCGGTGAATGTGTAAGATATGGAAAGCGGGGGCCCGTAGCTCAACGGTTAGAGCAGCAGACTCATAATCTGTTGGTTCTAGGTTCAAATCCTAGCGGGCCCACCAGACCACCAGACAGTTGACAAAATTTCATTGCACGCTCACGTCTGGGTCACAACTGGGTAACAACTGAGTGACCGTTGACCCCAGTGCCTGCTCCAAATCTTCAAGGCTGCACCTGTCGTACACGTCCATCGCCAAGTTTACTTTCTTGTGCCCCAGAGCCCCCGACCGCACCTTGGGATCAACACCGTTACGCCGCATCTCGCGGTTGAGGCTGTGGCGAAAATCGTGCCAACCGCAAATCTCGATTCCCAATTCCTTGGCGACAGGTTTCAGGAAGCGCTTGCGAGCGTTGCAGGTGTTAATGGGCGTACCGTTACGAGATCGGAACACCCACTCTCGGCCTGCGCCGAGCTTCCACAATCGTGCAAGCAACTCCGCATCCATGATCGGGATTTGGCGCTGCTCGTGTGGGGGGTAGTCGTAGACCTCCCCTTCGACTACGTAGCGGCGGATCGTCCACACATGACCGTCGAGGTCGGCAATCTTAATGCCTGCCGCATCCTCGACTCGCACGGGGGTGCGGGCAAAAAGTAGGGTCAGCGTAGCGTAAGGTTCCTTCATGCGGGCGACGATAGCGAGCTTTTGCTGTTCGTTCAGTTCCGCACGCTTCACGCAACGCTTGGTGTTGGTAACCAAAGGGCACTTGATTTTCACGCAGGGATACGTGGAAATCAGTTTCTCCTCGTAGGCGTACCCCAAGATGATTTGCAGCACGGTTTGCATACCACGGATCGAACTGCGACTGTAGTCTTTCGCTTGGGCATTCAGGAACAGTTGAATGTCATGGCGGGTGATGGATTGAATGTTGCGGTCTTTCCATGGCGACAACACCCACCGCAAATTACGGAGGTAGGTGTCGAAGGTTGGTTTCGGCGTGATGGGTCCAGCAAAGAGCTTCCACCGTTCTGCAAGTTCGCCGAAAGTCATTTTCTGAGGTTCGGGTGGTTCGGCTTCGGATGCGGCGATGACGCTGTCAAGCCTCTTGCGGGCTTGAGCCTCTGTCGGCAATTCCTTCATAGTGCCCAGCCGCACCTTCTTCTGCTTGCGTTCAACGCCGTTTATGGTTTGCACGTCCACTCGGTAAATCCCGTAAGCGACTTTCCCTTTCTTGGTTTTCTTCCAATTGATGCTGCCACGCTGATACCGTCGAGGATTCACATTGATCCTTTCCGATTTCAGCGGCTTCCCGTGTTCAAGTGTAGTACGCAAGGTGTCGGGATCAAAGCGGATCAACCGACCGTGGCGGCTGTGGGGCAATTCGGAAAGGTGCCGCCGAACCCACGATTCGGAAACTCCTAGGTACTCGGCAGCTTGTTTTAAGTCCCAGAGCGGCGTAGTGGTGTCTAGCAACGCAGCGGAGCGGCAGTGACGGCGACGAGGTTCAGGGCCTTCTACACTACCCGAAACGGAGGGACGACCTTTCAGTAAATCATCGCTCGCTGTGTGGGCTTCTTTGGCGAGAGGTTTGTGAGAAGGCCAGTTCAGGAGAAGTTCATTGCGATTTAACTGCGACTGTGGGGAGTTCAAACATGTTGCCTCACACTGTTCAACTGGACCCCCATTGTCCCCGTCGATCCTGACGTTAGGTATCCATGCTGGTTCGCATCGGGCGTCTTAGGGATAGACACTGGGTGTGGCAATCCACATCGATGCCCGATGCTACATATCTAATACCCGATTTTTCGGCGAGCCCCCCGGCTTTTTTAGCGCAAGGTGCACAGCCCTGCGATGTGGGCCGTCGAGCGGTTGCTCGACCGGGCGCACAAGCTGGGGGCGACTAGCCCCGAGCATTACCGGCGAAATTCCCCCTGAACTTCGACCTGTTTGAAGGCCACAAGCAACATATCGGCGAAGAAACCGCGCACGCGGGAGCCCAAGCGTAGTCGGGCGTTCCTCTCTGACGGTTCCAGCGCACCTGTTTCACGACTAGCCCGGCAATTATCGAGGGAAAATTCGCGCCGGGCAGTATTAACCAAGTGTGGAGGATTATGAACATGAACAACGACGCACTGCATAAGGAAGCGGTTAAGCTGCTCGTCGCAGTCAAAGAGGATAGTAAGAAGTCGGCGGATGCTCGTACGGTAGCTAACGACTACAACGCTCGTCGGCGTGCGAACACAGAAGCTCTGCGTCCTATCCTCACGCAAATCTGGGATGCACTGGCACGTGGCGAGACCGTCGGCGGCTATGCGGGGAAAGAGGCGTGGGCAAAAGGACAAGGCATCACCATCCGCCACGTCCAGAAAATAATTGCAGGCCCACAACGGAAGAATAACAAGGCGAACTCAGTTCGCCTCACGGTCGGCAAGGTCGTGAAGATCGGCGACAGTGAATACGCCCTTACGCAGGAAATGCTTGACGCCATCACCAAAGCCGTACCGACACCGACCGCCAAGCCGAAGAAGGATTCCGTTAAGCGTCCAGTGCACAGCATAGATCAAGGCCCGACCGCTGAACAGTTCGGGACCGCTGGTTTACTTACGTCCTGCGGTAAAGAGTTGACTGACCGACGGCTGATCGCCAAGGGCGGCGAAGCGGTGACCTGCAAACTCTGCCTGAAAGAAGTCTCTGAGGATGAGCATTACCAAGAAGACAACAAGGCGCTCGCTGTTCCGTTCAAAGACGAACTCGACATCAAAACCACAGCCTTGAGGCCCTCGAAGAGCTTGCTGGTATGCCCTCAGTAAGGTGTCCGGGCCCAGTGGGCGGGAAAACCCACGACTTGTAGGTATAGATTCACCCCAATGGGCGCTAGACCCACCACCAGTAGGTCAGGAACCCGCAGAACGCACCGAATGCGCTCCAGCAATCCATCGGCGTCGTCCCGACTCAAGTAACCGTGAACGTAAATCACAGCAGGTGGTCATTTCACCTTCCTGAACGCCATCCAAGTAGAGTGATTTTGACGCGGGTGACTGGCTTTCTTCCATTTCGGGTCAATGATGACGTTCGTCCGTGGCAGGATATGGTTTCCCTGCAATTCGAACCCATATTCTTTGGCTGCCGAATAAAACTCTGCCGTGGCGAATTGAAACTTGTTTCGGTGGGTAACGTCAGCCAGTTTGACCAGAAGGAGTCCCTCTGGTCGCAGGACCCGTTGCACCTCGCTCAGGAACGGAGGATAGGTATGGGCGAGGCCGCCTTTCTTCGCCACGGCAACCCCCGTACCATAGACAGGAGCGAATTGTGACTTACCCTGTTCCCCTGTGTGCGGTGGATCATAGACAACGATGTCCCATGACTCATTGGCGAACGGCATAGCGGTGTTGTCGCCGACTACATCGGGGTGGACGGACGGATCGATGTCCATGCCGACATGTTTATAGCGGGACTTCCCGCGCCCCCAGATGCGGCCTTCGTTGACCGTGGCGTCGAGGATACGAGGCTCTGGCAACTCGCAGTAGAAGGCGATGAGTTCATCGAGGAACATCCACGGGACTGTCTCGAATGGTTGGACAGAGTAAAAGGGTTTGTACCCGGGCTGGGCGTCGGGCTGCGGCTCTACTGCTTCGTCGGCGTTAAGATAGGCTACTACTTGTTCTGGGGTCACTCTGACTAATACTGTGATTTGTCGACGATCCCCCCTTAGTAACCACTCGATGCGCGGCAGCTTCGTGTTTGTGAGCCCTCCCAGATGCGGAGCAAGTCACGGATGCTGATCTGGCGAAGGCGTACCGCGCCATTATTTACGGCGGTTGCCAGATAGAAGTCAACGGAGAACTCGGCTAGTACACTGATCCCTCATCGAGCCCTAACCTTGCTGCGATCTCCGGGTAACGGGCACACAACCGCCAGAAGTTCTTCCGCGCTCGCGATGGCGGACAACTCTGGCCGTAGGTTGGCTGGTTTAGGGCGAGCGCCTTCCAGTGCCACAATTTATTGCGAATGATCGCATCGCGAATTGGTTTTCGTGCGTTCATGACTGCGTTTTCCTCCAAGAAGTTGTTGCGAGTCTAGCTGCTGGGCGACCTCAATTCGCGCTCGTTCGAGACGCACGTTAGAAGTTTTCCAGTATTGATGGCATTTCTGTATCTGGGCGGGTCGGAACAGTTAGGTGCCCACCATGATTTCCGCCTCTAATAATAGGTTGTGAAAGTCCGCGAATTACCCCTGAGCAATCCCGCGAATTACCTTGATTTAACCTTCATCGCATCTTGAAAGAGCTTGACCCGCGCAGTCTGGGTCCCGCTCCTGCGATCAGCGATGAACGAAGGTGAAGGGGAGGGAAAGATTCTGGATTTCATTCACTCGTTAGGGGTTCTACAGAGAGGTTCTTTGCCCGAGGTTAGCGGTCGGCTGACGAAACCTGACAGGATGACGGCTTTTGCTATATTTTTTGCTTAATCGCGTATAAGGAGAAAAAGTAGAAAATCCCATCATTTCGTCATCTTTCGTCAGCTACAGTACCGCTTCCGGATCAACGTCAGGCTGGTGTGTGGTGGTCTTGAGGCCAACACCCTGCCAATAGTTGCCGTCTGCTTTGTGCCTCGGCTTTCCAAATCTCTTACGCATTGCATCGGAGAACTGGCTCTCTTTCATGACGTACTCGCGGTTAGCCTCAGCCCACAGGGTGAACGCTGTGTACATCTCCGTTTGGTTTGACTCGGCGTACTCCGCGATGACGCATTTGTCGCCAAGGAACCGACCGACCACATCCTGCGATTCGCGGTACTTGGTCGTGGCTTCGTTCACCTTGTCCGGGTACATCATCTTGAACTTCAAGTAGTCAGCCATGCCCCTGAGCATCCAGCGTAGAATCCCCGACGCTTCCGTCTTGAGCTTGGGCGCAAGCTGCTCGTCCCTCTTGTCATCCGGTATGGTGACCTCGAACGGAATGCATTTCAGACGACGCCAGATACCCCAATCCGTACCCCGGATGACGGGCTTGTAGTTGGAGTGCATCCAAATCTTAAAATGCGGATAGAACGTGAAGAATTCGTGGTGCAGCTTCCGACACGTAATTGGGTCGCCTCCAGTGAGCTTCTTGATGAGCGCCTCGTCCAGTTTGTGGCCGTCTTGAGACTCCGAAGCCGTGACGAACCGCGCTCCCACCAACCCGGCGAGGTCGTTACGAGCCTCATTCTTGTTCTTGGTGATGACGAAGGTCTCGAAGCTCGTGTCCTTGCCGTAACCACCCATGACGTGCCGCACGACCTCAAGGAACACGCCCTTCCCGTTGCAGCCGTCCCCATACGGGAAGAACATAGCTTGCGCCGACGTGTCAGCGGACAGGGTGTAACCCGTCGCCCGAGAGAGAAAATCCACCATCTGCTGGTCGCCGTCCATAACCTCATTGAGGAACGCGAGCCACTGCGGGCACTCGGCCTCGGGGTCATACGTTACAGGGCTGATCGTCGTAATCATGTCAGCAGGATCATGAGGCTTCAGCTTGCCCGTGTGCAGATCGATGGTTCCATTCTGGCAGTTGAACAGCCACGAGTCGCGGTCGTAGTCGTTGATGACGGTGACCACGGTCCGCTCCTTCGATGCCAGATCGATCATGGCGTTCCGGCGCTCCTTGGCCTCAGAGATGATCGCCCAGCGCAACACGGGTGTGCGCTCGTCGTCTTCCAAATCCTTAGCTTCATCAAATATCTCCTGAGCGACTTTCTTGGCGAGGCGGTCAATGATCCCGTGGGTGTCGGGTGCCCAACGCTTCTCGTCCCAGACGCGCCATTCGCCGATATCGCGGACATAGCGAATCCGACCCCCAAAGCGCCGAACCAAACGCTCGGCATTGCCGGTGTCAGTCCTGCGGTAGTTGAACCCCGTCGTGTCGATCTCTGGCTGCTCTGGCTCCTCAGGCTCAGCTTCAGTCTGAGTCTCGTCATTCAAGAACGCGACCACAGCCTCAGGCGATTCCGGTTCTGGCGCATCCGCGTCCGCGACGGAGAAACTCGGGCTGTTGAACAGCAGATCGTCATCGTCCTCCACGTAGATCAGATATGGGTAGTCCTCGATGTCATGCTCTTCTGACAGGAACTCCTTGAGGTCGTTGATGTCCTTGTCTTGGCACCCCCCAGCCATGCACTTGAACCCGATGCGGTTCCCGAAAGTGATGCAGCACTTGAAGCTCCCCTTGTACTGACCTTCATGGGCGCGACCCACGAACGGGCACTCCAGCAATTCGACATACTGGACGCCCTCCACGGTCTTCTCCTCGCCTGTGGTGGAAAGTTCGTAATGGTCGATCCAGTCATCGCGATCAAAGTTGGGATAGAAATCAGATTTATGGATATGCCTAGATAAAGTCTCCTTTTTAGAACTGTTCTTCTTCAGCCAATCGACCATTTCCTGTGGGATGGGCTTGATGGGAAGATCGTTCGCTGGAACGTACTCTCCGTAAGGCTCTTTGTCGGTGCGCTTCACGCCGGGCGAGGCACAGGTCAGGTTGTGAGCCTTGAACTCGACGACAGGCTTGCCATCGGGACCAAGGACGTTGCAATTGCCCAGTTCCTCGGATGCAGCCGTGTGCCAGTAATAAACCTGCTTGTGTCCCGGACTCGGGGAGTTCACGACAAACGTGTCGTCGTAGTTTGGCATCGTGAGCCGCTGCGCCTGATCCGGATCATCAATATCAAGGATGCAGGCTGCTCCCTCTTTTGCCACGGATACCCAATTGTGCCCTGCGTATCCGTTGGACGCCCACTTCTTCAGGGTGTCGATGTCTGTGGTCGCGAATTCCAGCGATCCTTTGATGGACGGGTGCCGAAGCCCCGGTAACGTTGGCGTCTGGTGCACACCGCGCCGTGCATGGTTCAAAATCTGTTGGAAATCCATGATCCCTCTCAACTTGTTTGTTTTACGCTGCCCTTCTTCAAATCCCTCCTACGCCTTTGGATCAGCGTAGGAGGCGGGGAGAAGAAGAGAACCCGCCCCCTTGAATCTTCGTGCCGTCGCTCCGAAGGTCCGTTCATGAAGAGAACTCCGTAGTCGGTTTGTGTCGAAACACAAGCGTTCGAAATTATTTTGGCCGGGGTCAAAGAAAAACTGGGTATTAAGTAAATAGGAGGTTGTAATCATGAAAGAAACGTATCGAGAACGTCCCCGACAGCCGATCTGCACGTGGGATGAGATTCAGTGGGACGAACCAAAGCAATTGGAGGACGAGATGGGAGCCATTCGCTTTTGCTGGCCGCTGGCTTCTGAAGCTCAGATGTGGGAGCAGGCAAGGTGCCGTGAATGTAATCAACCCGCTCGGTGGGTCGGGATCGGAAGTCCGTTGGGCGACGGCGAGCAATACTTCTTAGCCTCCGACGCTTGGTGCTACTGGTGTCTCCCACGCCAAAACTTCACTGCCGAAGAATTGCGGTTTGTGCGCCATGCTGAGTGGGCGCGGACGCAAACCGTCGACGAAATCCTCGAAATGATCCGTGACATTCGCTTACAGACCGACGACAAAACGGTCGAATCGGCTTTGTCTGATCTGGCCGATCAAATTAGGGAAGCCACGGAGAGTCGGGAAACAAAATTACAGCAACGGGCTGTTTGGGATCGGCTTTGCGGACTCACAGTGAAATGATAAACAGGGCTTACCCAGCCAGAAGTGGAATTGGATCAGGAGTTGATGTGAAGCGAGGTCGTTGCAGATGGTGGCGGGTATTCGGCAATGTTCTCCGAACCTCACGACAGTCTGTCGTGAGGTCTTGCTTTCCAGTTTCGCGAAGCCTCGGTCTTACCGCGCAGTAGGCGCTGCACCGAGCGCAATAGAAAATTCCCAAAAACTCAGTATTGATCTGCATGAGCGCAGATCA
>Ga0208821_1000911_pt1 | contig 19618 bp, 17 predicted proteins | sample June2015DPH_20_5_FD_184720 | JGI IMG/M metagenome (GOLD analysis project Ga0208821, IMG submission 184720) | Peatland microbial communities from SPRUCE experiment site at the Marcell Experimental Forest, Minnesota, USA - June2015DPH_20_40... | ecosystem: Environmental > Terrestrial > Soil >... | reverse complement strand
TTCGGCCAGTTAAGCCACTATGCCCGCAAGGCCCTGCGCCGGATGCGCAAGCGACCCACGCTCGTGATTGCCTTCTGGCGGCAGGCCGAACTGTTTCCGTTGTAACTATATTATGCAATACTCAATAAGTCGATCGCGACATCGCCAAAGAGAGCACAACCTCTTTGAACACACGCCCGCGATGTTCGTAGCTCTGGAACTGATCAAAGCTGGCGCAAGCCGGAGCCAGAAGAACGACATCGCCCGGCACAGCAGATTCGCTGGCGCGTCGGACAGCGTTTTCCAGAGTTTCCGCATGTTCGATTTCGGCAGCGTCCTGAATCTGCGATTCGATCTTGGCGGCCGCGGCCCCGATGGTGTACACGCGCTTCACTCGCTGCCGCAGCAACTCATGGAGCACGGTATAGTCGCTGCCCTTATCCTTGCCCCCGAGAATAAGGTGAACATTTGCCGGGAAAGATTCCAGCGCCTTGATGGTGGCATCTACGTTCGTGGCCTTGGAGTCGTTGTAGTAATCCACGCCTGCGAACTTGGCCACGAACTCCAGCCGGTGCTCGACCGCTTTGAAGTTTCGGACGGCCAGCCGAATCTGTTCGGGCTGGCAACCGACGAGGGCGCCGATAGAAATTCCCGCCAGCACATTTTCCAGGTTGTGCGCGCCTCTCAGCGGCACGTCCGCCAGCGGCATGATCTCGCGTTCGCTATGCCCGTCGCGGAAAAAGATGTGCGTGCCGCGTACAAAGGCTCCTTTTTCAATCTCCTTCTTTCGGCTGAACCAGAACAACTGCGCGCGCGTACGATCCGATAATCCAGCAGCGGAGGGATCATCGGCGTTGAGGACGGTGAAATCATCCGCACCTTGGTTCTGAAAGACGCGCGCTTTGGCATCGACGTAATTCGCAAAAGTCTTGTGGCGATCGAGATGGTCGGGCGTGATGTTCAGAATCACCGCGATCCGAGGACGAAATTCAACGATCGTTTCCAGCTGAAAGCTTGATATTTCAAGCACGATCCAGGTCGCGGGCCCGGCCTGATCCACAAAACTGATGGCCGGCGTGCCGATGTTACCGCCAACCAGGGAGGAGAATTTTCCGGCGGCAATAATCTCCCCGGCCAACGAGGTGGTGGTGGTTTTGCCGTTGGCTCCGGTAATGGCTACGATCGGACCGGCCAGAAATTGCGCAGCAAGCTCGATTTCGCCAATTACGGGCTCTCCCAGATTGCGCGCCTGCGCCAGTTGCGGCGCATCGACCGGCACACCCGGACTGACAACGATCAGGTCTTGCCCACGGAAGGTGCGGTCGCCGTGGCCACCGGTTTCGACCGTGATCCCCTGCTCCAGCAGAAGCAGAATTTCGTCGCGAAGCTCGGCTTCAGGCTTGGAGTCCGACACCGTGACGCGTGCGCCGCGCGACTTCAGAAAAAGCGCCGAGGCCACCCCAGATTTGCCCAGACCGACAACCAGCACGCGTTTGTTGTTAAGATCCATCGATTTATTTCACCAGATTCATTTCACCATGCAGGAAAGCTGAACTAAGCCGTCGGCTTTTGGCTCTTAGCCCTTAGCTTTTAGCCAAGAGCCAAAAGCTAAAAGCTAAAAGCCTGTTCTATCTCAGTTTCAGCGTCGTCAGCGCAAACAGCGCAAACACCAGCGACGCGATCCAGAAGCGCACAATCACCTTCGACTCCGACCAGCCCAGCAGTTCGAAGTGATGGTGGATCGGCGCCATCTTGAAAATACGCTTCTTGCGCAGCTTGTAGGAACCAACCTGCAGGATCACCGAAAGCGCCTCGATGACAAAGATACCGCCGATGAACGGCAGCAAAAGCTCCTGTTTGATCATGACGGCTACGGTGCCGATCGCGCCGCCCAGCGCCAGCGAGCCGACATCGCCCATAAACACTTCCGCCGGATGCGCGTTGTACCAGAGAAATCCAATGGCGGAACCGACCATCGCTCCGCAAAAGACAGTGAGCTCGCCGATCTGCGGCATCTTCTGCAATTCGAGGTAGGTGGCAAAAGTGGCGTGGCCGCTGAGGTAGGTGAGCACCGCGAGCGCTCCGGCCGCGATCACCGTACAGCCGATGGCCAGCCCGTCCAGGCCGTCGGTTAGATTCACCGCGTTGCTCGATCCGACAATCACAAGCACAACGAAGGCCACGAACGGCAGGAAGGCCAGCGGCCAGAGGTGGGGATGAGCCGCCCATCTCTGGATTACCAGGTCCGGGTGGAACTGCTTGAAGAATGGGACCACCAGCCGGGTAGAGTACTCTCCGCGGTGCTGCAAAACGATCAGCATGACCGCAATCAGGATGCTGGCCGCGACCTGATAGCCCAGCTTGGCGCGCGCGGTAAGGCCGAGATTGCGGTGATGAACGACTTTAAGGTAGTCGTCGGTAAAACCGATCGCACCGAAGGCCACCGTGGAAAATACGGCGATCCAGACGAACGGATTGCTCAGGTCCGCCCAAAGCAATGTAGGCACCAGGATGGCGATGGCGATCAGCAAACCGCCCATGGTCGGCGTACCCGCTTTTTTCTGATGAGCCTGCGGCCCCTCTTCGCGGATGTACTGCCCGATCTGGAAATCGCGCAGGCGCCGAATCACGATCGGCCCAACGATCAGGCCGGTGAAAAGAGCGGTAAGGCTGGCGAAGGCGGTTCGGAAAGTCAGGTAACGAAAAATGCGGAACGGTGGAAAGTAATGGTAGAGCTTCAGGTAGAGCAGCCAGTAGAGCAATCCGCCTCCAACATCAGTTTATCAGTTATCAGCTCTCAGTTAGTTACAACCTATCTCATAAAGCGCTTTGAAAGGGCACGGCTTCAGCCGTGCCGCCCAGAGCCAATAACGACGAGGGCTTTAGCCCCTGAGGGAACTGCCCGTTCCATCTGAAACCGGTTTATCAGACAAGCTCTAGCTCCCTGCGCCTAAGGCGTTGGGAAGAACGTTGGGAATGCCGCTTTTCTGTCTCCACCTCTCCAGCGCTTTCTCGAGTTTCACGCCCCTCGACGCTTTCAACAATACGACATCTCCCTCGCGAGTCTCGCGCGCCAGCCACTCGCCGGCCTCTTCTGGCGTTGCCACGAATTCCGCTTCCAACCCCGCTTCGCCGGCCGCTTCCACCATCGGCTTCGCCAAGCCCCGCACGCCGAGCAGGAAGTCAAGTTTGCTTCCCGCAATGTACCGCCCGCACTCGCGATGCAGTTGCTCGCCGGTCGGGCCGAGTTCCAGCATCTCACCGGCAACCACAATCCGGCGGCGGGCAGGCATGGCAGCCAGAGTATCCACAGCAGCCATAAGCGCCTTCGGACTTGAATTGTAGCAATCGTACAGCACGGTAATGTGCCCCAGTTGGACGACCTGTCCGCGCTTGTCGGCGGCCTGAAGAGACGGCACAGCCGCCGCGATCTCTGACGGCGTGATGCCGTGCTCAAGCGCAATCGCGGCCGCGGCAAGCACGTTGTAAACGTTGTGCCTGCCGAGCAACGGACTGCACACCGGCTGGCGCATTTCGCGGCTGACGAGATCGAAGCGCGTGCCGGCGGGTCCAAGAACCTCGATGTTTTCCGCCCGTACATCCGCCAGAACACCTGCCGTTGCCTTCAATCCAAACATGACGACCTTGCCCTTGAAGTCGCGGCCGAACTGGCAGACATATTCATCGTCGGCATTCAACACCGCCGTGCCGCCGTATGGAAGAGCTTCGATCAGTTCATACTTCGCGCGCGCGATTCCGGCGATGGACTCGAAGCTCTCCAGATGCACCGGGGCAACGTTGGTGACCACGGCTTGATTCGGCAGGGCGATGCGAGCCAGCGCAGCGATTTCGCCAGGGTGGGACATCCCCATCTCGACCACCGCGAGATCGTACTCCGGCTCAAGCGTCAGCAGCCCCAGCGGCAGGCCAAAATGATTATTGAAATTTCCCTGGGTGCGATGCACGCGGTACTTGATCGCGAGCAAATGCGCCATCGCTTCTTTCGTGGTCGTCTTACCCATCGAGCCGGTAACGCCGATGGCAGTCTTGCCCCACATCTTTCGGACCGCCGTAGCCAGCGTCTGCAGCGCGACCAGCGTGTCGTCAACGGCAAGCAGTCCGGCAGCACTGGAATAGCGCGCCACCTGATCCTTCCGAACCACCGCGGCAATCGCCCCTCGGCTCAGTGCCTGCTCGACGAAGTCGTGACCGTCAAGCCGTTCGCCCTTGACCGCAAAGAAAAGTTCGCCAGGCTGCACGGTGCGCGAATCGATGGAATATCCAAGAGCCGCCTGGCTGCAGAGCGCTTCAGTGGAGCGACGGGCGTCCTCGCCCGTCCCCCAGGTACCGGAGTATCGACCACCCGCACCGTCGCCAGCGCCAATGAATTCGGCGATGCGCCAGAGAGGAAGTTTCATGCCGTCTTCCCCGCCGTCGCGGTGCTCTTGCAGTCGTAGCCCAGCGCCATCAGATTCTCACGCGCGACGTCCACATCGTCGAACGGAATCGTTCCGTCCTTTGTGATCTGCACTTTTTCGTGCCCCTTGCCCGCGAGCAGCACGATGTCGCCGGGAGTTGCCTGTTGCAAAGCGAAAGCGATGGCCTTGCGGCGGTCAGGCTCCATCACATATTTTGCGCCGGACTTTTGTAATTCCGACTTCTGCAACCCGACCAGCGCATCGTTCATGATGGCCAGCGGATCTTCGGAGCGCGGATTGTCGGAAGTGAGAACGACGAAGTCGCTGCCCTTGCCCGCAGCCTCGCCCATCAGCGGGCGCTTGGCGCGATCGCGATCTCCGCCGCAGCCGAAAAGCGTGATGACCTTGCCTTTGAGGCCGGCGCGGGCAACAAAATCGCGAGCCAGCGCGGTGAGGTTGCGGAGCGCGTCGTCCGTGTGCGCGTAATCCACGACCACCGTGAAGGGCTGGCCGCAATCCACGCGCTCGAAGCGGCCGGGAACGCGAGTGAGGTCGAAGATTCCTTTTGCGATCGCCTCGGTGGAACAATCGCGCGCATATCCGGCGGCAGAAGCTGCGAGCACGTTGTACACATTCACATTGCCGATCAGCGCAGACCAGATGGCGATCTTCCCCGAGGGCGTCACCATTTGAAAACGGGTTCCCCGCGGTGTGATTTCGACCGACTCGGCACGAAAGTCGCAGTTGCCAGCGGTCAGACCGCCAGAGGTTAGACCATAAGAGAGCACCAGCGCGCTCTTCTTTTTGGCAAGCTTCCACAGCTCGCGCCCGTATTCATCGTCAGTGTTAAGAACGGCCGCGCGCGGCGGGTCCGTGCCACAGCCTTCGAAAAGCACCTGCTTGGCGCGGAAGTAATCTTCCATCGTGCCGTGGTAATCGAGATGGTCGCGCGTGAGATTCGTGAATACGGCCACATCAAAAGGAATCCCGAAAATACGCTGCTGTTCCAGCGCGTGCGATGACACTTCCATCACCGCCTCGGTGACTCCCAGGCCCAGGCCCTCCGACAAGAGTCGGTTCAACTCCAGCGCCTCCGGCGTGGTGTGCGGAGCTGGAAGAATCTTCCCGGCCACGTGATATTCGATGGTTCCAATCAGCGCGGTCTTGCGCCCGGCCGCCTGGAATATGGATTCGATCAGGAAGGCGCTCGTGCTTTTTCCGTTCGTGCCAGTAATTCCAGTATTCGCAATTCGCTCGGCAGGACGCTTATAGAAATTTGCGCTCAGGCGGGCAAGCGCACGGCGCCCGTTCACGACTTGCGCCCAGGCAACCCCGGCAACGCCGCCAACGTTGGACCGCGGCGTTTCGGCCGGCGAGTCGGTGACGATAGCAACCGCTCCGGCAGCAATGGCTTGGTCAATGAACCGATTGCCGTCGCTCGTCTCACCCTTCATGGCGACAAAAACAGTTCCAGGGCGCACTCGCCGGGAATCGTATTCCACCCCGGCAACGGCCGGGTTCCCGCTCTGAGAGAGGACCTCGGCACCCTGCAGGAGCTGTTGGAAGGTCATTGGAATGATTATAAACAGGGTTGCTGGAGGTCAGAGGTTAGAGGTTAGATTGCAGAGGTTAACCCCCTCGTCGGATAGAATTTCCCGGGCGACCGTCAAATGAGTGTAATCGCGATATAGCGTCAACCATGCCTGGCCCGTGTGCAAGTTTATGCACATTGGCAAAGCCTGCCCCCCGGTCATTTTTCTTCGCCGCCCCAGTCGAACAGTAGTAAAATCCGGGCCGTCAATTCTCTCGCCTCCCCGAAGAGCAGTTCCCGACCGTTGAGACGCAGCACCCCCCGAGGCGAAGGCCCGAATTCTCGGGAAACGCATTTCCATCAGACAAATTGTTAGGAGAGGAGAAATACCATGAAGTGCTTTCGCAGACTTACGCTTTTGGCAGTGTATTTGGGGCTTTTCGCGGTTGTCCTGTCGTTTTATCCGGGCCATCCAGCCGCCGCTCAGACTGTTCCTAGCGTTCCCGTGAAAGTTACGAATACGCCGCTGCCGATCACGGGGAGTATTAGTTCAGCGGTGACTGGCACGGTGAGTGCCACGCAATCCGGCGCTTGGAACGTAGGAATTAACAATACGCCAAACGTTAATGCAAATATCACCAACGCGTCGGTGCCTGTTTCCGGCACGGTCGCCGTGAGCAATTTCCCGTCGAGTTCCGGAGGGAGCGTGACAGTGGCGAATACGCCTACGAACCCTTTGCCAGTTCAACCAGTCAAGCAGTCCACGGCAAACTACGTGACGCTCTACTGCTACCTGCCCAACAGCACCAGTTTCAACTTGTCTGCCACCTGCATCTACACGGCCGGCGCCCCCCCCGCCCCCGGGTATTTGGGCGGCCCAGTCTTCCCCCTCCCCGGCAGCGAGGTCCTCGTGATCACGGACATAAGCTGGTTCGGGACATGCGGAAATATAGGCACCGGCTACGTGACCCCCGGCAGTTCATTCGCGATATTCCTGTCTGTTAATTACGTCGGGACCCTCTATCTATCCTCGGCGGTGCTTGATGCAACTGGATTAGTTGCCACTCACAGCGACCACTTCACAAGCGGCTTGGTCCTCGCGGGGCCTGGCGCACCCAACGTAGGCAACCTCTACAATACCTGCCCCGAATCAACATACAGCCTTAACCTAACCATGCAAGGCTATGCGGTGCCCTAACGTCAGGTCCCGGAGTGCCCCAATGCCAAAGGACTAGAGCCCGCATCGGCGAATGAATCCGGAGCCAGCCCGGCCTTGGCCCACACGGCCCATCGCCGAACGTATGACCCGAACGGAGAACGCGCAGGCGCTCTCCGCTCGTGCTCATAAAGCTGGGTCGCACGCTCAACGAACTTTTGCATGGTCGTTCGCGCGATGGTGAGGCCACTGCGCGTGAAGTGATAACCCAGAAAGTCAAAGCCCTTGACGAAACCAGGCGTTATCACTCACCACCCGGCTGGTAGTGCGCGTTTGAGGGTGGGGTCTGACAAATCATCGCGCGAACCTTACCACCACGCGCGATCCCGCCGCGACGTGCGCACCGGGCAGAGGCGACTGTTCGCGAGCAACGCCGCTGCCGACCGCATCGAGATCGAGTCCTACATCCTGCGCTGCTTCCATCGCTACCCGCAGGTTCTTACCGAGAAACGACGGCACTTCGATCCCTCCTTCCTCCACCTCAAGAACCACCGTTCCGCCGGACGGCAATTTCTGCGTGGATGGGTTCTCGGAGGGTCCAACAGATTGTGCGGCTGTCGAATTCGCCGCTGTCGTCGAGGCAGTCAGAGCAACGGGAACGACCTGCGCGCCAATCGTGCCGGGCTTAACCGCCGCTGGCATGGCGGGCGTTTCACTGGCTTCGGACATATCCAGGCTGGCGCCCAGATGATCGGGCGAGCTTTCTTCCAGACTAGCGTCCGGGACATCGCGGCGAGCCAGGAGAACCTGGCGGCTGGGCGGAAGCTGAACGTCATGCGGGACGTGCAGATACTCGAGTACCTGCTGCGTGATCCGTTGGAAGACCGGCGCCGAGACTTGACCTCCCTGGTGCAGTCCGACGGCGGAGTCGAGGATCACCACCACTGCGATTTGCGGATCATTGATGGGAGCAAACCCGGCAAAAGACGCCACATACTTCGTCTTCGAGTAAGCGCCGGTCGCCGGGTCCACCTTCTGAGCCGTCCCGGTTTTGCCCGCTGAACTATAGCCCTCAAGAAGAGCTTTGCGTCCAGTGCCGTGGAGCACCACTCCCTGCAGCATCTGCCGCATCTCGGCCGCGGTCAGAGAAGAAATCACACGCATCCCCACGGCGGGCTGGAAGGCGATCGTCTGCGGAGTATTTTGCGGCGCAATCGTGCCAGCCGCAATTGTCCCAGCCCCGATTGTCCCGGCAACGATGCGCGGCGCGACGTGCACGCCGTCGTTGGCAATCGTCGCGATCAATGAAGCGAGCTGCAGCGGCGAAATGCCAATCTCCTGGCCCATGGAGATCGCGCCAAGCGAAACCTTCGACCAGCGCTCCACCGGCTTCGTCAAGCCGCGCGTTTCACCGGGAAGTTCGATCCCGGTTTGCTGGCCGAATCCGAAAGCGCGGATGTACTTGTACAAGCGCTCGTCGCCGAGTCGCAGCGCGACTTTAATGGCGCCGACGTCGCTCGACTCCGCAATAATGTCGGCGACCGACAGCATGCCGTGCGGCCTGCTGTCGCGGATGCGCATGCCATTGATGACGATCGATCCCATCTGGCAATCGAACATTTCGTCGGGGCGCGTGATCTTCTCTTCCAGGCCGGCGGAGATCGTCACCATCTTGAAAGTCGAGCCGGGCTCGTAAACGTCGCTCACCGCGCGGTTTTTCAAAGCGTCGTTCTTAATTTCCTTCCGGCTATTGGGATTGAATGTGGGCCGGTTGGTTAGCGCCAGAATCTCGCCGGTGTGGGGATTTTCCACGATCACCGTGCCGGCGATGGCGTGCGTCTCTTCCATCCCGCGCTCCAGTTCCCGTTCGGCGATGTACTGGATGTTCTGATCGATGGTGAGGACGACGCTGTTGCCCGATTCGGGCTCCTTTTCAACACTGGCAAACCAGCGTTTGCGCGCGTCCACGGAAATCATCAGCTTGCCAGGTTTGCCCTGCAGTTGCTGATTGAATTGCCTCTCCAGGCCGCTCAGGCCCTGATCGTCGGTGCCCACGTACCCCAGAATTTGCGCGGCCAATTCACGCTTCGGATAAAAGCGCTTGGGTTCCTTTTGGAAGTGGATGCCCTGCAGATTCAGCGCGCGGATGCGCTCAATCACTTCCGCGTCCGCCTTGCGCGCCACCCAGCAGAAAGTCTTGTGGGCGCGGCAGTCCGCGAGCACGACGCGGGGATCGTCATTAGTGATGCGGGCAATCAGGCTGATGGTATTGGCGAGGTCGGGAGCTTCCGAGGGCACCACGAACGCCGAGTCCACCTGGATGGACATCGCCAGCTCCCGTCCAGCGCGATCATAGATGACGCCGCGTTTCGGCGAGAGGTCGAAGCTGCGCTGCTGCTGGTGCTGGGCGCGGCGCTCGAAATCGCCGTAGCAAAAAATTTGGAGATAGACGAGCCGCAGGCAGATCACCAGCAGCCAGAGGCAAAGCAATCCAGACAAGGCATAGAGCCTGAATCTTGCGCCGTCCGAAGAGGTACTCGCCGCCATTTCAGTTCCCAGAAACTTTCGGCGGCCCCGAGGAGCCGCCGCGAAACAGCTGATTTCCCGTAGAGACGCGGCTTGCCGCGTCTCCCGCCGCAGAGTGAGACGGGGCAAGCCCCGTCTCTACAGAGCTATCTCGCCGACACCACCGCGACTGGAGTCACGCTGGCCATTACCGGCATGGCGGCATCGCTGGCGGCGTCCATGCGAACCACCTGCCCAGGCTGCGGCGATTGCATGCCCAGCTTGCGCGCCATCACATCAATTCGTTCCGGATCGCGCAGCGACGCCTCTTCCAGCCGCAAGGCCCGGTTCATTTCCGTAAGACCATCGCGCTCGGACCGCAGCGTCTCGATCTTGTACCCATATTCAATGGCGCGGAAATGCTGCAGCGCGTATCCCATGACCAGCAGGAACAGGCAACACAGTGCAAAACCGAAGTATTTCATCTCGCGCGCGCGGCGCGGGTCTTCGACCTTCACCAGGCGCGAGTTATCGATAGTCTTGCGGAAATAAATTTCCGGGGTCCCCAGCCAGCAGGACTTGCGCCGGCTGGAAAGAATTGCGGGTCGCATTGCCACGGCGCTCATGATTTATGCCACTCCAAAAATTTTGGAATCGTAGTCCGCCTTTTCCTGAACCGAAGCGAACCAGGGTTGGTCGAACACGGGTTGGACGAACATGGGTTCGACGGCCGAGCCTTCGACGAGTAAAGGTTCGACCAGCAAAGGTTCGACCAGTAAAGGTTCGACGAGTAAGGCTCCGTCCGATTGCGCCCTCTGTTCCGCGCGCTCGACCGTCGCCATCAGATCTTCAATAAGGGTGCCGGTAAATGTCATTTCGTGTTCCAGTTTTTCTTCTCCGGACGCGGCCTTGTTTTTTTTCTTCGTGGCCGCTCCGGAAAAACTCCACCACAGAGCGATCTAAAACCTTTTCCCCGGACCGGTGACCGGTGCCCCAGGTTCGCGCCCGTCCTTCGGGCGCTAACCTGGGCGAAGCCGCGACGCCCAGGACGGCGACGTCCCGCCGTACTCCGGATTACTTTACCCGGCACGCCTTACTATCACCGCACCGGGAGCCCGGCAGTTTCTCCGGACGAACTCAAACTTTTTCGGCGGCGCGCATCTTGGCGCTGCGCGACCGCGGATTACGCTCGATCTCATCGTCAGTCGCCGTAACCGGCTTCTTAGTCAGCAACCGGTACCAACCGCGCTGAGCACCGTCGCGAAGCGCATCCTTGACGATCCTGTCTTCGAGCGAGTGAAAGCTGATCACCACCAGCCTTCCGCCCGGCTTCAGCACCCTGGGCGCCGCCTCCAGCAGTGCTTTCAGATCGTCCAGTTCATGGTTTACGAAGATTCGGAGAGCCTGAAAGGTTCGCGTCGCCGGATGAATCCGCTCGTACTTGTGTTGGCCCAGTTTCATTGACCGGGTCGCGGCCGCTATCACTTCGACAAGTTCTTTCGTCGTGCGTATCGGCCGCGACCGGACAATGGCTCTGGCGATTCTCCGCGACCTCCTTTCCTCACCGAATTCGTAAATCACATCGGCTAGCTCGCGCTCGTCGATGTGGTTTACCACTTGTTCAGCGGTCTCGCCGGACATCGGGTTCATCCGCATGTCCAGCGGTCCTTCCGCCTGAAAACTAAATCCCCGCGCCGGGTCCGAGAGCTGCAAACTGCTAACCCCCAAATCCGCCAGCAACCCGTCCAGAGAAGCAGGAGCAACGCGCCCACCAATCTCTGCAAACGATCCATGAATCAAAGTGACTGCCGGCCATTCGCCGATGGAGTGACGGGCGTCCTCGCCCGTCCGCTGCAATCTGCCGCTCGCCATCTCCAGCGCCGCCGCATCCTTATCGAAGCCAATCAAATGTCCCAGTGCGCCGAGGCGTCTTGCGATTTCGTAACTGTGCCCGCCCAGGCCCACCGTGGCATCCAGATAAGTTCCGCCACCCTTTACCGCCAGAAAATCGATCGCTTCTTTTAAAAGAACCGGAACATGGCCAACTTCGCCATGCCCACCCCGCTCGGGGGTGTTTATTGAATCCGAATCCGTCTGCACCGTTTGCCCGATTACTAGATGCCCAATTTATCCAGCGTACTGGTGTCGTCATCCGTGAAGGCCTGCTCGTCGATCTCCTTTTGAAGCGCTTCCAGGTTCCGAACTTCCAGGTAAGTCAACTGGCCGAGCACGGCTACTTCACCCCGAATCTGCGCCGACTCACGCAGGATCTGCGGGATCAGCAGGCGCCCCTGCCCGTCCATCTCCACCACCTGCCCGTAATAGTTGACGCGAGTCAAAAACTTTTTCTTGGTCGGGTTGTAAGTGGATAGCGCCGCCAGCTTCTGCTCGATCCGCTCCCATTCCTCGAAGGGATATACTTGAGCAACAATTCCATCCAGACTTGTGATGTAGAATTTCTGGGCATATTTCTCGTCGATCACGCGCTTGAATTCCGCCGGGACTTTTAATCGTCCCTTTTCGTCGACGCGCGTTGGATGATTTCCGCGAAACATATGCCGTCTGAGGACGGGCGCCCTCGCCCGTCCAAGCCGAGCGGAGCTCGGCAGTGGTTATTGGGCTCCTTTTATTTATGGCTGCTACCACAGCCACTATCACGAGGGAGGTAGAAGCGGTCACAAAAGCAGTGGATTCGGGTTCATTGGGCTCGTTTTTTTCGGTGTCAGCCTCGGAAACCACTGGCGCCTCGAAACTTATATTTATGCCCACAACCTCTAATAATTACTCCACTTTCAACCACTTTTGTCCACATCCTACGCCTAAATCTTTTGTTGTCAATAAGAAAGTTTCAGGTTGAGACTGCCGCAATGGACTCAAGGTGCAAAACGCGAAATGTTGCGGTTAACCAGGAAGATGACCACTAGGGCTTGTGTTTAGAAAAGTGATTCGCCAAAGCTGAAATTGTCAATTTTCCGCTTGCCGACGTCGCCCCCGAAATCGCACCGGCCTCCTGTGACCTCTCGCGCAGCCAATCCCTCCTCAAATTGTCATCCTGAGCGAACCGGCGTCCCCACCGCGCCCGCTTTTGGCGCGATGGGGTGGAGGAGCGAAGGAATCCGCTCTCAACAATCCCTCCTCAAATTGTCATCCTGAGCGAAGCGAAGGATCTGCTTTCAACCGCGCCACCACTGCTTCCGGGATCGTGAAGCGTGCTTCGTCGCCGTCGGCGAAGAATCTTTCGGAGAAGCTGGCGTTGAATAAATTACGGGTCGAGTCTTTGCTTGTTTCCGGTGCGCAATTCCACCGCATTGACTCGCTGGAGTACACTTGTGCCGTCTTAAGCCAGACGCAAACAGGAGGCACCATGAAGCTGAATACGACTCGGGTGTGGCTGGGGGGCATTGCCGGCGGGGTGGTGTGGAATGCGTGGAGTTTCTTCATTCAGACGCGACTGGGCCCACTTTACGAGGGCGTGCAGAAGCAAGGATTGCTCCTCAAGCAACCGCGCTATCCGTTTTTCGTCGGGGAGTGGATCTTGCTGGTGTTCGCATTGTCGATGGCTCAGGCGTACATTTACGCGTGGAGCCGCGCCACCGCCGGCCCGGGACCGAAGACGGCCGCCAAAATCGGCATGATCATTGGCTTCATCGCCGGTGTGCCGAGCAACTTCGCGCAAGCAACCTGGTCGCCGATTCCGCGCATGTTGCCGCTCGGATGGATGCTCGAAATGTGGGTAGGCGCGATCCTGGCCGCGGTCGTCGCGGGGTTCTTGTACAAAGAGTGAATCGACGAACACTCTGTAGAGACGCGGCTTGCCGCGTCTCCTTCCCATCCCTCGGCCGTTTCTCAGTTAGCATAATGGGATTGTTTCGCCAACGGTCCCGGTTAGAGTGTTCACAATTCCGGTCACATAGGATTACCAAGCTTGCTTTCGGGCTATTGTCCCAGCACAATAGGCGATCTGATCTTGCATGGTTCCTGGATCGACGGGGAGGTACCACGGGATGGGCAGGCGCCGCGAGCCTCGCAAAGAGATCCAGGTACCCGTGCGCATTTTCGGCACCGACAGTAGTGGCCAGGTGTTCTCCGCGAAGGCGGTTACGGTCAACGTTAGCCAGCAGGGCATCGAGTTGAGTGGCGTGGAATGCCGGCTCAATCTCGATGAGACCATCGGTTTGACGTATGGCAAAAACCGAGTCCACTTTCGCGTCAAATGGGTAGGCCAGCCGGGAACCCCAAAGGCGGGTCACGTGGGCTTGCTCAACCTTTCGCCAGAAAAGCCTCTCTGGGATTTTCCGCTTCCGCCTGCCCTACCCGACAATTATCTGCTACAGTTCGCTGAGCAGCGGAAGCACCCCCGGTTCAAGTGCCAGAATTCGGTGGAAATTCATACTCAAGCCGGGGCCTCCTTTTGGGCGACCATTGCGGATCTGAGCGTCGGCGGATGTTACATTGAGATGGCGATCCCGTTGCAGCCGGGAAACAAGGTAAGAGTGGGTATCTGGATCGCAGAAACCAAGGTCTGGGCGGATTGCGAAGTCGCCTATAGCACGCCAGGATGCGGAGTTGGCCTAAGATTCATCAGGATTTCTGAATCGGATCTTGAACGACTCCGACAGTTCCTCGCCCCCCTGACCCCCTTCGCAAAGACGCCGACTTCGAGCAATAAGCTCTAGGCCATTAAGGCGCATCGCGACAAATGATAACCCCTCTCTCTTACGACGCTATGGGTTCGGTGGATAAGATCCTACCGAGGCATGTGTTCGAGACAAGAATTCAGATTCTTCCCCAGGCCCGGCTGGCAAGAAGCGAAGCCCCAAGCTAGGCCGGCAATTGCAAGCGTTTGCGGCCCACCAGAAGCAGCCCGAGCACACCGAGGCACATCAGCCCCAGCGAGGATGGCTCCGGAGTGGTGACCGCGCCCGTCAAAGTGCCGTTAAGGTTCACTCCTTCTAGATAGCTATCCGTGTCCGTGATATCGATGGACAGCGTATTCGTCCCGAGAACGAAATCGCTGCTCCCTGCCAGCACCGAGAAAGAAGTGAGCGAGCCCCAGTTATTGTCGCCGAGAGTCCCGATAACGTTCCCATTAAGAAGGAGCTCTCCGGCGTCGTCAAGCGTCCAACTGCCGGATAGCGCAACCTTCGAGAGATCGGCGGACGTTAGTGTGAATGTTGTACTATAGTCGCCCAAGCCGTTAACGCAGCAGTTATTTGGGTTAAAGGCGATCCATGCGGAGGATGAGCTGTTCGGGACCCAACCACTATACCAATCGGCGTCCGAGGAAGTGACCACCGTAGCGGTTGCAGTCGCACCCGAATTGTAGCCATTTTGCTCAACAACAGTATACGTAGCTCCCCCAGTAACCCCGGTTGACAAGTTTAAACTGCTGCCGAAAGCTGGAATCGCTAAGGCAATCATTACCGCAAGAGGACATACACGCTTCATCGTTAGTTCCCCCTTTTCGATTGAAATCCCCAGGAATGGAAAGGCGGTGCTCCGCGTTAGCGAGCAATCTTGAGTCCAATCTCATGATCGTTGAAAATAGACCCACTTAACGGCCAAAGCGACCCGATGGAAGTCAGAATTGAACAGAGTGTTGTCGAGTTTGTGCATGGTTTTGCATAGTGTTCCCGTCAGGTGGACCTAGATAAGAGCGAGGGCATTGTCAAGCCGTAGTTTTCCTGCCGTTGCGGAGCACCGCGTGCCAGAGAGGTTGAGGACGAGATGGACATTCTCTAGGCTCCCTGAATCTCGCTCCAGCTTGTTGCGCGATCAGGTAGCTGTCGAAGCCAAGGCGATTTCACTCATTGAATTTTTGCGAGTTGCCAAGTTGGGAACGCCTCATGCCCAGACGGCGCAACCCCCGTCCCAAATCTTGTCAAGCCCCCATTTTCCCGATTTTCCAGCTAACTCCATGAATAGGATAGGAAAATAAAGTCTGAAACTTTGGCACGTTACCCCCCGCGAATTGATATAATAATAATAGTAGAAGAAAAGGGTGCGGATTCACTCCCGCACCCTTTTTCATTTGGCCCAGGAAATCCGCCAGGCCACGTGTTAAACGCCCTTACCCAGACCGCCTGAAGTTGTCGGTGGAGCGCCGGGCGTCCCCGCCCGGCCGCCATACTGCAACCAAAATACAGCACCCGCCAGACTGAGAACTGAGAACCGAGAACTGATTTCTAAAGGAGAACACCATGCCAACCTATCCCGTAACTATCCGCCGCTGCCAACACATCAAAGTCAACGGCATCCAATGCGGATCGCCCGCCAAGCGCAATGAAAGGCATTGTTTCTTCCACGAGCAATGCCGCCTCATGAGCCGCGAAATTAACATGAAATTCAGCGAACACGGCGTCATCACCCTCCCCACGCTCGAGGACGCAAACTCCATCCAGCTCGGCCTCGCCGAAGTCATGCGCCTGCTCGTGACCCAACAGATCGATCACCGCACCGCCTCTCTGCTCCTGCGTGCCCTTCGCACCGCCGCCGCCAACGTCAAGTTCCTTTCCCTGGAGCCCAAGCCGACCCACGTCGTAATCGACCCCAACTGCGTAGAGAATCGTCCGCTAGGCGCAACCGCCTGGTCCACCGTCGAAGGCCGCGACTACGACCTCCTCGACAACGACGGAGCGGACAAGAACCACGCGGACAATAAAGAAGACAAACCGGATCAGGAAGGCCGACGCTTCATGTCGGAATGGATGCGACTGACCGAGGGCGTAGCCCGCGATCCAAATTTTCTAGACAAGCCCAGAACCGAAGTGAGGCCCGAGCCCGACGCTGAAGCGCCGCCCCAGGAATACCCTCCGATGTCCGAGTATCGACAACGCAGAAACCAAGAGAATTGGCGCTAACCCCTTATTCCAGAATATTTTACAGATAAGTCCTTTAAACTCAAAGATTTTGGAGGAATTTCCGCCTAAACCAATGATTCTAAAGAATGGTAATATTTATTTTTTCAGCCCAATCGTGCCCTGTGGAGGGACGGGCGCCCTCGCCCGTCCAAGCCGAGCAAAGCTCGGCAGCTGCCCGCAGCCACATCAACTCTGGACTCGCGTCTAAGCCTTCGGTGCCGCTTCCACAAAAACGGCCGTGCCATAGGCCAGAACTTCCGTGACGCCCTGCATCACCTCCGTTGCGTCGTAGCGGGCGCCGACGACGGCGTTGCCTCCAATGTCCGCCGCGTGTTGCAACATCAGGTCGAACGCTTCGGCGCGAGTCCTCTCGCACAGATTGGTCAGCAGGGTGATGTTGCCGCCGACCAGCGTCTGCAACCCGGCTCCAATGGTTCCGAAGATCGACCGCGAACGCACTGTGATTCCGCGCACCACGCCCAGCGTGCGCACAACGCGAAAACCATCGAGCTCGAACTGCGTGGTCACCATGTTATGCGGGACCATCCGTCCTGCGGTTACCGCATAGTTGCCCATCGCTCCTCCAGAAAAGACTCGTCGCTATAACCGTTGATTCTAATTCAGCGTCGATTAACTTGGATCGTACCTTGGGAAACTCTGATTGAGTCGGCCCACGGGAGAGCTTTGACGGGTGAGCTTTGAAAGGGCATGGCTTCAGCCATGCCGTCAGAACCCGCTACACAAGCGGCTTTAGCCGCTGAGGGTCGCACTTTCAACGCATCCCGTCCCGCCAGTAAAGACTTAATCAGAGTTTCTCTTGGGCAGGGGTAAAACGAAAAGCCAACTTCGATTTATTATTTCCGCGGAACGCTATAATGAGAAGCGAGCACTCGCCAGCCGTTTCCCGTTCTAACCCAGACGTCCGTCAGGCGATCGTGATATTCGTAAGGTTTTCCGTTGGATCGTCCCTTCTGGTAAAAGACTCCGGTCACCACGGCGATGTTGCCACCGGCGCGTACTCGCACGCGGAGATCCGATAACTCCGCAAATTCCACCTTAACCGTAGAGTCAGCGGTGTGCGTTATGTATCCCGCTTTGCTGTAGGTGTTGCCATCCTCAACCGTGATGATGAAATCCTCGGTGAGGAGCTTAGCCAAAACATCTAAATCTTTTTCTTTGTAGGCCTCGGTCCACTTTTCTTCGAGCTTGCGCACTTGCGCGGCCACGCTGTCTGGTCCTTGCGCAGCCAGTGGAATTGTCAGGCAAACGAGTAGGGCGAGGATCAGCCTCGATGCGATGTGGGCCTTCATGACTCCTTATGTCATAGCAACGGGGTCACGCTGGCAAGTTCCTTTTGTAACCTCGGTCGGCTCTGGCTGGATCGAGTGGACTACAGTCCGCGCAACGAAAATTACAAAATTACCCGATTACCAAATTACAAAATCCTCATTCCACCACCCATTCCCGCATCCGCCGCAGCAGCGACGCGGGAGCATCCGCTTCCAGTACCACCAATCCGTCCTGATACTGCCGGGAATAGATACGGGCGCCGGCCTGCAACTGGGCCAGCATCTTGCCTTCTTTTTGAGGGATACACAAGCGAACGCGGCAGGGGCGGTCTTCTTCGAGCAGAGCATCGACGCGGTCGAGCAGAGTGCTCAATCCGATTCCTTTCGCCGCCGAGACGTGGATGGTCTGATCGTTGTCGAGCAGATCGCTGTCACGCAGCGACTCTCGCTGCTTGGGAGGCAACAGATCAATCTTATTCATCACTCGCAGCCGGGGCTTCTTGTCAGCTTCGAGTTCCTTGAGGACGCTTTCCACTTGCGCGTCCTGCTCGGCGGAGACCCGGCTGCTTGCATCCGAGACCTGCATGATGAGCGTCGCGCGTTGCACTTCTTCGAGCGTGGCGCGAAACGCCGAAACCAGCGTGTGAGGAAGATGCCGGATGAAACCTACCGTATCGGAGAACAGAACTTTGCGCTTCGAGGGCAGCTCAGCAGGTCGGATGGTCGGATCGAGCGTGGCAAACATGCGCGACGACGCCACCACGTTCGACTTGGTGAGGGCATTGAACAGCGTGGACTTTCCCGCGTTCGTATACCCCACCAGCGCCACCGTAGCCACCGGAACCGATTCGCGCCGTTGCCGCTGCTGCGCCCGTATGCGGCGGACATTTTCGATTTGCTGCTTGACGTGCCGGACGCGGCGGAAAATCTTTCGCCGGTCGGTCTCCAGTTGAGTTTCGCCCGGTCCGCGAGTGCCGATTCCGCCGCCAAGCTGCGACATTTCCACGCCGCGCCCCGCCAGCCGCGGAAGCAAATACTCGAGCTGAGCCAGTTCCACCTGCAACTGACCTTCACGAGTGCGGGCGTGCCGCGCGAAGATATCGAGAATAAGCTGCGTGCGATCAATGACGCGCGTGTTGACCACGCGTTCGATGTTGCGCTGTTGCGAAGGCGAGAGGTCGTGATCGAACAGAATCACATCCGCGGAAACCGAGGCTGCCGCGCCCGCAATTTCCTCCAGCTTGCCCTTACCGATCAGCGTGGCCGGATCCGGCCGGTCGCGGTGCTGTGTGAATTCGCCGGCGATCTCGGCGCCCGCGCTCGTGGCCAGTGCCCGCAGTTCGTCGAGCGATTCTTCGGAACTGAAATCCGGGGAATCCGCCGGCATGAACGACGACGAGGCGGCCACGCTCGTGGCGTGATCTCGAGCCGCCTGCGCGCCCGGAGTGATCGCTGCAGAGCTTATCTTCCCTTGGTGGCCCGCGCGCCCTCGGGTGCGAAACTCCACCCCCACCAGGAACGCCCGTTCCTGCTGTTCCGATGGATTCAGCACCGCCTTGGGCTCTTTCCGCGAACTATCGCGGCTGCTCAGTCTGGAGTCATCTCGGCGCAAGCAAACTCACTCTATCCCTCGGTCCCGGAAGCGGAGTTCGCGATTTCAGCCTCGCCTTGGGACGCCACCGCCGCCGGCTTCGCATCTGCGTGGCTATGGGCTCCCCGCACGATGACGACCGTCGAAATAGCATGCTTGAAGATGAGCTGCTCCTGGTTGCTGGTTTCGAGGACCACCGAGTACTTGTCGAACGATCGGATACGACCCGTCAGCTTCACGCCGCTGACCAGATAGATCGTAATATTGTGCCGTTCCTTTCGTGCCGTGT
>Ga0208821_1000910_pt1 | contig 19637 bp, 14 predicted proteins | sample June2015DPH_20_5_FD_184720 | JGI IMG/M metagenome (GOLD analysis project Ga0208821, IMG submission 184720) | Peatland microbial communities from SPRUCE experiment site at the Marcell Experimental Forest, Minnesota, USA - June2015DPH_20_40... | ecosystem: Environmental > Terrestrial > Soil >... | reverse complement strand
CATCTTGCGGCTGCGCCGTGAGTCTGGCGGTGAATCCTGTCGGAGAGCCGGATGCGGGAAATCCGCACGTCCGGTTCGATGAGCGGGGATGGGAAACGGGACGACGCTCGAGTCGCTACCGCGCCCAACCCCGACTCTACTGAAAAGAAGGGAGGTAGGTGGTATGTCGTAGGTGGTGGGTGGGGAAGAGCGGGGGCAGGTTATAGAGGACAGGGAAAGGGGCCAATTCTGAATTGTGAATTGTGAATTGTGAATTATGAATTGTGTATTATGGATTGTGAGTTGCCTTCTTGCTTTTGCCACCGCCGACTGCCTTCTGCTTACTGCCGACTGCCTACTGCATCTGAGGGGAGTTCGAGCTGGCGGGCCTCTTGGCCCGCACCCCAGTCTACGACAGTACGCCACCCTGACTGGGAAAGAAGAAACCCTAGTAACTTTAAAAATGAAAGAACGATGCAGGAATGTCCATGAAAACAAAGGACCAGCTTTCAGCAGGCCGGGGGGAGGCGGGAACGTTGTTGAAAAAAAAGGAGGTAGGTCGTAGGTGGGGAAGAGCGGGTTCCAGGTGGTAGTTGGTAGGTGGTAGGTGGGGAAGAGCGGGGGCACGTTACAGAGGACAGGGAAAGGGGCCAATTCTGAATTGTGAATTGTGTATTATGGATTGTGAGTTGCCTTCTTGCTTTTGCCACCGCCGACTGCCTTCTGCTTACTGGCGACTGCCTACTGCATCTGAGGGGAGTTCGAGCTGGCGGGCCTCTTGGCCCGCACCCCAGTCTACGACAGTACGTCACCCTGACTGGGAAAGAAGAAACCCTAGTAACTTTAAAAATGAAAGAACGATGCAGGAATGTCCATGAAAACAAAGGACCAGCTTTCAGCAGGCCGGGAGAAGGCGGGAATGTTACAGAAAACACAGGTAGTTGGGCGGTAGGCGGTAGGTGGTACGTGGTAGACGGTATGTGGTATGTCGTAGGTGGTAGGTGGGGAAGAAGAACAGGATCCGGGTGTCAGGTGTCTGGTAGTTGGTAGACGGTAGGTAGCAGATGGTAGGTGGTAGGTCGTGGGTCGTAGGTGAGGACCCCCCCCCTCCCCACATACCACCTACCACATTCGGGTAGAGCAGATTGGCGATTGAGCTGCAATGCCAACTCAGGTTATAGTTGAGATTCGCGATTGACCACGAACAGAAGGCAGATGGCCCAGGTTTCTTCACGCTCAGGAAGTAGAGGCAGGCGGCTTGTTCCGGCAGCCCTGCTGGTGTTGGCTTTGTCATCCGGGATTGTGGCGCTGGAATTCCTGGGCGCCGAGCCGGCCAAGCCCCCCCCGATTTCCGTGCCGGTCCGCTTTACGGACATCCGCCAGGCCGCTGGCATCACCTTCCAGCACGACCATACTTTCACTGCGGAAAAAGAATATATCGAGACCATGGGCAACGGCCTGGGTTGGATTGATTACGACCAGGACGGATTGATGGATCTTTATTTTGTGCAGACGGCTGAGACCGAGTGGTACAAGCCTCCGCACCCGCTGCGCTCCGCCCTTTACCACAACAACGGCGATGGGACCTTTACGGACGTGACGGAAAAGGCTGGGGTGGGCGCCGAGGGTCTCTACGGGCAGGGCGTGGCCGTGGGCGACTACGACAACGACGGCTATCCCGACCTTTACGTCACCGGCTACGGCCGGGCCATCCTTTACCACAATAACGGGGACGGCACCTTCACGGACGTGACCGCCAAAGCCGGCGTCGCTGACGAGGGCCAGTGGTCCACCAGCGCGGGCTGGTTCGATTACGACAGGGACGGGTATCTCGACCTGCTGGTCTGCAACTACATTGACTGGTCGCCCAAGAACAACCTCTATTGCGGCGAGCACCGGCCCGGCTACCGCGCTTACTGCCATCCGGACAACTATCGCGGGCTGCGGCTGAAGCTCTACCACAACAACCACGATGGCACGTTCACCGACGTGAGCGAGAAATCGGGGATCGGCATCCCCGAGGTCAAAGGCATGGGCGTGGTGCTCGCGGACTTCAACAATGACGGCTGGACGGACGTCTTCGTGGCCAACGACACCTGGCCGAATTCCCTCTTCATCAACAAGAAGGACGGGACGTTTGAGGATATTTCCTTCATGTCCGGAGTGGCGGCCAGCGAAGACGGCAAATACGAGGCCGGCATGGGCACCGACGCCGCGGACGTGGATGGGGACGGCTGGTTCGACATCTACGTGACCCACCTGGATTTCGAGCTGAACCGCCTCTACCGCAACAACCACGACCAGACGTTCGACGACGCGACCTACAGCTCCGGCATGGGGAACAAAGCGATCTTCCTGAGCGGGGTCAGCACAAAGCTTTTTGATTACGATAACGACGGTTGGGTTGATATATTCCAAGTTAATGGATCGATGCTGGATAATATCAGTCTTTATCACAGCGAAGAGACCTTCATGGAACCCAAGCTCATGTTCCGCAACCTGGGCCAGGGGAAATTCGAGAAGGTTTCGGAGCTCTTGGGTCCGGACTTCATGCGGCCCGTCGTGGGGCGCGGCTCGGCCGTGGCCGACTTCGATAACGACGGTGACCTGGACATCGCCATTTCCGTCAGCGGGGGCTATCCCCAGCTCCTGCGCAACGACGGCGGCAACGCGAACAACTGGCTGGAAGTGATGCTGGTAGGAACCAAGTCGAATCGCGACGGCGTGGGCGCGGCGCTGAAGCTGGTTTCCGGGGGATTCACTCAATACCAGCAGAGGAAGGGCGGCATGAGTTACATGTCCGCCCAAGATCCGCGCGTCCACTTCGGCCTGGGACAGCGCAAGAGCATCGAAGGGCTGGAAATCACCTGGCCCAGCGGAACCGTGGACAAGCTCACCAACCTCCCCATCAACCAGATCATCACGGTGAAGGAAGGAACAGGCATCATCCCGCGCTCCTTCCCCCGCATCCCCAGCAAGTAAGCCGGCCTCGGCTGGAATTGCCGATTGTCGATTGCCGACATTCGAAACTCAAAACTAGAAACTCGAAATTCGACTGCTGACTCGCGATTTTCGAGTTTCGATTTTCGGATTTCGTTTCTAGGCCAATCGTCAATCGGCAATCGACAATCGGCAATTTGGTGTAAGATGTTCCCCAACCTTAACCAAGGGGGGATACGATGCTTGACAAGCCGGAAAATGCCATCAACCGCAGGTCGTTTCTCAATCGCACTGCCTCCATGCTGGCCGGGACCGCCCTGGGGGCCACAGCGGCTTCCTATGGGCGCATCGTGGGCGCCAACGATCGAGTCTCGCTGGGGCACATCGGAATTGGAAGTCGCGGGGGCGAGTTGGATTGGATTGTCTCCCGGCTGAAGGCGAAACATAACGTTGAGATGACCGCCGTCTGCGACCTCTGGAAAGTGAATCGGGAGAAAGCGGTCTTGGCCAATAAGACTTATTACGGCAGGCCGCCGCGACAGTTGCAGTATCTCGAGGATCTTCTGCTTTTGAAGGACGTTGATGCCGTCCTGATTTCCACACCCGAACATTCGCATTCCCCTATCCTGAAGCTCGTTGCCGAGGCCGGGAAAGATGCCTACGTGGAGAAGCCCATGGGGAACGTCCTGGAGGAGGTCAAGGCGGCGCGCGATGCGGTGCTGCAAAAGCGGCTGGTTGTTCAGGTGGGCACGCAGCATCGCAGCGAACCCTACCCGCAGGCGGCATGCGACCTCATCCAGACGGGGGCCCTGGGCGAGGTGAGCAAGGTGGAAATCGTGTGGAACTATCACGGGCCGCGCTGGCGGGGGCGGCCGGAAGTGAAACAACTCCGCGCCGAAGATACCGACTGGGGCAAGTGGCTGATGACCAAGCCGCCTCGTCCCTTCGACCCCCAACTCTATTTTGAGTTCCGGCTCTACAAGGAGTTCTCCAGTGGCATCGCCGACCAATGGATGAGCCACGCCATCGACCTCGTCCATTGGTTCATGGGTGACAGGTATTTGCGGTCCGTGGTGGCCCACGGGGGGATCTTTGCGTGGCGAGACGGTCGTCAGAATCCGGACACCTTCCAGGCGCTGCTCGAATATCCCAAGGGGTTCATGGTCAGTTATTCAACCAGCTTTGGTAACGATGCGCCCAGCTTTACACGTTATATGGGAAAGAAGGCGACCCTGATGAACGTGGGCGGCGAAGGTAGCCCCCGATATAAACTGGTGGAAGAGAAAGGTAACCACGAAGATAACCCTGATATCGACCAGCTACGCGCCGAAAGAGAGGTCTTGCTTCCCGGGGACAAGGCGCTGCCGGCAGGGGGGATGGGAGACCTTGACCTGCACCATATGGAAAACTGGTTCGAATGCCTGCGGAGTCGCCAGCAGCCGCACTCAACCGTTAGCGACGGCTACGCGCACTCGCTGGCGTGCACTACGGCAGCACAGTCCTTCTGGGCGGGCAAGAAGCTCTATTACGATCCGGCGACTGAAACGATCCTGGATCATCCGCCGGCGTCATGAGGCGGATGAGCAAAGGGGGCGCCACCCCCACGCTTTCCGCCGCAAGACTACAGCTTTAGCGAGGCTTCGCCTGAGACCCACGAGCACGTTGTCACCGCGAAGCGGTGGACCGTGAGTAGCCGTGGGCGCAAGCCCACGGTCGATGTTCCCCCGAAAGGCTGCCTAACCCGTCAGCCGACGGGTTGTCCAAGGCGGTTCGGCCCCTTCAGGGCCGAATGTCTCTTAAGGCGCTCCTATCCGTGGGTTTCATCCCGCGCCTGCGGGACTACTCAGGGTGCTCCCCTTACGGGGAGCAAAGCCTGAAGTGCAAAACTTGACTCACTTGAGCCGAGTTTGCCGAATCAAGGTTTATAACGATAAGCGAACCGCCATGCCAAGCGCACGCGAGCGTGATTCTCTTCACCAACTCCTGGACGAAATCGAACTCTTCATCAAGTCTCTCCGTCATCCCGTGGTGGTGGAAGATGAGGTCGAGCTCTTTGACCTGTCCGCCAGCGAATGGCGCCTGACGGTTGAATTCGGCAAGCTGATTTTTGCGGCCTGGAACGCCGCGCGCTCGGTAAGTCGCCGGGTGGAGGATATCGCCTACCGCGACGCTGAGCGGCTGGGCCTGTTCGCGCGCAAGGCGGCAGGTCGCGAAACCATCACTCTGGAATTCCGCGAGGCGCATCACGTCCGTCAGCCGACGGATAAGGCGCCGGCGCGCGAGAGCTTCCAGAAACAACTGCTCGCCCTGCTTTCACGGCAATACCCAGGCTGGAGCTTGGAGCGCGTCAGTCACCGCTCTGACCGGGAACACTCGTTCTCGGCGTGGTACACGAGGGGTGTGGCCCGGCAGGGCCGGACGGCCTGGGCTTTTCTGGGCCTGGGAGAAAGTGAATCCCCCGCCGCTGTTGACGCCGCCTTGGCCTTCGGACTGATCTGGCTGGATTGGCTGCGCAGCCGCTCGGACCGCGTCACTTACCTTGGATTGAAACTGATCTTTCCGCCCCAGACGGCGGAAACCAGCGCTCATCGCGCCGCTTACCTCAACCATCGCGCCGTGCAGGTGGAGATTCTCGAGTGGTCCGTGAAGGAGGAGCGGCCAAGCGTTATCGATTGGAGGGATTACGGCAACGTCGAAACGCGACTGGCCCCGCGCCGGCTGGCCGCAGACCTTGTCGAGCGCCATCGCGGACTGCTTTCGCGGCTGCTGGGCGATCTGCTCGCCCAGGTTGACGTTGTAGCAGACCCTGCTGCCGCGGCGCTCTCGATTCGGGTCCTGGGCCTGGAGGTGGCACGCATCGAGGGTTTGCTGGCGCCGCGCATTACTTTTGGCCTGCCGGGCAATGCCCGCCGACTCGGGGAAGGCAATCACGCGGAACTTCGTCAGTTGCTGGAGACGGCGCTGCGTATTCGCTGCGCGGCAAGCCCGAATTCCTCCAGTGACCTCTGCCGGCTCCAGTCCGAGCGCTGGCTCGAAAGTATGGTGGTGCGGGATGTCACAAAGCTTGACCCGGCTCTCTTGCCCACCTGTATCTATCCCCAGGTCCCGGCATTTTCGGGGATGGATAGAGGAGTAATCGATATTCTCTTGGCAACGCGAAGCGGTCGCCTGGCCGTGCTGGAGTTGAAAGTACAGGAGGATATCAACCTTCCTCTCCAGGGTCTCGACTACTGGCTGCGCGTCAAGTGGCTGCAAGAGCGTGGCCAGTTTCAGGAATTCGGCTATTTCCCGGGGATCGAACTCGCCGATTCTGCCCCTTTGGTTTATCTGGTTTCCCCCGCCTTTCGCTTCCATTCCACCACCGGGCGAATGCTCCGATATCTGGATCCGGCCATCCGCATCATTCAGGTGGGAATCAATGATGGCTGGAGGGAGGACATCAAGATCCTCTTTCGGCGGGAACACGAGGTGGGGGCCTGAACACCGCCTCGAAGGATCGACACATTGTTATCGATATTTTGCCCCGAGAACCTGGCCTTTTATGCCGGCCGCGGTTGGCTAATGACAAGTTAAAAGCCAGAGACAAAGGTCACGACTCGGAACTTGCGGAGAAGGTCAGGACCCCGCCAGGGGTACCAAAATGGCTCAAGAACAGCTTGGCTTTCCGCACCACCCGCTACAAAAAAACGGACCTCCAGTTCTAACCTCAAGATGTCGCTGCCTTATCTATCAGAAATAACTTGACACGAAAACGACAGGGAGCTAAGATATATACGACTCAAAAGATCGGATATAGAAATGCTAAGGCTTGGGAAAAAAGCGGACTACGGATTGATTGCCCTAAGGCATTTGGCCTCACAGCCGCCGCGTGCGGCATGTAGCGCCAGGGAGATCGCCAGTACATATGGAATGCCGACAGAGTTGGTCGCCAAGATTCTCCAAAGGCTGGCGAAAATCGGCTTGCTAGCGTCTCAGCACGGAACTAACGGTGGATACGCTCTGGCCAAAGACCCTTCAGAAATCAACGCCTTTGAGGTCATCCGGGCACTTGAGGGCCCGCTGGTCATCACCTCCTGCGTGACCGACCGGAGTGAATGCCACCAGATGACGCGATGCACGGTGCGGGAGCCGTTGCGCAAAGTGAACGACGCCATCGTAAAGGCGCTAAGTGATGTTACAGTTTCGAGCCTCATAGGCGACAACTCAAGCTTGGTGCAGATCCGGGTCGAGGGAAGGCCGCAATGAAAGCGAAGACGATTGCACTGGAAGCGCTTATCCCCGGACTGGCGGGCCCGCCTTGTACAACGGAGCACCGCCGCGCCGGCCCCAGTGGTCGAGTGCTGTCACGGGTGAATCATCCTGAGGAGGAGTTTTGATGGCCACGCCGCAATCTGAAGTCGAAATCCTGGCAACCCAAGAATACAAGTATGGTTTTGTTACCGACATCGAACAGGAAACGGTTCCGCCAGGATTGAACGAAGACGTTATCCGCCTTATTTCGGCCAAGAAGCATGAGCCTGAGTGGCTGTTGGAGTGGCGACTCAAAGCCTTCCGCCACTGGCTGACCATGCAAGAGCCTACCTGGGCAAACGTCAAGTACGGTCCGATTGATTATCAGAGCATCCGCTACTTTTCCGCGCCCAAGGGGACGGGAACAAAGAAGCCCGGGGAAATAGACCCGGAGCTCTTGAAGACTTACGACAAGCTTGGAATCCCGCTGAGAGAACGCGAACTGCTTGCCGGCGTGGCGGTCGATGCGGTGTTTGACAGTGTATCGGTGGCGACGACCTTCAAGGAGAAACTCGGCGAATTGGGCATCATCTTCTGTTCCTTCTCGGAAGCCGTGCACGAGCACCCGGAGCTTGTCCGGAAATACCTCGGCTCGGTGGTGCCTTACACGGACAACTTCTTTGCCACGCTCAACTCCGCCGTATTCAGCGACGGTTCCTTCGCTTACGTGCCGAGGGGCGTGCGCTGCCCGATGGAGCTTTCCACCTACTTCCGCATCAACGCCCGCAAAACAGGCCAGTTCGAGCGCACTCTGATTGTTGCCGAGGAAGGTGCCTACGTCAGTTATCTTGAAGGCTGCACCGCGCCCATGCGGGACGAGAACCAGCTCCACGCCGCCGTGGTCGAGCTTGTAGCTTTGGATAATGCCCAAATCAAGTATTCCACAGTTCAGAACTGGTACCCCGGCGACAAAAACGGCAAGGGCGGCATCTACAATTTTGTGACCAAGCGCGGCAAGTGCCAGGGCGTAAACTCCAAGATTTCGTGGACCCAGGTCGAGACAGGCTCCGCCATCACCTGGAAGTACCCAAGTTGCATCCTCCAGGGGAACAACTCGATCGGCGAGTTCCACTCCGTGGCCGTCACCAACAATTACCAGCAGGCGGACACGGGCACGAAGATGATCCACATCGGCAAGAACACCAAGAGCACCATCGTCTCGAAGGGCATTTCGGCCGGCCATGGTCAGAACAGCTACCGCGGCATGGTGAAGATTCTGGGTGGCGCCACGGGGGCGCGCAACTACTCCCAGTGCGACTCGCTGCTGATTGGCGACAAGTGCGGCGCCCACACCTTCCCGTATCTCGAGGTGAAGAACTCCACCGCCCAGGTGGAACACGAGGCCTCCACCTCGAAGATTGGCGAGGACCAGATTTTCTATTGCCGCCAGCGTGGGATGTCCACGGAAGATGCTGTTTCCATGATCGTCAACGGCTTCTGCAAGCAGGTCTTCAAGGAACTTCCCATGGAGTTCGCCGTGGAAGCGCAGAAGTTGCTCGGCGTGAGCCTGGAAGGCAGCGTGGGGTAATCCTGAATGGTGAATAGTAAATGGTAAAGGGTAAGGGATAAAGGATAAAGGCTGTCAGGGTCGCCTCAAAAGGTGCATGTGACCAACTAATTTCAAGAATTCGCCGTGGGAAAGCGGAAGCTTCTGGCAAAGCATAATGACTCAAAAAGACCCCGACACGCTGCATTTTCGAGTTTCGGTTTTCGAGTTTCGAGTTTCGAGTTTCCAACTTCTATTTTCCAGTTTCTAGCGAGGGAGAGCTGAATGCTTCAAATCAAGAACCTGCACGCGACGGCGGAGGGTAAAGAAATCCTGCGCGGAATCGATCTGGAAGTGAACACCGGCGAAGTTCACGCCATCATGGGGCCCAACGGCAGTGGCAAGAGCACGCTGGCCCAGGTGCTGGCGGGCCGCGACCTCTATCAGGTGACGGGCGGCGAGGTCACCTACGAAGGCAGGGACCTGCTGGCGATGTCGCCCGAAGAGCGCGCCCGCGAAGGCATTTTCCTCGCCTTCCAGTACCCGGTGGAGATCCCCGGCGTCAACAACACTTACTTTCTGCGCTCGGCGTTGAACGCCATCCGCAAGCACCGCGGGCTGCCGGAATATGACGCGATGGACTTCCTCGTGCTCCTCCGCGAGAAGATGAAGCTGCTGGAAATGGACGAGGCGCTAATGACACGCGCGGTGAACGAAGGGTTTTCGGGCGGCGAAAAGAAGCGCAACGAGATTTTCCAGATGGCGGTGCTCGAGCCCAAACTCGGCATCCTCGACGAGACCGATTCCGGCCTCGATATTGATGCCCTCAAGATCGTGGCCAAGGGGGTCAACGCGCTGCGCAGCAAGGACCGCAGCATTATCGTGGTCACGCACTACCAACGGCTGCTCGATTACATCGTTCCCGATTTCGTACACGTTCTGTATGACGGCCGCATCGTGAAGTCGGGGACCAAGGAACTAGCCCTGGAGCTGGAGGAGAAGGGCTACGGATGGCTGGAGGAGGCAGAGCAGGTGTCAGGTGCCACTAGCCACTGAAGAGAGAAGGGAATACTGAGCTGATGATTGCCTCAAAAGAAAAAGAAGGCGTTTACCTTTCGAGCTTTAATCAACTCGAGGAGCGCCTTGCTGCCCGCGCGCCTTCCTGGCTGCATGAAATCCGCAGGGCGGCCATTGAGAGTTTTGCTGAGAAGGGGTTCCCGACCACACGCCAGGAAGAGTGGCGAAACACCAACGTCGCACCAATAGCCGCCGTGCCATTCGAGCGCGCCAGCGAAGTGCGCGGAGAGTCCGCTGCATCGTTGGCCGAGCGAATCAGCCAGCTTCCCCTCGGCGACCTCGGATGCCCCAAGCTCGTCTTCATCAATGGGCGTTTCTCGAAACAGCTTTCGACGCTGGAAGCTCTCCCCAAGGGCGCCAAGGCCGGCAGCCTGGCGGAAGCCCTGGCGAGTGATGGGAAAATTCTGAAAGGCCACCTGACCCGCTACGCTACGGATTACAGGGAGCATGCGTTTGTGGCACTGAATACGGCCTTCCTCGAGGACGGGGTATTCCTCGAGATCCCCAAGGGGGTAGTTCTTGACAAGCCCATTTACCTGCTCTACGTTTCCGAGGCAAGCGGGCTTCCCACGGTTTCCTATCCCCGCAACCTGATTGTTGCCGGGCGAGAAAGCCAGGCCACTATCATTGAGGGGTACGTGGGACCGGACGCAGCGCCGCTTTTCAGGGCAGCAGGGGCGAAGAGCTTGACCCCCGAAGGGGTTTACTTCACCAATGCCGTGACCGAAATCGCGGTGGGTGAAGGCGCCGTCCTCGAGTATCACAGGATTCAGCAAGAGAGCGAAACGGCGTTCCACTTTGGGCGGCTCCAGTTCCACCAGGAGCGCTCGAGCAACGTCGCCACACATTCCATTGCGATCGGCGGGGCTCTTGTCCGCGAAGAAGTAAAGGCGGTTCTGGACGGCGAGGGCGCCGAGGCAACACTCGACGGCCTGTACGTTGTTACCGGCCGCCAACACATTGACAACCAAACCACCCTGGACCACGCCAAGCCGCACTGTAGCAGCCGGGAAGTCTATCGAGGCGTTCTGGATGGAGAGTCCTCCGCAGTCTTCAACGGCAAGATCATTGTCCGCAAGGATGCGCAAAAGACCGATTCCAAACAAAGCAACAAAAACCTCCTGCTTTCCGAAAAAGCCATCATCGATACCAAACCGGCGCTGGAGATTTACGCTGACGACGTCAAGTGTACGCACGGCGCCACCATCGGGCAGATCGATCCGGAAGCGGTCTTTTATTTGCGTTCCCGTGGAATCGGCCTTCAGGAAGCGCGCGACCTGCTCACTTACGCCTTTGCCAACGACGTGCTGGAGCGGATCAAGTATGAACCACTGCGCGAACGGCTCAGGGAAGGTCTATATGCTCGTCTGGCGAGGGGCCAGCGGGCCGAGGAGGGATGATGGCCACTACGCGCGAAGCGATCCAAATACCTGCCCGCGAATCATCCAGTCCCGCCTTCGATGTGAAGCGGATTCGGGAGGATTTCCCGATTCTGAAACAGAAGGTGCACGGGAAGCCGCTCGTCTATCTCGACAACGCGGCTACCAGCCAGAAGCCAGCCAAAGTGATCGATGCGATTCTTCGCTTTTACACTCACGACTGCTCCAACGTGCATCGCGGCGTGCATCTGTTGAGCGAGCGCGCCACGGAGGCCTATGAAGGCGCGAGGATAAAAATCCAGCGATTCCTGAACGCTCCCGATTCGCGGGAGATCGTCTTCGTGCGCGGAACCACGGAGGGCATCAACCTGGTCGCGCAATCCTACGGGCGGCAAAACGTGAAGGCAGGTGACGAAGTCTTGATCACTGCCATGGAGCATCACTCGAACATCGTTCCCTGGCAGATCCTGTGCGAGGAGAAAAACGCCATCCTGCGCGTGGCCCCGATCAACGACCGCGGCGAGCTGATCCTGGAGGAATTTGAAAAGCTCCTGAACGCCCGCACGCGCATGGTTGCCGTCGCCCATGTATCCAACGCCCTCGGCACCATCAATCCCGTGCGTCAGCTCATCCAGATGGCGCATGGCATGAACGTTCCGGTGCTCGTTGATGGCGCCCAAGCCATACCTCACATGCAGGTTGACGTTCAGGAACTCGGCTGCGACTTCTATGCACTCTCAGGGCACAAGGTTTTTGGGCCGACGGGGATTGGGGCGCTTTACGGCAAGGCCGAACTCCTCGATTCGATGCCTCCTTTTCAGGGCGGCGGTGATATGATCAGCTCCGTGACCTTTGAGAAGACCATCTACAACGTGATTCCCTATAAATTTGAAGCGGGGACGCCCAATATTGCGGACACCATCGGCCTTGGCGCCGCCCTTGACTATGTCAACGAGGTAGGCCTCGCGAACATCACCACCTACGAGCACGCACTGCTTTCTTATGCCACCGAGGCCATCAGTCAGATCCCCGGCGTCAGGATCATCGGCACGGCGCGCGAGAAGGCCGGCGTCATTTCATTCGTTCTGGAAGGCGTGCACGCCCACGACGTGGGGACTATACTGGACCGCGAGGGCATCGCGGTTCGGACCGGCCACCATTGCGCTCAGCCGGTCATGGACCGCTTCGGCGTGCCCGCAACGGTGCGCGCTTCGCTGGCGTTTTACAACACCAAGCAGGAGATCAACGCGCTGGCCGCGGGCATCCAAAGAGTGAAGGCTCTTTTCGGATGAGCTGTAACTTTTGACCCTTAACTTTCGACTTTGGACTCATTCCTATGTCAGAACTCGAAGGACTTTATCAGGAACTAATTCTCGATCACAGCAAGCGACCGCGGAACTTTCATCCCATGGCGGATGCCGACCGGCACGCGGACGGTTTCAATCGCCTCTGCGGCGACAAGTTCACGGTTTATCTGAAACTCCAGGACGACCGGATCACCGACATCAGCTTCCAGGGGACCGGCTGTGCCATTTCCACTGCCTCCGCGTCGATCTTGACGGAAATTCTAAAGGGGAAGACGCGAGCCCAGGCTGAAGCTCTCTTCGAAACCTTTCACGACCTCGTCACCGGCAAGAACCGCGCGGAGGGCGAGACTCCGGCCTTGGGGAAACTGGCCGCTTTCTCCGGCGTCTGCGAGTTTCCGGTGCGCGTCAAGTGCGCCACCCTGGTGTGGCACACACTTCGCAGCGCGCTCGACGGCGACCAGAAAGTGGCCATCACGGAGTGAAAAAGAACCATGGATGAGCAAGCACCCTTGACGGTTTCGGAGGCCATCGCGCTTCAGGACAAGATGATTGCGGCTGTGCGCACCTGCTACGACCCGGAGATTCCAGTAAATATCTACGACCTCGGGTTGATCTATGAGGCCAAGGTGGACACCTCCGGCCATGCTTCTGTGAAGATGACACTGACCGCGCCGGGCTGCCCTGCTGCCGGCTCACTGCCGGGAGAAGTCGAAGACAAGATTACCGTGCTTCCCGGCATCAAGAGTGTCAAAGTCGATGTGGTGTGGGATCCGCCGTGGAGTAAAGATATGATGTCCGAGGCTGCCAAGCTTCAGCTCGGCTTTCTGTAGCTCGAAAATAGAAATTCGAAAATAGAAATTCGAAACTCGAAATTCGAAACCGCAGAATTACGGTATAAACAGCGGCGATTTTCAACTTTCGAGTTTGTCGACTTCAATCTTCGATTTTTCTTTTCCAATTTCCTCTTTCGACTTTCGATTTTCGAGTTTCGGTTTTCGATTTTCGAATTTCGATTTTCCAATTTCCACTATCTAACAAATGGACTCATCTCTGTTCATGTCTCCCTTGGCCGACTACCACCTCTCGCAAGGCGCCACGCTGGGCGACTATCATGGCGGGCTTGTTCCTTGGCGTTTCACCGATCCTGTTGCGGAGCACAAAGCGGTGCGCGAGGCCTCCGGGCTCTTTGATTTCTCCTTTCGCGGCAAGTTCGCCATGAAGGGCCGGGATCATGCCAAGTTCCTTCACCGCATGGTCTCCAACGACATCAAGCGGCTTGCTTCTGGCCAGGGAACTTACGCCACTTTACTGAACCCCCAAGGACATATCCTGGTGGATATGCGTCTCTACTGCGCCGAAGACCGGTTTTTCGTCGATACCGACGCCGACCTGCGCGACAAGGCATTGCTTGGCCTCAAGCGTTACGTCGTCGGTGATCAGGTAGAATTCGAACCTCTGGACCTTTACGCTCTCGCCTTTCAGGGACCGCGCTCGCGCCCTTTGCTTGAGAAAACGCTGCACATCAACCTTCCCGCGATGCGGGAGTTTGATCATTTTGCCACCAACTACGCCGGCTTCCCCGTGCGCGTGGTATGCGCGAGCAACACCGGGGAGGAAGGCTATGAAGTCTGGGCGGGCGCGAGGGGCCTGCTGGCGCTTTGGGGCGCCGCCTGCGGCCAGGCTCCCACTTACGATATGCTCCCTTGCGGGACACAGGCGCTGGAAACTCTGCGGATTGAGGCTGGAATCCCCCGCTACGGTCAGGAACTGGGTGAGGATACCATCCCCAACGAAGCGGGATTGTGGAATGCCCTGAGCTTCAACAAAGGCTGCTACCTCGGCCAGGAAATCGTGGAGCGAGCCCGAAGCCGCGGGCACGTGAACTGGAAATTAATGGGACTCATCGTGGAGTCAGAGGTTCCACCGTCCTCGGGCGAAAAGCTGGTTCGCGAGGGCAGAGAGATCGGCGAAGTCACCAGCTCCTGCGTGGCTCCAACACTTGGCAAGACGGTAGCCATGGCTTACCTCCGCCGCGAAGTCTCGGAGCCTGGAACAAAACTGGAGTTTCCATCCGGCACAGTCGCCGAAGTGGTGGCTCTTCCTTTTTACCAACGCACTCCAATGGTATAATCCCGTCATGCGCATCTCCACGAAGTTCACCTACGAGGATCTGAAACTTATCCCCTCCGACCGGAACCGCTATGAAATTGTGGATGGAGAACTTTTCGTGACCCCTGCACCGAGGACCCTACACCAAAGAATCGTCGGCAATATCTTTGCTGCATTACACCAACATGTTCGCCGGCACCGCTTGGGCGAAGTTTTCGTAGCCCCCTATGACGTTGTTCTTGCCATAGGTACAGTTCTTGAGCCGGACGTACTTTTTGTTTCAAGCTCCCGGCTACACTACATCGGGGAAGACAACCTTTCCGGTCCACCAGACCTCGCGGTGGAAGTAATCTCAGAAAGCACCAAACGTTTGGACCGTGAGGTCAAATTGAAACAATATGCCCTCCATGGAGTGGGTGAATACTGGCTTGTGGACCCGGAGGTCAACACTGTGGACGTACTTCGCCTCAAAGAGGGAGAGTACGAACTGGCTGAACGCTTGGGTTTTGGAGACACATTGACCTCACCTTTATTCCCAAGGCTGAAACCCCCGGTCACCAGCCTCTGGGAAAGCTGAGAAGTGAGTTCACTGCGAACAGTCGTCAGTTTATTCCGCCAGTTTGAAATTCACTGTAATCTCCGTTACGACCTCAATAGGCTCGCCATTCAGCAGGGTGGGTTGATAGCGCCAAAGCCGCACAGCATCGAGCGCAGCCTTCACCAACAAGGGATGGCCTCTGAGCACCTTCAGTTCTTCTATCGTTCCATCCTTGCCGATGACTGCTTCAAACTCCACGGCTCCCTCGGTCCGAGTCATCTTGGCGATTTCGGGATATTCGGGTTTGGGTTGGTAAATAAGCCTGGCGGCGCTCACGATTCCGCCCACGCGAATCCGCACCGGTAGGGCACGATTGGATGTTTGAGGAGGGGGCGGTTGGGGCGTGGCGTTGCGGAGGATGTTTCGCAATACAGGATCGAGCCCAGCGTCGGACTGCCCGTCATAGATTCCTCCCGGAACCCCGATAGATGTCGATGGGAACTGTGCGGGTGGGAGAGGTTCATCGTGGATTTGCGCAATGGTTGGCGGGATTGACGGTGGGGCTTTGAGAATCTCGTCGGAGCTGACACCTCGTATCGCTCTTCGCGAGGCTTGTGTCCCCACGGACGACGGACGAGGCGGCGGAGGCGAAGGAGCCCGCAACACTTCCATCCATACTTCCTTGGGCAACGCCTCCGTATAGATGAGTGGAACCAGCGCCATTGCTCCCACCAGGAGGACTTCACCGATATATGCGCACGGAATGGCAGCCCGCCTCCAATCTCCAGTCCTGGCTGCTGCATAGACGAGGAAGCAAACGAAGCCTGCGAAGTTCAGAACAAAGGTCAGCGCGACCCAAAATGCAGTGTTCAGCGCCAACTGTCGCGAGTCAGCGTACACATAGCAAAGCATCAGGGCAAAAGCAGCGACGAGCCCTCCGAAGAGCAGCGATTGAATGGCAGGCGCCCTGATTGAGGTGGGGGAAAACAGCCGCTCCAGTGCGACGAAGCAGGCAAGCGAGGCCAGCGCGCCGCAGGCGGTGGCGTAAAAGTAATGACCTTTCTTCAGCACGGACGCCCGCGAGGGCGAAGATTCCAGCAACGCTTCGGCAAACATGGCTGCACCTCCTCGGGAATTCGGTAACTTCCGGAGTTCAGGTGACGGCCACGGAGCGCTCCGTTGGCTGCTCACTTTCTCCTTCATCCCATTGGACACCGAATCCGACGGCTAAGTTCCACTATTTCACGGTTGGTTAACAGGCAGGAAAAACTGACGACTATTACCTCGAATCATTGATTCATTAAATCATTCATCCATTCAGTCCTCTGCCAAATGAGGAGCGGGGGGGCGGCTACCTTTCGCACGGCTACCTTTCGCAATTGACAACCAATTCCCAGGCAAGTACTGTACGAGGCGGTGGGCGGGCCACAGGAGAGGGCGGCACCGCTTCCCGCAACGACCGGCACACGCCCTTGTCGCGCCCATCCATCGTGGGTCGAGCAATGACCACGGATGACCCTGCGAGGAGCCCTCCTATGACCAGCCTCTGCAAGCGTTTCGTTATTGTTTTCGCCATGATGGCACTCTTGATCGTCGTAGTCTTCGGCCAGCAGCTTTCCCAATCGGTAGACCAGCGATCCGAATTCGTAACGCGTTCTGGAAGCTCGTTGGAACTTTCTGGCAAGCCGTTCCGATACAGCGGTCCAAACATCGAGTGGCTGGGACTGGAGGCTTACGGACCCCATGATCCCTTGGGGCCGCGTTACCCGACCCACTTTGAAGTCGATGATGCGCTGGACACGGCCAAGGAGATGGGCGCCAGGGTAGTCCGGTCACAAACCCTGGGCGACAGCGTTGGGTGCGACCTGTGCCTCGAGCCGCGGAGGGGAGTCTTCAATCCTGACGCCTTTAACTCTATCGATTATGTGATCAAAGCCGCACATGATCGCGGAATCCGCCTGATCGTAACTTTGGCTGGAGACTGTGCAACCTGTGCGCTCAGCGGACCGGGGATGTATCTCGAGTGGACGCATCAGCGGGATTTCAAGGCGTTCTTCACGGATCCCACCGTCATTGCCGCGTTTGAGAAGCACATTGCCGCGGTTTTGAACCACAAGAATGCGCTCACCGGAGTCCAGTACAAAGATGATCCCACCATCCTGGCGTGGGAAAACTGCAACATGTGCGGACTCGGAGTGATATGGACTTCACCGTCCAGGGATCTCGCTCCCTACATCCCCTGGGTCGACATCATCGGAAGATTCATCAAGTCTGTCGACGCGCGCCATTTGTACCTGGACACGACCGGCTTCTTCCGGTACGACAAGAGCGCGCTCGACACGAAGACCCCTGACCTGATCACCTTTGAGTATTACCCGCATTGGGACGCGCTGGTATCAACGGGCCAGAAGACGACGGCCCAAACCTTTTCCCAGGACGCGGCAGCGGTGACCGGTCACGGGAAGGCATACATTATCAATGAATTCGGTTGGGACGTGACCAACTGGCCGACGCGGGATGGTCTTCAGGCGGTGCTTCACACCATGGAAACCGACCCGAACATCTCCGGCGACGGCTACTGGGCGTTACAGGCTCACGCCGACAACTTCGGATGGCAACCCATTCCGGCGAATGTCAGCAATGCCGTCTACGCTCGAAAGGGAGAGAGCGGCCACTGGTGGGCGCTGTATTACGGGGGGCTCAACACCCTGGTAAACACCAGCGAGGACATGCGGGCGCGAGCGCAGCAGCTAAGAAACCATGCCTATGCGATGGCAGGAATTCCAGTTCCTCCCCACATGGTGCCGCCTCCACCTGTGATCACGACAGTAGGTTTGGGATTTGTCGGATGGCGCGGCTCTGCGGGAGCAGTCAGCTACAGTGTCGAGCGCCAAGTCGGTGAGTCTGGCAATTGGGAGACGATATGCGACCGGTGCGCCACCGACGCCGATGCTCCCTGGCCCGATCCAAAGCCAGCCATGATGTTAGGCGTGAAGTACCGCGTCATCGCCTACAATGCGGACGGAACTCCCAGTGCACCCTCGGCACCGCGGTAACAGAGTCGATCTTGGCCCCGCTGAGCATGAGACCGACGCTTACGGAAAGTCCGTTGGCTGCTCACTTTCTCCTTCATCCCATTGGACACCGAATCCAACGGCTAAGTTCCACCATTTTCAGATTGGTTAACAAGAGGAATTGAAGATTGATTCATTGAATCATTGAGTCATTGAGTCATTGGATCGTTGCTCGAATGAGAAGCAGGGGATCGGCCTTGCGAGCCTTGCGAAACTGCAGTTGTTCATTTTGAGAAAGTAGATGAAAATGGTGGGACGGCCAAGAATTGAATCAGCTTTCTACTTTCTGCCTTCTGCCTTCTGCTTTCTGAATCCTGACTCCTGACTCCTACACTGGCAATCTCACCCTCGCCTCGCATCCCTGGCCCGAGCGCCGGTTCTGGAGGGTCAACGTGCCTCGGTGCGCCTCGGCGATTTGCCGGCTCAGGACGAGTCCGATTCCCGTACCTACGGCCTTGGTTGTGAAGAATGGCACAAAAAGGTTCGTGGTGTTTGGAAGACCTGGTCCCTCATCTTCGACCAACAATTCCACGTAGTCCCCGCTCCGTCTCCAGCCGAGCTTCACGCCACCTCCGGTTTCGAGCGCCGCATCCACGGCGTTGCGTAACAGATTGATAAGCATCTGCTCGAGTTGGTCTGGGTCAGCGTGCAGCGTCAAATCCGGCCCCGGAATCAGGGTCACGGGAAGTCGTCTCTCGAGGCCCGCCACGCGTCGCACCAGGGGGCCCACATCAGCCGGCTGCAATCGGGGCGACGGTAAGCGCGCCAGGCGTGAATAGCCTTCCATGAACCGGCTCAGCGATTCAGCGCGCCCTTCGATAACGCTCAAGCCCCGACGCGCATCCTCCTCCCAGTCGGCGGGGCGCGGCTGGCGGGCCAGCAGGCTGCCGAGGGTACCCGCCATGGACTTGATGGGGGCCAGGGAATTATTGAGCTCATGCCCCAAAACCCGGATGAGGCGCTGCCAAGCTTCCCGCTCCTCTTCGCGCAGGGCCCGGCTGAGATTAGCCAGCACCAACATTTGATGCGGCCGGCCATGCTCCCGAAAGGTGCTGCGACGGATTCCCCATCGGCCGGCGCCCCCCGGAAAGGAGGTCGCCATCGTCCGCACCGGCTCGCCCTCGAGGCACACGCCCAATCCTAGTTCCATGGCCGTCCGCCCCAGGATTCGTTCCGCAGGCTGTGCCAGCAGCCGTTCACCGGCCCGGTTCAAAAGCCGGAGTCGTTGCTCACTGTCGAAAGTGAAAATGGCCACATCGATCTCTTGCATCACTTTGCGGAGCAACGCCGTGGCTTCGAGGGAAGAGAGCCGCCGACCTCTCAACATCTCGCTGAGCGCGTTCACTTCCGTGAAGACCTCGCCCAGGGCGGAGTCGGATCGAGTCCCTCGAGCGCGAATCGAGTAATCCTCCTCCCTCAGTGCCGAAAGCAAGTTGGAAAGGGTCTGGAGGGGGTAAG